>Ga0265338_10010299_pt1 | contig 10988 bp, 9 predicted proteins | sample 42126metaG_FD_193579 | JGI IMG/M metagenome (GOLD analysis project Ga0265338, IMG submission 193579) | Rhizosphere microbial communities from Carex aquatilis grown in University of Washington, Seatle, WA, United States - 4-21-26 metaG | ecosystem: Host-associated > Plants > Roots > Rhizosphere >... | reverse complement strand
TGCAACAGCTTATTCGCCGCACCCCGTTCCTTGAAGGAGCCGGTCGCCTGCAGATTGTCGAGCTTCACGTACACGCGCGCGCCGAGCAATTCGCTCAAGCCCACCGAAAACTCGCACGGCGTCCGGGCGATATACCTGGCAATTCTTTCCCGCGCTTGCTGGATCGACTGGAGAGAGATTTTTCCCGCCGTCATGCGCGCCAGTGTAGCCCAAAGGGCTCTTCCTCGCAACGCGGGCGACGCCCTCTTTTCAGTTTGACTCGTGGGCACGATACGATACCCTCTCCCAGCCCCGTGAGTGTTCGTTCCGCGGAGATTTAAAGTATTTATGGCGAAGCTATCCATTAACGACTTAAAGGACTTTCGCAACCAGCGCGTGTTGGTGCGGGTCGATTACAACGTGCCGCTCGACGAAACCGGCGCGATCACCGACGACAAACGCATCAAGGCGACCGTGCCGACGCTCGATCTTCTGGTCAAAGGCGGCGCGAAGATTATCCTGTGCTCGCATCTGGGCCGCCCCAAGGGTAAACGCGACCCGAAACAGAGTCTCCGACCCGTGGCGCAACGTCTCGCCGAGATCCTCGGTCGTCCCGTCGCCTTCGTGGATGATTGCATTGGCGACAAGGTGGACAAGACCATCAGCATTATGCAGCCGGGCGATGTCGTCCTTTTGGAAAACCTGCGGTTTTACGCCGAGGAGGAGAAGAACGATCCCGCGTTTGCGGCGAAACTCGCCAAGAACGCCGACTTGTACGTGAACGACGCGTTCGGGTCGGCTCATCGCGCCCATGCTTCGACCGAAGGCGCGGCGCAAATCATCAAGAAGCGCGGGGGTAACTGTGTGGCCGGCCTCCTGATGGAAAAAGAGTTGCAGTATCTTGGAGGGGCACTTAGTTCCCCTGCACGACCTTTCATTTGTATCCTCGGCGGCGCAAAAGTTTCGGATAAAATCGCTGTTATCGAAAACCTGCTGACGCAAGCCGATGCGATTTTGATCGGTGGCGCGATGGCGTACACATTTTTGAAGACGCAAGGATTCGGGGTGGGGAAATCCCTTGTGGAGAACGACAAGCTCGATCTGGCCAAGGCGTTGCTCGACAAGGCCAAAGGAAAGCAATTTCTACTGCCCAACGACCATCTGCAGGCCACCAAACCCGAGGCTGGCGCGACGACACGGATCACCGATGGGCCGAGCATCGAGGATGGCTGGTGCGGTGTGGACATCGGGCCGCAAACGATTGCCCGCTATAACAAAGAGATCGCCGCAGCCCGGACGATTGTCTGGAACGGGCCGATGGGCATCTTTGAGATCCCCGAGTATTCGAAGGGCACGTTTGAAGTCGCCAAGGCCGTGGCGGCAAACAAGGCCGCGACCTCGATCATCGGCGGTGGCGATAGCGCGAAGGCAGTGAAAAAGGCGGGTGTGGACAAGCAGATCACGTTCGTCAGTACCGGCGGCGGCGCTTCCCTGGAGTTTCTCGAAGGACGGGAGCTGCCGGGTGTTGCGGCGTTGTCCGACAAGTGAATTAGCTTATGAACTCAAATCGAAAACCCATCATCGCAGGCAATTGGAAGATGTACAAAACGGCGGCGGAAGCGCTCGGCCTGGTCAACGCCCTGAAGAAGGAACTCGTGGGCGTTCGAGATACGGACGTCGAAGCGGTTGTGTGTCCGCCATTTACAGCGCTGTATGCGGTGGCGGCCATGCTCACGGACTCCATCATCAAACTCGGCGCGCAGAACGTCCACTGGGAGAAGGAAGGGGCGTTCACGGGCGAGATTGCCGCGCCGATGCTCAAAGAGTTGTCGGTGCGGTACGCCATCGTCGGCCACAGCGAGCGCCGGCAGTATTTCGGCGAAACGAACGACGGGGTCAACAAGCGCGCTAAAGCCGCTCTGGCCAATGGGATACGACCCATTGTCTGCGTCGGCGAAACTCTTGCTCAGCGTGAAGCGGGACAGACCGAAGCGGTTATCCGCGACCATATTACGGGCGGTCTTGCAGGTTTCGCCAAAGATGCTATGCTCGACATCGTTATCGCATACGAACCCGTGTGGGCGATTGGCACCGGAAAGACGGCCTCACCCGCACAGGCGCAGGAAGTGCACGCGTTCATCCGCGAACTGCTGGCCGCGATGTTCGACAAGCCCGTGGCTGCCAGCACCCGCATCCAGTACGGCGGCAGCGTGAAACCGGCAAATGCGAAGGAATTGCTGGGCCAGCCCGACATCGACGGCGCGCTGGTCGGCGGCGCGAGCTTGGAAGCAAAAGGGTTTGCGGATATAGTCAAGGCGGCGCTACGATAGGCGCAAGAGCAAGGAATCGAGGAAATTGAGATGACTGGTGTTTTAATTGGAATTTTCACGGCAATCCACATTGTGGTGGCGCTGTTCCTGATTGTGCTGGTGTTGATGCAGAAATCTTCGGAACAGGGTGTCGGCGCGGCCTTCGGCGGCGGCATGACCGAAACGGTCTTCGGCGCAGGCACGACCACAGCCCTGGTCCGCCTGACGATTTGGTGCGCCTGCTCGTTGTTGGCGACGACGTTGATACTGGCCGTGCTCCATTCGCATCATACGAAGCCGGGTGGTTCGTTGATACGGCAGTCATTGACCACGATGCCGCCGACACCTGCGACGCAACCGGTGTCACCGTTAACCTTGCCACCAAGCACTCCTGCGTCAACCGAGCCGGGGTCCGCGACGCCGTCGACCCCCGCGCAAAACTCACAGCCGGCGCCTGCCTCCACGCCGTCCACCGACACGTCCAAGACTCCCTAGTCTTCGCCAGAGCACAAACCGGTATTCTAGTGGAACGTTCGTGCCGCAAATCGACTTGACTGTCATAAGTTTGGCAGTAGCTTGGGCGACATGTTTTCGAAAACCGGTCCGGTCGCGCTCCTGGCAGGCCTGCTGGCCGCCTGCTCCAGCGTAAATCACCAACCCGTCGCCCCTATGGATTCACTCCAAGAATTTCAAAAGCACGCCGCCCGGTTCCACAGCATCGTCACGGTGCCGCCGTTCGAGACAACGACCAACCAGGTCCAGGCATCCGTGAGGGACGCGATTGCTTCCGGCAACGCCGCCCTCGACCGCGTCGGCAAACTCGGCGCGAGCGAGGTCACATTTACCAATACGGTGCGGGCGCTCGATGATATCGATTTTCAAATCGGCCTCGTGGACAACCGTCTCTCGCTGATCAAGGAGACTAGCCCGGACGCCGCGCTCCGCGATGCCGCGACGGATTCCCTGAAGGAACTCCAGGAATGGATGGTGGGCCTCGATTATCGCGAGGACGTCTACCGCGCCATCAAAGCTTACGCCGACACCCAGCCCAAGCTGGAAGGCGAAGACGCCAAGCTGCTTCTCGAAATTATGCGGGATTACCGCCGGGCGGGGCTGGAATTGGCGAAAGCCGACCGGGATGACGTCGAGCGCATGCGCAAGGAGCTGTCGCGATTGATGACCGATTTCTCCACCAACGTCACGAAGGCGGAAAAAGCGATCAAGTTCACGAAGACGGAGCTCGACGGTGTGCCGCAAGATTTCCTGAAGCAAATCAAGACCGGCGACGATGAATACACGGTGATGGTGAACATCACCTGGCATTACATCACCGTGATGGACAACGCCACGCGCGAGGACACGCGGAAGCGGTTGTACGTCGAGCAGAGCAACCTGGCGAAAGGCGAGAATGTGCCGTTGCTCGAAAAGATTGTCACGTTGCGTGACGACATCGGCCGGAAGCTTGGCTACCAGACGTGGGCGGATTTCCAGACCGAAGTAAAGATGGTAAAGAACAGCGCCACCGCCATCCGGTTTCTGGAGGACCTGAAGACAGGCCTGCAACCCAAGTTCCGCGCCGAGTTGGAGGTGTTTCGCCAACTCAAGATCAAGGAAACGGGTGACACCAATGCAGTTATCAACGTCTGGGACTGGCGTCACTACAGTGACTTGTTGAAGAAGGAGAAGTACAACGTGGACGCCGAGCAATTGCGCGTCTACTTCCCGTACCAACATGTGCTCGACGGCTTGTTCACCATTTATCAGAGCATCTTTGGATTGAAGTTCGAGCGCGTCGACCCGCCCTATAAATGGATCGGCGATTTGCAGCTCTACACCGTGTCCGACGCGCGGACCGGCGAGCCGCTCGGTCTGTTCTATCTCGACATGTTCCCGCGCGAAGGCAAATACAATCACTTCGCTGAATTCGGCATCATTGAGGGAAAATTGTTGCCGGACGGGAGATACCAGCGGCCCACCGCCGCGCTGGTCTGCAACTTCCCGGCGCCGACGGGCGATCATCCCTCGTTGATGTCCCACGACGACGTGGTGACGATCTTCCACGAATTCGGCCATGCGATGCACTCAATCCTGACCCGCGCCAAATACAGCCGGTTCTCCGGCACGAGCGTGCCGGGCGACTTCGTCGAAGCTCCGTCGCAAATGCTCGAGAACTGGCCCTGGGACAAGAAGGTCCTGGATAGTTTTGCCGCCGACTACCGTGATCCTACGAAGAAGATCCCGCCAGCGATCCTCGCCAGCCTCAAGGAGGCCAGGCTCGCCACCGAAGGCACGCGGTACGAACGCCAACTTTCCTTCGCGCTCCTGGATATGGCGTTGCATACCCAGATCCATGACACCAACGCGCACGACGTCGTGAAACTGTCCAATCAGGTGCTCAGCGACGTGTTCCTGCCGGTTCCCGATGACACGGCGTTCGTCGCATACTTCGGTCATTTGATGGGTTACGACGCCGGTTATTACGGGTACGCATGGGCCGATGCGATCGCCGCCGACATGAATACGGTGTTCGAAAAAGCGCCCGACGGCCATTTCGACAAGCAGGCGGGCATGCGGCTGCGCAAGGAAATCTATGAGGTCGGCGATTCCCGCGACGTGAACATTTCCATCGAGAAGTTCCTCGGCCGCCCGCGTTCGATCGAGCCGTTCCTGGAGCGGATCGGGATCGACGACAAATCCACCAAGAGCCCATGACCGATGCGACGGAATCGGCCAGCGGCGCGTTGGTGCGGGCTTTTCCTGTTCCTGGTATTATCACTGGCGGGTTGCAGCCGCCGCGAAACGCGCGTGGAGATCGCTGACCGCGAGCAGGTGTTACTCAAGGGCAACGGCACCGAACCTCAAGAGCTCGATCCGTATCTCGTTACCGGTGTACCCGAGGATCAGATCCTGCTGTCGTTGTTCGAGGGGCTGGTCACGGAAGATCCTGTGGATTTGCATCCTGTGCCCGGAGTGGCCAAGAGTTGGGATGTTTCCTCAGATGGAAAGATTTACACATTCCATCTTCGCGAGAACGCAAAGTGGTCGAACGGCGACCCCGTTACCGCCCGGGATTTTTTGGAGTCGTACAAGCGCATGCTGACCCCGTCGCTGGCCGCCGAGTATTCCTACATGCACTTCGTTGTGAAGAACGCCGAGGCCTACAACCAGGGCAAAATAACTGACTTCAGCCAGGTGGGCTACCAAGTGTTGGATGATCAGACACTTCAAATCACATTGGAAAACTCCACGCCCTATTTCCTGTCATTGGCAACTCATATGTCGTGGTATCCCGTGCATTTGCCGACGATCCGGAAGTATGGTGATCCGTACCTGCGCGGCAACAAATGGACGCGGCCCGGGCGCTTCGTCGGCAACGGCGCTTTCCTATTGTCGAAATGGAGGGTTAACGATGTCATCGTGGTCAAGAAGAGTCCAAGCTATTGGGATCGAGACCGCGTGCGACTCAACGAGATCCATTTTATGCCGATTGAGAGTGACGACACGGAAGAGCGCGCCTTTCGAGCCGGCCAGCTTCACGTGACCCAGACGTTGCCGCTGACCAAGATGGATCTCTACCGAAAGAATTATCCGAACTTGTTGCACATCGATCCCTTTCTGGGCTCGTATTTTTATGACATCAACGTCACGAAACCACCACTCAACGACAAGCGCGTGCGCCGCGCATTGGCGCTGTCGATCGATCGCGAGAGTATTGTCAACAATGTGACGCGGGGGGGGCAACTACCGGCGTTCTATTTGACGCCCCCCGGCACGGCGGGCTATACCTGTCGCACGCTATTGCATGAAGACCTTGCGGAGGCGAAACGTCTGCTGGCCGAAGCTGGTTATCCGGACGGGAAGGGTCTGCCGCCCATCGAGCTTCTTTACAACACCCTGGAGTCACACCGCATTATCGCCGAGACGATTCAACAAATGTGGAAGAAGAGCCTTGGGATTGACGTGCAGCTCGTGAACCAGGAATGGAAGGTCTATCTTGATTCGCAACGCACGCTGAATTATCAAGTCTCGCGCGCTTCCTGGATTGGTGATTACAATGATCCGAATACTTTTCTCGACATGTGGACGACGGGCAACGGCAACAATCGAACCGGGTGGTCCAACCCTGAATACGACCGGCTCATCGCGGAGGCGGCGCGCATTACGGACTTGAAGCAACGGCTGGAGGTATTCCAGAAAGCAGAAGCCCTGCTGCTCGATGAAGTGCCCATGATCCCAATCTATTTTTACACGCTTACCACCGCGCAACGCCCTGAATTGAAGGGATGGTATCCGACGATACTCGACCACCATCCATACAAATACGTGTATCTGGAACCGAACAAGAACTGATTCTCACGGACCATGTTTCGCTTCATCGCCAAACGATTCCTGGAAATGATCCCGGTCCTGTTCATCATCGCCACCATCACATTTTTCATGGTGCGACTCGCCCCAGGCGGTCCGTTCACCACCGAAAAAAGTATCCCGCCAGAGATCCAGAAGAAGCTTGAGGCCTTTTACGGTTTGAACAGACCGCTGTTCCAACAGTATCTCGATTATATGGGCAACCTGCTCAAGGGCGATCTGGGACCATCGTTCAAATACGCGACGTGGTCCGTCAACGAACTCATCTGGTCGGCTTTCCCGGTGTCCCTGGAACTCGGTTGCTACGGGCTGGCGATCGCATTGATTCTGGGGCTGGGAGCGGGCGTCGTCGCTTCGTTGCGCCAGAATTCGGCACTCGACCACATCTCCATGTCGCTGGCGATGGTCGGCATCTGCGTGCCGACATTTGTTCTGGGGCCGCTGTTGATCCTAATGTTTGGGCTGGGGTTGGGGTGGGTCAACGCTTCCGGCTGGGACTCCTGGCGCGATCGCATTCTGCCGTCGCTCACACTCGGCTTCTTCTACGCCGCGTACATCGCGCGACTGGCGCGCGGCGGTATGCTGGAGATCCTGAACCAGGAGTTTATCCGCACAGCCCGCGCCAAAGGCGCGTCCCGGCAACGAGTCATTCTCAAACACGCGCTGAAAGGCGGCCTACTGCCGGTCGTGTCCTTTCTCGGCCCGGCCGTTGCCGACATCATCACCGGCTCGTTTGTGGTGGAAACGATTTTCCAGGTGCCCGGCCTGGGACGGTTCTTTGTGACGGCGGCGTTCAACCGTGATTACACGATGGTGATCGGCACGGTCCTGTTCTACGCGGTGCTGATCATTTTGCTCAACCTGGTCGTGGACGTCGTTCAAGTTTGGCTGAATCCGAGATTGCGATTTGAGTAACATGCAGGAAACCATGGCTCCATTACTGCCACAGGCAACGCCCCTCGTGGAAGCGGAGGCGGGAACGTCTTTGTGGCAGGACGCCTGGCATCGGCTCCGGAAAAACAGGATGGCTGTGGCCAGCGCCGTGATCCTAGCCGTGCTCTCGCTCCTGTCGGTGCTCGCCCCATGGATTGCGCCGTATTCCTATGAAGAGCAAAACCTCGCACTCCGCGCGGTGCCACCGCAATCCGGCCATTGGCTTGGCACCGATGCACTGGGGCGCGACCAGCTTACGCGGTTGTTGTACGGCGGTCGCGTATCGCTGATGGTGGGTATCGTGGCGACGGGTGTGGCGCTGGTCATTGGCGTAACGTACGGCGCGATCTCGGGCTTTTACGGCGGCATGGTCGATGTCGTGATGATGCGCACCGTGGACATCATCTATGCGTTGCCGTTCACGATCTTTGTCATTTTACTGATGGTCTTTTTCGGGCGCGACATTCGGTTAATGTTCGTGGCCATCGGTGCGGTGGAATGGTTGACCATGGCCCGTATCGTTCGCGGCCAGGTGCAATCGCTGCAAAAACAGGAGTTTATTGAGGCCGCGCGCGCTCTCGGGATGCGACAGCGGCGGATCATCTTCGTGCACATGCTCCCGAACGTCCTCGGGCCGATCATCGTGTATGCCACGCTGACGGTGCCGGCGGTCATGTTGCTGGAGGCGTTCCTCAGTTTCCTCGGGCTGGGCGTCCAACCACCGATGAGTTCGTGGGGATTGATGATCAAGGACGGTGCAGACCGGATGGAAGAATGCCCCTGGCTGCTCGTCGCGCCGGGTGTGACGTTGGCGCTGACGCTGTTTTGCCTGAACTTCCTCGGCGACGGGCTGCGCGATGCGCTGGATGTGCGGACTTCGAAGGATTGACCCATGGCCCTGCTTACCGTCACCAATCTCACCGTCCACTTCCACACGCGCAACGGTGTGGTGCGCGCCGCCGAGGACGTTTCGTTTGAAATCGAGAAGGGCGAGACGCTCAGTATCGTGGGCGAATCCGGCTCCGGCAAATCCGTCACGTGTTATTCGCTGATGGGCCTCGTCCCCCAGCCGCCGGGACGAATCGAGGGTGGGTCCGCTATTTTCGACGGCGAGATTGATCTGCTGAAATGTTCCCCACGCGAGTTGAACCGGATCCGCGGAAAACGTATCGCCATGATCTTTCAGGACCCGATGACCTCGCTCAACCCGTATATGCGGATTGAAGACCAGTTGATCGAGCCGCTGATGATCCACGAAACCATCGACCGGCGCGAAGCCGTCCGGCGCGGCATCCGCGCGCTCGAGGAGGTGGGTGTACCGGATGCGGCCCGTCGCATTCGCGGTTACCCGCACGAATTCTCCGGCGGCATGCGCCAGCGCGTCATGATCGCGATGGCGCTTATCACCCAGCCCGAACTACTCATTGCCGACGAACCGACCACCGCGCTCGACGTCACGATCCAGGCGCAGATTCTCGATCTATTGAAGGAGCTCAAGAAGAAAACCGGCATGAGCATCCTGTTGATCACGCACAATCTCGGCATCGTCGGCGATCTCGCGGACAAGGTCGCCGTCATGTACGCGGGCCGCATCGTCGAACAAGCGCCCGCCGCCGTGCTCCTGAAGAAACCGTTGCATCCGTACACCATCGGATTGATGCGCTCGATCCCGAAGCTCGGCGCGCACGCCGAACGACTTGAGTCGATTCCCGGCTCTATACCGGATGCCGCGCGGCTGCCCGCGGGTTGCAAGTTCCATGCCCGGTGCGACCGCGCTCAAACCGACTGTACGCGTGATCCCGAGCCGAAATTGGTCGAAGCCGATAGCAGCACGCGCCGTGTCCGCTGCCCCTACTGGGACAAGCCGGATTTGAAGAGGGCAACCCCATGAGCCTCGTCGAAGTCAACGAACTCAAGGCGCATTTCCCGGTACGAGCGGGCGTGTTGCAGCGTCCTGTCGGTTGGGTTCGCGCGGTGGACGGCGTGAGTCTCGCGGTTAACGAAGGGGAGACGGTCGGCCTCGTCGGCGAGAGCGGCTGCGGCAAGACCACGCTGGGGCGGACGATGTTGCGCTTGATCGAACCGACCGCGGGCGAGATTCGATTCGATGGACAGGACATCACCCGGCTCGATCGGGCCGGCCTGAAGCCGTTTCGCCGCAAAGCGCAGATGATCTTCCAGGACCCGTACGGCTCGCTCAACCCACGCATGACCATCGGCAATATCATCGCCGAGCCGTTACGCATCCACAAACTGTGTGCGAACAGGAGCGGCGAACGCGACCGCGTCGCCGAGTTGTTGCGCTCGGTCGGTCTTTCGCCCGAACACGCGCGCCGTTATCCGCATGAGTTCAGCGGGGGCCAACGTCAGCGCATCGGCATCGCGCGCGCACTCGCCGTGGAACCGAAATTCATCATCTGTGATGAGCCAGTCAGCGCCCTCGACGTCAGTGTGCAGGCGCAGATCATCAACTTGTTGCAGGAGCTCCAGGAAAAGCTCACGCTGACGTACCTGTTCATCGCGCACGATCTCGCGGTTGTCGAACACATCAGCGACCGCGTCCTGGTGATGTACTACGGAAAGATCGTCGAGGAGGCGAGCGCGGACGACATCTATCGCGATCCTGTCCATCCCTACACGAAAGCGCTGTTGTCCGCTGTCCCGACGGTGGAACCGTCGGAGAGACGCCCGCGCATCATTTGGCCGCCCTTGGGCACCACAGCCGAACAAGCCCGGGCGGCGCTGCAGCAGAAGAAACTCGGGCGGCGCGAAGTGCGTCCAAACCATTGGGTATTGGAAGAAGTCTCTTAAACTGGAAGTCGCGCGGCCAGCTCGCGCGTCGCCGACGCGAGAAGTTCTTCGGCCCGCGCCATCGCTTCGTCCACTGTCATTCCCGGCTTCATCGTCGGCAGTGCCCACTTAATTCCCTCGCGCTGACAAACCTCTTCAGGGGCCGACACGCCACCCGCGAGGACGGCAACCGGCACCTTGTGCTGCGCCGCCAGCCGGGCGACGCCGGACACGACTTTCCCTCGTAGTGATTGTTCATCGAAACGACCTTCGCCGGTGATCACCCAGTCTGCGTCGGCAAGTTCCGCCTCCAGCCCGGTCGCCCGCATGACGACTTCGATGCCCGGTATGAGTTGGGCGTTCATGAATGCCATCGCTCCCGCCGCCAAACCACCCGCGGCGCCAGCACCGGGCACATCGACAATTTCTTTATCCAGTTGGTCCTTCACCAACTCGCCCAGATGCCGCAATCCCGCGTCGAGACGTTCGACCATCGCCTCCGTCGCGCCTTTTTGGGGGCCGAACACCCGGGCGGCCCCTCGTTCGCCACACAACGGATTGTCAACGTCGCAGAGCACTTCGACGGGTGGCACTCTCAAACCAAGAGGTGGC
>Ga0265338_10010298_pt1 | contig 10988 bp, 10 predicted proteins | sample 42126metaG_FD_193579 | JGI IMG/M metagenome (GOLD analysis project Ga0265338, IMG submission 193579) | Rhizosphere microbial communities from Carex aquatilis grown in University of Washington, Seatle, WA, United States - 4-21-26 metaG | ecosystem: Host-associated > Plants > Roots > Rhizosphere... | reverse complement strand
CGCTCGTCCGCGGCGACGACCGGCTCAGTCCCGAGAAGCTCGAGACGTTCTTCGAGGGTGCGTTCCGGCCGGCGACGGACGACGAGATCCGCAAGGCATTCGGCGCGGGCGGCGGCTCACTCGGCCCCGTCGGCGTCGATGTTGAGGTCGTGGCCGACGAAGCGCTCCGCGAGAGCCATTACGGCCAGTACGTGACGGGAGCGAACGAGGACGGATGGCACCTCCGCGGTGTCCAGGCCGGACGCGACTACGAGGCGACGTTCCTCGACATCCGGCAGGCGCAGCCCGGCGACGCGTGCCTGGAATGCGGCGGCAAGCTCGAGATCCAGACGGCCATCGAGGTCGGCCACATCTTCAAGCTCGGCACTTTCCACTCGAAGGCGTTCGGCGCGACGTTTCTCGACGAGGATGGGAGGGAGAAGCCCCTCGTCATGGGCAGTTATGGCATCGGACTCGCGCGGACCATGGCGGCCGTCGTCGAGCAGAGCCACGACGAGAACGGCATCGTCTGGCCGCGCTCGGTCGCGCCGTATGACGCGCACGTCGTCGTGCTGGCCGGGGGCGAGGAGATCGCGGAGAACGCCGCGGATGTGCTCTCCACTGCCGGACTCGACGTCCTCCTCGACGACCGCGACCAGCGGGCGGGGGAGAAGTTCGCCGATGCCGACCTGATCGGGTGCCCGATCCGCGTCACCGTCGGGAAAAAGAGCCTCGAGGACGGCAAGGTCGACGTCCGCGATCGCGCAACGGGTGTTGAGAAGCGATTAGTTGTTGCCGATCTCGGCAAGGAGATGGCGTGATGGCCAAGCGGAGACGATTCAGCGAGGAGGCGTTCGGCGCCACAGTCGAGCAGCTCATGGGAGAGCAGGGGGTCACATACCGCCAGCTCGCGGCGCGCACCGGCCTTTCGGCCGGCTATCTCAACCATCTCGTCCACGGCAACCGGCCCGTCCCGTCGAACGACGTCGTGGCGACGCTCGCCGGCGCTCTCGAGGTCGAGCCGGAGCACTTCCGCGAGTTCCGGCTCAGGACCATCACCGAGCGGCTCGAGGCGATGCCTGAGCTGATCGACCGGCTGTATAAGCGGCTCGAGGCCTAGCTTCCTCCGGTCTTCGGTGCCTCGATGGACGGAAGCGCAAAGGCCGGAGCGTAAGACTCGACGCAGCCGGGCTTACGCGGCGGGTCGTGACATCTCCAGGCGTTGAACATCCAACCCCTTATCCTCTCCCTACCCCGTGATGGCTCTGTGGGCGGTGTCGTACGGGCTTCGCCGCCGGCCGACCAGCTCAAGTGAGAGGGTGCACTCGCGCAGCCCAGAGCCCCTACGGCCAGGTATAGAAACGCCTGAGGTTCTTCGAGAGACCCGGGGCCGTTGAAAGGTGCGTGAAATCCCCGATGTGTCGCGGCCAGAGCGGGGGTTAACCTCTCCTGTTCGACGGAGGAGGCTCGCGAACATGTCGGCACACACTTTGACAGAGCGCGTGGACACTCTGATGCAAGCCCACACCCACACGATTCCGGCCGAGTGGGGAAGTCCCCACCTGTCGGCGACACCGATCTCGCTTACGGTTCGCGAACTCGCCGCAACAGTGGCGGCGCTCGAGGATGCCGTGCGGGAGATCGCACTCGAAGTCGATAGCCTCAACAGAACTCCGCCACGCCCGGCGCGACGAAGAACGCCGCATCGAACGCGAGCATGAGAACCCGAAGACGGGACGATCCGTAGCCGCGCTCGTCGGGGGACATTCCCGAGCACTGGCCCAGCCGAGTCCCGCTTACCGCTTAGCCGGACTGTGCTTCCGCGATCCCGGCACGGCAGCTCAGGGTGCCGTTACGAAGGCGTGGTACTGGCCGTGGCGATCGGTGTAGTCGCCGCCGACCGCGCAGGAGCGGAGGCCCGACGGGGCGCGTTGCCGCTCCTGCGCCGTAGGCGCACGACCGGCCGCGCCACGAACGAGGCGCCGCGCACCAAGCAGTCCAAGCGAGCACTCAGCACGGAGCCGACCGGAGACCGCGCTCTCCGGCCGGCGGAGTTCCGTCACTCCAGCGAGCGAGAGCGAAGCTCTCGCGAGCTAGACGTCGGATTTGCTGCGCGCCTCGGGCGGCTCGAGCGGCATCCCGGTCTCCCGCCAGAGGTGGACGCGCACGAGCGCGTCGCATCCGTAGAGAAGCTCCTGGAGAAGGTCGGAGTCGTTCGGGTCCGCCGCGAGGAGGCACTCGGCCCAGACGTCGAGCGCTTCGAGCCCTTGCGTGTCGAGCTCGGCGATCGGCTCCAGCCTCTCGCGCAGCTCGCCAACGAGCGCGACGCACGTCTCGCGGCGCTCGAGCATCGTCTCGGCGCGGATCGTGCGTGCCGCGATGCGGAGGTCGTGGACGAGGTCGGTGAGCTCGAGCCTGCGTGTGATGTCGATGACCGTCATAACGCCGACGGTGCTCCTCCGCGCCCCCGCCTACATCGGGGAAAGCGCGTATCGCAGGAAGAGGTGCGATCCGTTCGCCCGCACCGAGCGCAGGCGGCCGGCCACGCGCCGGTCCGGTAGGAGCTCGACTCCTTCGACGAGGTTGAGGCGCGAGGCGAGCGCATGGCCGGCGAGGAGCGGTGAAACGGTGAGAAAGAGCTCGTCGACGAGCTCTGCCGCGACGAGCTGCCCGAACAGCGTCGGCCCCGCCTCGGAGACGATCACGCCGTGCCCCCGCTCGCGCAAGGCGTCGACGGCGGCGCGGAGGTCGACGCCGGCGCCGTCGTTCACGGCGACGACCTCGGTGGCCTCCGGCACGGCCTCGGCGATCCCCGGCGCCGCAGTCTCGGTCGTGAGGACGATGGCCCCAGGGCCGAGCACCGGATGAGACGGGGAGAAGGAGACGCCGGACGTGACGATCGCGACGCGGGGCTGCTCGGGCAGGCCGCGAGCCGCCCGCAGCTCCGTGAACGCCTCCGCGGCCTCAGGATACGCCTTGTCGATACGCCACGTCCCCTTCGGTGACGCGGCGAGCGTTCCCGTCCCGACGAGCACGACATCCGCGCACGCCCGCAGGAGAGCGAGCACGAAGCGGTCGGCGTCGCTGTCGTCGGAGACGACGGCGTGCGAGCGGGGGAGGCCGGGAATCGCGACGACGCCGTCGAGCGACTCGACGAAGTTCGCGACGAGGCACTCGTCCGCGAGACCGAGCCGCCCGTACAGCTGCTCGATCTTCGCCGGGACGTCCCAGCGCGACAGATCGTCGTCCTCGGCGAGGACGGTGAACGGCTCGATCACTTCGTCAGGGCGAGGAACTCGCTGCGGAGCGACTCGTCCTCGTCGTGCAGGCCGCGCCAGACCGTGGTGACGGTGATGGAGCCGGCTTCCTCGACGCCGCGCATCGCGGTGCACATGTGCGACGCCTCGAGCTTGACGGCGACGCCGCGCGCCGCCGTGAGCTCCTGCAGCCCGCCGCCGATCTCCTCGGCGAGCCGCTCCTGCACCGTGAAGCGCCGCGCGTAGAGCCGCACGAGCCGCGTGAGCTTCGAGAGGCCGAGGATCTCATCGCCGGCGACGTAGCCGACGTACGCGCGCCCGTGGAAGGGGAGCGCGTGATGCTCGCAGAGCGAGTAGAAGCCGATCGGCCCCTCGACGATCTGCGCGTGCCGGCCCTCGACGTCCTGCGGCCGCTCGCTCGGGAAGAGGGTGCGGAGCTTCGGGTCGCCGTCGTAGCCCGCCGTCGCGTCGTACAGCGCCTGCAGGAACCGCTGCGGCGTGTCGCGCGTCCCGGGCGTGTCGAGGTCGAGCCCGAGCGCTTCGAGGATCTCCGCCGCGTGCTGCTCGAGACGCTCGCGCTCGGCCGCCGTCCACTCGCGGCGGGGCTCGTCGGGCGTGGGCAGCTCGAAAATGTTGCTCATGCGGGTTCCTCCACGGGCGCGCGTTGCGGAAAGGCTGCGAGTGCGATGACGCCGAGCTCCGCGACCGCGAGCCAGGCGAATCCGAGCGGATGGCCGACGACGAGGAACACTCCGAAGACGGCGAGTTGTGACGACATCCCGAGGTTAGCGAGCACCGTCACTCGCGACGGCGCTATGAGCGACGGCCGCCGCGCGACGACCCATTCGGCGAGGCGATCCTGCGGGGCGTAGACGACGTCGTAGATGTGGCGGAGGATCGCGGTGCCGCGGCCGCCGTCGTCGTCCGCTTCGGTTGGCTGGATGGTCGAGAGCCGCGCCGCGTTGAAGTTGAGGCTGAGGACGGAGGTCAGCGCGACGAAGCCGGCGAGAGCGAGCGCCGGGCTCCCGTAGCGCCAGCCGAGCGCTGCGAACAGCGCTGCGTTGACGACGAGATCGAGCTCTGAGTCGAGGTAGCGGCCGAACGAGCTCGTGCGGCCGGTGAGGCGCGCGAGCTGTCCGTCTGCGTTGTCGAGCAGCGTCTTCAGCTGGACGAGCCCCGCCGCGACGAGCAGGGAGCCGCGGCCGAGCTCGACGGCCGCCGCGATCCCGGCAGCGCCGGCCGACACGACGACGACGGCCGGCGGCACCCGCAGGCGGGCGAGCACGAGCACGAGCGGATGGGCGAGAGGCCGGAAGACGGCCTCGCAAAGAACCTCGTAGCCACGCCGCGGCTTCCGCGAGCGGGCAAGAGCGCTAGATGGTTGATGCCATGAGATCGTCTGCTTCGGGGCGTGAGCTGGTGCGTCTGGGGCGCCGCGGCGGACGCTTCTCGCTGCTGGTGGCAGCGGGAAGCGGTCGACGTGGCGAAGCGCAGGACTCGCGGAGGTCGGCTCCGCCGGCCGCAGCCGCGGCCTGCGCGGCCCAGGCGTGCCAGATCGCGACCCGGACACGCGAGATCGTGGCGTCAACCATCTAGACGGCAAACGATCCCTCGCCGGAGCGGAGCAGCTCACGTGCGTCATCGACGCGGTCCCAGACGTTCCAGAGGAGCACGCCCCGCGGCTTCCCGTCCTCGACGTACGTGACGACGCCCTTGCGGTTCGGCTCCTGCCAGTCCTCGACGGTCTCGAGTCGCGAGTCGACCTGTCCGACGGCCTCGTACCCGAGGTCGAAGAGATCCGAGTAGAAGAGCGGCAGGTGGTCGTACGCCTGGCCTGCTCCGGTCATGTTCGCGCCGACGAGCTTCCCGTGCGTGTTCGCGTGATCCTCGTGCTCGACCCGCATCGAGACGCCGAGCGCGAGGACGGGGAACCGCGCGACGTCGCCGGCGGCGAAGACGTTGTCGCGCCCGCCCGCGCTGCCGTACTCGTCGACGACGATGCCGTCCTCGACCTCGAGCCCAGCGGCTGCCGCAAGCTCGGTCTCGGGGACGACGCCGAGCCCGGCGACGACGCAGTCGGCCTCGAGGACGCGTCCTTCTCCGAGCGTGACGCTTGTCCCGGACGCGGCGCCGACCGTCTGGCCGGTAAGAACCTCGACGCCCTTCTCCCGGTAGTACTCGACGAGGAACTCCGAGAGGGAGGTGGGGAAGAGGCGAAAGCCGATGCCCGGCTCGGGAAAGACCATCGTCACGTGGACGCCCGCGCCGATGAGCGCCGCCGCGAGCTCGGAGCCGATGAAGCCGCCGCCGATGACGACGACGCGAGCGCCGTCGGTCGCCTTCTCGCGCACGAGGCGGTAGTCGTCGAGCGTCCGGAACCAGACGACGCCGTCGGCGCCCGGAATCTCACGCGGCCTGGAACCGGTTGCGAGCAGGAGCTTCTCCCACGCGTACTCCTCACCGGCGTCGTCAGTCGCGCGACGGCCGTCGAGGTCGAGCGAGACGATCCGCCGGCCGGTGACGAGGTCGACGTCCGCCGCGGGCTCGCGCCAGAGCTTCTCCTCGGGCGCGCCCTGCCACAACCCTTTCGTGAGGAGCGGCCGCTTGTAGACCGGGTGCGGATCCGCCCCGACGAGAACGATCCGCCCGTCGGCGTCGTGCTCGCGGATGCCCTTCGCCGCCATGTCGCCGGTCATGCCGGCTCCGACGATGAGGTATCGAGTCGTTTGCATGCGCTACGTGGTGGCCAAAGCCGACGTGAGCTCGGCCATTTCCCGGTCTTTGACCGTGATGCCGCCCGCCGAGTGTGTCGTCCAGCGTACGGTCACCTTGCGGTAGCGGATGTCGATGTCCGGATGGTGGTTCGCGCTCTCCGCCGCGTCGGCGAGGCGCTCGACGAACGCGATCGCGCGCGGGAACGAGTCGAACTCGAAAACGCGCACGAGCGCGTCGTCCTGCTCCTCCCAGCCGTCTGTCACGGGACCATTCAACACTGAGCTACGGTTTCTGCGTCGCGGGGCGTGGCGCAGCCTGGTTAGCGCGTTGGTCTGGGGGACCAAAGGTCGCCGGTTCGAATCCGGCCGCCCCGATTGAGAACGTTGACTTGGGTCGGGCGGAGTGGGACGGTTGCAGCGTGCGGAGGCTCCCCGGCACCGCAAGGCGGGTGAGAGGCTTCCTCGCGCTCGCTGCGGCTGCGCTTGTGCTTGCCGGTTGCGGGAGTTCCTCCTCGGCGGGGAGTGTCCGCTACACGCTCACGCCGAGCAGTACGCGGGGCGCGGGTATCTACGTCCAGTTCAGCGGACCTCGCGGCGCTGCCCGGCTCGTCTTCGATCGTTTCGAGTCGTGGCGGGGAGAGGATTACGTGTACGCATGGTCGCCGGCCAGCGTGATTGTGGGAAAGGACTGTGTCATCTCCGCGGGTGGTGGCAAGGTCGACATCACCGTCCGCGGCTCAAACTCGCTGGCGCAAACGTTATGCAGTGCGATCGCGACGGGCGTCGACAGGGGTTGGTTTTAGGCCGGAGTAGGCGAACCTGCAGCGATGCGGAATCCGGCCGCCCCGACTGTCGGCCGCTTGCGGTCGTCCGAGCGGATCGAGATACTCGGTGAGTGGACGCGACAGCGGCAGCTGCGACGGTCCTGCCGCGTGGAGCGACGAGTACCTCCGACATCGCGACCGAGGCCGGTCGTAACGCCGCCTTCGATGGGGTCCGCTTCGTCGCGGTCGGGCTGGTGCTGGCCGCGCACTTCGGCATCCCCGGATTCCGCGCCGGCTTTCTCGGCGTCGACGTCTTCTTCGTCCTCAGCGGCTTCCTGATCACCGGCATCCTGCTCGGGCAGGTCGAGCGCGGCCGGGTGAGGCTCGACCACTTCTGGATGCGCCGCGTTCGCCGACTGGCTCCGGCGCTCGTGCTCGTGCTCGCGACGATGATCGTCTGGGGCGCCGAGTTCGCGCCCACTACGGCGCGCGACGACCTCCGCGGCGACATCAAGGCGACGCTGCTGTACGTCGCCAACTGGCACTTCATCCGCGCCAGCGGCTACTTCCATTCCACCGGTCATCCGAGCGCGCTCTTGCACATGTGGTCGCTCGCCGTAGAGGAGCAGTTCTACGTCTTCTGGCCGGTGACGCTCTTCCTCGTCGGGTTCCTCGTGCGCAAGAAGCGGGCGCGCCTCCCGATCGTCGCCTGCCTGGCGGCCCTCGGGATCGCGATCTCCGCCTGGCGGCTCTCCTCGCTCTGGCACGTCGTGTCCGTCGACCGGGCGTACATGGGCACCGACTCGCGTATGTTCGAGCCGCTCGTGGGCGCGGCGCTCGCGGTGCTGCTCATGTGGCGACCGCGGATCGGCTCCTCACGTGTGGCAAACGGCGCGCTCGTGGCGGTCGGCGTAGGGCTGATCGTGGGGGGGATGTTCACGCTCGCCAATGCCGCAGGGCCGAGTCTGCTCTATCCCCACGGCGGCGCGCTTCTGTTCTCGGTCGGCTCCGCAGCCTTGATCTGGGCAGTCGCCACGCCCGCTTCGGTCGCCTCGTGGGTGCTCTCGCTTCCGCCCGTCGCCTACCTCGGTCGCATCTCGTACGGCATCTACATCTGGCACTGGCCGCTGATCATCTGGGCGACAACCGACCAGATGGGCCTGGGCGGGATCGGCCGGATGTCGCGACTCGAGCGTGTGCCGATCCTCACCGCGCTGACCGTCGGCATCTCGGTGCTCTCCTACCACCTGGTGGAGAAGCCGATTCGCTACGGAGCCGCCGGCCGGCAGCTGCGGGGGCTGCGCATCCTCGTGGCGCTGCCGGTGGTGCTGGGAGCCCTGCTCGCGCTCAACCTCTCAGCGGTCGTGGCCCATGCAGGCGCCAAGATCCAGATCGTCGGCCCGCGGGGCAAGGCGACCGGAACGTCCGTGACCAAGACGATCGTTCTCGTCGGCGACTCGGTGCCGGAATACTTCGCGCCGGAGCTCGCCGACGCGGCCGCTGCCTACGGCTACGTGGTGGTGAAGGCAACAGCGGGCGGCTGTCCGGCGACGGCGGCGCCGAAGGCCCACGGAGACGGCATGCCGTTCCGCAACAACGTGTGCCCGCAGGTGGCGAACACTCAGGACGCCACGGTCGCGTATTACCACCCGGCGCTCATCGTCTGGTGGAGCCGCTACGAGATCACGCCGCGGCTCGGGCCGGACGGGAAGCTCCTGCCGCTCGGAGGGCCGGCGTACGAGAAGCTGCAGCGCGCCGCGTTCGCGACGCGGGTCGCCTCGCTGACCAAGCTCGGCGCGCGCGTCGTCGCGATTCAGATCGAGCACCCGGGCCTTCACCTCGCCGTCGCGAACCCGCCCGAGAAACACCTCCTCTACGGGCAGATCATGCTCCACCACTGGTTCGTCGTGAACGAATGGAACGCTTTCCTCGCGAGCCATCACGGCCCGAAGGTCTTCTCGATCTCCATCAACTCGCTCGTCTGCCATAAGCCGTTGCGGGAGAACACCTGCGACGACACGCTGGCCGACGGCAACTCGGCGCGGTTCGACGGCACGCATTACGCATCCGACGCCGGCCCGATCGTCGCGCCGGTGATCATCCGGCGCGCGCTCAAGGTCGCCGGGCTGCTGACGCCCGGTCACGTCAAGCGCAACAACTAGTGGACGACCTATTGCACTTTGGTGCCATCTGTTGCATTCGGTGTGAGTGAGGAGTAGCGTCGCGCTCGCGGGCCCCGGAGGGTCAGGGAAACCCGCCGAAGACGAAGAGAAGGAGAGACGAAATGTCCATGTTGCTCCGTAGGCGGACGTGGAAGGGCGCGCTCGCCATTCTCTGCGGCTTGTGCATGACTGCTGGCGTCACCGCGGCGGTGACGTCCGGCGCCGAAACGGTGTTCAAAGTCGATCATCAGCTGTGCTACACGGCGGTCGGCAAGTTCAAGCCGCCGACGGCGGTGCCCGTGAGGCTGATCAACCAGTTCAGTCCCAACGGCTTCGTACCGAAGATCAATCCGGGGCTGGTCGTGCACTGCAACCCGGTGATCAAGACCGTCGTGACGCCTGCCGGGCCAAAGACGTATCCAGTCACCAATCCGCATGCGCACCTTGGGTGCTTCCCGATAACCGAGAGTCAGCAAAAGACCTGGAAGGTGATGGTCACGAACCAGTTCGGCCAAGCGGTCATGACCACGGGCCAGCCCAACCTGTTGTGCCTGCCGACGTGGAAGAGCCTCACCGGTCCGCCGATGCAGAAGCCGACGACACCGCCCGGCCTCAACCACTTCACCTGCTACCCGGTCACTCTCGTCCCCGGGTCCGGGGCCTACAAGGCGCCGGCTCTCATTCTCAGGGACGAGTTCGGCAAGGCGCAGTCGCAGGTCAGCCCAGTGCCGAAGGAGCTCTGTCTGCCGACGACGAAGATCGTGGGTAAGCACGAGTTCCCGATCATCGACGCGAAGACGCACTTGTTGTGCTTCCCGGGGGTCAAGCACCCGTTCAGACCCGCGGTGTATGACGAGAACCAGTTCGGCACGAGCAAGGTGGCCATCAGAATCGCGAAGTGGCTCTGCTTGCCCTCGACCAAGCAGGTACTCGGGCCGGCCGGCTAGCCCGAGACGCCGCGCGAGCGGGACGGGTTCGTGCCCGTCCCGCTCGTCTCCTCCATACGCGTCAGGCGTCGAGGCCGAGGGAGCGTGCGCCGTTCTCTGTGCCGATCGCGCGGAGCTGATCCGGCGTGAACACGTCGCGGCGGCCCGACTGGCGGCGCGCGATCCAGTCGAGCTCGCGGAGCTCCTCGTGCGGGTCGATGCGGACGTTCGAGTCCGAGCCGATGCAGAGCTCGATGCCGCGGTGGAGGAGGCGCTCGACGGGGAGGAAGCCGTCCGCGAGGTCGGCCTCGGTCGTCGGGCAGGCGCACACGCGCGCTCCCGCAGCGGCGAGCAGGTCGAGCTCCTTGCCGTCGGCGTGCGTCGCGTGGACGACCGTCGTGCGCTCCGTGAGGCAGCCGCACGCGTCGAGCAGCTCGATCGGCCGCATGCCGTGCTCCGCGAGGCACTCCTCGATCTCGCGCGGTTGCTCGTCCGCGTGGATGTGAAGCGGCAGCTCGTGCTCGGTGGCGTACCGGCCGAGCTCCTCCAGCCAGCCGCGCGGGCACGCGCGGACGGAATGCGGCGCGACGCCGACCCGAAAATCCGCGGCGCGTAGCTCCTCGAACTCCGACAGGTACGCAGCCACCGATTCCTGCCGGAAGCGGTCGATGCCGCCGCGCGTGTAGGCGACGTGGAGGAGGACGATCTCGATCCCCGCCTCGCCGGCAGCCTCGACTGCGGCGTGAGCCTCGGCGAGACCGAGGTAGTGGAACTCGCCGACCGCCGCGTAGCCCGCCTCGCGCAACTCGCCGTAGACGCGGGCGTATGTCGTCCGCACGCTCTCCGGCGTCTGTGCCGTCGCGAGCTCGAGCATCGTCTCGCGCCAGGCCCAGAAGTCCGCGCCCGCAGTCCGTTCGCCGAGCCCGCGTTGGAAGGCGTGGCAATGGGCGTTGACAAAGGCGGCTTCGGGCACGCCCGTATCCTTCCTCACATGGAGGCCCCGCGCTCTTCCGGCCGGGCTTCGGCGGCTTCGCCGCCGAAGCTTCCAGCCACGGCTGAAACACATCCGCTCGCGCAGCTTCCGAACGCGCTCACCATCGGGCGTCTCGTCCTCATCCCCGTTTTCGTCGCGCTCATGATCCGGGCGGGCCACGCCCCGAGCTGGTCTGCGGGGATCGTCTTCTTC
>Ga0265338_10010295_pt1 | contig 10993 bp, 5 predicted proteins | sample 42126metaG_FD_193579 | JGI IMG/M metagenome (GOLD analysis project Ga0265338, IMG submission 193579) | Rhizosphere microbial communities from Carex aquatilis grown in University of Washington, Seatle, WA, United States - 4-21-26 metaG | ecosystem: Host-associated > Plants > Roots > Rhizosphere >... | reverse complement strand
GGCGCGGAAGTGAACATCCAAAAGTTCTGGGCGGCGGTGGAATTCAATTTCTGATCCCATGCCGGCCGCCACCCGCCATACACGTTCCTGCAACCACCGTTCTTCCGGTTACGCGCGCCCTTTCAAGGTTGAAGGGCGCGCATTCAATTTCGAAAAAGCGCCGGGTGTCCAAGCGGTTCAACCCGCTGGCGCCATTGACGTTCAGTCCGCGAAAAGGCAAGAATAAGCCTGCCATCCCATGGGAGACACTGAAATAAAACCCGCCGGCGGGGCGGCCAGAAAGAAATACGTGCGCGCCATCGGCCCGCGATTGCGCATCCTGCTGTATTTCATCTTCGGCCTGGTCGCCATCCTGGCCGCCAATTCCGTTTATCTCAGCGCCATCACCTTCCTGGAATGGCTCAAGAGCGACCCCAACACCACCTATCAAAACTGGTTTTACATGGTCATGTTCGGGACGCACCTCGGCCTCGGCCTGTTGATCGTCCTGCCCATCGTCATTTTCGGCGCCCTGCACATCAGGAATGCGCACGACCGCCCGAACCGCCGCGCCGTCACGGTGGGCTACCTGCTCTTCTTCACGACCCTGGTGGTCCTGATTACCGGCCTGTTGCTGACACGCATCGATGTCTTCCAATTCAAGAACATCGGCCTGAAGGACCCGCGTCTCCGTTCCATCGCTTATTGGGCCCACATCATCACCCCCATCCTGGGCATCTGGCTCTACATCCTGCACCGGCTGGCCGGGCCGCGCATCAAGTGGCGGGTTGGGTTGCAGTGGGGCGCCGCGGTGGGCGTCCTGACCCTCGGCATGGTGCTGCTGCACTCGGCGCATCCGCGGAAAAACCAGGCCGGTTCGGTGGAAGGCAAAAAATATTTCAACCCCTCGCTCGCCCGGACGGCCTCGGGCAATTTCATCCCGGCCCGGACGCTGATGATGGACAGCTACTGCCTGAACTGTCATCAGGACGCCTACAACGACTGGTTTCACAGCGCGCACCATTTCAGTTCGTTCAACAACAAACCGTACCTGTTCAGCGTGCGCGAGACCCGGCGGGTCTCGCTCGCGCGCGACGGCAACGTGAAGGCCGCGCGCTGGTGCGCCGGCTGCCATGACGTCGTGCCGTTCTTCAGCGGCGCGTTTGACAATCCCCACTACGACGACGTGCATGATCCCACGTCGCAGGCGGGCATCACCTGCACGGCCTGCCACGCCATCACGCACGTCAACAGCACCCGGGGGAACGCGGACTACACGATTGACGAGCCGATCCATTATCCGTTTGCCTACAGCACCAACCGCTTTCTCCAATACATCAACCAGCAACTGGTCAAGGCCAAGCCGGAGTTTCACAAGAAGACCTTCATGAAACCGTTCATGCACACGGCGGAATATTGCTCCACCTGCCACAAGGTCAGCCTTCCGGGCGACCTGAACCATTACAAGGATTTCCTCCGCGGGCAGAACCATTACGACCCCTACCTGCTCAGCGGCGTGTCCGGGCACGGCGCCCGGAGCTTTTACTATCCGCCCAAGGCCGTGCCGAACTGCGCCGGCTGCCACATGCCGCTGCAGGCGTCGGAGGACTTCGGGGCGAACTTCTTCAACCCCACGAACACCTCGACGCGCTTCATCCACAATCATTTGTTCCTGGGAGCCAACACCGGCATCCCGTACATCCGCAACGACACCAACATCGTGAACGCGGAGACGGTGTTCCTGAAGGGATCGCTGCGGGTGGACATTTTCGGCGTCAAAGATGGCGGCGCGATTGACAATCCCCTGACCGCACCGCTGCGGCCCAAGGTGCCGGCGCTCAAACGGGGCCACCACTACCTGCTCGAAGTTGTCCTGCGCACCCTGAAGGTCGGCCACCTGTTCACCCAGGGCACGGTGGACTCGAATGAAGTCTGGGTGGATTCCAAAGTGAAGAGTGGCAACAAAATCATCGGCCGCAATGGCGGACTGGGGCAGCACAACGAGGTGGATCCCTGGTCGCATTTCATCAATATTTACATGCTCGATCGCAATGGCAACCGCGTGGATCGCCGCAATCCGCAGGATATTTTCACACCGCTCTACAACCACCAGATCCCGCCCGGCGCGGGCCAGGTGGTGCATTATGATTTTACGGTGCCGGAAGACCAAACCGGGCCGCTGACCGTCGAGGTAAAATTGCAATACCGCAAGTTCGACACGCTCTACATGAACTACGTGTTCGACACCAACTACGTCAAAGGCGCGCCGTTCACCGTGACCAATAATCTGCCCATCGTCACCATCGCGGCGGACAAGATTACCTTCCCGATCGAGGGGGCGGACGCGGCGTCGGCGCAACTGGCCGCCATCGCCGCGCAAACCTCCAACATCCCCGTGTGGCAGCGCTGGAACGATTACGGCATCGGCCTGCTGCTGGAGGGCAGCGTCGGAGCCGAAAAAGGCGAGTTGATCCAGGCCACCGAAGCCTTCCAGCACGTCGAAAAACTGGCCCACGCCGACGGCCCGGTGAATCTGGCGAGGGTTTATTTCAAGGAAGGCCGGCTCGATGACACCGTGGCCGCACTGCAACGCGCCGCCAGGTTCGACCCGCCTGCGCCCCGATGGACCATTGCCTGGTTCAACGGACTGGTGGACGAGCAAAACGGTTTTCTCGACAAGGCCATCACCGAGTTCCGCAGCATCCTGGAAGACCGCTATCCTGAACTCGACCAGCGCGGTTTCGACTTCAGCAAGGATTACGAGGTCATCAACGAACTCGGCCAGACCTATTTCGAACGCGCCCAGATGGAGCGCGATCATCCGGACCGGCAGAAGGAATTCCTGAACCTGGCCGCCGGGGAATTCCAGAAGACGCTGGCGCTGGACTCGGAAAACGTGACGGCGCATTACACGCTCTCCCTGATCTACGCGCAACTGGGTGACGAAGCCAAGGCGGCTTATCACCGGCAGGAACACGAGAAATATCTTCCGGATTACAATGCCCAGGACCGCGCCATCAGCATCGCCCGCCGGGCCAATCCGGCCGCCGACCACGCCGCCCAGGCCACCGTGATTTATCCCCTGCAACGACCCGGGGCGCCGGAATTGCCCCGGGACATTTCGCGCCCGGTTCAAAATCCGGCTGGAACCGGCATGATAAAACCTGTGCCATTGGACAATAAAAACCTCCCGGTCCTGCCGCCTGTGGTTTCACGATAGCTTTTCCAGCCACAACAAACTGATTTTACATGAAGCAGCTGCCCGATCCACCACCGGAAGAACAGGAAGAGTTTGGCCACGTTGACGACGCGATTATCGGCAAAGCCATCCGCTGGTCGGTCGTGGTGTTTGTCCTGATTGCCCTCCTGTTCGCCGGAGCGGTGCTTTATCTCAAACGCAAACCCGCGCCGTTGCCGCCGCAAATCACCCAGTTTGCCGCCCCGGTATCGCCCGACCGGCCCCGGGCGGAAATCCCCGTGGCAAAATTCACGGACATCACCAAGGAATCCGGCATCACCTTCGTTCACAACAACGGCGCTTACGGCGAAAAATTGCTGCCCGAAACCATGGGCAGCGGTGTGGCGTTCTTCGATTATGACAACGAAGGCCGCCAGGATCTGCTTTTCATCAACTCCTGCGACTGGCCGTGGCACCAGTCCACAAACAAACCACCCTCAACCATGGCGCTCTACCACAATGACGGCCACGGTCATTTCACCGATGTCACCAAGGGCTCCGGCCTCGACGTGAGTTTCTACGGCATGGGCGTGGCGATTGGAGATTATGACAATGACGGGCTGCCCGATGTTTTTGTCACGGCCGTTGGCGGGAATCATCTGTTTCACAACGACGGTCACGGCAAATTCCACGAGGTGACCCAGGAGGCAGGCGTGGGCGGTTCGACCAACGATTGGAGCACCTGCGCGGCGTTTTTCGATTACGACAACGACGGCAAGCTCGACCTCTTCGTCGGCAACTACGTCAAGTGGTCGCGCGACATTGACGCGGATGTCGGCTATAAAATTGACGGCCGGACACGCGCCTACGGCCAGCCCATGAATTTTCAGGGCGCGTTCCCGCGCCTTTATCACAACGACGGCAACGGCCATTTCACCGACGTCTCGGCGCAAAGCGGTTTGCAGGTGAAAAATCACGCGACCGGCGTGCCCGCCGCCAAGACCCTCGGCGTCGCGCCGGTGGACATTGACGGTGACGGCTGGATGGATCTCGTCGTGGCCAATGACACCGTGCCCAACCTCGTCTTCATGAACCAGCACGACGGCACGTTCAGCGAAATCGGCTCACAGTCCGGCGTGGCCTTCGACAGCTACGGCAACACCCGCGGCGCGATGGGCATCGACACCGCCTGCTACAACAACGACGGCAAGCTCGGCATCGTCATCGGCAATTTCGCCAATGAAATGACCGCGCTTTACGTCCAGCAAAACTCGCCCACGAATTTCTCCGATGAAGCCATCACCGAAGGCATCGGCCCCGACAGCCGGCGGTTTCTCAAATTCGGCTTGTTCTTCTTCGATTACGATCTGGATGGACGGCTGGATTTGCTCACCGCCGACGGTCATCTCGAACAGGAAATCAGCAAAATCCAGGCGAGCCAGACCTACGCACAACCGGCCCAGTTGTTTTGGAACGCCGGCAACCAAAACGGCGGATGCTTCGTCGCCGTACCGCCGGACAAGGCCGGCACGAACCTGTTCCAACCCATTGTTGGGCGTGGCGCGGCCTTTGCCGATATTGACGGCGATGGCGACCTCGACGTGGTGCTCACACAAGTTGGCGGGCCGCCGCTGCTGTTGCGCAACGACCAGAACCTGCACCACCACTGGATCCGCGTGAAACTCGTCGGCACCAAAAGCAACCGCGACGCCATCGGCGCGTGGATCAGGGTGCGGGTCGGCGGTCAGACCCTGGTACGACAAGTCATGCCCACGCGCAGCTATCTTTCCCAATCCGAACTGCCCGTGACCATCGGACTCGGAAACGCAACCAAACCGGATGACGTGGAAATCCTCTGGCCCAGCGGCACCCGGCAGACTGTGGAAAACGTCCTGGTAGACCAGCCGATGATCGTTACAGAAGCTCCGTAGGATGAATGGCCACCGGCGCAACCGGAATGACGGCGGGTCGGATTCGGCCGCAGCAGCCGTTCACCACGGATAATCAACTTGGCCGTGAATTTAAGGAAGGTATTATAATGGCATGATCAAGCGGATTGTCATTCTGGGTGGCGGCAGCGCCGGTTTCCTTGCCGCTCTGGCCCTGAAGTGCAGATTGCCGCATCTGCAGGTTGTTGTCATTCGTTCCAAGGACATCGGCATCATCGGCGTCGGTGAAGGTTCGGCATTGCCTCTCACACGGTTCCTTCACGATTACGTCCGGGTCAACCCCCGGAAATTCTTTGCGGTGGCGCAGCCGACCTGGAAACTTGGGCTCCGGTTTTTGTGGGGACCACGACCCTATTTCCACTTTCCATTCTCCTTGAACCAACTGGCTGGCACCGCAAGGCAGCTGCCGAGGAGCAAGGCGTATTATTGTTGGGAGGAAATGGAATACGAGGACGCACTCTCCGCGCTGATGACGCAGAACCGGGCTTTTGAACGCAGCCCGCGGGGAGACCCCATCTTGCACTTCAACCTGGCTTATCACGTTGAAAACGAAAAATTTGTCCATTTCCTGGAGGAATATGCGGTCGCCTTGGGCGTCACCATCCGGGATGACACGGTCACCGAAGTGGAACAGAACGAGCACGGCGTGGCCGCACTCCGGCTGGCGTCGGGCCAGCGGGAGACGGCGGACCTTTACGTGGACGCATCGGGTTTCGCCTCGGTGCTTTTGGGCAAGACCCTGGGCGAGCCGTTCCAGAGTTACAAATCGAGCCTGTTCTGCGACCGCGCGGTGGTGGGCGGATGGGACCGGACAGCCCCCGAGGACATGGTTATCAAGCCTTACACCACCTGTGAGACGATGGACAGCGGCTGGTGCTGGCAGATCGACCACGAAAACCGGATCAATCGCGGCTATGTTTACAGCTCGGGTTTCATTTCCGACGAAGACGCGGAAAAGGAATTTCGAATGAAAAATCCGAAGGTCGGGCCAACCCGCATCGTCCGGTTCATTGCCGGGCGATATCGTAATTTCTGGGTGAAGAACGTGGTGGCGGTGGGAAATGCGGCGGGCTTTGTTGAACCGCTGGAGGCCACCGCGCTGGGCGCGATTGCGACCCAGTCCAGCCTCCTGACAAACACCCTGGCGGAATGTGACGGCCAGGTGACCCCTTCCATCCAACAGTGCTTTAACCGGGTTCAAACCAGGTTTTCAGATGAAGTCCGGGACTTTCTGGCGGTGCACTACAAGTTCAACCAGCGGTGCAACACGCCTTTCTGGCGGCATTGCTGGGAAACCACGGATTTGTGTGGAGCAACCGAAACGGTTGAGTTTTATCGTGAAAACGGTCCCTGCCTGTGGTTGAACGAGACGATCAGCAAGTCAAACCAGTTTGGCATGCCCGGCTACCTTGCCCTGCTGCTGGGGCAGAAGGTTGAGTATCAACGCCGTTACCACCCCGGCGATGCGGAACGGCAGGTCTGGAACGCGGAACGGCAGAAACTCAAAAGCATGGCGATGCGCGCCCTCACCGTAAAAGAAGCCCTGGAAAAAATTCGCTCACCCGGATGTGAATTGAAGATAAACCATCCGGCGTGAAATGTCGCGCCCGGGCGCCGGGAAGCCGTCCTAAATCCAGGGAATCAAGCAGGTTTCAACCCGCACCTGCCATTCCGATCGCCGCCTGCGGCACAGTGGCCAGCCGGAGGGGGCGCCCCGCCGGCGGTGTCCGGACGTGCCCCATTCCCGGCCGGCAGCCAGAATTGATTTGCTCCCGGGCCTTGGCGGGGGTTATGAATGGTTAAAATCACAACCAAATTTTTGGAGACTCCGATCATGAACGAATACATCGAACGCGTGGTGGACCTGCTCGACCCTTCCCTCAACCAAATCCACAACCTGAGCCTCGATGAAGCGCGGCGGCGCGTTCTTTCCGGCAAACCCGAAGCGGTGCGCGAGATTGACGGTTCGTTCGCGCTGCTCGCGCGCGAGGGCAAGACCGTCCGCATGGCACGCTCGATGGACCGCCCGATGCGTTACTTCCTGGCCAAGCGCGCCGAAGGCCCGGCGTTGATCGTGGCCGACCGGATTGACGCCATTTTCAACCAGCTCAAGGCCGAGGGATTGCACGGGCAGTTCCATCCCAGTTACACGCGCATGGTGCCGGCGCATTATGTCGTGGAAATTCAGCTCCTCGGCTGCCCCGATCCCGACCCGACGTACACGCGCTATTTCACGCCGCAACGCAACTCGCTTTCGACGGACCTCGACGACATCGGCCGCCGTTACATCGGCGCGCTGGCGGATGAAATTGCCAAATGGCTGAAACGCATTCCTTCGCATGAACCCATCGGCGTGGCGTTTTCGGGCGGCATTGACAGCGGATCAGTTTTCCTCGTGACGTATCACGTGATGCGCCAGCTCGGCCTCAGCCCGGCCCGGCTCAAGGCGTTCACGTTGAATTTCGGCGATGGACCGGACTTCCAACAGGCCCGCGAATTCCTGGAGCGACTGGGACTCGCGCTTTTCCTCGAACTCATCGAAGCCGATCTCGCGTCGCTGGACATTGGCGAGACGCTGCGCGTGATGGAGGATTACAAGCCGCTGGATGTCGAGTGCGCCTCGATGGGCCTGGCCCTGTGCCGCGGCATCCGCGCGCGTTATCCGCAGTGGAAATATCTGGTGGATGGCGACGGCGGGGACGAAAACATGAAGGATTATCCCATTGAGGAAAATCCGGAACTGACCATTCGCAGCGTGGTAAACAACCTGATGCTCTACCAGGAAGGCTGGGGTGTGGGCCGCATCAAACATTCGCTGACCTACAGCGGCGGGTTGAGCCGCAGCTACCTCCGCACCTACGCGCCCGCCCGGCATTTCGGTTTTGCGGGCTTCAGCCCGTTCACCCGCCCGAACGTCATCGAGGTGGCCGAAGGCATCCCGTTCACGACGCTCAGCGACATGTCCGTGGAAAAACTTTATGCGCTCAAGGGCGAAATTGTTTCGCGCGGCGTCAAGGCCGTCACCGGGCTGGACCTGCCGGTGTTCGCCAAGCGCCGTTTTCAACACGGCGCGGTTCCCGTGGAGCGCCTGCGCCAGCGCACGACCGGGGAGGAATCCGAATACCGGAAACAATTCCTGGCGCTTTACAGCTGAACCACTGGCAGCATGTGGGTTCGATTTTTCCAGCGCACGACCGGACCGCGTGGATCACGGCGCAGCGGCCAGTCCGGCCGGCCGCGCTGAATCCCTTCAAGCCGCACGGATTTTTTCTGGAGGAGGAACGGTCTGGTTCCGGACAGACCGTGGGTTCCGCCACAATTCTGCTGACGAACAAGGAATGTCCGTGGCGCTGCCTGATGTGTGATTTGTGGAAATATACGACGATGGAAACCGTTCCGCCCGGCGCCATCCCCAAGCAGATTGATTATGCGCTGGCACGACTCCGCTCCCGTCCCGAACAAATCAAGCTCTACAACAGCGGCAGCTTCTTTGACCCCGCTGCCATTCCGCCGGCGGATTACCCGGCCATTGCCCGCACCATCGCATTCGCAAAGCGCGTCGTGGTCGAATCGCACCCGCGGCTGGTGGGGGAAAAGGCGTTGCGCTTTCGCGATTTGCTTTCCGGTACGCTGGAAGTGGCGATGGGATTGGAAACCGTGCATTCCCAAGTGCTGCCACGGCTGAACAAGAAATTTGACCTGTCGCATTTTTCACAGGCCGCCGCGTTTCTGCAGAGCCATGGAATTTCCGTGCGCGCGTTCGTTCTGCTAAAGCCACCGTTCCTGAACGAGGCGGAAGGATTGGAATGGGCGGTGAAATCGGCGGCGTTTGCGTTGTCCTGCGGTGCAACGGTGGTTTCGCTCATCCCCACGCGCCCCGGCAACGGCGCATTGGAACGCCTGATGGAAACCGGTGAATTCTCGCCACCGCAGCTTGCCACCCTGGAACTCGCCCTGGAACTCGCCCTGGAAATGCGCGGTGACGGAAGAGTTTTTGCCGATACCTGGGACCTGGAACAATTCTCAACCTGCTCCGCCTGCTTTGAAAAGCGCCGGCAACGGATTCACGCCATGAACCTGTCCCAACAAATCCCGCCGGCGATTGACTGTCCCGCTTGCGGGCTGCAGAGGGATCAATAATTCATTGTCAGGTTGCCGTCGGTGGCCACGGTAATTTCCCTGGCTCCCGCCGGAATGGCACTGGTCGTGGTTTTGCCCCCGGGCCAGCGAACCCAGATCTGCGTCGGCGTTTCCGGACAGCCCATCACCTGCACCACGCTGTCCTGCGACCAATAGCCCGAACCGCCGTGTATCTCCCGCGCCGCACCCGGCCGATCTCCAAACACCAGCCGCAGCGTTGCCCCCACTCCATCCGGATTCCGCTCCGGCCCTTTCAGCCGCACACGCAACCCCGGCTTGCCCAGCACATTCTGATATAACTTTGTCTCCGCTCCGTTCTGGCTCACCGCCAGATCCACCCGCCCGTCCCCGTCAAAATCACACAACGCCGACCCGCGCTGTTCCCCATATACCAATATGCCCGACTTCTGCCCCGGAACCGCCTCCAGTTTGCCCCCGCCTGTCCCCCGCAACCATAAACCCCGGCCAGCATCCTCACGATACCCCGCATCATCCGGCTCCAGCATCCGCGTCGACCTCGCAAAAAAATTCTGGCTCAGGAATATGTCCTCTTTCCCATCCCCGTCAAAATCTCCCACGTTCACCCCAAACGCCGGCGCCAGTTGCGCTTCATATGGTAATTCCACCGCCTCAAAGTGATTGGTCCGATTGAAAAATACCATCGTGGCCAGCGTCGTCGCCTCCACCCCTTCGGCCGGCTTGGGCAACATCCCAAGAATCTCCTCCATCGTCGCTTCCGCGTAGGCCTTGTGTGTCGCAAACCGCCCGATCAGCGGCGGATACACACTGGTCAGCGCTCCACGCCACCGCCGCGGCACCTCCACCTGGCGCTCCGGATCATATACCGCCTCGATCACATCTATTTCTCCACGATCCGAAAAATCCCCGTAATACATCCGCACCGGGTGGTTGCTGCTGGCTTGATATTCGCTGTTCAATCCCCAGTTGCTGGCGATGATGTCCAGCCGCCCGTCCCCGTCCAGGTCCCCAGTCGTTACCCCGTGCCATAATCCCGTGTATTTATCCAATCCCAGTTCCTTCGTGATTTCATGCAGATGACCCCGTTCATTCTTAAACACTCGGATCGGACCCCATTCGCAGGCCAATATCAAATCAGGATATCCGTCCCCATCCAGATCGCTCCACACCGCTCCGTTCACCAGCCCAACCTTCTCCAATTTCCGGCTGTTCTCCTCATCCAATTCCAGTTGCCCACCCACATTCCGGTAAATCCGCGAATCCGTCGCCTCCGGATACCGCCCCGGTATCACCCGCCCACCCACAAACATCGCCAGGCTCCCCTCCCCGTATACATCCGCCACCGCCAATGGCCCCGGGCTCGCCTTCGTCGCCGGCAAATCCTGCTTCTTGAGCACCGGAACATAACTGATCACCGATGCCGAAGACGGCGTGTCCGTTGTTTCATAGTTGTCCCGCCCCAACACCAGCGCCCGCTCTCCAGCGCCGCCCACCCAACCCACTATGCCCGTCAGATCTTCCGGCATCGGAAAGGTCAGCAACGGCACATGCATCATGCCCCCAAGACCGTCGTATGCGTAACCCCACAACCAGCCGCCCCGGCCGGAACCCACCACCAGTTGCTCCCGCTGGCCCCCCAGCACGTTCACCCACGCAACTCCCGGCCCCCCCTGGCTCAGTTGCCACGGCAACAACGGTTGCCGTTCGTAGTCGTTGAAATATTCTTGATGATATTTATTGGCTATCAACCCGCTCACATCCTTGAAAT
>Ga0265338_10010293_pt1 | contig 10994 bp, 9 predicted proteins | sample 42126metaG_FD_193579 | JGI IMG/M metagenome (GOLD analysis project Ga0265338, IMG submission 193579) | Rhizosphere microbial communities from Carex aquatilis grown in University of Washington, Seatle, WA, United States - 4-21-26 metaG | ecosystem: Host-associated > Plants > Roots > Rhizosphere >... | reverse complement strand
TCTCAAGATTAAAGGAGGCATCTATGAGAAAGCTGTTGTGGTCCCTGATGGCCCTGCTGGTGCTGGTCTCCGTCGCGCCTGTGTTCGCGCAGAAGACCTACAAAGTAGGAGTCATCCCCAAGTTCATCGCGGAAGACTATTTCATTGCCTGCGAGCGTGGTTTCCGCCAGGCCGAGAAAGAGCTGAAGAACATCAAGGTCGACTGGATTGGCGACACGATGTCGCAGACCTCCGCCGCCAACCAGAAAAACTACATCCAGAGCTTCATCGACAAAGGCTATGACGCGATTCTCGTCTCGGCCCTCGACCCGGAGAGCTTTGCCGATACGCTCCGCGCCGCCAGGGCGAAGGGCATCAAGGTCATCACCTGGGACGCCGACGTCAACCCGACCGCCCGTGACTTCTTTGTGAACCAGGCGGAGGGCGATCAGATCGCCATCCAGCTCCTGAAGGGCCTCGCGGGAGACCTGAGCAGCTACACCGCCGGCAATCAGGCCACCGTGGCTCTCGTCTCCACGACCAACGATTCTCCCAACCAGAACGCGTGGCTCAAGGCGATCATCGGCGAGTACAACGCCAAAAAAACGACTGCCTACAAGCACATCAACATGCTCGTCGGCGACGACCAGATCGTCTACGCAGGGAACGACCAGGGCACGGCCGAAGAGAAGGTCAAATCGCTGCTCAGCGCGAACAAGAGCCTGAAGGGCATCATCGCCCTGTCCTCCCTGACGGTGCCCGCGGTCTCCGCCGCCCGCGACCAGCTCGGCATCAAGGACGCGATCAAGATCGTCGGCGTGTCCGTTCCCGAGTCCTCGCGCAAGGACATGGAGCAGAACAAAATGTCGGCCGTCGTCCTCTGGCAGCCCTTTGACCTCGGCTACCTGACCCTCTACGTCACGGAGGCTGTCCTCCAGGGAAAGGCCCCCGCGGGTGCGACCTTCAAGTCGCCTCTCAGCGGCAAGAACATGACCGTGAGCTTCATGGACGGCAAGACCTCCGTTCTTTATCCCGCTGCCGGTCACAAGATTCTCGCGGACAACGTCATCATCCTTGGCGATCCCATCGTCTGGAACCTCAAGAATATCGCCCGTTTCCGCGGCTATCCCGAGCTGACGAGCGGGATGTCATACTTCAACAAGTAGACCGCAGATACGAAATCCGACGCCCGCAGGGACTGTCCGGGAAGCATCCCGCTTCTCTTGGACAGTCCGGCGGGAGCCGGGGTAGAATGTGAACGTGATGACACAGGACCAGCCAGAAATGCCCGAAGTGGTGCTCCAGATGGAAGGCATCAACAAGACCTTCCCTGGAGTACGGGCCCTTTCGAACATGAGCATCGACCTGAGGCGCGGCGAGGTACACGCCGTGTGCGGCGAGAATGGCGCGGGCAAGTCGACGCTCATGAAGCTGATCACCGGGGTGTATCAGCCCGATTCGGGGGAGATAAGGCTGAACGGCCAGCCCCTGAAGGTGCACAACCCCAACGACGCCTACGCCAAGGGAATTGCCATCATCTTCCAGGAGACCAGCCTTTTCCCTGACCTCACGATCCTCGAAAACATCTTCATGGGACACGAGCTTCGCCGACCCCTTGCGGGGATAGTCAGGTTCCTGTCATTTCTCGACTATCCGGCCATGCGAAAAAAGGCCGGCGAGATCTTCGGACGGCTGGGCATGGAAATCGACCTGGACGCGCGCGTCTCCCAGTTGAGCGTTGCCTCCCGGCAGATGGTGGAGATCGCCAAGGCGCTCTCATTCGACTCGAGCATCCTGATCCTCGACGAGCCGACCGCCGCCTTGACGAGCAGGGAAGTCGACACGCTTTTCGAGACGATCAAGAAGCTTCGCACGCATGGCGTCTCGATGCTCTATATCAGTCATCGCCTCGACGAGATTTTCCAGATCGCGGACCGCGTCACCGTCATCCGCGACGGCGAACACGTCCAGACCGGCGACGTTTCCCGCGTCACGCGAGACCAGCTCGTTGCCTGGATGGTCGGTCGGACCCTCGATAATCTCTACCCCAAGGAAGACATCGAGATAGGAGAGGTCGTGTTCGAAGCGCGCAATATGCGCCAGGAGGGCGTGATAAATGGCGTCAGCCTGACGCTCCGCCGCGGCGAGATCCTGGGGATATCCGGGCTCGCCGGCGCCGGCCGCACGGAGCTGGCGCTCCTTCTCTGCGGCCTTGCGCGGCCCGACTCCGGCGAAATACTGGTGGATGGCACGCGCGTGGCCATCAGGAACTACCAGGATGCGATGGAGCGGGGGATCTGCTACATTTCCGAGGACCGCCAGAAATACGGCCTGGTAGTCCCCATGACGATCAGCGAAAATATCACCATGCCCCTGCTCGCGCGGCTGTCCGGATTCCTCGGCATCATCAACTCCAGCAAGGAGCGGGAAATCAGTGCAACCTACATCGACAACCTGGCCATCAAGACTCCCGGAGCGGACTTTGTCGTGAACAACCTGTCAGGGGGAAATCAACAGAAAGTTTCGGTCGCGAAGGCCCTGGCGACCGAGCCGCGCATCCTCATACTGGATGAGCCGACGCGCGGCGTCGACGTCGGTGCGAAGAGCGAAATCCACCGCATTATCAGCAGTCTGGCCAGGGCCGGAAAGTCGATCATCATGATCTCCAGCGACCTGCCCGAGATCATGGGTATGAGCGATCGCGTCATGGTGATGAAGAACGGCGCCAGGCAGGGCGAGCTTCCGCGGAGCGCGCTGTCCCAGGAGAAGATCCTGCACATGGCTCTGTAGTGGAAACGAATATGGCCAAAAAGCGCGTCACCTCGCGGGAGTTCATGCTCGGGGCCCTGGTCCTCGCGTTCATCGTTTTCCTCTCCCTTACGACGGGCTTCGGGAGCACGTCGGGCATCTTCAGCATGATGCTCGACGTAAGCCCCACGATCGTCGGGGCCATTGCGATGTCGCTCATCATATTCACGGGCAACATCGACATTTCCGCCGGAACCATCATGGGCTTCGTGGGCTTCGTCGCGGCTGTGTTCGCCAAGGCGGGTTACCCCTTCTACGTATTCGTGTCCGCGGGAGTCCTGACGGGCATGCTCCTGGCCGGCTTGAATGGCTGGATCAGTGTGACGTTCAAGGTGCCTTCGATCGTCGTGACGCTCGCAATGAACATGGTCCATATCGGTTTCTACGTCACTTTCCTTCCCAACGCCGGATGGGTCCTGAACCTGAGCGACTCTTTCACCTTCCTGGGCCAGGGACGCTTCTTCGGCATCGTTCCCTTTATCTTCGTGATCGCGATCGCGGTAGCGGCCTTGTGCATCTGGATCGTCAAGTACACGAAGTTCGGCAAGGCGCTCTATGCGGTCGGAGGCAATCGGCAGGCTGCAATCTACGCGGGGATCAGCCCGGACAGGACGGTACTGACCGTCTACCTCGTCGAGGGGCTGCTTCTGGGCATCGCGGGAATCCTCAAGGCAACGACGGCGAATCGGCTCATGCCTTCGGTGTTTCAGGGCCGGGAGATGATATTCATTGCCGCTGCGGTGGTGGGGGGGGTCAATATCATGGGAGGCTCAGGCAAGGTGCTCGGCGCCGTGTTCGGTGCCGTCCTCGTCTACCTCCTCAGCATTACGATGATCTATCTCGGCTTCCAGGACTATTTCCAGTTTGCGCTCCAGGGGATCATCATCCTGATCGCGGTCTTCATTACGGTTACCGATTTCGCACCGTTGCGAAAGCGGCTGAAGAAGGCGTTCGCGCCGAAGAAGGCCACATGAACGGGACAACCACGACGGATAGTACCCAAAGCCGCAGCGTCCCGAGAATCAAGTTCACGTACCAGGCTGCCCTCGGCCTTCTGCTTATCGCGCTGATCGTCTTGTTCGGCATCCTGCAGCCCGTGTTCTTCCATCTCAACGTGCTCTTTGATACGACCTCCATCGTCGGGGAGATCGGCATCATGGCCCTCGCGATGACCTTCATCATCACGACGGGCGGCATAGACCTCTCGGTAGGGTACATCCTCCAACTGAGCGCCATCGTCTTTGGCGCAGTCCTCAAGAGCTCCGGCAGCCTCGCTTTGGCAATAGTCTTCTCCCTGGCCGCGGGCACTGCCTGCGGCTTCATCAATGGGATCATCATCTCAAAAACGAAAATCCCGCCGTTGGTGACGACCCTGGCCACGATGAACCTGTTCCGTGGCGTTTCCTTCATCATCGCGGGGACCAGCTCATATGCGGGCTTCCCCGCGGGCTTCAAGCTGATTTCCACCTATCTGGTGTTTAACGCGATTCCCGTGCAGTTTTTCTACTTTATCTTTCTCTTCGTCTTCTTCAATCTCGTCTACAGCCGCGGAAGCCTGGGCAGGAGCCTCAAGGGCATCGGATTCAACGAAGGCGTCCTGATCTTTTCCGGCATCAGGACAAAGAGAATCCTCCTTCTTATCTATACGCTCTGCGGTCTTATGTGCGCGATTGCCGCCCTCATCTATCTCGGGAGGCTCTCAGCCGCCAAGACGAGTATGGGGAACGATCTCAACCTCCAGGTAATCACCGCGGTGGTGCTTGGCGGCACGTCGATCATGGGCGGCGTCGGCAGCATGGTCGGAACCTTCATCGGCGTCCTGATCATCGGCGTTTTGCGCAAGGGCTTTACCCTCGTCAATTTCAGCGGCAATATCTTCAACTTCACGCTGGGGCTGATGCTGATTGTTGCGCTCATCGTCTTCGCCGTGATCGAGGAACGGAAGAAGACTTCGGGGCGAATACTCAAATAATGAAGAGGCGCGCAATGAACAGGTACGCGTTCAAGATGAAGCTCAAGCCGGGGATCGCAGATGAGTACAAGAAACGCCACGACGCGATATGGCCTGAGCTCTCGGACCTCCTCCGCAAAAGCGGCGTCTCGGACTACTCCATCTTCCTTGATGAGGAAACGAACACCCTCTTCGCCGTGCAGAAGCAAAGCGGATCCTCCTCCTCGCAGGATCTGGGCAGTGAAGCGATCGTACGGCGCTGGTGGGCGCATATGGCAGATATCATGGAGACGAATCCGGACAACTCACCCGTAAGCATTCCACTCCGCGAGATGTTTCACCTCGACTAGCGCATTGCTCTACCTGCGGGTGTCACCGTCAGGCGTGTGGCTTCCAGCGCGAAGGGGAAAGCCCTGTCTTTTTCTTGAAGAGGCGGGAGAAGTAATACTCGTCTCTAAACCCGAGACGGGACGCCACTTCCTTGACCGGGAGACCACGCCCGAGAAGCTCCTTGGCCCTGACGATCTTGATGCTGATGAAGTACTGGTGCAGTGTCATGGACGTGTAGGGCTTGAAGACGTCGGTGAGGTACGACGCTCTGACGCCGAGGGACTTGGCTATCCAGTTCAAGCTGATCTCGCCGCCGATGTTCTCCTCCATGAGGAATTTCGCGCGCACCACGAGTTCCTCCGCGTGCGTTGACTGAACGGCCTTCCGCTCGCACGAGAGGATCTCCGCTATGAGGCCGAGGATCAGCGCGCCTGTGTTGAGCTGGTAGAGGGGCGCCTGGCACCGGACAAGGTCGAGGATCTGCAAATAATGTGAAAGGATCGCGTTGTTAAGGCCCGGTTCATAGAACGGGCGCTCGGGCGAAAGGAAGCCAGCCCGACTGAGGGAGTCGATATGAGCGCCCTTGAAACCGACCCAGTATTCCGACCAGCCCGTGTCAATATCCGGCTTATAGAGGTGCCTGATGCCCGGGAAGAGGAGGAGTATCGAGCCGGGGGAAACGACGAAGCGACACCCCTGCGTCTCGAAGACTCCTCGCCCCCTTGTGACGTAGACGATATGGTATTCTTTGAGGATGCGGCCCACGGCAACGGTCTGAAAGGGACCCGGATGAGCGTCTATATTGGGCGGATAGGGAACGAACGGGCCGACCTCACAATGCCCGGCGTCGGTGCACACTATCCGCCACCGCTCGTCCTCCTCGCTCCACGCAAGGTAGCGGAAGAATGCGTCCTTTCCATTCGAGTAACCGTCGGGCATCGTCCGCAGTATAGCCGCTGAGACTCCATATGGCAAAGGCCAGGACGAAAATCAGGCACGAATGATTACCGCGCGAAGCGCGCCGTGTCATTCGAACGCGCATTGGCGTACCAGCCCGTCATGCTATCATTATCCGTTTCAGCAGCTTGCCAGGGCTTGCATCAAGACGCATGTACTATAAGAGTCGCCGGAACAAAACTGTAAGGGTCTGCAACGGCTCGTAGGGACTGGGAAAGGAATACCGTCGGCTTTATTTTCTTGACAGGACTGAAAGTGGTCAGGTATAATCCTATTGGGCAAATACTCATATAGTGGGCATATGAACTTAGTTTCTGAAGTCTTAGGACGGCATTAACGGGAAGAAAAAATCCATTTGGCCCGACCGGAAAAAAACGACGAAACGATCAATATCAGATTGGCTACTTACGAATTAGTGCGTTGGCAGGAGGAACTTCAAAAACCGAAGATGGGTTTGCGTTGGATTGTGCATGGATTTCCGCGTTGCCGGCCAATATCCAACCGTTTGCGGTCGTTTCGAAATACTTTGATTTTAGGATGTCGTCTTGACTTCGGAGTCCACCTCGGTACTGGCGTCCAGAAAGGAGAGCACCCATGGATCAGAGAAAAGAAGAGCTCGACAAGGTCAATCAGGAGGAAAGGGAGCTTGTTTTTGGGTCATTTGGAAACGAAGACGCGTTCACCCTAGGCCTTGCATTTCTGAAAGTTGCAAGGGAGCGGAAGCTTCCGATTGCCGTTGACATCGAACGAAGCGGACAGCGGCTATTCCATTTTGCCGCGGTCGGCAGTTCGGTAGACAACGGAGACTGGATCGAGCGAAAAAAGAATCTGGTGAAGACAGTGTTCCGAAGTTCTTATGCAATCCATCTGCAGCTGCTGAACGACGGGAAAACACTTAATGAAAGGTACGATTGCCCCATGGGTCATTTTGCGGCTCACGGGGGGTGCTTTCCCATCGTCGTGAAAGGCACCGGATTTGTGGGCACGATTACAGTCTCAGGACTTCCCCAGAGAGATGACCACGAGCTGGCGGTTGAGACCATAAGGGAATACCTTCGGAAAAAGAGTTGAAGGGTATCGGTATGCAGGTTGTGTAGTGTCGTAACTCACGGAGGAAGCGGAAATGCACAAGAATCTGAACATCGCCATGATCGGCTGCGGTTTCATGGGACGAGCTCATTCTAACGCGTATCGGAAAGTGAACAGTTTCTTTGACCTCGAATATGAGGCGTGCATGAAAGTTGTGTGCTCGCGAAGCGAGAGCCAGACCAAGGAGTTCGCCGATCGCTGGCACTGGCAGGAAACCGAGACGGATTGGAGAAGATTACTTGACCGCCGGGACATTGATCTCATAGATATCTGCGTGCCCAATTCTCTTCATCGGGAAATTGCCGTGGCTGCCTTGGATGCGGGCAAGATGGTTGCGACGGAAAAACCCCTCGCCCTGAATGTGGAACAGGGGAAAGAGATGGTTGACGCCGCGGCGCTCAGCGGGAAGAAGACAATGGTTTGGTTCAACCAGCGCCGCTTTCCACCAGTTTCCCTTGCGAAACAAATGATAGATGCGGGAGCTCTGGGGCGGGTTTTCCATTACCGAGGGGTCTACCTGCAGGACTGGACTATCAGCAGCGATGCACCAGTGGGCGGTCCCACTTTTTGGCGGCTTGATGCAAAAGACGCTGGTAGCGGGGTGACAGGAGACCTCCTGGCTCACAGCCTCGACATTGCCATGTTTCTTAATGGTTGGATCGTAGAGCTTTGTGCTCAGACTGAGACTTTCATCAAGAGCCGCAAGACTCAGAAGGAGCCTGACAGAGTGGTCAGCGTGGAGATTGACGACGCCAGTCAGTGCCTGGTCCGATTTGCCAATGGATCGATTGGCACCTTCGAGGCGACGCGCTATGCGCGCGGTCGCAAGAACGCCAACTGCTTCGAGATCAATGGCGAATTTGGTTCTCTGTCGTTTGACGCGGAGACGCCCCACGAACTCCAGTTCTACAATCACAAGGACGACAGCAGGACGCGCGGGTGGAAAACAATATCGGTATGGGATTCAAATCAACCCTACATGGATCACTGGTGGGTGCCGGGAATGGGACTGGGATATGAGCATACCTTTGTTCATGCTGCCGCGGATTTTCTTGCGGACCTCGGCGACGGTCAGAAGCGGGTACCCGATTTCAAAGATGGGCAGAAGACGCAGATGGTCTGTGACACAATCCTCGCGTCTGCCGCGAAGGCACAATGGATGCGTACCGGCCTGAAGTAGAAGGGAAGACAGAGCACTCGGTCATCTTCTCAGAGTTCGTCTCCGACCGCGAAATACGAAAACAAGTCGATTTTCGCACGTAGCGCAACTACCGCATTCCCCTCCGGGTCGACGTCCCGTGCAGCTTCGCGCAGAGCTTTGTAGCGTGGGCTGCTGGAGCCAAATTTCCTAGAATTATTTTGTTGACAAATCGGGGAACCGGGTTGATAATGCCAAGAGTGGCAAATACTCAAATGATGAGCATATGCTCTTCGCAACAAAGGAGTGTAGTATGAAGCCAGTCGTCTGGGGAGTCCTTTCGGTATCGGAGCATTACGGGCTTCGTGTCCACACCAACCTTCACAAGTCTCCGCTCGTTCAGCTGCGCGGCATCGCGTCCCGGAACAAGAAGAGGGCGGAGGAGGCTGCGCGAGCCCTCGGTATGCCCCGCGCGTACGGTTCCTACGAAGAGCTTCTCGCGGACAAGGAGATCGAGGCAGTATACATCCCGCTTCCTAATCACCTCCACGCGGAGTGGGTGAAGAAGGCGGCGGACGCCGGTAAGCACGTCCTGTGTGAGAAACCCTTCGCGATGAATGCGCAGGAGGCAGAACAGGCCATCGCGCACGCAAAGGGCAAAGGCGTGTTGGTCATGGAGGCCTTCATGTATCGCTACCATCCGCAATGGAAGAGGGCGAGGGAGATCGTGAAGGCCGGGGAGCTCGGCGCTGTGCATGCGGTCTCGACCCTCTTCTCGTTCATGCTGAAGGATCCGAAGAACATCAGGAACATCGTGGCGACGGGCGGAGGCGCGATTCCGGACATCGGGTGCTATGCGGTGTCCAGCGCCCGTTTTCTCATTGGGCGCGAGCCCACGCGAGTGATAAGCCTGATCCACAGGGATCCGCAGCTCGGCACCGATATCCTCTCCTCGGGCATTCTGGACTTCGGGACCGCCCGGTCCATGTTCACAATCGGCACTCAGACACACCCGTGGCAACGCGTCGACGTGCTGGGCTCGGACGGCGAGCTTTCCGTTCTTCTGCCGTTCAATCCATATCCGGACACGCCCATGCAGGTATCTGTGACGACCGGCCTCGGCACGAGGCAGGTGTATGCCCCGCTGACAGACCATTACGTGGAGATGTTCGAGGCTTTCTCTCGCGCCGTCAGGGAAGGCGGTTCCGCCCCGACTCCTCCTGAGGATGCGATAGCGAATATGAAGGTGCTGGATGCCCTGTTCAAGTCAGAAAAGTCCGGCGCCTGGGAGAAGGTCTGAGAAGCCGTCTCGCGTGCTCGAGGGGGCCTTGATTCGCGGGCCGAAGCGAGGCCGATTGCGCTCTCGGATCCGGACCGATCGCGCACACGGACGACGCAGGGCGGCCAAAAGATCGTGGAATGGAGTCGATGACGGACAACAACGCACCGCTTCTTGAAGTAGTGAACCTGTCGAAGGAGTTCTCCGGCAAACTTGTCGTCGACAACGTCAACATGAGTATATTGCCGGGCGATATTGTCGCCTTGATTGGGGAGAACGGGGCCGGCAAGTCAACGCTCAAAAACATGCTCGTTGGCCTGGTTGAGCCTACAAAAGGTACTTTCGTGCTGAAAGGACAAGAACGCACGAAAATGAAGAAGAACGACAGCGGAATTGCTGCTGTACATCAAGAGCTGAGTCTATTTCCTGGCCTTTCGGTCGCCGAAAATATCTGCATCACCAATCTTCCTGGAAAAGGATTCTTTGTAGATTGGAAAAAGTGCAAAGAAACTGCGAAAAAGTTTCTTGATATGGTGGATGTGGATCTGGATTTGGACGCGCCAGTGCAAATTCTTGGTCCGGGTGAATGTCAACTTGTAGAGATTGGAAAGGCCCTCTACCAGCAGCCGGACCTTCTCATACTTGATGAACCAACTACCTCGCTTTCACAGCCCGAGCGTAAAAAGTTATTCGAAATAATGCGCACATTGAAGAGACACAAAGTAGGGATGATTTTCATCACGCACTTTATCGACGAGGTGTATGAAGTAAGCGACAAGATCGTTGTCTTGCGAAATGGTAAGCATGTGGGTGGCGGAATTACCTCTCAAACATCAAGAAATGAGGTGGAAGAGCTTCTCGTAGGAAGAGCCCTTCATCAGAGAAGGCTTGAGATTGCAGTACCCGGCAACGAGGTAGCGCTGAAAGTAAAGGGTCTTAGCTCGGATCAATTCTTTGACATTGATTTTGAGGTCAGGCGTGGAGAGATTCTTGGACTTGCAGGGCTCATGGGCGCCGGCCGGAGCGAGCTGATTGAATCGATATTCGGTCTTCGCAAATCCAAGGGTGTGCTTGAAGTTTACGGCAGGACCTACAGTCAATGGAATCCGACACTGATGCGGAATCTTGGAGTGCTTTTTGTTCCAGAAGATAGACGAGCAAGTGGAATATTCCCAATCCGCTCGCTGAAAGAAAATATTACGTCGGCGAACCTGAGGAATTTGACGAAACGAGTAGTACCGGGAGTGGGGTTTGCAGGCGAAAAAAATGCCGCGATAAAACTTGCAACAGAGCATCGGATACATTATTCGAACATTGAGGAAAGAATAACTTCGCTCAGCGGAGGGAATCAACAAAAATCAATCCTTGCCAGATGGATGTCAATAAACCCAAAAGTGTGCATATTCAACGATCCAACCCGCGGAGTTGACATCGGCGCAAAAGAGGAGATAATCGCTCAGATA
>Ga0265338_10010292_pt1 | contig 10995 bp, 9 predicted proteins | sample 42126metaG_FD_193579 | JGI IMG/M metagenome (GOLD analysis project Ga0265338, IMG submission 193579) | Rhizosphere microbial communities from Carex aquatilis grown in University of Washington, Seatle, WA, United States - 4-21-26 metaG | ecosystem: Host-associated > Plants > Roots > Rhizosphere >... | reverse complement strand
CGGCAGTGAGACGTTCACGATAACCCAGGCGGGGGCGAAGTAGGACTGACAAGTCTGGCCGGATAAAGGACTGTAATGGGGTCACCCATTAGAGGTTCCGATCAAGACAACAGTTTTCTCCACTGGTTTTCCCAGCCTTCGTTGCTTCTTCTTCGGTTGAACCTCTCACCGCGACCCGTCCTCCGTTGATCCGCCCTTGGTGTCTTGGTGCCTTGGTGGTGAATTCGCATCCCCGCCTCATCTCCCGGCACACGCGGGAGATCGCCCGACTCCATACCACCCTCAAAGCCTATATTTACTGGACATTCAGACCGCATTTTGGTTTCTTTCACGGCGGAGAAGCGACCGGCGTGAGAACCTGTTGTCTTCCTCCCGTACCGCCGAAGTGGTCGCGTGGCATGTGAGAACGCAAGCATTACAGCAGTGGTCTGTCGTGCCCGGAGGTCTTTTCCCGGCAAACCGGGCAAAATCCACACCCACGAAATCCAGATCTCTCGCCACAGCCACGCCGTCAATACAAACGCGGATGAAAAAGGTGCATGGATGAAAAACAAATTGTTCGCCCGGCTTTCGTGGATCGTCTTTCTGGCTTCAGCGGTGGGGGAATGGGGCTTCAATGTTGACCTTCCGCTGACGCCCCTCATCTGGCTGGCTGTGGCCGTGACCGCCGTCATCGTGCCCTCCGCGCACGCTGCCGAGATCACCAACTCGTGGATAAACATCACCGGCGGCAAATGGGAGACCAACGCCAATTGGTCGGTCAGCGATCCGTCGCTGAACAACGCCGCCGTGATGATTACCAATGCGTTTGGCCCCTCGATTTTCTCAAAAACCATCAGGATCGATGCCCTCACCGTCAGCACTTCGCCCGGCTCGCTGATCTTCAGCAATCTAACGATCTCGGGGCCCCTGGTCCCGGGTATTCCGCATCCGACGCAGGGTTTTAACGGGTTGCTCGTCCAGGATACCGGGGCGACATCCGTGCACATCGTCCATCAACTTCTCCTCACCACCGGCAGTGTCATGGCGGTGAGCAACTCCATTGTGGCTGTCGGAGCCGCGGTGATCGACGACGGATACCTGGAACTCGACAAAGGCGCTACGCTCATTAGCACGAATTCGCCCACCATCTACGGCAGCTTTGTGGGATTGGATCGCACTGCGCAAATGGCGATGACCGGTGGCACCTGGCTCGCATCCATTCTCTCCGTCGGCCAGGACGCCGGTAGTGCGGGCTTGTTGGAATTCAGCAGCGGCACGATTACCGTCTCGGACGAGATTATGTATATCGGCTATTCCACCGGAGCCTCGGGCACGATCTCCATGAGCGGCGGGACGATGAACCTGCTCAACCTCGCGACCGTCTACATGAGCCCCTTTGGCGGCACCGGCAATATCTTCATGTCGGGCGGAAACTGGAATGGCCCAACATCGACTATGGAGCTCAATGGAACCTCGCAGGTGAATATCTCTGGCGGCACATTCACGATGGAGTATCTCGACATCGGCGATGGCGTGGCGAGCGGAAACGCGGGCACCTTCACCCTTTCCGGCGGCACCTGCTCTTTGGAATCCTTTCAGCTCAGCGGTGACATTGCCAACCCCGCCTGTATCTGGCTGACCGGCGGCCAGTTGCTCGCGACCAACAATCCGTTCTCGTTTGGTAGCACAGCCTCGTACATCGGTGAAAGTGCTTTTGGCTCTGCTGACGGTCAGGTGACCGTGTCCAATGGTGTATGGTTGGCCACCGAGGTCGATGTGGGCGCGTCCGCTGGTTCGCAAGGGACATTGTCTATCGCTGGGGGGACGACAACTTTGCTGGGCCAATTGTACCTCGGCGCGAGCGTCCAATCCACAGGAACGGTCTGGCTGACCGGCGGCCTGCTTACGACAACCAATAATGCCGTGCAGATTGGCCTGCCAGGCGTTGGCCAAATGACCGTCTCCAACGGCACGTGGAATCCTCTCTTCGTAAGCGTTGGCGTGACCAATGCCTCTCACGGGTCCCTGACCCTTGCGGGCGGAACAATTAGTTTTGGTGCCAACGCTCCCACGCTGCTCGTCGGCCAATATACAGGATCATCGGGCGAACTATGGGTGACCGGCGGGCAACTGTTGCTCGCCAATGGCGTCGCGGAAATCGGCGTGTCAGGCGCCGGCATCCTTGGCCAATCCAACGGCCTGATGCGCACCGACGAAGAAGTCGTGGGCTTCAATTCCGGTTCTACCGGGCAACTGGTTGTGGCCGGCGGCACCCACGTCGCCGGCACGCTGCTGGTGGCTGGGGTCAGTGGGTCGATCGGCAGCGCCTCCGTTGCGGGTGGACAGTTGATCACCACCAATACCGACCTGGGAGGATCCTTTGTCGGTTTCAATGGCACGGGCCAAATGAACGTGTCTGCGGGAAGCTGGCAGGCGGGCGCCGTATCGGTCGCAACCCTCAGCGGCAGTCAGGGCACGTTGACCTTCGCCGGTGGCGTCACCACCATGACCAATCTGGTCCTTGGCAATTGCACGCTGGGTACCCCGGGCTACATGATCGTCAACAGCGGTGACGTCTTCGTGACCAACGCGGCCCACACCGCCACGATCGATGTGCGCGATGGCTTCGTGCTCATGAACGGCGGCCAGTTGATCGTGGATCGATTGGTGATCACGAACAATTGCGGCCTGTTCTTCCACGATGCCGGCACACTCTCCGTGGGAACCCTCGTGTTGGATCCGAATCTCGACGCGGACGACGATGGGTTGCCCAACGGTTGGGAGCAGGCGCATGGTTTGGATCCGCTCTCCAGCACCGGCGTCAATGGCGCCAGTGGCGACCCGGATCACGACGGGTTCTCCAACCTGGAAGAGTATCAAGCCGGCACCGACCCGCAGAACTTCAACTCCAACCCCTTGCACGTCACGTCCATCACGCAACTGGGCAATAACGTGTTGGTGACCTGGCTCACCACGGGCGGCAAGACAAACGTCCTGCAGTTCACCAAGGGAGCCGCCGGTGGAGTTTACTCCAATAACTTCACCGCCCTCAGCCCGGTCATCGTGCCGGGCGGTGTTGGCCTCACGACCACCAACTACCTCGACATCGGCGGCGCCACCAACTCACCCACCCGCTACTACCGCGTGCGTCTCGTGCCCTGATCCGCACTTGGTATCTTGGCGCCTTGAGTTTACCCCGAATCCCTTTCGGGGTGGTGAACCCCCGCGTCTATTTCGTCGCTTGGGAATGGGCCTCGACAAACCACAACCACTTATCGATCCCGCGCGAAATCTCCGTGAACAAATCCGCCGTGTCGGCATCATCCAATAGGTCCGCTTCATTGATCGTGCCGCGGGCTTCCTGGCCGAACGTCGAAAGCGCCCGGGCCACGGCCTCGACATGCGCCATCCCATCCGCAATCGCCAGCGGATACTCGTCCAGCCGCGTGCGCGCCGCCGCTACCCGCACCGTCCCCTCGGCGATCCCGCCCAACTGGACGATCCGCTCGGCAATCATGTCCACGTAGGACTCGACCGCTTCGTCCACCTTGTCAAACAGTTCGTGCAAGCCGATGAAGCTCGGGCCTTTCACGTTCCAATGCGCCTGCTTCATCTGCAGTTGCAGATCCACGGCGGACGCCAGCCGTTGGTTCATCAGTGTATTCAATTGCAAACGACGCTTCAGCGGAATGTCGTTCTCGGTTTCATACGTGGTCGGTGTTTCAGCGAACTTGGCGACCGCTGTTTTCATAATTGCATTCCTTCTAGGTTAATCGACAGGGACATTTGTTTTAGGAACGGGTGTGATACCCGTGGGCCCGGGTCCGGTTACGCTCCGCAATCAATTGCGCTTCGGCATTCAACCAATGCTCGACGTGCCGCCCCAGCGGCGAGCCTTCATTCACGTACGTGAAGTACGCCCTGCGCGCCACCTCGTCGGGCGACGGCACAAAATCAATTTCATCTTGGCCTAATTTCTTAACTGCCGCCGGCCGTGATGTGCCGGCCGATGCTTGGTCGCGGTCTTGGGATAAGTGTTGTTGTTTCATGCTGTCAGAATAGCCCGGGTTACGGCGCGTCCGCCATGGGGTGTTGACCCCAGCGCCCCCGAAATCATCGGACCGTGGCCTGAAGACAGTCGACATCATTTCTCGGACACCGCGCTCAATACTCCTCCATCCGGCACCAGCGTCCAGTTGCTGTCCGGATTGTATTCCTTCAGCGCCGCGGCAATGCGGGACGTCTTTTCACCAAAACTTCGCTGATAAACTTTGCCGTCCTGATTGACGATAAATGTCATGATGCCCGACTGGTCCCAATGCTCCGGATAAGCCACCAGCGCGAATCCCTTCGTTAAGTTGCCGTGATCCAGGTAATTCATCTTCCCACCGGTCGCAGCCGCGCCCTGCCGGGTCAGAACCCTAAAATAATAACCGTGGAACGGGTGCGGACCTTTACTCGTATTCCTGACATAGCCTTCGGCATGGGCTTCCGCCACCAACGGCCCGAATGGGCTGGCCGGTTCGTTCTCCGCCGCCGGCCAGTAGAGCCCATCTTTCTTGCCGGGGGTGCTCTTGAATTTCTTCGCGTAGATCACTCCGCCCGTGCCCGGTTGTGAGCCGGCGTACTGCTGTTGCGCCGTTACGTAAGCCCGGCAAACACCGATGGCATGGAGTTCGTCCTTACCGATGTGCCGGTTGATGATCTCCTCCTTGCCCGCCGCCGTGTCGAAATGCCATTGGCCGCCCGCTTTCACCAAGGGAATCGGCATCGGCCAGTTGTTCGTGCCAACCTCCAGTGTGATTTTGTCCTCGCCCTCTTTCAGAGGGTTGCAGCCCTGCGCCATCGCGGCGGCAAACTTCTGCGCATTGTTTAGGTCTTGGACTTCGTCGCCGGTTAAAAGATTGTGGAACTCGGGGCCGAAAATCTCGTCCAAGGCCGCCTTATCCTTGGCGGCGGTGGCCGCCTGCAGGGCCTTTATGGCTTCCTCTGGCGACGCGAACGACCGTTGCGCGACCACTGGTTTTGCTTCCGCCGCACGAGTGTTTGGCGACAGAATACCCAGGGCACCCGCCAACAGTGCGATTGTCAAAAGAGCGGCAAACCGTGTCAATTGCTTTGAAAGTTTCATGCGTTTGTCAGGTCTGTTTGTGTTCCACTGAGTTGCGTGGTTCATCGCTTTCCCCCTGGCCTGCCGGCCGCAGGGTGCGCCACCGCGCGACTTTCAGATCCACGATGACTATAGTCACGGATATCATGCCGCCCTCGATAGTAGCCGCCACCACCATAATAGCCGCCGCCGAAGACATAGACATCAGGGTCCGCCACCACCACCGTGCCGCCATAACCTCCATCTACGTAACCCACGCATCCCGTTAAGGTCGCCAACAGCACAATCCCCAGTCCAATCTTGATCCGGTCAACCGGACCGTTCGTCTTGTTCATAACGTCAACTCCCGTTTCTCTTTGAATTTCATACGCCGAAAACAACCCCGCACACATTCCGTCCGCTATGGGGTGTTGAACCCACTCTGAATTCCATCAACCTGATGCCTGCCGGAGATCAGAAGCTGGCACGATCGTCGGCTTCGAGCCAATCGAACGTACTGCTTGTCTCGGGATCGATCCCCACCTTCTTGCAGTTCTCAGCGAAAAACTCCCGACGCTCCGGGTCCTTGCCCATGCTGCCGGCTTCCAAGCCGTCCGACCACGCCTTGATTTCCACCGCCGTCTTGGGCGTGCCGTTCGACTGCAACCACGCGCCGACTTCCTCATAAGTCGTCGCGCCCGTCACCGCCGCCGTGAACTGCTTTTCGGTAATGCCCTTGAAGCTGAACAGCATGTTGTCCAACGGACAATCATAGTGATACTCCCCGAGTTTTCCCGCCCGATTGGCGCGGCATTTGTCAACGGTCCGGGCCGCCACCACAAATCCGTTGATCCGTTCCCGCGGACTGTGGGGCGCTTGCTTGGTTAGGTCTCGTGCGACAATCGTTGTGCTCATAGTCATAAATCTTCCCTTGTTTGGTTCCCTAATTCTGCGTTCATGTGTGCTGGAGAATCGACGTGGTCGGCTTCCACGGCTCGGAAGCCTAACGCCATTCCTTGTCCCGTTTCGCGGCGGCTTTGGCGGCCTGAAGCATTTGATTGTGCTCCGCCTCGCTCACGCCTTCCTCCACGAGTTGTTCGCCTTCGCTCCGGCCCTCGGCATCCTCGTTCTCGTCGGCACTCTCCGCCGCCTTGTGTCCCGTCGAACCCGGTACCGGATCCCACCGATCCGATTCGGGCACCGATTCAATCGCTGCCTCCTTGGGACTTATATCCGTTCCGCCCGTCAATTCCCGTTTGGCTTGATCAAGGTCGGACTTCGATACTTGCTTCGCAGTACGACCGTTGATCAACGCGAGTTCGTGGGCCCGCTTCACCACCATCTCTTCGGTCACCGTGCCGATGCCGGTGAAATTCTCGGCGACAATGCCTTTCGTGAGGGGATTCTGTTTCATAAGTAACTTACGCAATCTCGGTTGACGCAACCATTTCATCCATGGGTTGGATGGCTGCTGTTTGTTTCACAGCCTCACGATACGCCGGTAAGCCGCGCGCGCGCCATGGGGTGTTGACCCCACCGGGATGTCAGGAATCCCAGCAATCTCACGGCGACGGCTGATCGGCTTGATAGTACGCGTGCCCGGTCTTGTAGAGTTTCAACCGCGTCTCCATCCCGCTTGCCAACTGCGTCTGTCCGTTGGATCGCGCCAGTTCAATCGCCTTTCCAGCCGTGCCGATGGCGTCGTCGAACCGGCCCGCGCTCGCGTACGCCGCCGCCAACGTATCCAGATACGCCGCCACATGGTTCCCGGTCCGATCGCAAACCCCTTGGGCCAATGTCACCGCGCGCGCCGGGTCGCCACCTTCCGCCTCGGGGTGCGTCGCCAACGACCACGCCAGGTCGTTTTGCGCCACCACCAACTCCGGTTTCAACCGCAACGCCTCTGCGTACTGCGCCAACCCTTCGCGAATCTTCCCCAATTTCGTCAGGCACGTCCCGACTTTGTAATGTCCCTCGGCATAATTCGGCCTGAGCCGCACCACTTGCTCCCATTGCGCCTCTGCTTCCGCCACCCGACCCGCCCGGAGCAACGCCATCCCCAGGTTCTGGTGCGCATCGGCGTAATCCGGGTTCAACCGCACCGCTTGCTCCCAATGTTCCGTCGCCTCCGTCAGCCGACCCTGCCGGAACAGGGCATTCGCCAGATCGCTATGCGCCTCGGCGAAATCAGGCTTGGTCCGCAACACCTGTTCATACTCCGCGACCGCTTCCGTCATCTTTCCCATCTGGAGCAGGGCGTTCCCGAGATCGACGCGCGCCCCGAGATTGTCCGGCATCAGCCGCAGAACTTCCCGGCAGTGATCCGCCGCCTCTTGCGGACGGCCCTCGCCCAACAGGACACCTGCCAGGTCGAGGTGCGCCTCGGTACAGTCGGGCTTAAGTTGCAAGGCCTGCTCATAATGGCTTATGGCGTCTTGAATCTTCCCCGCCCGCCACAGGGCTTGACCCAGGTTAAGCTGCGCGCCCCACGCTTTTGGGTTCTTTTCCAAAGTATCTTGCCAAAGGGCTTCATCATCGGCATACACGCCAGCGCGTTGCCAGGTCGCCGCCCCTAATACGATCAGCAAACCTGCCGCCGCCACCATACCGATGGATCGCCTCTGTCGCCCTTCGCGGCGACAGAACGTTACCCCGGCCGCAACCACCAGTGCGATGATGCCTATGATGGAGTGATAGAGCCAGTGGTCGGCGACGAATGAGTGCATCTGATAATTCTGATGGAAGAACCCCGACATCGGGAAGAGTGTCACCACGAAATAGCCCCCTCCGAATAACAAGGGTCGCCCCCATGACTGGCGCTTCCACCAAAACCACACCAAACATCCCAGCAATGCGATTCCGGGCACAAAGGACGTCCATGACGAAGTGTCGATGTCCCACTTCGGATAAATCGCAGTCAGGTCTACCGGCAATAGCGTCTTGCCCAGGTAGAACCACGGCGTCAAACCGGCCACGGCCAGGCGGGCAGGGAAACCTTCCGTGGCGATGGCATGTCCTCCCGCAACGTCGGGGTGCTGATACCAGATGGTCACCAATCCCATGACCAGCGAAAGAACGAAGAAGGGCAGGGTACGGAGGAAATCTTGCCGCCGCAGCCGGCCCCGGTTCCACCAGAGACCGCCCAGCACTACCACCGGGGCCATTACCACCGCCGTCTTGCTGAGCAACGCCAGGAGAAATGCGCCCAGGGATGCCCCGTACCATCGCCATTCGCCGTCTTCATCGAATCGCAGGTACATCAGGATGGTGATCGCGTAGAATAACATCGACAAGGTATTCTTCTGCTCGCTGATCCATGCCACCGTGGCAACGTTCACCGGGTGAACCGCAAACACACATCCCGCCAGCCACGAGCCCGGCACCTTTAGGCGACGCAAGATTGCCCACACCAACAACGCGTTGATCGCGTGTAGCACTATGTTGACCAAGTGGAATCCGGCGGGGTGGTCGCCCCAGAGCCGCCACTCCAGCCACCACGCACTCGAAGTCATTGGCCAGTAATCCGGCGAATCCGTCGCGACCCACAGACGGTAGAGTCCGTCGCTGGCCTTAACGTTCGCGTTGTCGGTGATCAGGATGCGATCGTCCCAGAAAAACCCACCCCGCAGGCTGGGCAGATACGCAACAATGGTCAGCATCACCAGCAGAATGGCCTGGGTGGGCAAGTTGATGCCCCGTCGCGCCTGCTCTGTCTGTCCTCTCTTCATCGGTGGATTGCTTTGGGTCGAGTGTACGCGGCAGCCCTCCGGCTGACAAGCAACCACACGGCCACCGGGCGATGTTCCCACCCATGGCCAACTCAAACTTTGGTGTAAGGTGCGAAGCCGAGACTCACTGACCGGCTCCCAGTCGCGCCAACGCGCTTCTCGCTGGGGCAAAGTCTGATTGGAACTTCAAGGCCTGCTGATAGTGCTCGATGGCTTCCGGCACTCGACCCATCTGCTCCAAACCAAGCCCCAAATTGTAATGCGCTGCGGCAAAGTCGGACTTGATCCGCAGCGCCTGCTCCCAATGGTTCATCGCTTCCGGCATCCTGCCTGTCCCTGCCAGAACCACCCCCATATTGTAATGGGCCTCGGCGAAATCTGGTTTGAGCCGCAGCGCTTGCTCGAAGTGCTCCAGCGCCTCCGGCACGTTCCCGGCTTGCCCCAAAGCGACTCCCATGTTGTCGTGCGCCTCGGCATAATTGTCGGCAGTTGCAAGCAGGTTGAACCCCACCGAAAAGACCAGCAACAGGCCCCAGCCACAACGTGCCGCTTTCTGCCAGGTCGACGAGCGGTCAGCTAATGCTCGCTCTACTCCGAGAATGCCGATCACAGCCAATAATACGAACGCTGGCAGGAAATCCACCTGATAGCGGAACATCGCACTCTCATAGAGCAGAAGCGTCGACGCGCAAACCCCAAACAAGAGGGCTACCGCCGCTGCAAACCACCGCAAAACCGGACCCGCAGCTCCCGACCGACCCCGCCACGCCAGCGGCACCGCCAGCGCCAGCCACACTACTGGAACGTTGGTCAAGAGGCCGAAAGGTCTCTCAACCCGCCCATAGCCCACTGGAATAGGCGGCACGGCAATGTTACGCGCGAAGGGGAAGTGCGCGCTCCAGCGGGCCGGCTCCAGAAAATTGAGCCGGAAATTGAACCAAAGATACTGCAGCCTGAAAAATTGCCGCATCACTTGTGGCTCACCGCCCAACTGGTAGTGCTGCCCGAATTCGAACGGACTGCCGAATCGCAGGTAGTTGTAAAACATCAGCCCCAACCCGATAAACGTAATCGGGATGGTCGCCGCCAGCAGTGCGGCCCAAACATGCCGCCGCTCGCGCCAGCCTTGGGCCACCGGCACGAGCAGTATCACCGCGCCGAATAGTAGCGATGGTCTCGCCCCCACCGCCAGACCGTATGCCGCACTCGCCGTCGCCAGCCATCCCGAACGCTTTCGAGGCTCCGGCTCGTGTAGCGCGCGCCAGATCGCCACTAATGCCAGCATCGTCAGCATATACCCGCAGGTGATCGCCACCTGGTACACATCAGCCCACGACAACAGCACCGGCAGGCCGGTCGCCAACCCGAGCGCCAACGCACAGGCCACCACCACCCCGACGCTCACCTCGGCAAAATAACGCCGCCACAGCGCATGCAGCAGGCCCACGCTGGCCAGAAAGCCGACCGTACAAAAGATCATCACGGCCTGCCGGTGTAGCAGGTACTGGCCGGTCAATGCGACGTACGGCCAGAACAAGATCAAGGCAGGTGTAATCCCAAAGTAGAGGAACAACCTGCCCTTATAGTAGCTCACATCGAGCATCCGATACGGCGGCCCCTCGTAAAGAGCGTTGGCGGACGGATCATAAGGGTCGGCAAGTTGCGTGAACCCGGGCGGTATCTCTTTTTTCAGACTCAGTTGGCCATCGCGAAAACCTTGCACCAATAAATTATAGTACGTCTCAGACGCACTCCGACTCAGTAATTCCTGCAACCCCGACCGGGCCATGCATGCGTAGATCGCGATGACTACTATACATACTGCCGCCAAGAGCCTTTGGGCGTTTTTCATGGCATTGCTAACCACTGGCGGGTCGGCCCGTCGTTGAGCCGTGAATTTATCGGATGTTGGGCCGCACGACCAGCGAATTGGCGTCAGTTTCCTGCCGGGTTTCCGTGGCGCGGGTAAACCCTGACCGGCACAGAAAAAAATTACAACCGGCCTGTAATCCCTCTTTACTTTTTCCGGCGCGTTGCTATCCTGTCCCCCAACAAGGAGGTAGTTGGTATGAAACATGGGGGAGGTAGCTCTGCTACCATTGTGCCCGAATCAGGGCAGTCGCTTTCCGTGGTCGAATTGCCGCCACATCGCGAAGAAGTCGATTCCAAACTCGAACTCGCTCGCGAACACCTGCT
>Ga0265338_10010291_pt1 | contig 10997 bp, 10 predicted proteins | sample 42126metaG_FD_193579 | JGI IMG/M metagenome (GOLD analysis project Ga0265338, IMG submission 193579) | Rhizosphere microbial communities from Carex aquatilis grown in University of Washington, Seatle, WA, United States - 4-21-26 metaG | ecosystem: Host-associated > Plants > Roots > Rhizosphere... | reverse complement strand
CGGGTTTTTGGCAATCGTGTCCATGGATTCGCGCGTGTTGTTGCAGATCAGGTAAAGCGCCCGGCCCAGGACCATGAACGATTCAAAGCCCGTGCCGGTGCCGTGCCGCGCAAATTCAAAATCGCCCGTGCCGTAGGTTTCCGTGAGCAGCTCCGCGCGCAATGCGCCGAGGTCCTTCACGAAATTTTGGAGGAAATCATCGTTGCGCGGGCCGATGTAAGCCAGCACGCGCGCCTTGTTTTCGGCGAGCGAGAGGAGTGCCCATTCGTCAAAGACGGTCTTGCCGTAGCGCTCGTCCATCTCTTTCGAGCACTTTTTGATCAGGGCAATGGCTTCTTCAAGCGTCATGAATCGGATCTTTTGACCCCACGAGCAAAGCAAGTTTGCGCGGGGGAAACAAGGCAATTTAATTTGCTGCGCCCATGGCGGAAATCCCGTAGCATGCCCGTAATCAGCTTGCGCCCATGCCATTCGAATCGAAAACGGACAGCATCGTCATGAAAAAAATGGCGAGGCTGGAGCGGCATTTTATTACCGCCCTGTTTCTCGCCGACTATACGCTGGTTTTGATGAGGCTTTGGTGGCCGGTCCAGTTACCCGGCAAATCGGGCTGGCCGGAAGCGGTGCTGCTGTTGCTGGCAATCGTGTGCATCATCGCGGCGCTGTCGCGGCATCTACCGTTGCAAAACATCTTCTCCGCGGTGTTCGCCATCGCGATTGCCAGCAGCGCGGTCATCTGGCTCGACTTCAATACCGGAATCCCCTTCGGCCAGTTCACCATGGGCGACAATACCGGACCCAAATTTCTCACAGCTGTGCCGTGGGCGTTGCCGTTGGTTTGGGTCGCGGCCATTCTGAACTCGCGCGGTGTCGCCCGGCTCATCCTGCGGCCGTGGCGCAAGATACGAGGCTACGGTTTCCGGCTCATCGGCGTCACAACGGCGCTGACGGTGCTGTTCGACCTCGGGTTAGATCCGTTTGCCTCGCGCGTGAAGCGATACTGGTTTTGGGGGCCGACAAAATTCCCGCTGACGTGGCAGGACGCGCCGCTGGTGAACTTTTTTGGCTGGGCAGTCGTGACGCTGCTGATTCTGGCATTTGTCACGCCGATGCTGATCAACAAAAAACCGATCCACAGGCGTCCGCCGGATTTTCACCCGCTCGGAATCTGGCTTGGCGCGGTTTTACTTTTTGGCGCCGGGTCAGCCTCGCTGGGACTGTGGTCTGCTGTCTGGCTGGATGCAATCGCCGGGGTCGTCGTTGCCATCTTCGCGGTGCGCGGCGCGCGATGGTGAAAATTATTTGTCAGAACCCTGCGGCCCGTCGCGCTTGACGATTTTCAGCCGCGCCACGCGTGGGCCGTCCATTTCCTCGACGCGCAATTCATAATTTCCCACCGCCAATGAATCGCCGGCCTTCGGAAATCCGCCGAGCTTCTGCGTGACCCAGCCGCTCGCGGTCGCGACGCTTTCATCGTGGTGCACTTCGCCGACGATTCTCTCCAGTTCGTGAAGCGGCAGCGTGCCGGCAACTTCCCATGAATGTTCGTCCCTCCGGACAAATTGCGTCTCCTCCCGGTCAAATTCGTCCTGAATCTGGCCGACGAGGGCTTCGAGCACGTTTTCGAGCGTGGCGATGCCGAGCGTGCCGCCGTATTCGTCAACGATGACGGCAAAGTGCAGCCGGCGTTCGAGAAACAGCTTCAGCAACTGTTCCAGCGGCGCCGTGGCGGGCGCGTAAATGAGTTTGCGCGCCACCGGCAGCAAATCCGCCGCCGTCTCCGCCTTGTCGCGCAGCGCATAAAGGTCCTTGATGTGGACGACTCCGCGCGTCTTGTCCAAATCGCCGTCGTCACAAATGGGAAAGCGCGAATAGCGCGTTTTTTCCGCGAGCGCCAGGCAATCGGCCATCGTCGCGCCGGTGTTGAACGCGGTGATTTCCTGGCGCGGGCGCATGACTTCGCGCGCGACGCGATGGCGCAAATCGAGCGCGTTCAAAATCAGGTTGCGCCCGGCGGCCGCCCCGCCCTGCGGAACCGCCGCGAGCACGAGGCGCAGCTCCTCCTCCGATTGCGCGCGGTCGGCGACGGCGTCCGGTTCGATGCCAATCTGTTTCAGGAGCCGGCGCGCCGCAAGGTTCAGCAGCCGGTTGAACGGATAAAACGCCAGATAAAACCAGCGCAGCGGGATGGCGGTGGCCAGCGCGACCGGCAAGGGCTTTTGAATTGTCAGCCATTTGGGCGCGAGCTCGCCGACGGTGATGTGGAGAAAGGTCAATGCGGTGAAACCAATGGCGAACGAAATGGAACGCAGCCACACGCCGGATTCGACGCCGAGCAAATCAAGCAGCGGCGACAGCAGCGTGGTGAACACCGGCTGGCCGATCCAGCCAAGGCCGAGGCTGGCCATCGTGATACCGAGCTGCGTCGCGCTCAAATACGAGTTTAGATGGCGGACAATATGCCGCGCCAACTGCGCGCGCCGCCAGCCCTTCGCGACGAGCATGTCGAGCTGCGTTTCGCGGATGCGGACCAGCGCGAATTCGGCGGCGACAAAAAATCCGTTCAGCAGCACCAGCGCCAGCACCGCCAGGATTTTCAGCGCGGTCAAAATGTAAGCGTCCCAGTCCATTTTACAATTTCACCTCTCCAAACATGACCTTCAAAATGTCTTCCAGACTCACGACCCCTGTTTCCGCGCCGTCGCGGGCCAGCACAATGGCCAGCCGGTGGCCGGCGCGCTGCATCAGGCGCAGCGCGACTTCCAGCCGCACATTTTCATTCACAAAAAGCGCGGGAGTCATGTGTGCGGCGGCGGGTTTTTGCAAATCCAAATCATCGCGGAACAACAGCGGGCCCAGCGGGAGCAGTCCGGCGATGCGCGGAAGGCCGTCGCGGGTTTCCCGGACGGGCAGGCGCCACAACCGGCGCTCGCGCCCCAGCCGGAATGCGTCGCCGAGCGGCGTCTCCGCCTCCACCGTCACCGCCTGCGCGAGCGGCCTGGCGACCTGGCGGACCGTGAAATTTTGCAGGTCGAGCACGCGGTTGATCATCGCGCGCTCGTCGCTGGTGAGCGATTGCGAGGATTCCTGCATGACGGTGCGCATTTCCTCGCGGCTGCCGAACAGCCTGCCCGTGAACGCCCGCCCGCCCGTCAGTCGCAGCGCCATCTGGGAAACGCCTTCCACCATCGCAACGAGCGGGCTTAACACCACGTGCACGAGGCGGAAGACGGGCGCCGCCGCCAGGCACAATTGGTTCGGATGCGCGCGGAAAAACATTTTTGGCAGCAAATCAAACAGCGCGTAGAACAGAAAAACGGCGGCGGCAAAGGCGGCGGCAATCCAGACGTGATGGCCCAGAAGCCATTCGTGCAGCTTGAACAGTGTCCAGCCCAGAATCAAAAAATTGGCAAGCGTGTTGCCGACGAGAATTGTCCACAGGAAATTCTCCGGCCTTTCGAGGAAGCCGTGCAGCAGTTTCGCCGACGGCTTGCCCGTGCGCGCCAGCCGCCGCACGCGCAGCCGGCTCAACGCGAACACGCCCGCCTCCATGCCCGACAGCAGGAATGCCAGCAACAGGCACAGGGCCAGCACGAGCCAACTGATGATGTTCGTGTCCATTTTATTTCAGCCTTTGCACCATCAACTCCAGCACGCGGCGCTCATCCACCGCCTGCGCCGTGAGCTTCAAGCCGCGAAACGACGCCCATTCGCCCGCCTCCGGCACAACGCCACGCAGGTGCGCGAGCAATCCGCCCATCGTTTCAACCTCCGGCACGTCGCCCAGCGCGGGATATTCGCGGCGGAAATCGTCCAGCCGCATCGTCCCGCTCACGCGCCAGCGGTCGGGCGAGATTTTTTCCATGACAAAACCTTCCGGCTGCGCTGCGGCATGGATTTTGCCGATGAGCTTGCCCAGGATGTCCTCCATCGTCACCAGCCCCGCCGTGCCGCCGAATTCATCCAGCACAATCGCCAGCCCGCGCTGCTGCTTTTGCAGGCTCTGGAACAATTGCAGCAGGTTCATCGTCTCCGGCACGAACGACGGAAACTCAATCGCGTCCGCCAGGTCAATCTTCGGATCCAGCAGCAGCGCCCGCGTGTTCAAAATGCCGACGATGGTGTCCGGCGTTTCGTCGTAAATCGGCAGGCGCCGGTGCTTGAATTTTTTTGCCGCCGCGATCATTTCCTCCACCGTCGTGTCGTCCGAGATTGCCGCCATGCCGGCGCGCGGCTGCATCACGTCGCGGGCCGTCCGCTTGTCGAGGCTAATGATTTGGAGAATGATTTCCTTTTCGGACTCGGCGAGCGTGCCCTGCTGGTAGGCCATTTCGAGCAACTCGTGATATTCCGCGTCCGTCAACGCCGGCGCTGCGGCCATTTGCGGCGCGGTCTTTTTCAAAATCACCACGTTCAGCCAGCGCGCCGCGCGATGCAGAGGCGCGGTCGCTTTTTGAAAAACCAGGAGCGGCCAGCTCACGCGCAAGGCCCATCGTTCCGGCTGCCGCACCGCCAGAGTCTTGGGGAAAACTTCACAGCCGAGCAGGGTCAGCGCCAGCAGCGCAATCATCGTCAGCGCCAGCGTCCAGTCCGCGTTAAGGACCATCCGGAGCGCGACCGCGAGCATGGCCGCGTTGGCGAACGTGTTGCCCAGCGCCAGCGTCGCCAGCAAGTCCTGCGGGTGTTCGAGAAGTGCCGCGACGACTTTGCCCGCGCGCGGCTTTTTTTCGGCGAGTTGCGCCACCTGCCATTTGCCGAGGGAAAAGAGCGCCGTTTCCGCCAGCGCGAAAAAAAAGCTCGCGCCCGCGAAAACCAGAATCGCCGCCACGGCCTGCACCATGCGCGGATTCTAGCAAGTCCAATGCCCAAAGTCCAACGCGCAACCAGCCATCCCGCCGGCTACCCACACAAATGGCCGGGATGTTGCAATTGACTCCTACATATTTGGCTGCTTTTTACGTAACTTGGGATGGACAAGCCGGTTAAATTGTATTAGAAAAAAGCGATGAAGTATGCATATACATCATTTCCGATGCATACCTACATGTTAGACGGCATTGAGTCATGAAAGCAAACACCACACGCATTATTTTGCTTCTTTCCGTCATCTTTTTAAGCGGATGTTTATCTACCAATCCCGACAAAGCCCAAGTGACAATCAGTCGCTGGATTCCTCTAGGCACGCCACAGAATGACGCTTTTAGGATTATGGAGCGGCATGGGTTCACAAGCCAGGTGGATCAGGAGCGCCAGAACAAAGATGAGACAGCTTTCTGGTTTTACCGAGAAACCGAAATCTTAAGAAATAATTGGGTGCTTGAGATCCAATTCAAAGATGAAAAGGTTATTTCAATTGACCGTCCAAACACCTTCAACGACTTCATGGGGCACTTTGAAAAACATCAGCCATCAGGAGGATGATATGTATTTGCCGTTTAGTTTCACATTTGAACTGCGACAAATGAGTTAGTAGTAGACCTCGTTTGGGGTCTTGAAGCCCAGCCGAAGTCTTGGGCGGAAGAACGCCGGTTGTTTTGTGGCCGGTCGTCGTCGCTGCAAACTTTTGCCATCAGCGTGGATTAGCGCGGATTAGCGGTTCAAAACCGGCTTTCGGACCAAATCCACGGATCAACTTTCCAAAACCGCCGTCACCGCCGCGTAATTCTCCGTGTGGCTGATGCTGACGAGCAATTGCTTCGCCTTGCGCGATTCAAATAATTGCTTCCCCTTCCCGTGCAGCACCACGAACGGCTCGCCGGATTCTTTTTTGCAGATTTCCATGTCCTGCCAGCCGAGCGCCGCGCCGATGCCGGTGCCGAACGCCTTGGAAATGGCCTCCTTCGCCGCGAACCGCGCGGCGAGGAATGTCGCGGGATTTTTGTGCGACAGGCAATAGGCGATTTCATCCGGCAGCAAAATCCGGTTCGCAAACCGTTCGCCGAATTTTTCGTGCGACGCCTTGATGCGCGCCACCTCGATGATGTCAATGCCGATACCCAGGATCATTTGCGATTTACGATTTACGATTTGTGATTGGCGCGCAAGCAACCAATTTTGGACCGCAGACAAAAGCAATCCGCGTAATCCGCGGTTAAATTACTACCTTCAACCGCGATAATCTTTCATCAGCGCCAGCATCTCGCGCACAGCTTTTTCCAGCCCCACAAAAACCGCGCGGCTGATGATGCTGTGGCCGATGTTCAATTCCACCAGATGCGGCACGCGGCAAAGCGCCGGCAGGTTCTCGTAATTCAATCCGTGCCCGGCGTTCACTTTCAAGCCGAGCGCGTGCGCCTGTTTCGCGCCGGAAACCAGCCGCTGCAACTCAATTTCGGATTTCGGATTTCGGATTTCGGATTTGTGAAATTCCTCCGCGAACTGGCCTGTGTGCAATTCCACGAACTGGCTGCCAACCCGCGCGCTGGCTTCAATCTGCTTTTCGTCCGGCGCGATGAACAGGCTCACTTCAATGCCCGCGTCGTTCATCTTTTTGCGCGTCCCGATCAAAGATTTCTCGGCGGCGATCACGTCCAGTCCGCCTTCGGTCGTCACTTCCAGCCGCCGCTCCGGCACGATGCAAACGATGTCTGGTTTCAATTTCAGCGCGATGCCCACAATTTCCAGCACGTTGGCCATTTCGAGGTTCAGCCGCGTCTTGACAACTTCGCGCAGTTTCCAGATGTCGCGGTCCTGGATGTGCCGGCGGTCTTCGCGCAGGTGCGCGGTGATGCCGTGCGCGCCGGCGGCTTCGCAAATGCGCGCGGCCCCGACGGGGTCGGGTTCGCCGAATCCACGTCCGCGATAGCGCGCCTCGCGCAACGTCGCGACGTGGTCAATGTTGACGCCGAGCTTGAGCATAATCATGGATGCGGCGTTGCGAGCGCGACCGCCGCAAAAAACAATGCCGTCAAAACACAGGATAATTTTCCCATCGAGCACCTTTCTGTGCCAAATCAGCGGGGAATTGGCAAATGCAATTACGATTCTGATTGCCCCACCGCGCCGGTTTCGGCTTTCATTCGGCGTGCCCAAGCTTCGCTCCTTTTTGAAATACTGGCTGCCGGTATTGATCTGCATGGCGGTTATTTTCTCCGCGTCCGCCGACAGCAAGTCCGCCGAACGTTCGGCGGGATATTTTGAACCGCTGCTGCGCTGGTTATTTCCGCAAATGCCGCCGGCACGAATCGACGAGATCCACCACCTCTTCCGCAAATGTTGTCATCTGACGGAATACGCCGTCCTCGCGCTGCTGCTCTGGCGCGCCCTGCGGCGACCGGTGAAAAACGACCCCCGCCCCTGGAACTGGCCGGAAGCCCGGCTCACGCTGCTGATGGTCATGCTCTACGCCGGCATCGACGAATTTCACCAAAGCTTTGTTCCCTCCAGAACCTCGCTGGTGTCGGACATAGTTATTGACACTGTCGGCGGAGCAGCGGCGTTGTTAGCGCTCTGGCTGATTGGCCGTCGGCGAAAACGCTGGTGAACCCGCCATGAAACGTCCGCTCATCGCCGTCGTTTCGTGTTACACCATCGGATTGCTGCTGGGCGAGGCTTTCCAGCCGCCGCTCACCGCGCTTTTTGCCGCTGCCTTCGTCCTCCTCGTCCCCGCCCTCGTCCTCGAAAAATTCCGTCCGTTCCTGATCTGGCCGCTCCTCGCGCTCGCCGGCTGGACCAATCTTGCCAGCCGCACCGCCGTCGTCTCTCCAAACGATTTGCGCGCGCTGATTGGCAATGACACCGCCATCGTCGTCGTGCGCGGGACTTTGATTGAAACACCGCACTTGAAAATCGTCGAGCGCGACGGGCAGGAAATCGAACATTCGCTTGCCAAGGTCCGGGTCATTGCCCTGCGTCGCAAAGACAATTGGCAGCCGGCTTCCGGTTCAATCATGGTGACGACGCCAAACCCGCTTCCTGAAAACTATTTCGCGGGCCAGCCGGTTGAAATTTCCGGCGTCATCGCGCGCCCCCCGCCGCCGCTGGCCGACGGGCTTTTCGATTACCGCGATTATCTCCAGACACGCGACATTTATTACCAGCTCAAAACCGAATCCACGCATGACTGGCAATTGCGCGCGCCATTTTCATCCACCCCGCCATTGACCGACCGGTTTTTGAGCTGGTCGAAACGGACGCTCGCGCTCGGTTTGCCGGTCGAGGACGAGCCGCTGCGCTTGCTTTGGGCGATGACGCTGGGCTGGCGCACGGCGTTCATCGGCGACATCAGCGAACCGTTTTTACGCGCCGGCACGATGCACCTGTTCGCGATTGACGGCCTGCGCATCGCGCTGATTGCCGGGATGCTCGTCGCGCTGCTGCGCGTGCTGCAACTCTCGCGCGCCTGGTGCGGCCTCATCGCGATCCCGGTCATCTGGTTTTACACCGCCGCAACCGGCTGGGAACCGTCCGCCATCCGCGCCTCGGTGATGATGACCGTCGTCCTCGGTGGTTGGGCGCTGAAACGCCCCGGCGACACGGTCAACTCCCTCGCCGCCGCCGCGTTCATCATTTTGCTGTGGGAACCGCGCCAGCTTTTCGAGGCGAGTTTTCAACTTTCATTCTTCGTCGTGCTGGTCATCGCGTTGATGCTGCCGCCGCTGAACAAGATTTCCGACCGGCTGCTGCGGCACGACCCGCTGCTGCCCGACGAACTGCTACCGCGCTGGCGTCGCGCGCTGAAAGCGGCGCTGCGGATGTTCATGCGGTATTGCGCACTTTCATTCGCCGCGTGGGTTGGCTCCATTCCGCTTTCGGCGAAGTATTTTCATTTGTTCAGCCCGGTTTCGACACCGGCCAACATCGTCGCTGTGCCGCTCGGCACGCTCGCGCTGATGAGCAATCTCGGCGCGCTCGTCTGCGGAACGTGGCTGCCGTGGGCGACGGAATTGTTCAACCACGCCGCGTGGTTTTTCATGGTGGCGATGACGGACGTGAGTGAATGGGCCACAAAGATTCCCGGCGCATTTTTCTACGTCCCCGCGCCATCGTGGCTGGAAATTGGGATTTACTACGCCGTCATCGTCGGTGGATTGAGCGGCTGGCTGTTCGCGCCAAGCCGGCGAATCTGGAGCGCGGCGGTTTTGATTTTTAGCGCCGCAACCTGTTTCTGGCGCTGGGAACAGTCGCGCATTGAAACCGATTTGACCGTGCTGCCGCTCAACGGCGGCCATGCAATTTGGGTGGATGCCGCCGGGCGGAAAAACGACTGGCTCGTAAATTGCGGCGATGAAAACGCCGTCCAGTTCACACTCAAACCATTTCTTCGCGCGCAAGGCGTCAACCATGTTCAGCGGCTCGTGTTGACGCACGGCGACACGCGCAACTGCGGCGGCGCGGAGTCACTCAATGAACTTTTCGGCATCGGCGAAATTGACACCAGCGCGGCCCGTTTCCGTTCTGAAACCTATCGTCAAATCGTCGCGGAATTTGACCAGCCGCCATCGCGGCGCAAAATTCTCAAATGCGGCGACACCACCGGCTGGTGGCGGGTGTTGCATCCTGACGCAACCAACAACTTTCCGCGCGCCGACGACAACGCGCTGGTGTTGCTTGGAAATTTTTCGGGCGCAAAAATCCTGCTACTGTCCGACCTGGGCCGCGCCGGACAGGACACTTTGATCAAAAGGGGCGACGATTTGCGCGCGGACATTGTGATTGCCGGGTTGCCCGACGGCGGCGAACCGCTTTGCGACGCGCTGCTCGACGCGATTCAGCCGAAAGTCGTTGTCATCGCGGATTCTGAATTTCCGGCCACGCGGCGCGCGGACCGCGCCTTGCGCGAACGGCTGGGACAAAAGGGAATTCCCGTCTTTTACACGCGCACCGCCGGCGCGGTGACGATTCTCGCAAATGAAAAAGGCTGGAAACTGCAAACGACGGACGGGCAAAGTTGTTTTGCCGCGCATGAAGGCGGGTTTTAGTCACCACCCGCGCCACCACCATGGACGCTTGACTGGATCGGGCGGGGGCTGCGCTTTGGTGACGGTTACGGACACATAACGCGCCTCAGGAATCGCAAATTTTTTCACTTCCACCGTCACGCTTGCCGGACGGAACTCCATCAGGATTTTATCGGCCATTTCGGTTGCCAGCGACTCGATGATTCTCCAGCCCTGCCGTTCGCCAAATTTTAGCAACCGTTGTGAAACTGCAAAATAGTCAATCGTCCGCGCAATACGGTCGCTCATCGCCGCGGATGCAAAATCATAATCGATGTCCACCGTCACCAGCAGGCGTTGCGGCTTGGCGCGCTCTTCGTCCGGCACGCCAACCCGGCAGTAAATTTCGAGATCAATGATGGAAATATGAGACATGGCGTTTTCCCGTTTCCGACTTCCGGATTCCGATTATTTCATTTTTAAGGTGGCGGCAAGCAGAATTTTTGTCGGCTTGTTCAACTTCAATTTCTTCGCGCCGTTGATTTTAACCCAGCGGAATTCGCGGCCCTCGTCATTCAATCTCACGCGTGGATTTTTTCCGGCACAGCGGCAGGTGTAGTTCAGCAAAACAAAATGCGCGTCGCGGTAAAATTCCTTCGAGTGGATGCAATCCTGAACGAGCACAAATTTTATGCCGGATATTTTCAGTCCGGTTTCCTCCAGAATTTCGCGGCGGAGCGCGGCCTCGGAGGTTTCGCCCCACTTGATTTTGCCGCCGGGAATGCCCCAGAGATCCGACCACTTGTGCGTGCGGATCATCAGCACCTCGCCCGCGCCGTTGAAAATCAGCCCGCCGACGGTCGCCAGCGGCGGCTGCGACTCCTCAAGGCTCTTCGCCAGCGGCTTGAGATGCAAATCATTCCGTTCCAGCAGGCCGCGCAATTCCGAAAGATGCTCGACAATCAAATCCGGCTGCGCCGCGCGGAGCTGCTCCAGCGTGTTGTAGCCCGTCAGCACCGCGCACGAATGGACACCGCCATGTTTGGCCGTCTCGATGTCGTGCTCCATGTCGCCGATGAACAGCGTTTCGTCCGGCTTGAGATTGTTTTCGGCGAGAAT
>Ga0265338_10010290_pt1 | contig 10997 bp, 10 predicted proteins | sample 42126metaG_FD_193579 | JGI IMG/M metagenome (GOLD analysis project Ga0265338, IMG submission 193579) | Rhizosphere microbial communities from Carex aquatilis grown in University of Washington, Seatle, WA, United States - 4-21-26 metaG | ecosystem: Host-associated > Plants > Roots > Rhizosphere... | reverse complement strand
GGGATAAGATAGATCACTGGATGCTTTGTTTTATCATCATTTTCACTTGTATTTGCATCCCGCCATTTTAGCACTGAACGTGCGAAAGCGATAACAGCCAGTTGCATACCATAACAAAGACCAAGATATGGAATTTTTTCTTTTCGTGCATAATCCGCTGCTGCTATCATTCCTTCCGCGCCTCGCGCTCCCCACCCAATTGGAACAATAATACCATCAGGAGTACCAATCAGCTCCTTTGCATTTTGTGGAGTCACTTTTTCAGCGCTTACCCATTTGGTTTTAACAGCTGCGTTATTCGCCCAACCAGCATGATCCAGCGCATCAAATAAAGCAGCATACGAATCACGATATTGATAATCACCTGTTCCGAAATATTTTCCAATAATTGCAACAGTAATCGTTTTTTTCTTTGGTGCTTTCACTCTATCAACGAATTTCTTCCATTCTGTCAAATTAGGCTCTTTCAACGGTAGACCAAATTTTGTGAGGATACGATTAACCAAACCCTGCTTATGAAGCATCAAGGGAATTTCATATACTGTTTCGAGATCTGGATTTGAAATGATATCTTCAGGATGCATGTTGCAAAAGAGCGCAAAACGATCTTTTCTTCTTTGATCAAGCATCTTTTCTGACCGTGCGATAATGAAATCTGGCTGAATTCCCATACCATTCAGCGTCCTGACTGAGAGCTGAGTTGGCTTGGTTTTTGGTTCGCCTAGATGTCCTGGCGTTGGAACATAACTCACATGTATATGTAACACATCTCCTGGCCTCTTCAGCGTCATAATACGCGATGCTTCATAATACAAAATATTCTGATACTCTCCCGCTGTTCCTCCAAGTTCTATAAGAACAATCTCTGCTTTTTTCTTTTCTCCCAAAGAGGTAATCCTCCCAATAATTTCATCAGTGATATGAGGAATCGCTTCAACATCTTCTCCGTTGTATTCAAAACGGCGTTCCCGCTCAATAACTGTCTGATAGATTCTCCCAATCGTTACAAAATTTTCCTTGCCCATATCTTCATTAAGGAATTTCTCGTAAGTTCCGATATCCATATCCCCTTCTGTTCCATCCTCGCACAAGAATGGATCGCCATGTTCAATGGGATTGATAGTTCCAGCATCAAGATTGAGATAATTTTCAAATTTAATTGGTGCTACTCGGAAACCTGCTTGTTTGAGAAGAAATGCAATTGATGATGAAGTGAGACCCTTACCGATGCCTGAGATGACTCCTCCGGAGACAAAGATGAATTTTGTTTTACCTGATTGTGTCTTTCTATCGGGCACGATTTATACTATCAAATCAAACTAAATGTGTCAATAGAGTAGCTTAAAATTTCCTGAAGTATCGTATATCATTTGTCGGAGTATCATTAATAATTTCTTCCTTTGTTTTTCCTTCACAGCTCCATCCACGACTTTCATACCACTTCCGTGCTTTATCATTCGTTACTAAAACCCAAAGTATTGCTTTCGTAAACCCTTGTTCTCGTAAGTAGTCTAAACTCTTTTCCATTAATGCTGAACCAACTCCTTTTCCCATCGTATGCTGATCGACATAAAGTGCCCAAATTTGCCCTGTCTTTTTATCCATATCTTCATCACCGCAAGGTCCTGCGCTACAAAAACCGACAATATGATTATCAGTTTCTGCAACAAAAGTATTACGTGGCTCTTTTTGATCTGACAAAATTTCTTGCCAACGTTTTGTCCGCTGCTCAATTGATAATTTATCTAAATGTTCTTGAGGAAGTTGCCCTTTATAGGCATATTGCCAAGTCTCAACTTGTACTTTTGCGACTTGGGATGCATCCTCTTTTTTAGCGGGTCTGATGATAAAGTCATTCATAGAATTAAACTCGGGAGCGGGCGACGAGAATCGGACTCGCTACATTCTCCTTGGGAAGGAGACATTCTACCAGTGAACTACGCCCGCAAGTAACTGTAATAATACCAAATCCCACCCAAAAATTCACGTTCAGTTACGTCATTCATGCGCGCCGCTTCGAAGAAGCTAGTCCCCTTGTGGGGAAAGCAGGAATCTAGACTATAATATATGAAATTAAAAAAATAACTGGATTCCCATTTTCATGGGAATGACGAAGAAACTATATGCTAGTTGCGAGGAATCGTGAGTACATTTCCTGAGAAGATCATTCTCGGATTTGCCAAATGATTTGCTTGCGCAATCTGAGTCCATTTAAACCCATCACCATAGGCACGAACAGCTATATTCCAAAGATTATCTCCATGCACAACGGTATAGGTATTTCCACTAATTGCACCCATCCCACTTTGTGGCTGGACGACATGTGCAACATGATTCGTACTAGTATGCGTAACAGCAGTTGTCGGTGTAGGAATAGTAGAAATCGTTGGCGCCTTGCTCTTGACATTAGGTAATACTAGGCGATCGCCAACATGAATGTCACTTGGATTGGATAAATTATTTACTCGAGCGATGTCTACCCAATTGTAGCCACTTGTATACTTTTTTTCCGCAATCACCCATAACGACTCACCTTTTTGCACAACCCATATATTATTATCTTTATTTGTTTTTACCTGAGGCACAAGCATTACTTTTACATTTTTCTTCATATTCATAACAATTTTCTTCGGAGTTTTTGTGACTTGAGGCTTAACTGTAGGATTAGGCTTAGCTGTTGGTGTAGGTTTTGTTGGTTTACGTTCAACTGTTGGCTTAAGTTTAATCGTTGGGATAGGTTTTGCTGTTGGTTTTGGCTTAGCAGTAGGAGCTGGAGCCGTCGTTGGAACAGCGGTTGGTTCAATAGTATCTGTCGGTACGATACTATCAACAATATCTTTTGGAGCTTGATTTGATAATTCCGAGGCTTCTTGGGAAATTTGAACTGTAGTCCGCGTTTGTTCGCTTATTGGCGTGTTTTTATTACCGATATTTTTATTGTGAACAAAGGAGAGTAATAATGCCGTCGCAATAACTACAACAATAATTCCCAATATAAGACTGGTGTAGGATTCTCCTAGTCGCAAATAATCAAAAATCCCATAAGTTTTCTTTGATGTTTTTTGAGGAGCCGCTTTTGTTTTTTTTGTTCCTGCCGTTTTTGCCATTTTTCTTTTCCTTACAAGGCAGTTGTATTATGAAGGATTATGAGGAAGTATACTATATTCTTGCAAAATATTCAACCTATAACATATATGCGGGATGGACGAGACTCGAACTCGCGACCTCCTCCGTGACAGGGAGGCGCTCTAACCAACTGAGCTACCACCCCAGTTCGCTCTGCGAAACTGAGAACTTAAAACAAAAACATTTTAAGTCTGTCTATTTTACCTAAATCTTGCATGCTCGTCAATGCTCTGGTATATACCTCAATATATTATGCGTTGAAAATGATTGAGGAGTGGTATACACTTTGGTGGTGACCAATAGTGAAATAAGCAAACTGCTCAATAATGTTGCCGCTGCGTATAGTATCGAGGATGAAAAAAAATTCCGTTTCCAAATTATTGCTTATCAAAAAGCAGCCGAATCAATCGAAAACTTACCAACAGAACTGCAGGATTTATATAAAGAAGATAAATTAAAAGGAATCCCTGGAATTGGACCGACGATTCAATCACGTCTTGAAGAATTATTTAAAACAGGCAAAGTAAACCATTTTGATGAGGTAATGAAAAACATCCCGCAAGCTGTTTTTCCACTTCTTGATATACCAAGTTTTGGACCTAAAAAGGCATATAAACTTGTTACCGAATTCAAACTGAAAGATAAAAATACCGTTGTTGATGATCTTGCTGCAATAGCCAAAGAAGGAAAAATTGCAACACTTCCAGGATTCGGGGAAAAATCACAATCTGATGTTCTCAGAGCAATTTCTGAATATAAACTCGGCAAAGGTAAAACTACCCGTATGCCACTCCCTTTCGCAAATGAACTTGCTGAAATTATCATAACCTATCTTAAAAAGTCGCCTGCAGTAGTTGATGCTAAACCTCTGGGGAGTCTTAGACGAAGAAAAGAAACAATCGGCGATATTGATATAGCAGTCGCAACCAACAAACCTGTAGAAGTTCTCGACCATTTTGTAGCATACCCGCGTAAGGAACGGGTTATGGAACGAGGAGAAAGAAGTTCTTCAATTCTTGCATCCGGCGGCAAACAGGTAGATCTTATGGTTATACCACCCGACGGCTTTGGTTCGCTTCTACAGCATTTTACCGGCAGTAAAGCTCATAATGTCCATTTACGTGAATATGCACTCTCAAAAGGCCTCTCATTGTCAGATTTTGGGATAAAAAATAAAGGTGAAGATAATTCACATTACAAAAAATATAAAACTGAAGAATCATTTTACGCGGCAATCGGAATGGAATGGGTACCTCCAGAAATTCGTGAAGATACCGGAGAAATTGAACTTGCTTTGCAGAAAAAACTGCCAAAACTTGTTGAATTATCTGATATTAAAGGTGATTTCCATTTACATTCAAGCTTCCCTGTCGAAGAAAGCCATGATGCTGGTCAAAACTCAATGGAAGAAATGATTAAAAAAGCATTGTCTCTGAAGTATATTTATTTGGGATTTTCAGAACATAATCCAAGTATCGGCAATCATACAGAGAAAGAAATAAATAAACTTTTGGAGAAAAGGTTAAAATTTATTGAACAATTGAGGCTAAAGTATAAAAAAAATATTCAAATATTTTCTCTTATGGAAACAGATATTCTTGCAAACGGCAAACTTGCGCTTCCCGACAGTGCCTTTGAATACTTAGACGCATCAATTGTCTCTATTCATAGCTCCTTCGCAATGAGCAAAGATGAAATGACCGAGCGAGTTCTTAAAGGATTATCTCACCCTAAGGCGAGAATATTTGCACATCCGACGGGAAGACTTATCAATCAACGCCCCGCATATGAACTTGATTGGGAAAAAATCTTCACTTTTTGCAAAACTCATAACAAGGCACTTGAAATTAATGCCGCACCACAAAGACTTGATCTTACGGATATTCTCGTAAGAGAAGCTGTTAAAAGAGAAATTAAAATGATTATCAATACTGACAGTCATGCAACAGATCAAATGGATCTTATGCAATACGGTGTTACTGTCGCAAGACGTGGATGGGCACAAAAACGTGACATTTTAAATACATTGGAATATAATGAGTTAACAAATTGGTTTAAAGGAGGTGAATGATAAATGAGTACTATTATAATTATCGCAATCGTTGTCATAATCTTATTATTCTTCTGGATCACGTATAACTCACTTGTCACAGCAAAAGTTCGTATAGCTGAAGCGCTTTCACAAATTGATGTCCAATTAAAACGAAGAACGGATCTTATCCCAAATATTGTTGAAACAGTTAAGGGATATGCAAAACATGAGAAAGATGTTTTCGAAAACGTCACAAAAGCGCGTGCAAGTCTCATGCATGCTGATGGTCCAAAAGAAAAAGCACAGGCGAATGATTTCCTTTCGGGAACACTGAAATCTCTTTTTGCAGTTGCTGAAAATTATCCTGATCTTAAAGCAAGTCAGAATTTTATGGCTCTTCAGGAAGAATTATCAGACACAGAAAATAAGATCGCATATTCACGTCAGTTCTATAACAGCAATGTTATGGACTACAATACCAAAATACAGGTTTTCCCTGGAATGATGGTCGCGAATATGTTTCATTTCGCTCCAGCTGAATTCTTCCAAACGGACGAAAAAGATAAAGAACCGGTGAAGGTACAGTTCTAGACTGGAATTTTTGATGTGAGAGATGAGATATTTTTTAACTTGAATATGTGATGTCTTGAAATCAAGTTATCAACGATTCAAAAAAATCAAAAACAAGAATATCACACTTCACATTTCAAATTATCAAAATGAATATTTATAAATCTATCTCTGCCAATATTTGGAAGAGTTATCTTATTCTTGCTCTTTTTATTCTTTTTGCTGGAGCTCTTGCATATGTTATCGGACAGGCAACTGGCTATGGACCATCAATTGGTGTTCTCATTTTCATCTTTGCGATAATTTATAGTTTTATCAGTTATTTTTATTCGGATAAAATTGTTCTGGCAACAACAGGCGCTCGAGAAATAAAAGAAAAAGATAATCCACAGCTTTTCCATATCGTTGAAAATCTTGCCATTGGAGATGGAATTCCTATGCCAAGAGTCTATATCGTAAATGATCCATCACCCAATGCTTTTGCAACAGGACGGGATATCAAACACGCCTCAGTTGCCGTAACAAGCGGTATTCTTGAACGACTCAACAAATCAGAAATGGAAGGTGTTCTTGCGCATGAACTTTCACATGTTAAAAATTATGACACTCGCTTGATGGCAATTACTGCGGTTCTCGTTGGATTTATTGCTCTTCTCACTGATCTTTTTCTGCGCAATCTTTTTTGGGGTGGCTTTCGTAATAATGAAGAAAGAAATAACAATAATCAGGCAATTTTTTTGGTAGTAGCAATTATCCTTGCCATTCTTGCACCGATTATTGCGAGTTTGATTCAACTTGCTGTTTCGCGCAAACGGGAATTTCTCGCTGACGCATCAGGAGCATTACTTACCCGTTATCCGGAAGGACTTGCAAGCGCCCTTGAAAAAATTTCAGCTGATCCAAGACCGCTTCAAACAGCGAGCAATGCAACCGCTCATCTTTTCATCGTTAATCCTTTCAAAAGCAAAGGCTTCCATGGATGGGTCACCAATCTTTTCAGCACTCACCCACCGATTGAAGAAAGAATAAAAATTCTACGGTCCATGTAATATGTCTGTAAATCTTCCTTTAATTACTTTTGGCAAAACTGTTTCTAAAATAAGTCAATCTTTAAACCGTGGCAATGGCTCAACCTGGCCGGGACATATTGCTTTAAAAGCAAACAAAAATTTCATCAAAGATATTCTTGTTGATTCGAAAATAAAAATTATTATCGTCGCGGGGACCAACGGTAAGACTACAACTGCTGGACTGATACGAATAGGTCTAGAAAAAACAGGTAAGAAAGTTATACAAAATAACTCTGGAGCAAATCTTCTCAATGGCATTGCCTCTACACTTTTATTACATACCAATGCGAACGGCAAACTCACACAGGATTATGCAATATTTGAAGTTGATGAAAACGCATTGCCAAAAATTCTTAATCAAATTACTCCCGACTATCTTGTTCTATTGAATCTTTTCCGAGACCAGCTAGATCGATACGGTGAAATAAATACTATTGCTGAAAATTGGCAAAAAGCCATTGCCAAACTATCTAATAAAACGAAACTCATTCTCAATGCAGATGATCCGCAAATCGCCTCTATTCCTGTTTTGTTAAAAATCCCAGAAAAACAGACAAAATATTTTAGTCTGGCAAATACTGTAGATGATAAAACAAAAACTGATCAGGCGGCAGATTCTGTGTCTTGTCCGAAATGCGGCAACCAACTTATTTTTGAAAGCAGAACTTTTTCTCATCTGGGAAAATGGCATTGTGATAAGTGCGGCTTACAAAGACCAGAACCAACAATCAGTTCTTTCTCATATTATCCACTTTCAGGAACATACAATAAATATAATACTCATGCAGCGGCTCTCGTATTGAAAGATTTAGGAATAGATAAAAAAATAATTGAAGATGCTTTCAAGACATTCACGCCAGCTTTTGGAAGACAAGAAATAATAACATATCACGAAAGAAACGTGCAGCTTTTTCTTTCAAAGAATCCAACGAGTTTTAATCAGTCATATCAAACGATAAAAGAATTACATGCATCAACACTTTTGATTGTTCTTAATGATAGAATTCCAGACGGACGGGATGTCTCATGGATCTGGGATGTTGAACTTACTGATTTAGAAAATTTCAAACAAATATTTATCGCTGGTGACAGAGTGTATGATATGGCGCTGCGTTTGAAATATGAATTAGGAAATATAAACTATGAAAAAAAAGTCAAAACATTTGAATTTCTCAATGAGGCAATAGACATAGCAATAAGTCAGATATTATTACAAGAGACGTTGTATATTTTACCAACCTACTCTGCAATGCTCGATTCTAGAAAAATTTTGACTGGTAAAAAAATATTATGAAATCTTTAATGTTTATCACAGGAAATCTCAATAAAGTGAAACAAACACAAAAATATTGTCCAATCCCATTGGAGCACAAAAAACTTGACCTTATCGAAATTCAATCACTTGATGTTAAGGAAGTTGTCGAACACAAAGTAAAAGAGGCATTTAGAATTCTTAAAAAGCCTGTCCTTGTTGAAGATACATCACTCATAATTAATGACCTCGGTAAACTTCCAGGAACCTTTATCAAATGGTTCTTGCAGGAAATAGGTGTCGAAGGAATTTGTAAATTAGCAAATGGCACAAATAGAGACGCTACAACGCAAGTTTTGTATGGCTTTTATGATGGCAAAATAATAAAATTTTTTGAAGGTAAAATTGATGGAACTATCGCAACAAAACCTCGAGGTAAAAATGGCTTTGGGTTTGACAGTATTTTTATTCCAAAAGGACAAAAGAAAACACAAGCTGAAATGACAGAAGAAGAATTTGATACATATAACAAACGAAGAATCGCACTTGAAAAAATGGGAAAGGAATTTAAATAAATGAAAAATAAACAAATAGTTGAAAATGTTATGGCATTTTTTATTGCCGCTGAAAAATTAAAAACAACTATGCGGCATTCTTGGACAAGTGATAGTAATCGTCAAGAAAGCACTGCAGAACATACATGGTTGCTTTGTTTGATCGCGATAACCATTTTCGACGAGTTAGAAGTTAAAATTGATCAGTTAAAGATATTAAAAATGCTTATTATTCATGATCTTGCAGAAACAATTATAGGCGACATCCCTGCATTTGATATTGAGGGACGAAAAGGGAAAAAAGAGCGGGAAAAAGCTGCCATGGAACAATTGGTTAACAATTTGCCTGAAAAAACAAGAAACGAATTCATAGAGCTTTTTGAGGAATGTGAAGCCAAATCTACACCTGAGGCGAAAATTGCACAGGCAATAGATAAATTTGAAGCCCCTCTCCAACACAACATCGCTGATATCAATACCTGGGATCAAAATGACTATGATATTCATGGACGATACAAAATGGAACTTTATGAATTCGATCCTTTTTTAAAAGAACTGCGTAATGAACTAGAACATATGACAAGAAAAAAAGTAACAAAAGCAAAGACACTACATAGATTTCGACCTGAAATTCAAGAATATTATAAAAAACTAAATGACAATGAAAAATAATAATAACCAACAATTAAAACTCACCATCGGTTGGCTTTATCCAGAGCTGATGAGTACCTATGGCGACCGAGGAAACATTATTGTTCTGCGAAAACGCTGCGAATGGCGCGGAATAAAAACAACAATTCTTTCCATTGATCAAAATACGAAAAACCAAGAAATAGAAACTATTGATCTCTTATTCGGAGGAGGGGCACAAGACCGAGAACAAGAAATTGTGATGAAAGATTTACAGAAGAAAAAACTCGTCATTAAAAAACTTATTGAAAATAATATTCCAGCACTTTTTGTCTGTGGTGCACCGCAATTGATGGGACGTTATTATGAACCATCTGTTGGTGAACGAATTGAAGGACTGGGGATTTTTGATATGCATACTCAACATCCAGGTCCACAAAAAGACCGCCTAATAGGCAATGTCGTTGCAAAAATTGAAATACAAAATTTATCTAGTACCTATAACCTATTACCTAACACCTCTATTGTTGGTTTTGAAAATCATGGTGGACGGACATATCTTGGAAAAAATGTCAAACCGTTTGCCAAAGTGGTAAAAGGATTTGGGAATAACGGTGAAGATGGGACAGAAGGAGTAGTGTATAAAAATGCTATTGGCAGCTATCTCCACGGTCCTTTACTTCCAAAAAATCCACAAATCGCTGACTGGCTCATTGCAAAGGCGTTGGAAGTAAAATATAAAAAAGAAATTCAACTGGAAACACTCGATGATTCACTTGAACAAAAAGCAAAGTCAATTGTTGCCAATCGGCTTGGAATTGAAGTATAATAAGTTTATGAAACTTGACATAAAACACATTGCCCAACTGGCAAATCTCCCTATTACTCCGCAAGAAGAAAAAAATTTAGAAAAACAATTGATTGAAACATTAAATTATATCGAAATGCTTAATGAAATAGATACTAAAAATATTGAGCCGACAGCGCATGTCACTGGTCTTGAAAATATTACCCGCGAAGATGTACCTGCACCCTCCTTATCACAAAATCAGGCATTATCGAACACAAAGAAGACTCATCAAGGATTTTTTGAAGTCAACGCAATTTTGGATAATGATTAAAAAAAAGCAACATGAAGTAACAACAATTTATGTCGTCAGACATGGTGAATCTCAAAGTAACGTTTATGCCCACGAAAACCCCGATAAACCCGCATCACATTTTGGAGAATTTGGAAGTTCATTAACACAAAAAGGCAAAGAACAGGCACACACATTAGCACAAAAACTAAAAACTATTTCTTTCTCCGCTTTTTTTTCTTCAGATCTTAACCGAGCAAAAGAAACAGCAGAAATTATTGCATCCTATTACAACATACCAGTAACAAACGAAAAAATAATTCGTGAACGTTTTTTTGGTGAACCAATGTCCAATGTTAAAAAGAAAACTATCGAAAAAGTACTCGACCAACTTGCGGAAGAAAAAAAATTTGCCTTTAAATATTTCCCCAATGGAGAAAGTGGTCATGACGTAGTCAATAGATTTCAAAAATTTTTAAAAGAAGTTGCTCACAAACATAAAAATAAAACCGTTCTCGTCGTAAGCCACAGTTATGTAATGCGCTTATTTTTAATCCATGCAAAATTTGCAAAATTTGATGAATTAAAAGGTGGAACTATTAAAAATGCAGGCTATTTTGTTATCGAGATAGATGATGATTCTTTTAGAATTGTAGACAAACACGGCATAACGCGCAATCGAGG
>Ga0265338_10010289_pt1 | contig 10998 bp, 1 predicted proteins | sample 42126metaG_FD_193579 | JGI IMG/M metagenome (GOLD analysis project Ga0265338, IMG submission 193579) | Rhizosphere microbial communities from Carex aquatilis grown in University of Washington, Seatle, WA, United States - 4-21-26 metaG | ecosystem: Host-associated > Plants > Roots > Rhizosphere >... | reverse complement strand
CAAAGACGCTCCCTTGTTCTACCACAATACGCCATTGTTGTACAAAGATGCTCCATTGTTCTACCACAATACGCCATTGTTGTACAAAGATGCTCCATTGTTCTACCACAATACGCCATTGTTGTACAATAACGTGGCATTCTTGTATAAGAAAAAACAAGCTTGCACAACTCCAAAATCCCCTTTAAGGGAGCCATCGGTCAATGACCGAAGGGAATTAATAAGGGTGATAAAAAAGTTGTGTATAAAGAGTAGTTCGTGGATACATATATATATTGTCGCCTTACCGACTTTCCTAAACCAATGGCACTTAGTTTTACACTTCGTAGAATTAGTCTTTCTTTACTCCTATTATACTCTCTGGTCATTGACCTTCGGTTCCCCTAAAGTGGTGGCAGAATAATGTCACCTCTTCGGGGTTTTTATCTCATTTTGACTTACATACTATAAAAATGTCACCACTTCATGGTTTTGATTTCTTCTAAAATGAATTTGATTTAACGCTAAGACGCAGAGACGCTAAGAAAAATTTAAAGAGTAAAGGTTTATTCTTTGTGTTTTCGTGTCTTTGCGTTTGAAATATTAAAAGAAAATGTTTCTCAATCAACACAAATCCTAAAGGTATGACATAAATAATGTCACCCACGGGATTTTAACGCATGTTGTAGAGCCGTAGGCTCGGTACATATATAACAACTGACCTCCCCTAACCCCTCCAAAGGAGGGGGAAAGTCTCTCCTTTGGAGAGATTTAGAGAGGTCTGTATTCTCTCCAACCCTGAAGGGGTTCTACAATCGTTGGATTAAAATTCAACGTTACAAAACAATTCATTCCTATTCGGGGTTGTTTTAGTTTAGTCACCGATTGCACTAAGGCTTATTTTGTATTACACTCTTCGTGGATTTGAAGAAAACACCCGTTAACAAATCCCTGTTGATATTTATTAAAATATTTAACATATTATAGTGTGTTTAACTAAAAATAGTTGATATTTTTGCAGGAGGTATTGCAGTGCTTAAATACACGTCTCCTTTTTAAGTTGTATTTTAACAGTTTTATGTATTTTTAACTATTTATTTTTGTATTTCGTACATGCCTGATATTATGATACTTATAGTTTTATACGTAAATGTAGTAAACAAGAATATGAAAACCGCAAAGTTGTTTTAAGATTATTTAACTTTTGTAGAAATCGCTTATCAGGGGAACTTTGACTTAATAATGTCTTTTTTTAAAAAATAGATGTTGATAAACAGTGTTTAAAAAGGTCGATTATTTCGTATTTTTTATTTTATATTTGCCAAAAATATTTTAACTTTGTAACAATAACACATTAATATTAATTTAATACTAGTGTAACACTAAGTTTTCCTTTCGAAAAAATAGTATTAATAAATTTTACACTTGTTCAATGTTTTTTTAGTTTGTATAAACCAATTGTTAAAACAGAACCATCAAACCCACCGATTTATGAAAAATTATACACAAACAAAATCAGTATTCAACTTGAGACTTCTGCTATACGCAGCTATCTTGTTGACATTTGCACCAGTTTCTGCACAAACTGTTATGTATGGTGATACAATATTTTGGGAAAACTTCGGTACCGGAACAGACAGAGCCGATATTTCAGGGCGTGGTGCAATTGGTAACAGCTATATGTACGAAGGGCCTACGAAATTTACCTACTCATTAAATGCGGCAGGCCTTACGGCATTTATGACAGCAAACCCGGCTAACGACTATATTATAGATGTACCAAAATTCGTAGAAGTACCTATAACGAGTTCGGCTTCTCCTCAAGCGGATAAACCTGCTGCCGGTTCATCAACTCCATTGGATCATTACTGGAAAATTACAGCTTGGAATACCATGACTATTGGGGCTACTAAATTTGTGGATTTTACAACCACTACTTATACTTTCGCCAATGATGTTACTACTAACATTCCTTGTAGCTGGATTCGAATTCAAGAAAACGGGGTTTGGGTTTGGCGATTTGGTTATTATATGATTTCTTACACAGATACTGCTTATACACCTATCATTCCTGATGATGGGCATTATGCGTTGATAAGCAATCTGAACAACTTTACCAATCCACCTGCTCATGGATACCTTCAAGATGGATGGTTGGATCATAGTGGATGGTCAAACTTAACCACCAGTCCTTTTACACCCGGACAAGGGGGTGCTACGCATACAGGTACGGGTCGCATGCTTTTTGTAAACTGTTCACAAAATTCGGCCTTAACAGGTGCTATCTATAAGCGACAGGTTACGGAGCTTTGCCGCGATGCTCAATTTGAGTTTTCGGTGTGGCTAGCTTCTGTGCATAATGTAAATAACAACTCTTCATTCCGTATTGAAATTTGGAGTGCCGATCCGGGTAATGATCCTAACTTAGGTACAATTAATGCAAGTTATGTGGGGCAAAATGTAGATATAGCCAATGGAGCCCGATTAATTGATTTGGGAACAACCTTCCCTCCTCCAAGTTTGGGTGTGTGGTATCAAATGACAGAACACTTCACACTAACCGGACAAGATTATTGTTGGGTGGTAGTGCGTAACTTTGGTTCGGGTGCCGGTAATGATATCGCGATAGATGATTTGGTGTTTAAACCTTATTCTCCTTTTAACTTAACCGTAACACTTGATATGTCGAGTATCAGTTCAGCCTGTACTGACGGGTTGGTTACCTTACTTTCCACCTTCCCTACCGATAGTATCAGTATGTCTAAAATGGGGGATATTTCGCAATACGGATTTTATTTCCAAGGTGACTTAGATGGCACTTGGACAAGACTTGGAAGTACTATTCCAATTCAAACACAATCGGCATCTGTTCCTCTGGAATTAACCCTGCCATTATCCGAGTATAATAAGTACAGTAGGTTCCGTGTAATTGTGGCTACTACACCTGCAGGATTTGGAGGTAGATGTATCACCTTTACTTATCCACCCGTTGCTAAAGATCCTATTCCGAATTCGCCAAACTTTACCATTGGTGGGAAAGATATATGTGCAACGGCCTCGGATCAAAACGGTCATTTCATCATTAAGAATATCAACCAGGAATACTGTGAAGGATGGCAGATAAAAGTGCGGCAAACCAATGGCTCCACTGTAACGATAAATACTTACCAACCTGCTATTAAAGGAGGAAGTTGTGATTTGAGTATGCCGGCTAATCGGAGCCAAACGTTGGCTTCATACGGAAATGCCATTACACCAATCGTATTTACCTGGAGTGGTGCCGCGACTGATGCCAATGTAACTGGACTTGTTGCCGGATTAATAGCCACTAAGAACATGGGTGCTAAAACCATCACTATAAGTGGTACGCCTACTGCACATGGAACCTACCAATACACAGTAACCACCGTGGGTGGTACTACGGAGCAAATACGCTATGGTAGAGGAACAATAGTTATACCTTAAATAAAGACCTAAATAATATACTAATACAAACAGACTAAAACTCAAATATTATGAAGGCAACTACTACATACAATACAAACCCTTTTAATAAGGCGACGATGAAAAGATTCTACTCGAAATATATACTACTAGGTTCAATACTATTGGCTTCTGTGTTTGGAGCTCAAGGGGTGATGGGACAAACGACTGTGTTTACTGATGCTTTTGGTGGAACAATGACTCCGGCAGGACCTATTACTACTACCACAAATACAACATTTACAACATCATCTGCTTCCCCAAGTACAACATATACTTACTATGCCACAAGCGCAAATAATAATGTTAATTTAAGTGGTGGATCATTGTATATTGGGCAAACTTCTAATACAGGTACAAACGAATTTGTAATGGGAACTCTTAGTTCTTATTCTGCTCCATTTACCACGACCTTGTCCTCAAATCCAGGTCTAGTTACATGGACTTTTAATATGAGACATCAATCTCCATCTAATTCAGTGTTTGGAACTGGTAGCACCTCAACAATGGCTACAATTCTTTGTTCAAGCAATTCTAGCTTAATTTCAGCCACAGGTTATCTTGTTGCTCAAACTACTGATAAGACATATAGTTTATATCGCTTTACAACAAATGGAACTGGAGTTTTTACCTTAACATCAATAATAGGACCTAGTACTGCAACAGCAGCAAATACAGACTATGTGAGTTATAAGGTTACATATAATCCGACTGGTAATAGTTGGTGCTTATATGTACGAGATGATGGTGCGGGTGCATTCGCAGATCCTACAACAACAGCAACTCAAGTTGGGTCAGCAACAGCTGATGCAACATATACGGGTACTGCAATGTCTGCATTTGGTTTTTATCAATATAAAGCAACATCTTCAGCTGGCAAAAATATATTTTTGGATAATTTCACATGTACTGTAACATCCGCAGGCACTCCAGCGGTAGCACTTGCAGACAACGGTACTCAAATAGCAGCCGGCAATATTATAACTAGTGCTACAAAACAAGCATTACTTAGCTTTAAGCTGTCAAATACAGGTTCAGCTGCCGGAATTGTAAATACCATTGCTTTTGGAATAAATGGAACTGCTACAGGAAGTGATTTAAGTAATTATAAGCTATATTACAGTACATCCAATCTTTTATCCGGTGCTGCTCAAATTGGATCAACCGTGACCGCAGGTGCAGCCGGTAGTTATTCATTTACCGGCTTAACGCAATCTATAGCGGCAACAACCGGTGTAGGGTATTTTTGGATAACCACCGATGTAGCAGCAACACCAACTGCAGGACATACTGTTTATGTTTCAGCATTAGCTAATACAGGTATAACACTTGCATCTACAAGTGTTACAGCAGGCCCTACTACGATAGGCGGCACACAAACCATCATAATGCTACCTACGGTAACCACCACCACAGCAAGCAGTATTACTACTACAGGAGCTTCGGCCGGTGGTACGGTAACTGCCACGGGAGGTTCGGCTGTAACAGCCGAAGGTACGGCTTACGCTACTACAGCAAGCCCTACTACGGGAACCAGTGATGGCACAGCAACACCATTTACCAGTACTATTTCAGGCTTAACCGCTAATACCTTATATTATTATAGAGCTTTTGCTACCAATACGGTAGGAACAACTTATGGTACTCAAAATACTTTAACTACCTTATCTCTTCCGCCAACAATTGGTACGGCAAGTGCTGTTACAGGAAGTGGTTTTACAGCCAATTGGACTGTTCCGGGTGCACAAGGTGCAGCCAGTTTTACTTACACGATAGAAGTTTCTACAAATAGTGGCAGTTTCGATGCCAATATTGTTGGTGGTGCTACTGTTACCAGTGTTGCATCGGGAAGTGCCACTCAAGCTATTTCAGGCTTAAGTCCGGGTACGACCTACTACTATCGCGTAAAAGCGGTTAATGCAGGTGGCTTTAATGCTTCGGGTATTAGTGCCAGTTTCACTACAACTGCTACTGCTCCTCCAACCGTAGCTACCGGTACAGCAGGCAGTATCACAACTACCGCTGCTACTATCAGTACAAACAATATTACCAGTATTGGTACAGCCAGTGTTACTGTAAGTGGTGTATGTTGGGCTACTTCAACCGGCACAGAAACTGCGGCAGGTAGCCACACCATAGATGGTGCTACCAGTGCAACAACATATACATCGAGTGTAGGAAGCTTAACAGCCAATACCTTATATTACTTAAAAGCTTATGCTACTAACAGTGTGGGTACAAGTTACGGTAGTGAAATAAACTTCACTACCTTACCAAATGCACCTACCTCATCGGCAGGTACGGGTACATCTTCTACAGGTTTTACAGCAAATTGGACGGCTCCTGCGGGAGGGGCAGCTGCTTACACATATACAGTGTTGGTTTCAACTACCAGTGGAAATTATGCTTCTCCTGCATTTAGTCAAGCAGGTATTGCATCCGGTACATTAACACAGGCAGTAACCGGTTTATCTTCCAATACAACTTATTATTATGTAGTAGAAGCTGTAAATGCAGGCGGTACGAGTTCATATTCGGCCGAACAAACGGTAACAACAACAGCGGTAACCAGTGCAACAGATTATTTCCGTTCACAAGGAACCGGTAACTGGGCAACAGCAGGTACTTGGCAATCATCAGCAAACGGTAGTACGGGTTGGATAACTTCTACCTTAGTTCCTACCAGTTCAGCTAAAGGTATTGATATTCCATCAGGAACAACTGTAACAGTTGCTGCAAGCTTAACATCTCCAGCACCAACAGTTATTGCCGGAGTTCAAGTAGAAGGAACATTAGCGGTAGCTTCAGGTCAAGTTCTTACTTTAGGTGGTAATATTAGCGTTAATAGTGGTGGTAACTTAACCTTAACAGGTAGTACTGCGGCTTCGCTTGTAACAACAGGATATGTATTAACAGTAACAGGAACCGGACAACTAACGAATGGAAATACGGCAGCTGCAATTACATCATCAGCAACTACTTTATATTTCACCGGTGGAGGTACCTATAACCACACTATTAATGGTGGTACAATTCCAACAGCAAACTGGACAAGTTCAGGAGCTTCTACTGTAAATATTACAGGAACGGTTGCCACTGCTCCTTCAGGTTTTAACCAAACATTCAACAATGTGATTTGGAACTGTGCATCACAAACAGCAGCAGCTGTTGTTATTGGTAACACAGGCTTATCTATTACCGGCAATTTAAATGTAGCTGCTACCAACACAGGAACTTTACAAATCACTTCCGGTGGTGGAGAATCAGCAGTTACAGTAGGTAGTTATACACAATCGGGAGGTACCGTATTTTTATTTGGTGCTAACGGACGTTCTTTTACATCAACCGGAAATTTCGGCATGAGTGGAGGTACATTTGATGTAAGTTCAGTTGGGGCAACAACTACAACCTTATTTATAGGTGGAAATTTGAATCAAACAGCAGGTGCAATTAATAACACCGGTGCCGGTACAATTACATATAATGGATCTGGTGCTCAAACTGTAACTTACTCATCAGTTGCCGCTACATTAAATCATACCATAAATAATAGCGCAGGTGTAGGTTCTACAGGTGTAAGTTTAGGTAGTGCTTTAACTACATCAGGAGTATTAACGTTAACAGCAGGTAAACTTACCACCACTTCAACGTTCTTACTCAATCTAACTAATACAGCAAATACAGCTATCTCAGGAGGTAGTGCGTCAACATATATCAGTGGGCCTGTAAAATGGTCGTTACCTAACTCATTAGCAGGTGGTACTGCTTATACTATTCCAGTTGGAGCAGGTTCTACCTATTTGCCAATTATATTAAATCCGACTACTTCTTCTGCTACTTCAGCTCAAGTACAAGCATTTGCAAGTAGTGCCGGTGGTAGTGCCGATGGAAGTACGCTTTCTGCAATAAGTACAGGTGAATACTGGTCTATTACAGGAGTTGCAGGCTTAACAAGTGCCACTGCCGGGATAACAAGACCAACAAGCATAAGTCCTACATACAATGCTATTGGTAGTTGTGCCACACAAGGTGGTTCTTATGCTTCGGCTGCAGGTACAGCAGGAACTTATGGAGTAACCGGTTCTAATGCAATAACAATTGGTGCAGCTTCAAAATATTTAGTATTTGGAACTATATTATGTACTACCCCAACCACAGCATACAATGTAACAGCTACCTCTAATTCTATTTGTAATGGAAGTTCGGTTACAATAGGCTTAAACGGTTCACAAAGCGGAGTAACATATAAACTATACGCAAATGCTGTAGCTACCGGTGTAACTGCTGCAGGTACTGGTGCAGCTATCACTTTTGCGGCACAAAGTCCGGGTTCATCTACCACATATACAGTTTATACCACATCAGCAGGTGGTTATTGTGCATTACAAATCAATGGTGGTACATCTTCACAAGCAGTAACTGTTACAGCAGCACCAACTACTTCTAACGCGGGTACAAATCAAAACGGATTAGGTTATCCGGCTGTAGCTACTTTAGCTGGTAATGCAGCGGTTTCCGGCACAGGAGCTTGGGCTATAGTAAGTGGTGGTACAGGAACGTTCTCTAATGCGGCTTCTGCCACTTCAACATTTACTCCTGATGCAGCAGGTACTTATGTACTCAGTTGGACTATCAGTAATGCACCTTGTACAGCTTCTACCAGTAATGTACAATTAATATTCACTACTTGTACCCCTCCTACCATTACTACTCAACCAAGCACGGGTACTCAAAGTATTGCTCAAAACGGAACGGCTACGGCATTAACCGTAGCGACCAGTGCAGGTTCACCAACTTATCAATGGTATAAAAATGCTGCCGCCTCAAACAGTGGCGGAACTTTATTAAGCGGTGCTAATGGAGCATCCTATACTCCGCTTACAACAACGGTAGGTGTGTTATATTATTATTGTATAATTACAGCCGGCGGTTGTTCCAGTACTACTAATGTTTCGGGATCGATAACGATAACTGCTCCGGTAGGAGGTTGTACTATAGTGGGATATGATTATAATACAACATCCTATCCAAATGCAATGCCATCCAATACAACAGCCACATATGGTTCAGGTACCGGTGAATTTAGTCTTTCGGATAATGCAAGTACCACCTCTCAAACTATTTGTGCAACCAGTTCCGTTACAGGTGTATCAATCGGTAGCAGCAGTTATGTAGAAATTGATTTAACAGCTAATAGTGCTTCTTCAACCATAAATTCTCTTATTCTTACCGGATGTTCGAACTCTTCCAGTTCAACTGCAGCAGCCGGTATTGTATTCTCAAGTGCTTATCCATTTAGTTTAACAAGTGTAACAGGAGCTCTTACAACCTCCGATTTCCTAAATTATAATTCTGCGTGGTCTAATAATAGTGTATCAGTACCAGCCGGAACTAAATCACTAAGAATCTATAGACAAATTTATTATAATTCGGGTACCGGTGCTGCAAGCACTAGTAGTGGTAGCGGTTTCGTTGCTTATGGAGCCAATCAAACAATCCGTTTAGCCTCTGCTCAACCATGTATTACAGCTTCCTGTAATAATCCTACCCTAACTACCCAAGCTGTATCCAGCATAGCTGCTACAACAGCTACGGGTAATGGAACCATTACAGCCTTAGGAGATGGTGTAACTACCAGTGGTGTATGTTGGAAAACCAGTGCGGGAGCTACAACTGCTGATAGCAAAACTACAACCGGCCCTACAACAGCTATAGCATATACAGGTAGTTTAACCAGTTTAACCGCCAATACTACCTATTATGTAAAAGCGTATGCCAGTTATTCAGGATGTTCTACCGGTTACGGTAATGAAGTAAGTTTTATAACCTTACCGGGTCAACCTACCATTGCTGCAGGAAGTAATATTTTAGCCAATAGCTTTACAGCTAACTGGACAGCACCAACTCAAGGAGCTGCCAGCTTTACTTATACATTAGAATATGGCACAGATAATACATTTACAACCAAAACAATTGTATCAGGTATTTCTTCGGGTTCTCTTTCATCAGCCATTTCAAGTTTAAGTCCAAGTACTACTTATTATTATAGAGTAAAAGCAAATAATGCCAGCGGTGACGGTGCGTATACTGCAGCTTATGCAACAGTAAATACCCCGGCACTTACTACACCTACCGTAACAACACAAGCTGTTTCGAGTATAAGTTATACTACCGCTACAGGTAATGGAAATACTACAAATAATGGAGGTTCCCTTATTACTGCAAGCGGTGTTTGTTGGAGTACAACTTCAGGCAGTGAAACCATAGCCGGTAGCCATACTACTGACGGTGGCACTTCTACAGGTGCATTTACAAGCAGTATGACAGCCTTAACTGGAGGTACTACTTATTATGTAAAAGCTTATGCCACCAATGCACAAGGTACTAGTTACGGTGCTGAAGTTAGTTTTACTACTACCGCCCTTACTGCACCAACTGTAACAACACAAGCAGTTTCAGCTATAGGTACTACAATAGCTATCGGTAATGGAAATATAACAGCAACTGGTGGATCATCTATTACTGTAAGTGGTGTTTGTTGGAGTACTACTTCAGGCAGTGAAACCACAGGTGGTAGCCATACCACAGACGGTGGCACTTCGATCGGAGCATTTGCAAGCAGTATTACAGGTTTAACACCGGGTACTACATATTATGTAAAAGCGTATGCTACCAATGCACAAGGTACCAGTTATGGTGTAGAAGTTTCTTTCACCACTTTAAAAGCACCTGTCACACAAGCAACATCTATCAATTTTACAAGTGTTGCTTCAACTAACATGACTATAAATTGGACACGTGGTAATGGTGCCGATGTGGCTGTCTTTGTAAGTGCAAGTGCGAGTGCCATATCAAATCCAGTTGATGGTAATACTTATACCGCCAATGCAGCATTTGGTTCGGGCACACAATTAGGTGGATCCGGGTACTTCTGTGTATATAACGGCACGGGTACTTCTGTGGCAATAACCGGTCTAAGCGCTGCTACTACTTATTATGTACAAGCCTTTGAATATAATGGTACTACTACACAAATCATGTATTATACCAGTACTGCGACAGGTAATCCTAATAACCAGTTAACTCCAACTTCTACCGTACCAACTCTTACAACGCAAGCGGTAACTGCTATAGCAGCCACTGCAGCAACAGGAAACGGAACAGTTACAGGTATCGGAGGTTCTAATATTTTAGCTGCAAGTAGTGGCGTATGCTGGAATACAAGTACGAATCCTACCATTGCAAACAGCAAAACAACTACAGGCCCTACAGGTACAACTACAGGTGCTTACACACAAGCCTTGAGTGGTTTAACAGGTAATACATTGTATTATTTAAAAGCGTATGCTACCAATTCACAAGGTACAGGTTATGGTAATGAAGTAACTTTTGTAACATTACCTTCTCCACCAACAATTGGAACGGCGAATAGTATAGCACTAACAAGTTTCACTGCAAACTGGACAGCTAATGCCAGTCCGGGTAATCAAGCCTATACGTATACCGTAGAAGTTGATGATGATCCTGCATTCGGTT
>Ga0265338_10010287_pt1 | contig 11002 bp, 13 predicted proteins | sample 42126metaG_FD_193579 | JGI IMG/M metagenome (GOLD analysis project Ga0265338, IMG submission 193579) | Rhizosphere microbial communities from Carex aquatilis grown in University of Washington, Seatle, WA, United States - 4-21-26 metaG | ecosystem: Host-associated > Plants > Roots > Rhizosphere... | reverse complement strand
ACCACATAAGGCGGTGAGTTATGGCAGACGTAGACAGAGAGGCGCTCGAGTACTTAGTCGAGCTGGGCAGGAAACTCGTACCGGTCGAGAAGTTGCAGTTCGGCGGCCGGGATTACACGCGGCAGGAGATCAAAGCCGTTGTCGAACCGATGGTCAAGGCCATCAAGATCAGTACGCTCTCGGCGCTCGCCGACCTGTGCACCGGAAAGTTCGCACACGACAGCACTGTTGCTGGGAACAGTCACGCTTTCGAAGGCTTCGAGGTTAAGAAGCACGTCATTCACGTGGTGGGACCGACGCAGGTGCAGGTGGTGAGCGCGCGCAGCAATCAGTGGAAGGACCGCGAGGTCCTAATCGACTGCAACCTGACGGAGACGACGGCTTTTCCGCTCGGGAAGTTTCTCAATCAGGATGAGTTCATCATCGCAGTTCTTTCGTGTTGCGTGCAGAACGATGACCGCGACTATGTGGCGAAGCTGGCCGGGAATGCGATGGCCGAGAAAGTCTCGACGGTGCAGGACGACGGTGTGTCGCAGAACGTTGCCACACGCAGCGGCGCACACCTGGCGAATGCTGAGACGGTCAAGAACATCGTGGAACTCCAGCTCTACCGGACGTTCCGCGAGGTCACCCAGCCGAAAAGTCGCTTTCTGTTTCGGCTCAAGCAGAACGGCGAGAACATTCCGACATTCGCGTTCTTCGAGGCGGATGGTGGCGCGTGGAAGTTGGATGCAATCGAAAACGTGGCACGGTTTTTGCGGACGCAAGTGCCGGACGCGGTTATCGCGTCGTAGAGATCCCGTGCGCCAGCGCGGCTGAGGGCTCCGCTGGGGCAAGGGTAAGGGCGACTCGGTGTCACGAATTGAGAGGCGTGCGCCGAGTCGCCAATTTTCAACACCAGCAAAGTAGCTCGACCGCCGTGCTGGTGTCTGGTCAATAGTGCTCACCTAATGATTGCTTACGCCTCAAACACGCAGGGCAAACGGAATTTGGCAGCTCTACATGCGGCGGGGTGGCACATCCTGCTGACGCCTGGCAAACACGCTGAGCCTCCGGCTGGGTTCTTCTACGCCATCGACAACGGCGCGTGGGCAGCGTATCGCAATGGAACTCCGTTTGACGGAGATGGCTTCGCGGAGTTGGTGGATCGGCATGGAGGCGGCGCTGAGTTCGTGATCATTCCCGATAAGGTCGCTGAGGGCAATGCGAGTTTGGAGTTCTCTAAGTCTTGGCTGGAACGGCTTCGCCATTTGCGACTGATTCTCCTCCCTGTGCAGGACGGCATGGACCCAAGGGACGTTGGAGCGCTTCTCGAGCGGCATCCGCGGATGGGGATATTTTTGGGCGGCACGACGGATTACAAGCTCCGCACGATGCACGGCTGGGGCATGGTGGCATTTGCGATGCGGCGTTACTACCACGTGGGCCGCGTAAATACGGTCAAGAGAATCAGGCTCTGCGCCGAAGCTGGCGCGGATTCGTTCGACGGGACGAGCGCCACGATGTACTCCTGCACCGTGCCGATGCTGAACCGCGCGCGATTGCAGCCAAGTTTGTTGTCACCGGGGAGCGGCGCGTGCGGTTAAAACCATCCGAAAAAGAGACTCAGAAAGCCATCCTCGAGCTGCTGGCGGCCGAGCGCGTGTATGCGATGCGGCTCAACACCGGCACTGCGTTCATCGAAGGGCGGCGCGTCCAGGCGCACAGCGGCGGTGCTGGCGTCGCTGACATCTTGGCGTTTCCGCGTGTCACGGCGAAGTTTTTCAGGGACTGCGGCCTCGAGGTTCCATTGGCTGAGATGTTCGAGAGGGTCGAGCTGCCGATTCCGGCCGTGCTCTGGATCGAGGTCAAGACACCGGACGGCAAACAGAGCCTCCACCAACATATGTTCCAGCACCATGCAGAGAGTTTGGGCATGTTCTATCTTCTCGCGCGGTCGGTTGACGACGTGGCGAATTGGCTGAGGGGGCACCGGTGACGCGAAGGGTTCACATGCTGTTCTTCGGCTCCATCGTTCCACTCTGCCGGAATCGCTGGCCGCGCAAAACATACGCGGTGACTATGAAGTCGGCGGACGTGACCTGTCTCGACTGCCTGCGCGTGATGAAGCGGCTGCGGTCGCGCGTTGATTTCTCCGTGGCCATGTTGTGCACAGGCGTCCTACCCAATTCACAATTGCGGCCAAATCCGCGGCGAGGTAAGTGAGAGTCATGGCGGGTGGTGTCACAGCGGCGATGAAGAGGCTCGGTCGGCCGATGACCTATTACCCAGCCTTGGCGAAATTGGTTGGCCTCAAGGAATCAATCTTCCTTTGCCAATTGGTGTATTGGACTCCTCGCGGGAAAAGCGAGCGGGGTGAGGGATGGGTTTACAAGAGCGTTGAAGAAGCCGAGGAGGAGACCGGCCTCAGCTACAAAGAGCAGATCCGCGTGCGCCAGCGCCTGGTGGAGCAAGGTCTTATCGAGGAGGAGTACGAGCGCGACAGCCATCGGCTCTACTTCCGGGTGGCGGTCGATAGGTTGGACGCTCTTGCCGACCATCTTCCCGATGGGCATATGCCCAAAGGTGAGGTGGCATCTGACCATCGGGAACCGGCCACCTTACCAAAAGTAAGCAGCCATCTGCCCAAAGGTCAGTTCGATAAAGGAAACAGAGATTACACAGAGAGTAACTCAGAGATTACGCAGGGGAGCGACCCCTCCGACTCGATTCCATCCGACCTACACCCTCTGAACTATGCAGCTCGCATTTTGGAAGAGTTCCAGTTGCCGCAACTGCCTGGGACCATGCGCGCGGCAGCAGCGGCGGTCGAGATGGAGATTCGCGCTGGCAAGAGCCCGCCGGCGGCATACCAGTTCATTGTGGCTGGTGCGCTCGACGCGCGGGACGAGGGCCACTTAATAAACGCTTTTTTCTTCGCGGACGCGAAGTACAGAGTCGAAAACAGGAGACGAGATGGCGAATCGAGACGACAAGCTAGTCCGGCGGCAGCAAGGTCTGAGCGCACCAAGCAAAACATCATTGACGGTATCGCAGCAGAAGCTGGCCGTCGAAATAAACCTGACAGCGCAGAATAGTAAGGCCGAACCGCAGCCTGAGCTCGTGGCTGAGTTCAGCCGTGTGTTCCAAGACGAGACGCCGGAGATGTTGGAGTGGGCGTTTCGAGCACATCGTGATCGCTCTCCGTTCTTCCCCGCCATCTGCGAGATACGCCACCTAATCCGCCTCAAGGCGGCCATGAAGCGCGAGGAGGAGCGGGAAGAAGAGGCGAGGCGCCAGCGCGCCGAGCGCCAGGTGGAGTTCGAGCGTGCGGAAGCTGAGCGCTCGACGCCTGAGTTCGCGGCGATGGTGGCGGAGGCGTCGGCTCGTTGCGCGCCTGCAAAGGTGACCGTCATGCGTGGGATGCCAACTACCGAGCCGGTTTCTCACACGCCAGAGGAGTGGGAGATACGGCGCGCCCGCGCGAAGCAGCAGGTGGAGGAGGCTGAGCGTGCCCGCGCAAAAAACTCCGATTCGGCGCAAGGGGCATGAAACACAAACCCAAAATGCGCGCTGTCTACGACCCGAACTGTCCCGACTGTGATGAGGGGTGGCAGCACGTGCGGGTAGAGACGCGGCACGGACAGGCGACCGCGGTTCGGCGCTGCTATTGCTTCCGCCTCGAGTTGTTGGAACCAGCGCAGATTCCGAAGCGTAGCAGGCGTGCTCCACGCGATTCGAAGGAACGCGCGGCGGGGAGTGACAGGTGAGTCCGAACGTAGAGCGGTGTCGAGGTAAGCGTGGGCACGAGACGGAGGCCGCGGCTGAGGAGCACGCGAAGGTTGTGGCCAAGACGCTGGCGCCTTACATCACGGTTCGCCTGGGCGTGCAGAAGTGTCGCACGTGTCGGAAATGGCATGTGGTCGTGCTGGGACCGCAGGCGGAGAAGTCGGAGGAGAGCGATGGACTCGCGGGACGTTGTTGCTGAGCACATGCTGCGTGCGACCGAGAAGATCTGTCGTGAGCTGTGGGTTATGGAGTTTAGCTACGTGCCATCGACCGAGATGCTGAGGGATGTGGTGTGGCTGGTGCTGTGGCGAGCGGAGTTGAAAATTCGCAATCTCGCTGCGATGCCTTTGCCGAAGGGCATGGTCACACCAGCAGACGCACTGCCGCACGCTATCTGCGGGGAAGCGTGCGCGCTGATTCAGCGGCCTGTCGGTGGTGTGAGGTAATCGACTCCAACCGTGTCCCCGCAGGCGCACCGGAGCCCTAATCGAATTGGGCTGGCATCTCCTCGGCGCTCGCCGAAGATCGGGAAGCTGTGGGTGTGGGTGTGCACCGGCTGCTTGGGTCCAGCGTAGGCCTTGCGGAGCAAGGAGTGGAGGCGGCGTTCGTTTTCAGCGACCAATTCGTCCGTGTTGATTTCGTAAGTCATTGGTTCCACCATCCAATTCCGCGCTTTTCCACAACTGTTCCACGCGGAACACCTGTGCAAATCTGAGCGCCAGCATATCACATTTCCTCTGCGGAAACGTGATAGGTCCTTTGCCTATATAGCGCTAAAGTTTTCACTTGACGCAGCTACAGTGATTCCTGTACATCTCGGAGTGGCCGGATAACCCCCGTTTTCCGGTTGCACACGCCTCTCGTTCCACGTTCGCTTGCAGCTTCGTCCGGCGACGCGAGGAATAAGGCTCCTGCACGCGGGAGCTAGGTCGACCACGACGACCGCCTTAACCACGTGGCTTAACGAAGCAGTTCCAGCCGTAGGTGTCTCCGACAAAATGAGCTTGAAGTCGTTCGACGTTTGCCTCCTGCGTCCGCGCGAAGTTGCGGAATACGAGCGTCACGGGATGCTACCGGGCTGCAAGACCGGGATGAAGCATCACCACACGCACATTTCGCTGCACGAAGCGGATCGGCGCGAAGCGGATGGGCATGGCCGGTACCTTGACCTGGCCAAGCGCTACATGGCCGCTGAAACCGCGAAGGTGTGGGCACCAGCAGGGCCGGTGCAGATGCGATCGCTTCAACTGGTGATGGGCTGTGTCCGCGGTCGGGCGGGACAGTTCTCAACCAAAGTGCCAGCTCTCGGAGCCCGCGGTCGCAACACATCGGTGCGGGATACAAACCAGCGTCTCGCACCGGTTGTTGCTTCGGTGGAGGCGCAGGCATGAAGCGTGCTCTTGGGTTAGCTCTCCTCCTGCTTTCCGCGGCCTTCTCGAGCGCCAACACCTTCACCGCGCAACTCAGCGACGGTCGCAGCAATAGTTCGCGCAACGCCTACCTGCATTGGGAACTGTTCAACTGCGGCCAGAATCACCCGCAAGTCTCTGGCGGTCCGCTGACGATTGTTCCCCAGTCGTTCGACACCAAGCCCAATCCAGTCACGGGCATCATCAGCGCTGAAATCATTCCCAACGATCAGATTCTCTGCGGGAACATCGCCTCGACGCAGTGGATCGTGCAGGCGATGAAGGACGCGACCACACCGGCTGGGCCCGCGCTGACCTACTACATCGCCGAAGCCGATGGGTCGCTTACGTTCAGCACGATGATGCCGGCGACGCAGCCTCCGCCTCTGCCTGGCTTCCGAATCCTGTACGCGAATCCGAGTGACAACCAAACCATGACGATTCCCATCGGGAAGTCGTTCATCGTCAATGGCGGCACGTTCGATCTTCGTGGCACCACGGTCCTCGGCGTGAGCGGCAGCGGCGGTCCCTGCAATGACTGCCTGCTAACGGATCCTCCGAACAATCAGACCATGACGCTGAACACCGGGAAGAAGTTCTCGGTCGTTGGCGGTTCGGTGGACTTCACCGGGACGACGGTGCTCGGCATCGCGCAGGGCAATGGCTGTGGGAATGCGGTTTGCATCCTCGCTCCGGTCGATGGCAGCGGGAATCAGCTTGCTGGCATCCTCGTGTCGAACACGAGCGACGGCACGACGCAGGTTGCTGGCTTCGCTGACATCGTTGGGGCGCTCGGCTTCACCCCGGCAAACGATGCGCAGGCGGTGCACAACTTCGGGCCGGAGACGATCAACGGCCTCAAGACGTTCGGCAATGACATCACGTTCAATGGCAGTATCAACCTGTTCGGCAACCTGAATCTGCAAAGCACGGGCCCACTCCTGATTCAGGGTAAAAAGCAGACTGGCACTCCGGTCGTCACTGGCTCGAACGACTTTGCGACAAGCTACCTCGGACCCGATGGCTTCCTCGGATGCGTCCTCTCCGCGGCTTTGCAGGTAACGTTCGGTCGGACTTTCTGCACTCCCAGCTCCCTACCTCCAAATGGCACGGCCGGCGGCGACCTGACCGGCAGCTACCCGGGCCCTCAGGTGGCCGGAATTAATGGACTCGCCATTGCGGCCTCGATTCCTGTAGTGGCCACCAACTCGAGCAAGCAGGAAGTGCCAGCCTCGGCGCATGGAATCGCGCAGACCATGGGCTGCTCGATTACCAGTAGTTCGCACACGGCCTACACCTGCACGACGACTCCGAGCATGACGCCAACTATCGGTGACGTGCTTGAGATTACGTTTAACCTGGCCAACACCGGCGCGGCGACATTGGCTGTGAATGGTGGATCGGCTCTCGCGCTGACGAAGCAGGGAGCCAGCGCCACTGCGCTTGCGGCGAACGACATACTCGCGAACCAGACAACGCTCTGGATTCTCGATAACGCGAACAATTGGGAGATGCAGGGGCAGCTCGGCAACGCTCCTGCGGGATCTGGCACGGTCAATAACTGTTCCTCGGCGGGCGCTCCGGGGTTTTATTCGGCAACGGGCACGGTTGTTAGCTGTCCGAATCAGACCACCAGCAACGTCACGACGACCACGACCTTCGGCAACGCAATAACCGGACCGCAACTGTCGATCGTGAACACAGAGACGAGCGGCGCGTCGCCATCGGCTCCGGCTCTACTCATCAGTTCGCAGAACCCTTTCAACTTCCTCCTCCAGGTGCAGGGGTGCAGCGGCGCGGCTTGCACTCCGGTCAATCAGTTCTTCTGCCAAGCCACGAACTGCACGTTCGCCAATAGCCTTTTCTTCGGCACGAACTCGGTGCTACAAGGCACCACGGCTACGGCTAACGTGACATTCGCGTGCGGCAATGACGCCAACGCCAGCCAGAACTGCACGGCGCTGTTCCGCGGTGGCGATGTGGTGGGCAACGGCAATTTCAATGGAGCTGCCGCTGTCGTCCGCGGTGGGAACATCACCGGCACCGGTACCGGCACGGCCGGGAGCCTAACACTCGAGCCGGGCGCGGACGTCAACGCCTCTCCCGCGGGCGCGATGGGCACCATCGTGTTCAACGGTGGCGTCTACCTCAAGGCTGGCACAGCCACGGTGGGCGATCTGGCGTGCTTCACCGGCAACAAGACGATTTCCAACTGCGCCTCGACCACGACCAATCAGCAATACATCGGCGTGATCAGCGCCTCGAACGGTGGCGCGTACTACGTTCAAACGGCTGGCACGGTTGTGGTCAACCTCGACACGACATACACCTTCGCTGCGAATGACTTTGTTTGTGTGAGCTCGACGACCGGAGGCCTCGCGAAGATGGCCACGACCGGCGTAAATCCCTGCGCTTCCTACAACACGCATGTTGGATTCGCCGATGCGGCTGGCACAAGCGTTTCCACGGTAAGCGTCCTCCTGATTCGATGAAGCAATTCAAACTAATTGTTGTTTTGGCTGCGTTGTGCTCCCTCGCGCTCGGCCAGGGCGGAGCCACGGGCGGCGGCACGGGCAGCGGTACCGGCGTCGTGTCGATTCAGCCTCCTCCTCCCCAAGAGACGCTGACGGTCACGGTAACTGGCGCGGGCTCGGTCGTCGGCTCGCCAAACGGCATTGGCAACATGCCGATAGCCTGCCCGTCCTCCTGCCAGGCGAACTACCTCTCAGGATCCACGGTCACGCTGACCGAAACTCCCGGCAGCGGCCAAACGTTCGTCGGATGGAGTGGCGATTGCCTCTCGGCTGGGACCTCGACCACCTGCGTGCTGTCGGTGGCGAATGCCGCGCTCAACGTCACGGCAACCTTCACAAGCTCGAGCGGCGGTGGTGGCTGCGGCGGTACCGGCGGCGGTCCGTGCACGTACAACGCTCGCCACGATGGTTGCGTCAGTCCCACGCTCACACCTGGGCTGTGTCCGAATCCCGGCGCGACCGGTACGAGTGGCTCGACTCTAACCTTCCAGCTTGGCAACAGCGACCCGCTTCCGTTCTTCCCGATCAACGATGCCTCACATCGCGGCGATCAGAATAACTGCTGGATTGACCCCGACTTCCGCACTTACGAGTGTTTTGTAACCGATCAGTCGCACATGGCGAACACGACCTCCGTTCACCAGTTGGGCGATGGAGGCGACCACGACGCCTTTACCACCAGCGGCTCGATGCTGACTTTCAGCAATACGGGCGGCGTCAACGAATTCGCCTACATCAACAAAGCCAGTTTCCTCGCGCACACCTGCACCACGAGCGGACCGAATAAGTGCTTCACGACAAGCCTAATCCGCGGGGCTCAGTGTGCGCCGAGCTGCAGCAACCGCCAAGTCGATACGAATGCCGGGATGGTGTTCTCGCACAACCCGGCCGACTCCGGCTACACGCTGTTCGAAGTCAGCATTCCGGTCGCAACCAAAGACGTGATCGACCCGGTGGGCGATGTGATTCAGACTCGCGCCACCTACGTTGATTGGACGAAGGACATTGCCTCTGGCGGCACAGTCGATTGCAAAGTCCTGCCACCTGACTACGTGGAAACGTGGACCGGCAGCACGTCGGTCGGTCTGAATGGCTCGCTCACGCTCGCGGCTGGCGGTGGTGGAAGCTGGGCCACTCGAGACTGGAACACGGGCGGCGGTGGCGCGGTCAACAACAACACGTTCATTCTCCCGGTTAACCACAATCCGCAGCTCACGATCACCAACATCACGACAATTGGCTTCCCGCTGCGTGCCGTGATCACCTACTCGACGAACTACACCTTCACCCATACTGGCGGAAGCATCCCGATCAGCCAAGTAAATCCGTCGTCTTACAACGGCGTGTGGGTGGTCGATAGCTTCACTCCGTACTCTGCCGGTTCGGGCACGGTGACGGTGCTTCTTGCGCCCGGCGTCGGGGGAACCTATGTCTCACACGGGAAAATTGGCTATGCGAACGCGATGTTCCAGGCGACGACCGCCGGCGTCGATAACGGACCCGAACCGGACTGGCTCAGTTTCTGCGGTGCGCAGGGCACCACCTGCTCGAGCGGCTCAGCGGTTTGGACGAACATAAGCAACGTCACCGGACAGGGACCGGGCTTCGACGTTCTCAACTATCGACCGGGCATCGGCTGCAAGCGCGTCAACACTCGCACACACTTCACGTTCAACGGAACGAACAACACGGAGCCATCGGGCCTCTGGAAGACGGACGACGCTTTCACCTGCTTCCGCATGAATGGCTCGAGCTGCGGCACTGGCGGCACGGTCAATCCAGACGACAGCTTCACGCTGCACGCTGCGACTCAGTTACTCGACGACCGCTATTCGACGTTCGGTCCAACAGGGGCAGGGACCGTGAACAAGAACTATGTCGGCGGCAGCGGCGATCAGACGATGGCCGCAAAGCCGAATGGCAGTTGCCTGAACGGGGCAAGCCATCTCGATCTGCCTGGTGGAGCGATCAATACCGCTCTGTGGAATGCGACCACGGGCTACGCGAAGGGCAAGTACGTTTTCTGGACTGACAACATTTTCTACAAGGCGCTCAAGACGACCACGTGCTCGGTCGGTGCGCCTTGCACGAATCCGCCTGCGGACCCGACCGATTGGCAGGTAGCAAACGCCTATTGCTACAACTACATCATGGATTGGGCGACGAACACCGTTCGCCCATGTATCCAGCTCGGTCCGAATAACGGCTGTGACGCTCACGAAGCCCGGGGCATTCTCTACATCTACAAGGGCGGGAAGTACGCGAATCACTTCCCCGGCAAGCCGAACTGCCAGAACACCACCGACCCGGGCTGCACGTACATCGGCCAGCCGAATCCCGGCAATCAGCTTCTTCCGACCGCCATATGTTCTGACGGTCACCCCAGCTATCAGAACGTTGGCTCTCAGGATCTCCAGCCACTATTCCGTCCGGACGTCTCGGTGCCTTCGTGGGGAGGCTCCTCGATCACGGCTCCCTGCAGCGGGAACAACGTCAATAATTGCAGCTTCTACACCTGCGCGGGATACAGCGAGGAAGTCGCATTCCTGAATGTGGCGACTGCGCCTGCTGGCACGCCTCAGACGCTCTGGCGCTTCACTTCGAACTACAACACGGCCTCGAGCCAGTTCTTCTCGGTTCAGAACGCAATCGGCGTCGTCTCACAGCAGGGCGACATGCTGGCGTTCAGTACCGACGCGATGGGAACGCGCGGCGACATTTCCGGCGCCACAACCTGCGTCAACAACAAACGAGGGCAATACCAGCCGGTCGATAGCCAAGTCATCGCGCTCAACGACTACGTTTTTCCCGTGGGCAGCAACCCGAATAAGAGCATTTATCAGGTCACAGCGCTTGGAGCGGGATGCGTAGGAACCTGCGGCGAGCGCGGCATACCGGACTGGACGACTTGTCAGACGCTCAACTCCACGTGCTCTGACGGCAACAACAACGTTTTCACGAACAGGGGACCGAACTCCTGCCGTGGAGACATCGTGCTCGTCGATCTACTTACAGCGGGGACAAACTAATGAAACTGAAAATAACCGCAGCCGTGTTACTTCTCACGGCATCGTTGGCCTACGCGCAGACACCAGCTCCTCAAAATTGGGGATGGACGCTCGGCGCGAACGGTCCGTGCACGCCTCCATACGGTCCTGGGATCTGTAGCGATCAGCAGACGAAGGGCGGTCCAGCACGCCTTGCGTGGTACGACGGCGCGGGGAAACTCACCTACTTCGATCAGATGGTCGGCGCGCAGGGCCCTGCCGGACCTCCCGGGCAGAACGGGAA
>Ga0265338_10010286_pt1 | contig 11003 bp, 12 predicted proteins | sample 42126metaG_FD_193579 | JGI IMG/M metagenome (GOLD analysis project Ga0265338, IMG submission 193579) | Rhizosphere microbial communities from Carex aquatilis grown in University of Washington, Seatle, WA, United States - 4-21-26 metaG | ecosystem: Host-associated > Plants > Roots > Rhizosphere... | reverse complement strand
GATTTTTGAGGCAAAAGACTCCGTGAAAGAGGCCGCGCGCGCGGCACGGCGCGCGCGCGGCGTAAAAGTTGTCATCGCACCACCTTCCGTTTTCTTGCCGGCGCTTGCCGCGAAAAAAAGCGGACTTTTTTTCGCGGCTCAAGACGTTTCATCACTCATCTCCGGTTCTCATACGGGAGAAGTCGGAGCAAAAATGTTTCGTTCCGCCGGCGCGAGTTTCGCCATCGTCGGGCATAGCGAAAGGCGGGCCGCCGGAGACAGTGATGAAATAGTCGCGGAGAAATTTATCCGCGCTCTCGAAGCGAAACTAGTGCCGGTTCTCTGCGTCGGCGAGAAAAAACGCGACCAAGAAGGAAATTATTTTGGGGAAATAGCTCGCGAGCTTTCGATAGTTCTAAAAGCGGCGACAAAAATCTGCGTGCCGAAATTTATCGTAGCTTACGAACCGGTCTGGGCGGTCGGTGGATCATATGACAAAGCACTTTCGCCCGAGGAGATGAGCGCCATGGCGATTTTCATAAAGAAAACTTGCGCGCAATTTTTGCCGAAAGAAAAAGCCATGAGGATTCCGGTACTCTACGGGGGTTCGGTCGACGCGGCAAACGCCAAAACGATGCTTTCAAATGGCGGCATAAACGGACTCCTCATCGGCAGGCAGTCTCTCGACCCTCGCCGTTTTGCCGAAATAATCAAACTTGCCAATGCCTGACGCTTCGTTTAAAAAATTGCAGGATATAAAAGATTTAGAAGGTAAGCGCGTCCTTCTTAGGCTCGACTTAAACGTGCCGATTGTCGACGGAGGCGTGCGTGACGATTTTCGCATAAAGAGAATTCTGCCGACCATCGCTTATCTCAAAGAAAAAAAAGCCAAAACAATTATCGTCAGCCACATCGATGACAGCGACACGGCGTCACTGTCTCCCGTGGCGAAATACCTCGGAGGTTTTTACACGATTTCCGCTTTCGTTCCAGATGTTTCTTCGGCGCCGAAAATAATTTCCGCCATGAAAGCCGGTGACGTCATAATGCTCGAAAATATTCGCAAAGATAAAGGTGAAGTGGAAAACAATCCGGCCTTCGCGAAATCCCTAGCGGCTCTGGCCGATATTTATGTCAACGACGCTTTCTCCGTTTCTCATCGCGCTCATGCTTCTATCGTCGGCGTGCCGAAACTTTTACCTTGCTATGCCGGACTTTTGATGCAAAAGGAAATCGCGGCGCTTTCCGAGGCTTTCAATCCATCGCGACCTTTCCTTTTGGCGCTCGCGGGAGCGAAATTCGACACCAAACTTCCTCTCATAGAGAAATTTCTCGATATTGCGGACTACATTTTCGTCGGCGGAGCATTGGCAAATGATATTTTCAAGGAAAAGGGCTACGAAGTCGGCCGTTCGAAAATTTCCAAAGTCTATGTCAATCTTCGCCGTGTCGCTAACAGTCCGAAACTCATCGTGCCGTCCGATGTCATCGTCCAAAACGCTTATGAATCGGGAGACCGTATGGCAAAAGATGTTGCTCCGCTAGATGTTATCGTAGATGCCGGTCCGCGCACGTCAGCCGAGCTCGCCGACCTTCTCCAAGATATAAAATTCGTTCTCTGGAATGGGCCTTTCGGCGATTATGAAAAAGGTTTCTCTCAAAGCACGGTTGATTTCGGACAAGCGGTCATAGATTCCGGCGCCCGCTCCATCGTCGGCGGGGGAGACACGGTCGCGGTAGTTTCAAAAGCCGGAATGCTCGACAAGTTTACTTTCACCTCGACCGGCGGCGGCGCGATGATTGAATTTCTTGCGAACGGCACTTTGCCGGGAATAGAAGCTTTGAAATCTTGACATTTTACATAATAAGTTCTACTTTTTCGTATAGAACTTGATCAAACGCTTTATTCGACCTCACTTGGGTAAAGCGCGGAGGAAGAACCTCTATCAAGAAGAAAGGTAAAAATGAACATTGATATGGACCAGTATCCTAAGGCTCTCGTCGAGCGCTTCGCGGAAACACACCACGGCAAGACGCCGTCTGAACTCATCAAGGAATCGGATAGATTTAATTTGAAGTCTAATATTTTCTTCTTTTTATACCTTTCTGTTACCTTTGGTATTTATGTATGGTTAATTTTGTGGTTCATGCTTTCCAAGTTCCACAAGGTAATGGGGGAGGGAGAAAAAATATTTTCGCTCATCCTTACGACGGCGCTTATCTTCGTGCTGACCTCGCCCCTTCTGAGAAAAGCTAGTGAGTACACGGTTCTCTCGAGTGATTTGGGTAATGAACCAAAAGATTTTCTTGAAAATATTGAGTTTGCGGTCGGGATTCTATCAAAGAATATCGATAGGCAGGCTATTCTCAGGATGTCGATTGGCCAACTTCAAAGCGCGAGCGACACCTACCTCAAGACACTCTCGGCAAAACTCAAGGAGACGGAAACTGATTACGAAAACGGTAAGGATAGGGACTTGCCTGACCTGGAGTGGAAAATTGGTCTCGCGCGCGGAGATATTTTCGAGACCTTCAATTGCTTTTACGCTCTCCATCTAGTCGAAGGACGAGCAACAAGATACCTCAAGTAGATCTTCGGGCAATCATCGAGGGCCGTGCGAAAGCGCGGCTCTTTTTATTTCAAAAACTTTCTAATTTTTTCCGCGTTTAGGGCGAAATCTTTTTTGTCGCCTTTCACTTCTTTGTCGGGATAAACCCAAATGTGCGCGTGAGGCACGTCTTCGCCGACGATTTTCGACAGGACGAAGTCCGTTTCAAAAGCTTTCTTCTCGGCAAGGGCGATTTTTTTGGCGACCTCAAAAAAATCGCCTGCGTTCGGCACGTCCCAGACCCAGCGGTAATGTTTCTTGGGAATCACGAGCGTGTGACCGGGCGACAAGGGGTCGATAGAAAGGAAAGCCAGAAAATTTTCATCCTCGTAGACTTTGTTCGCTGGAATATTTCCCGCGACGATTTTGCAGAAGACGCAATCTTGCATAGGCTGATTATAACAAATACAATGTTTGTATGAATACAGAACAAAAAAATAATTTCACCGTGCCCTCGGCGATTCTCCTCGGAGCCATTATCATCGCTCTCGCGATTATTTGGGCGCTTCACCCGTCTTCACCAGTCGCTCCGACGAACCCATCGCAAAATGTCGCAAATCCTTCCGCTTCCGCCGTCGATATAAGCAAAGTAAAAATAGTCGGTGAGCCGTTTTTGGGCAACGCTAACGCTCCGGTGACCATTGCTTATTGGTTTGATTATCAGTGTCCATACTGCAAACAGGATGAAGAGAACGCTTTGCCGCAGGTTATCAAAGATTATGTCGATACCGGAAAAGTGAAAATAGTTTTCAAAGATTTTCCTTTTCTTGGACCAGATTCCGACACTTTAGCCATTGCCGCGCGCGCGGTCTGGGCGGTCGCGCCTGACAAATTCTATGATTGGCACAAGGCCATTTTCGACGCTCAAGGGCAGGAAGGTTCCGGCTGGGCGTCGCAATCGGAAATTATGTCCGTCACTACTGCCGTGCTTGGCGCGGCTGATGCGGCGCAGGTCTCTTCATTAATGACTTCTCAAGCTACAACCTATGAAACAGAAATCACCGCGGACAAAACTGAAGGCAGTTCGCTCGGAGTGAACGGCACGCCGGCAATGATTATCGGCAAACAGCTTCTCGTCGGCGCTGAACCGGTTTCAAGCATTGAGTCAGCGATACAAACGGCGCTCGGCTCGTAGAATATGTATGGCAACCGACGCGCAGGGCCTCGTTGATTTACTTCTCGAAAAAAGAGGAATAAAAACGCGCGAAGAAAAAGAAAAATTCCTAAATCCCGACTACGAACTTCACACCCACGACCCATTTATTTTGAAAGGAATGAAGGAAACCGTCGAGAGGTTGTATGTTGCGGCGAAAAATGGCGAACGAGTGGCGATTTTTTCCGATTATGACGCCGACGGTATACCGGGAGCCGTGGTCGCAAAGGATTTTTTGGAAAAAATCGGCCATAAAAATTTCGAAATATACATTCCGCACCGCCACGACGAAGGTTTCGGGCTAAACAACGATGCGATTGATGAAATAGCCGAGCGCGGAGCGAAAGTTTTGCTCACGATAGACTGCGGCATCGCCGACGTGAAAGAAATTTCCTACGCCAAATCAAAAAACATCGATGTTATCGTCACGGATCATCACGAAACTCACGGAAAATTAAAAGACGCCTTTGCCGTCATTGATACGAAACAAGAAGGATGCGCGTATCCGGAAAAAAATCTCTGCGGCTCTGGAATTTTCTTCAAGGTCGCTCAAGCTTTTTTCCAAAAACATGGAAAAGAATTCAATATTCCGGCAGGTTCCGAAAAATGGCTTCTCGATATGGTCGGCATCGCCACGCTTTCCGATATGGTGCCCCTAGTCGGCGAAAACAGGGTCTTCGCGCATTACGGGCTTGTCGTTATGAGAAAAACTCCGAGGCCGGGACTTAACGCTTTGATAAATGTCTTGCGCTTGGACAAGAAAAATTTAAGCGAAGACGATATAGGGTTTTCCATAACGCCCCGAATCAATGCCGCTTCAAGAATGGGCACGCCGGATGACGCCTTCGATCTTTTGTCCGCGAAAGAAGGAGACGATGTGGAAAAATTGGCGGCTCGTCTTGAGCGCGTGAACAACGAACGCAAAGGCACGGTCGCCGCGCTTGTAAAAGAAATCAGGAAAATCGTCGGAGAGCGTAGCGCCACGGAGAAAAAAATAATCGTTCTCGGTAATCCAAACTGGCGGCCGTCGCTTTTGGGACTCGCGGCAAACACTTTTGCCGGAGAATTTTCCTGCCCGGTATTTCTTTGGGGCAGGGACGGAGACAATGTGATAAAAGGTTCGGCGCGTTCCGGCGGAGGAGTGAATCTCATCGAACTTATGCGCGCCGCGAAGCCCGGAGTTTTCTCGGAATTTGGCGGACACGCATATTCTGGAGGGTTTAGCGTTTCAAACGACGCTATTTTCAATCTTGAAAAGGAATTGGAAGCTGCCGCTTCGAATTTGCCTGCCGGCGCGAAAATCGTGGAGCAAGAAAGTTATGACGCGGAAATTTCTCTGGACGATGTTTCGATGTCTTTATACGAAACGCTTTCAAAACTTTCGCCTTTCGGCGTAGGAAACCCGAAACCGGCATTTCTATTTAAGGAGGCAGTTGTCGCGTCGGCGAAAAATTTCGGCAAAGAGAAAAATCATTTCGAAATCCTTTTCAAGAAGAAAAACGGCACGGTCAAAGCCATTCAATTTTTCGCGAGCGATGAAATTCAGAAAATAAAAGAAGGCGACAAACTTTCTTTTGTCGGCAATCTGGAGAAATCGACTTTCGGCAACAGGACGGAACTTCGTGTTAGAATTTTGAAACTATTATGAATCAGATTTTGATTTTTACCGACGGAAGCGCGAGAGGAAATCCGGGAAAAGGAGGCTGGGGAGCGATTGTGGTTTTTGACGGCAAGGTAAAAGAGCTCGGCGGAAGCGACGCTCATACAACGAACAATAAAATGGAGCTTGCCGGAGCGATCGGCGCCTTGGAATTCGTGAAGAAAGAGGTAAAAAACCCTTCTTCAATCACGCTAGTTTCCGATTCGGAATACGTGGTAAAAGGAATGACACAGTGGCTTAACAATTGGAAAAGAAACAATTGGCGTACGGCGGCGCGAAAGCCGGTACTCAATCAGGAATATTGGCAGGCTCTCTCAACGCTAGCCGATAATTTTAAAATCGAATGGAAAACAGTTCTGGGGCATTCCGGACACGATGCGAACGAGCGCTGCGATACTATAGCCACTTCTTTTGCCGATAATCTTCCTGTGCCTCTATATTTTGGTGACTTAAAAAAATATTCGATAAGAATATAAAATAAAATTTATGGCGGCGGCCATTTATATTTCGGTTTTAGGATTTGCTTTAGGCGTTTTATTCGAAACATTTTCGAATGCCAGTGTTTTTCTTTTGCTCTTAATCTTTCTTATTGCTGTTGCGATAATTGTGGCGCGTTCGCCGACAATACTTTGCATCTTCCTCTTGTTTTTCTTTGTTGGAGCGTTGCGTTACGAGGCATATTCCAAAAATCCGGACCCGATTCTTTCGGACGCGAGAGGGAAAATCGAAATCACGGGATTTATTTCGCAGGATCCCGATGTCAGGCAAGACAAACAGCTTATTACTTTCCGCGCGCAGTCGATAAACGGCAAAAAACTTTCCGGAGAAAACAACATTCTCATCGAAGCCGGACTTTTTCCGAAACGCTCTTACGGCGATGAGCTTGCCGTCTACGGTCCGCTCGTCTCGCCGCGAAATTTTGAGGACGATACGACCGGTGAGACATTCGATTACGTTTCTTATCTTCAGAAAGACAGAATTTACTTCGTAATGTATCAGCCGATTATGGACACCATTGCGACCGGAAAGGGTAATCCAGTAGTGTCCGCGCTTCTTTTCATAAAACACGCGTTCGAAAATAGTATTGACCGAGTAATGAGCGAACCAAACGCTTCTTTGGTCAACGCAATTATTCTAGGAGAAAGGCATGGCGTGCCTCAGGATATTTTAGACACGCTTCGCAAGGTCGGAACAATCCACATAGTCATTCTTTCCGGCTACGCCATCACGATCATTGCCGAATCCGTAAGAAGGTTTTTCTCAAGATTCGGATTTCGCACCTCCCTCGTTTTAGCTTCAATCTCAATAATCCTTTTTGTTTTGATGACCGGAGCGTCGGCAATGGTTGTTCGCGCGGGAGTTATGGCTCTTTTTGCCTTTCTTTCGAAAGCCATTTCAAGAAAACACGACGCGGTGCGCGCTTTGGCGCTCACGGTTTTTCTCATGGTGCTTTGGAACCCGATGATTTTGGTATTTGATATTTCTTTTCAGGTTTCAATCCTCGCCGTCGCCGGTCTCATATTTATTTCGCCGATTTTTGAAAATAAATTTACGAAAATTACCGAAAAATTTGGTTTCAGGGAAATTTTTATCTCGACTTTGTCCGCGCAAATCGCGGTTTTGCCTTATTTGCTGTATGTCACCGGCTCACTCTCTCTTTTTTCCGTGCCGGCGAATATTTTAATCTTGCCGATACTTCCTCTAACGATGCTTTTTGGATTGTTCGCCGGCGCCGCAGGTTTTTTGTCGCCGATTATCGCTTTTCCTTTCTCGGCAATCGCGTATTTTTTCACGTCATACGAACTTTTTGTCGCCAAAATCTTTTCGGCGCTTCCTTTTTCGTCCGTTGCCATTCCGTTTCCTTTTTGGGCCGTTATTGTGTTCTACTTGCTTACCGCTTTGAAATTATTTTCTATGACTTCCCAGTTGAGATTGGCGAAAAAATCTTCGACGTAATTTTTCTTTCCCGACGGTTGATAGTCCGCGACGAAAGAGTGCTCCCACATATCAAGTCCGAGGATTAAAGCGCAGTCCTGGAGCTGTCCTAGATGTTGCTCGTCCACCCACGACGTCAGAAGTCTTTTTGAAGCACGGTCGAAGTAAAGATTCGCCCAACCGATACCGCGAGTGAGAGCAACCGATTTGAAATAGGCGAGCCAGCCGTCAAATGTGCCGCCCTCGGCTTCTATTGTCCGTTTGAGAAAGGAATTTGCCGGCAAAGGTTTCGGTCCACCTTCAAAAGACGAGAAATAAACTTCGTGATTACGCATACCGTTGAATTCGAAACTAAATCGCCTTCGAATTTCGCTTACGGCGTAAGCGTTTGCCGGGTCGCTACCAAGCGCGGCTATTTTTTCCATCACAAGATTGGCGTTCGTCACATAGCCGCTATAGAGCTTCAAGTGCTCCTCGATTGTTTTTGCCGAAATACCTTTTAGTGCCGGAATATTAAATTTTTTTTCTTCAAATTTTTTCATGTAAAAATTGTATCATAGCCGTGCTAAAATCATCACTATGCGGCGGCTTGCTTTAGTTATTTTAATAATTTTGGTCTGCGTTTGCGCCTTCGGAGCTTACGCCGTGTTAAAAAGACCCTTATTACAAGTGGCTTTTCTTGATGTCGGAGCGGGTGACGCCATTTTAATCACATCGCCTTCCGACAACATTCTTTTGATAGACGGCGGACCGGACCAGTCCGTCTTGCAGGCTCTCGGCAGAGTTTTGCCGTTTTATGTTCGTTCAATTAACGCTGTTCTCGCGACTTCGCAGAAAAATTCAGATATTGGCGGTTTACCTTTCATCATCGACCGTTTCAATGTAGGGGCGTTTATCGATTCCGGACTTCCTTCGAAAACAACGACATACAAAACTCTCCTTGACGCCGTCTCTTCAAAAAATATTCCGCGCGTCACGGCGCAAACGGGAGACAACATTGATTTGGGCGACGGCGCACATTTTTTTATTCTTTCTTCCGGCGCGGAAATTACGGGAAAAATAGTTTATGGACAAACATCGATTTCGATTCCCGAAGACATCCCAAATCTAGCGTCCTCGACGAGCGATGTAATTTTTGAATCCGACGGAGTAAATATTACTAAATGAGACCGGCTTTTTTGAGAGTCTGATAAGCCCCGTTTTTGTTGATTGTTTTTATCGCGCGAGTGGAGAGGTTTATGACAATGGATTTTTTAAGTTCTGGAATATAGATTTTCTTTTTCTGCATGTTTAACTGCTTCCGGACTTTGCCTGTCGGGTTGTATTGGGTCGCACGGGTGCGGTTGGAAAATTTTCCGCCTACGAGTGAGGTTCTTTTTGATACTGGGCACGTTCTTGCCATAGACTAAAGAGGTTATCATATATGTTAAAATGAATCAACGATGAACAATTCCGTTCTCACATTCGTATTTTCTCTGATAATCCTGATTTTCTCCGTGATTATTCACGAAGTCAGTCACGGATACGCGGCGCTTTTTCAGGGCGACAGGACGGCACAGGACCGTGGGAGGCTTACGCTCAATCCGATACCGCACATTGACCCGATTGGCTCGATAATTTTCCCCGCACTGTCGCTTCTTCTAGGCGGATTTATTTTCGGCTGGGCGAAACCCGTGCCTTTCAATCCGTACAATCTGCGAAACCGAAAGTGGGGCGAAGCCATTGTTGCTGCCGCTGGTCCGGCGTCAAACTTTCTCCTTGCAATAGTTTTCGGTCTCGTTTTGCGATTTTTCCCGTCACTCGCTGCGTCGGCGGTAGCGGGACTTGTCGCGACGATCGTCCTTATAAACTTGATGCTCGGCACTTTCAATCTCATTCCCATTCCGCCGCTCGATGGATCGCGCCTCTTGCTCGTGTTTTTGCCGGAGCGTTTTGAGAACGCGCGCCGCACTATGGACCGCTACGGTCTTGCGGTCGTGATTTTACTCATACTCGTTCTCGCTCCCATCGCGAGTCTAGTCGTATCGTGGCTTTTTACTCTGATTACCGGCATACATTTTTAAAAATATGAAAACAGCACTCATCACCGGCGTGGGAAAAGGGATAGGCGACGCACTAAAAGAAAGATTTCTTTCCGAAGGATATTTTGTCGTCGGGACATACAATTCCGAGAAGCCGAATGAAGAGAAAGATTTCGTTTCTCTCAAGCTCGACCTGTCGAAAAAAGAAAGTGTTGCGAATTGCGCGAAAGAAATAGGCAAACTCGGCAAAAAAATAGATATTTTGATAAATAATGCCGGCGTGATGCTTGATGATGGAGAGGCGATTCTTTCGCCGGACAAATTGAGACAGACTTTGGAGGTCAATTTAATCGGAACGGCGGATTTTACGGAAAAAATATTACCGAGTCTCTCGAAAGACGCGCGCATTGTCTTTGTTTCATCCGAAGCCGGTTCAATCACACTTACGGAAAAGGGAATAAGCCACGAACCGGGACATTATCCCGCGTACAAGATTTCAAAAGCGGCACTCAATATGTATATGGCGACTTTGGCCGGTCGCACAATGAAAGACGGACTCATCGTTTCTGCCGTTCATCCTGGATGGGTGAGGACTGCGATAGGTGGAGACGAAGCACCGATAACTCCTGAGGAAGCGGCGGGTGATATTTTCAAACTCGCCATTTCAAAGCCTGCTACCGGTGGTTTTTGGTTCAAAGGCAAGCGTGAACCGTGGTAGCCAGCATCTCGTTTTCTTACTGTTTCCATAAAACGGCTCTGTTTAGGTGTATTTTTGAATCTTGCTTTAGAGTCGCATAAATCTACTTGACTTTATATTTGAATATGCTACGATTTCGGAGGAATGTTAGCTAGGGTTTCATATCAAGAGGACGGGAGACAGATTTGGGAACGTTTCGACTGTCTTGGTTTCCACGGGGAACCATCTTGTTATGGATGACTTAATAGAAGACAATTGCCAACATTTCCTCAAGTAACGATAAAGGAAATGAAATAGTAGTTCATTCTTAATTTGGATCCTGGCTGATGGACATTCAGTAATGTCCAATCCGAGTCAGGTTGTGGGGTTACTCCAACGACAGGCATTAACGGCGATTTTAGCCAGAGAGAAACATTAAGGTTTCGTTTCTCGAAGAAATGCTCTTCTGCTGTGCACAGCCGGGACAATGTCCCTTGTGAACGTAAATCGTTGCGACCTACACGTACTCTAAACCTAGAAAAGGGTCAACCCTTTCGCCCCCCGAGCCTTAGCGCCGGGGGGATTTAATTTGCTTTTTTCTATACATATAGTAATCTCATCTCTGCGTCTTAGACGCTCGTTTTGTTAGGGAACAGGTGAGTAATCGGAAGGAACATCAATCTCGTTTCTTTTGGTGAATAAATCACGCTGTTCCAAGTCTTTAATTATTTAATTTGTCTTATCAATGCCCACAATCAATCAGCTCGTAAAGAGAAAAAGAGTTTCCCTCAAGCGCAAATCAAAGTCGGTCGCTTTGACGCGCTCATTTAACACCATCGAAAACCGCCCGAAATACTTCAATTCGCCTTTCAAGCGCGGCGTCTGCATCAAAGTTACGACCAAAACTCCGAAAAAGCCGAACTCGGCTATCCGCAAAATCGCTCGCGTTCGCCTTTCAAACGGTATGGAA
>Ga0265338_10010284_pt1 | contig 11005 bp, 8 predicted proteins | sample 42126metaG_FD_193579 | JGI IMG/M metagenome (GOLD analysis project Ga0265338, IMG submission 193579) | Rhizosphere microbial communities from Carex aquatilis grown in University of Washington, Seatle, WA, United States - 4-21-26 metaG | ecosystem: Host-associated > Plants > Roots > Rhizosphere >... | reverse complement strand
CATCTTGACCGGGGTTGTGACCACCAGGTAGGCCGAAGGCGTCTCGTCCAGCGGAACCGATTGGCGCGACACGAGGAACACCGAACCCCACCCGTTCTGGAGTTCCGCCGAAAAGGCGCCGAAGTCTGCCTTGCGGCCTTTCCAGGCGCCTTCGGCCCCTTGGACCCGGTCGGTGGCCACCTCGAAAAACCGGCCCTTGGGGTCCAGGGTCAGTTCGCCGGTCTCACTGCGCATCACTCCCGTCGATGCGTCCACATACTTATGGAAGTCATCCACGTCGCCCACGACCCCCGACCGGGGGGTCATCAACCCCTTGGTGAAGCGGGTCACGAAGGGGATCCAGGGCTGTGCGTTCAGGTAATCGGGATCGGAGGGCATGGAAAGCACCTGGGCCTCGCTCGAGTCCACCTCCACCTGTCCCGGCGCCTCCTTCACGTCCCTGCGGTGGAACAGGGGGGCCGCCACCACCCATTGCGCCAACTCGTCGGGCCAGCGGGAGAGGTCGAAGGCCGAAAGGGGCGCGGCCCCGGCCGTCTCGTGGTCGAAATCGAACTGCAACATGCCGTCCCAGCCCTGGAGGGCGGCGTAGGCCGCCAAGAGGGGCGGACCCTCCAACCGGTACTCGTTCGGGAAACAGTCGTTCCATTCGGTGACCAGGAAGGGCTTTCCCTTCACCTTGGCCTTGGCGAAATGGTCCACCAGGTTGCCGTTCCCCGCCGACAGGAGGCTGGCGTTGTCGATCGGCGCCTCCAGGATGCGGTTCCAATTGTTCTGGATCTTCCAGATCTGGGGGTGGTCCCAATAGCCGTTGAAGATCACCAGGTCCATCCGGGAATTGGCGGCCTGGTCCTCCAGGATGAACTCGGGAAAATTGCTTCCCGCCAGGGGGTACCGGCACCCGGCCTGGCGCAGGGCCCGGGTCATCTCCACGAGGTACTGGGTCTGGAGCGCGTAGAAGAACTTCAACATGGCGTCGCCGTCGCCCGGGCCGTCCACCTTCAAACGGCCATGGTGATCCCAATCCTGGGCGAAGCGCCCCAGGACCTTATGCTTGTAGGCCGACTTGGCCCAAAGGTCCTCCAGCATCTTTCGGTAGGGCCCGTCACCCAAAAGATCGGCCCCGAAATGCATGGAGGGCGTGGACTCGTTGATGAACTCCGACCCGGCGATGGCCGGCTCGTCCTTGTAGGCCAGGTGGGTATAGGGGTTGAGGTGCGTCAGCAGTTGGACCGCGTATTCCTTCTGGAGGTCGATGAGTTTCGGGGCGAAGTACGCCACTTGCTTGCCGCCAAGCTCAGGCGGTTTGTCGGCGATGCCGTCCGCCGCCAGGAAGTCCCGGTGGACCAGCAAATCGAGGAAGAGATAGATGCCCTTCTTCTTCAGGGTCGCGATGAGGTAGTCGAGTTTTTCCATGGAGACCGGGTCCAACTGGCGGGTGGTGGCCTTCTTCCCGAAAATGTTGGTCTCGGCCCAGGGCGCGTCCATGTGGTGCAGGCGCAGGAGGTTGACCCCCATCCGCGACAGGCGCTCCGCCAGTTGGTCGGCCTGCCCATGGGAGCAAAACACGTTGCCGGCCACCAGGCTGGCGCCCCAGAACCGGGCGGGAACCCCGTCGGCGAACTCCAAGTGGCCTTCGGCGTTGGCCCGGACGAAACCGTGCTTGCCCGCCGGCGCGTCCTCCAGGCCCGACCAATCGGCCCAGGTGCCCGGGTCCCCCGGCTTCGCGGGCTCCAACTTGTACCAGGTCCCCTCGTCCGAGGGCCCGGACAATTTGGCTTTGGCCAGCTCCACGCCCTTGGCGTCGAACAACCGCAGGTCCAAGTCGTCGTACCAGGCGGTGCCCGCGCAATTGCCCAACTGGCACTGGACGTTCACTTTCGCGCTTCCCGCCGGCACGTCGTAGTCATGGGTCATTTCGGTCCAACCCTGGTCCCCTGAAAGGGTGCCCGTGGAGGCCTGGTATCCCCCGGCCAGGGCTCCCGCGGCGTCATGAAACTCGACGTTCAACCGAGCCTGTTCCCATGACTCCTTTCCGGGAACCACATGGGAGGTCCTCACCCAACCTGACAGCCGGATCTTGGCGGTTTGGGGAGGGAGCAGGACGCTCTGTTCAATCCCGGCCCACGACGGGGCGGTTTGGGAAAGGACCGCCGACCCCTTTCCCAGGTGGGCCTCCGGGGAGGATTGGCCGGGCCCGGCGTTCCAACCCTCCAGGTTGTTCTCGAACCCCGGGTTGAGGAGGCAGTTCCCCGCCGAATGGGCGGCCGGGGCGCCTGTGAAGGCCAGGAGGGAAAGCAGGCAGATGGGCATCAGGGAGCGGCGGGACATGGCGGATCCTTTCTCGACTCGAACGATTCCATCAACCATGCGGCGGAACCAGGTCTACGGTTTTGCGGCGGCGCGACCGGGGGCCGGTTTCGCCAGATGGGCGACGATATAGGAAGTGACGTCCTTTTCACCCGACTCGGGCCGGAGGTCCAATCCGTCCCGGTAGGCCCGGACCGCGTTCCCGGGTTGACCCAGTTTCTCGAAGGCCATCCCCTTCAAAAGGTAGGCGGGCTGGTAGTTGCCCTTTCGCTGGATGGCTTGGTCGGCCTGGGAGATGGCCTCGTGGGGTTTTCCCAGGTCCAGGAAGATCAACCCCAAGTTGAAATAGTTCGGAAGGTAATCGGGCAGCGACCCCGTCAATTTTTTCTGGAGGTCCAAGGCCAGGTCCAGCCGGTTCCGCCTTTGCCAAAATTCCACGAAGTCGGACTTGGCCGCGACCAGGAGCGGAGCCACCTCGACGGCTTTCCGGTAACCATCCTCGGCCGAACGGAGCAATTGTTCCCGGATGGCGGGATCGTCCTGGCCCGACGCCAGCACCTCCTCGGCCGCGGCGGATGCCAGAAGGGCATGGGGATTCCGGGGCCTGATCCGGACGCTCTGGCGGAAATAAGCGGCGGCGGTCGCGACATCCCCCTCCTGCTGGGCCCGGATGCCGCGCAATTGGGCGACCCCCGCGAGGAAGTCCCGGAAACCCCCAACGGCCACCCCGCCCAACAGGGCCAAGGACAATCCCACGGCCGCGAGGAGGGCTTGGGGGCGTTTGAACCTCACCGAGAGGGACCATCCCAGGTCCACGGGCCTCCGGAAAGCGAAGGTCAAAAAGGCCAGGCCGGTGAAGGCCACGCTCCACTCGTGCAGGACAAAATCCAACGAAGCCCAAACGATGAAGAGGGCCAAGAGGGGCCCAGTCCAGGCGGCCACCTCGTCCGAGAGGGGGACCGAAACGAAGGGAGAGGCGGGTTTCTTAAGCCGAAGGAACCCCCATCCGAACGCGGCGGCCAAAGCGAAAGCCCAGGCCGCCATGGGCCAGCCCCCTTCCACGGCCGCCTGGAGGAACTCGTTGTGCGCGTAGTCGTTATCGAGGTACCAACGCCGTGCGGGCCGGTAATAGGGAAAGACCGTGCCATAGGTTCCAGGGCCGAACCCCATGACGGGCTGGGGCAGCGCCATCTGGAGGCTCGCGCCCCAGATCACCGTGGCCCGGTCGTAAGCCCGGTCATCCTTGTCCCCCACCGTCATCAAACGGTTGATCATTTTATAGGAAGGCAGGAGCAGTAACAGGACGACGCCGGCCAAAACGAGCCATTCCTTGGTTTTCCACTTCCTGAAAAGCGATTCGAAACGCTCGTGGTTCCACAGCAAGAAAAACCCAAGGGCGACCGCCACCGCGAGGAAACCACCCCGGCTCTTCATAAAAGCCCAGGCCGTGAAGAACAGGATCGCCGGGACGGCCGACGGCCACCGGGGTTGACGGAACCATCGGAGGACCGAGACCGTCAAGGCGATGGAGAGGAAGGCGGCGGCGAAATTCTCGTTTGGGAAGGGCCGGGCCCAGGGGTTCATGTGGTTGAGGGCCGTCCCGAAGATGACCCAGAAGGCCGCCACCAGGGAGATCCCGAGGAAGGCGGACAGGAACCAGCCGAAAAGTTCCGGCCATTTGCGCCAAACCACCCTGAAGATAAACCACCAAAGTATGATGGCCAGGAATCCCCGGCAGGCGTAAAACGACTCATAGGAGTGGTCCGAGTTCCAGGCGGAAAGGGACACCCAAACCATCCCGAAGGCCATCAAGCCGTCCAAGAGATCCCATTCAAGCGTATAGAGGTTGCCCTTTTGAGGACGGATGGAACAAAGGAGAGCGATGAACGCGGCCACCGAAAGGACCCTCAGGACCATATCCCGCATCATCCAAACCGGGACGGACGAGGCCGGCACCAAGGTCACGCCGAGGACGATGCCGAGGAAGGCGGCCAGGAGGAATCGCCCCACCTTGGAGTCCGGGAGGAGGAGCCGGTCGGAGAAATTGAAGGGTTTGTCCAAACCACAGCTCCCGTGGAGGGGGCCTTCAGGCGGTTGAACCCGCCGGGGGCCCCTGGGTCTTACAAGATCATGGGTGACGTAGGCCTATCTTACACCCTTGGCTTTCAGGGCCGATTCATAAAGCTGTTCGATTTGCCGGAGCATTTCCCGGATTTGGAAACTTCCCTTCAATCCCTTTCGTCCGTTGGCGCCCAGCCGTCGGGCGAGGGCCGGGTTCCGAAGGATCCGCTCCAGGTCTTGGGCCATTCCCTCGGCGTCCCCCGGCTCGCGGAGGAAGCCCGTGACGCCCTGGGTGACGGCCTCGGGCGTGCCGGAAACCCGGGTCGCCACCACCGGCTTCCCCGCCGCCATGGCCTGGAGCACCACACGGGGTAAGCCCTCATAGAGGGAGGTCAGGAGCAGGCAATCGGATGCCGCCAAGAGTGCGGATATGTCCGTCGCCCATCCCAGTATTTTGAAGGAACCCTCCAAACCCCGTCGGGCGATTTCCCGCTCGACCGCCGGACGCAAGGGCCCGTCGCCCGCCCAGACAAGGATCGCGTTCGGGGCCCTGGCTTTCAACCGGGCCACCACCTCCACGACTTCGAAGGGGGCCTTTTGGTTCTTGAAGTTGGAGAGTACCAAAACCACCGGGCGCTTCCCCACACCCATTTTTCGCCGAATCGTTCGGACGCGCGCCGCGGATACCTTGAAATCCATCGGTTCGATCCCGCTGTGGATGACTTGGTATTGCCCGGCTACCCCAATGGAGTTCGACAAGCCGTACCGGCGGTTCTCATCGGACACCGCGACCAAGCGGTCGGTCTTGGGGGCGCAGAGGCGTTCGAGGGCCTGGTAGAGCCAACGGACGGGAGCCGCTTGGCGGGGATGGAATCCCCAACCGTGGATCGTGTGGACCACCACCGGGACACCTGCCATCCTCGCCGCCCAACGACCCAGGATGCCCGCCTTGGAGCTATGGGTATGGACAAGTTGGACCTTTTCACGCCTTAGGAGCGACGCGAGCCGGAACAGGGCGATCAGGTCTTGGAGCGGTCGGACGGGGTGCTTGAGCCAGGGGACGAGGTGGACGGACGTGCGGGGCGGTTGGGCGCGGGCCTCGGCGTCGAGCAGGCCCCCCTCCCCCGCCACCAGGACGACCTCGTATTTCTTCCGGTCGTGGTTTTGACAGCAGTAGAGGGTGTTCTGCTGGGCGCCCCCCAGCTCCAGCCGGGTGATGACATGGGCGATCCGGATGTGCCTCGGTTTTGCTTTTGAAGTATGGGTTGGCATCCGGGATATTTTAGCAGGATGATGAAAAAGTCGAACCAAAGAGACTTTTTCTTGTCTTGCTCGCGAATCATCCCCCAATAAACGGGGGATTTACGGCGATTCGCTCGACCAGCGGGGCTGCTGACAGGGTGCATAATCACTTTTTAAGTGCCCTGTTAGTCCACTAGTCGGTCGAATACCGACCCCAAAACCGGCCTCAAGAGGTCACTTCATTCGCTCGAGTCTCTTAATGACATCGGCCAAGGGGATGGATTTTTCCTTCCCTAAACGCATGGCCTCCGCCCGCTTCTTGATGGCAGACGATTCCTGGGCGGTCGGCTTTGCGAAAACCCAACCGTTGTAATCATAAACGGCTTTCTTGATGTCATTGACCAACTTTTCATCCTTGGGGTTCGCGTGGATATTGCGGATCTTCTCCTCAATGGCGTCATTAATAAACGCCGATAAATCCGGATAATGCTGATTCTTGGCGATTTTCCGGAGCTGATCGGGATCGGCCTTTGGCCGAAAGGTAATGACCGCTTTCATGGCACCCCCCCATTCCACGTCGGATTCATTGTATTACGTCTGTAATACGCCGTCAAGACGGCCTTCGGACGACCACCACATGGGTGATTTGGACCGTTTTGGTTTCAAAATGGGCCTGGCCGGATAGACGGATCATTGGCCCCGTCTCCGCCCGAAAGAGTTCCAAACCCTTATGACGGTAGATGAAGAACCACTTTTCCGGAGGGAAAGCCTCAAGGGCTTTTAGTCGGGCCAAGATATCGGGTTGAAGGTCGGGATACGCCCGTACAACCCGCTCGAGCTCCCGGGCAGCTTCCTCGCTTAAATCAACGCGCCACTTTTCCATATCCATCACGCTATGAATATTGGTTTGAGACCAGCCAAACAAACAACAGTTTACTACTCCCTCGTTTCACCCTTGCCCTTTTTGGCCTTGGGGGCGGCCTTGCGCTTCGACTTCGCGTGGGCCTTGGCGTCGGCCTTCGCGTCGGCGATCGCCTGTCCGTCCACGTCGGTGATGGGGACCCCAAGGGACTTGATGGCCTGCTCCTCGATCTCCGCGGACAGGTAGGCGTGGGCCCAGTCCCACTGCCTCTGGAGCCCTTCCTTCAGGGTAACCCGGGGCTTGAAGCCGAATATCCGCTCGAGCTTGTGGGTGTCGGCGCGGGTCTCGGACACGTCACCCTTCTGGCGTTCCAAGTGGTGCCGGGTCGAGTTGATGCCGCTGACCTCGGCGAGGGTCTGGATGGCTTCCTCCAGGGTGCAGGGCGTCCCGCCCCCCACATTGACCACCTCGCCCACGGGGGCGTCGAGGGTCAGGGATTGGACCACCACCTCGGCGATGTCCTCCACATAGGTGAAGTCCCGCACCTGCTTGCCGTCCCCATAGACCGTCAGGGGGGCCTCATCGACCAGGGCCCGACAGAACTTCATGAAGGCCATGTCGGGGCGTTGGCGGGGGCCGTACACCGAGAAGAACCGAAGTGCCACGGTAGGCAGCTTGTATTCGCGGTGGTAGATCTGGACCAGGTGCTCGGCGGCCAATTTGGTCACGCCGTAGGGGCTGCGGGGCTTGGGGGACAGGGACTCGTCGAGGGTGCCGCCCAGGTCGCCGTAGACCGAGGAGGAGGAGGCGTAGACGAACCGGTGCAGTTTCTGGCCCTTCACTTCCTCCAACAGGCGCTGGGTCACGGACACGTTGTTGGTCAGGTAGCGGTGAAACTGGGTGCCCCAGGAGGACCGGACGCCGGGCTGGCCCGCGAGGTGGACGACGGCTTCCTGGCCCTTGGCCACCTTCACCAGGGCCATCTCGGATAGGTTGTCCTCCACCAACTTGAACTTGGGGTTCAGGAGGACCCCCATCAGGTTCTTTTCCTTCTGGGAGCGGGAATAGAAGGTGTCGAAGCAATCGACCCCGGTGATCTCATGGCCGTCCTTCAACAACCTTTCGACCACATGAGAACCGATAAAGCCCGCGCATCCGGTGACAAGTATTTTCACGTTGGTAACAACTCCATCTGGGTATGGGTATCAGGATTCTTCCGAGTCGTTCTCAGGGTTTTAAACGGAAACGCCTTCCGAGTGTTCCCAATGGGGTGCCGGCAGGTTTGAAGGTTTTACATCCATTGAGGCCATCGTGTCCATGGAGTTCATTGTGGTGAATATGTTTTTGTTTTTTAAGCCATTTCCTTCAATACCAAACACCGCAGGTACTCGGTTTCCGGCACCGACAGCAATACGGGATGGTCCTCGGGCTGGTGGATCCGGTCCAGGACCTTGAAGGACCGCCCCGATTCCTCGATGGCCTCGCGCACCGAGTTCTCCAAAGCCGGCCAACCGAGGTGGTGTGAGCAGGAAGCCACGATCAGGAAACCGCCGGGGTTGAGCAGGGAGAGGGCGCCCGTCGTCAGGCGGGACAGCGCCTGTTTGCCCTGGGGAAGGTCGTGCACGCTCCGGGCGATGGGCGGAGGGTCCAAGAGGATGCCGTCGAACGAACGGCCTTCGCGCTTCCAGGGGCCCCACAGCTTGAAGGCGTCCTGCCGCTCGAACACGATTCGGTCGGCCACGCCGTTGGCCTTGGCGTTGGCCTCGGCCTCCGCCAGGGCCTCGGCGGAGGAATCCACGCTCGTCACCGACTCGGCCCCGGCGAGGGCGGCCTGCACCGAGGAGGCGCCGGCGTAACAGAAGGCATCCAGGACCTTGCGGCCCACGGACAGGTCCGCGAACCAACGGCGGGCCAGGCGGAAGTCCAGGTAGAAACCCGTCTTTTGTCCCTTATCGGGGTAAACGAAAAACTTGGCCTTGCCCTCGGTGAACTCCAAGGGAAAGCCGCGCTCCCCCATCCGCCAAAGCTGGGCGTCGGCCAGTCCTTCCTTTTGACGGCTGTCCCCGGCGCTTCGCTCGTAGATATGGGGGTAACCGCAGGCCACTAAGGCGTCCATGATTTCCGGGAGGAACGGCACGAGGCCGGCCGAATGGCAGGACAGCACCGCGGTATCGCCGAAAGTATCCACCACGATGCCCGGCAGGCCGTCGGCCTCGCCGAAGAGGATTCGGAGGCCGTCGGTGGCGTACCGGGTCTTGAGGGGCTGCCGGGCCGCCACCGCCGAGAGCACCCGCTGGCGGATCAAGCCGTTGTCCACCTGCACCTTGGGATCGTGGGTGAGGAGCCGCACCAGGATCTTCGAGGCGGGGTTCGCGACCCCGCGCCCCACGAACTGGCCCTTGCGGGTCCGGACCTCCACCAGGCTCCCCGGCGACAGGTGGCCCTGGATGTCCCGCACCTCATTGGCGAATACCCAGGGGTGCCCCGCCAGGGGACGGTGCTCTTCCTTCGGTTTCAATTCGACGATCACGTATTGCGGCAAGGGAGGCTCCAAATCAAGTCGGATCGGATACCCAATGGCCGAGGGGCTTGGGTTGTCCGTGGGGTTTTCGGGAAATAGCCGAGGCTCAGCCGCCCATACGTCAGGGGCGTCCGGGGTGGGTTAAAAGATGAGGGAAGCGAGAACGGGCGTGGGGTGGAAGGCGGCTTGGGTCTTCGATTGCGCGGGATCGTCCAGGAGGGCGACCCGATAGTGGTATTCGCCCAGGGCCTGGGGATCCACTTGGTAATCCCCCGGCATGATGAGGGCCCCGATGCCGAATCCTCCGCAAAGCCCCAGGGATCCGCCGATGAAATTGCTCCGGGCCCGGTTACCGGGGTTCTTGATCGAGGAGGAGACGGCCAAGCCGATGGTCATGCCCACGATGCCCGAGGTGACCAAAACCACGGCCTTCCGGCCCCCGTTCACGCCGGGACCCTTGTCCCGGTTCTCAAGCGCGGCGGCTTCCCGACGGGTGGAACTGTGGGTGAGGCTATGGATCCACTTGAAGAGGAAAAAACCGCCCTTTGGGCGCTCGACCCGGTCCTCGGGAGGGTTGGAATCGACATCGTCCTCAAAATAGAGGGCGTGGGCCTGTGGCACGAAGGCCGGGAGGGACAGGTGGGCCGCCGTGAGGACCAAAAGGACGCAGAGGACCTTGGCGGATGAGGAAGAGACCCATTTCATGGCTGGCATTATACCTACAATCGTTTCCCGTCCAAGCCAAAACAGGCGGCCCCGAGGCCGCCCGGACAGGCCATTCAGGGGGGGTGGATCTGCTTTGAGGCGGGCCGCTGGAGAATGCCCCCGCCCGCGACCGCATCGCCGTCATAGAACACCGCGGACTGGCCGGGGGCCACCGCCCGAACCGGCTCGTCGGGCACCACCCGGACCGATCCGTCCGGAAGGGGATAGAGGGTGGCCGGGGCCTCGGGGGAACGGTAACGGATCTTCACGCCGCAACGCCTCGGCTCCTCCAAGCCCACCCAGGAGGACCAGAGAACGTCCCCCACCGTGAATTCGGGGCAAAGGGTGTCCTCGTCCCTTCCCACGACCACCCTCGCCGAATCGGGGTCCAGGGATAGGACGAACCAAGGCCCCCCCGACAGGTCCAGCCCCTTGCGTTGGCCGATGGTGTAGTTGGCCACGCCGTCGTGGCGCCCCAACACCCGGCCGTCCAGGTCCTGGATCTCCCCGGGCTTGAAGGCCTCCGGGCGGTGTTGCCGCACGAAATCCCGGTAGGTTCCATGGGTGACGAAGCAGATCTCCATGCTCTCGGGCTTCTCGGCCGCGGCGATGCCGAAGGCCCGCGCCTTCCCGCGCACCTCGGGCTTGGTGATCCCGCCCAGGGGAAACACCAGGTGGGCCAGCATCCTTTGGGGAAGCTTATAGAGGTAGTAGGTCTGGTCCTTGGCGCCGTCGAAGGCCTTGAGCAGGTTCCACCGGCCGGTGGTCTCGTTGAACGCCACGCGCGCGTAATGGCCCGTGGCCATCTTCTCGCAGCCCATCTCCAGGGCCCGCTTCAGGAGCAGGGGCAGTTTCGCGTGGGGGTTGCACTCCACGCAGGGGTTCGGGGTCAATCCCCGGGCGTAGCCGTCGAGGAACCCCTCGACCACGTTGGCGCGGAAAACGTCGAGGCCCTCCACCACGGAGTGCGGCGCGCCGAACTTGACCGCGGTGTCCCGGGCGTCGGCGATATCCTGCACCGAGCAGCAGCGCTGGCCCGAAGGCTCCACCTGCACCACGGCCACCGCGCCGTTCTCGGCCCGGGAGATCTCGCAGGGGAGGATCTTGAGGGTGAGCCCCACCGTCTCGTTCCCCTGTTCCTTCAGGAGCGCGAGCACGGTGGAGGAGTCCACCCCGCCGCTCATGGCCACGCCGATCTTCAACGGAAACCCAATTCCTCCACAGAGTCACAGGGACACTGGGATAAAGGATTTAATCCAACATCCAAAAGCAAGGACAACCTCACCGCAGAGTTTCGCGGCAACAAA
>Ga0265338_10010283_pt1 | contig 11005 bp, 7 predicted proteins | sample 42126metaG_FD_193579 | JGI IMG/M metagenome (GOLD analysis project Ga0265338, IMG submission 193579) | Rhizosphere microbial communities from Carex aquatilis grown in University of Washington, Seatle, WA, United States - 4-21-26 metaG | ecosystem: Host-associated > Plants > Roots > Rhizosphere >... | reverse complement strand
CGTCGGTGTTCACTGGCACCGTCACATTCACGGTCTCCTTCACCGAGCCGCCTCCCGACCCGCCCGTCGGGCAGGTGCTCTGCTGCACGCACTGGGTGACGACCGCCGGTGTGTCCACGTTCTTGCCCGCGGAGATGTCGATGGCGAGCCGCACGTACTGAGCCATGGCCCACATCAGCGGGGTAGCGGAGTTGTCCGGCTGGCCGAAGGTGAACCCGCCGGTCCCCGTCGAACCACCCCACACCTGCTCGGAGATCTGATAGCCGGAGTTGGCGGCACCGGCCAGGGTCGCCAGCAGGGACTGCGCCCCGGTCAGGTTGCCCGCCGCGATGTCGTACTCGCCGCGCTCGCCGGACAGCACTGGCCACGGGTTGCCGACACCTGATCCGGTGTAGTCGCCGCCGGAGGACGTCTCGCCGTAGCCGTCGAAGTCGTACCTGTGCCAGACCGGCCCCTCGGGGGTCGTCACTTTGATCTGGGAGTCCACGGCGGTGATGGTGTTGGTGATGTCGGTCGCGGTCGCCGCCTTGATGCCCAGCCTGACCAGTTCGAGGAAGCTGGGGTCGACCACGGTGCGGTCGTCGTGGCTGCCGCCGCCGTTGGCGATGCCGATGGAGGCCCCGGAGTTCGGGCTCCCGTCCGGGGTGATCCGCAGGAAATAGTCGCCGTTGCCGTAGGAGCCCGTGGTGGTGTACGTGCGGCTGTCCACCTCGGACGCCCAGGACAGCGCGGTCGACTGGTAGCTGGCGGCCAGGCTGGTCGCGCCGTTGGCCTCGGCGATCGAGGCCGCGCAGATCAGCCCCGCGATCTCCGCCGCCATGGTGGCCGGCGAGTAGCCGCCGGCCTCCTCCCAGCGCTCCTGCGGTGTGTACGGGCCGTTGGAAACCAGGTAGTTGGCCAGGGCCTGGATGTGCCCCCAGTCGGCTGAGTTTGTCGCGCCGAGTTGGTAGGCCAGGATGATCGGGTCGGCGACCTCGTCCATCTGAAGTGAGCCGAACACGGTGTTTCCGTTAAGGAATGTGTTCTGTTTGACGGCGCCGCTCGACTCTTCCTCATAGGTGAAGATGTACTGCAGTGCGTCGTTCGCGTCCGCGGTGTCGCCAGCCGCGAGCAATGCCGACGCCATCTCGTACTCATCGCGTGTCCAGACCACGTGGTATCCGTGGCCACCTGCGCTGTTCGCGCTCACGCTGGTGCCCCACGGGTCGGACGGGGCGGCTACGAACCCGCCGGTGTAGGTCTTGTCCTCGTCGGCTTTGACCTCCATCAGCGATACGTAGTACTGCGTCTCCAGGGCGCTGCTGCCGGTCACCGAGGCGGGCGGGGAGTTGAGCCCGCCGACCCAGGAGTGCCAGCCGGACTCAAACGAGCTCTCCAGCGGGGAGAAGCCCGCGGCCAGGGAGGCGGCGGCGTCGGAGATGGCGGCGGACTGGGTGGAGTCGAAGGCCAGGGCCAGGGTGAAGGTGGTCGACCCGCTGGCCGCCACCGGGACCTGCGCGACCTGGACGATGTGCCCCGCGGTCGACGCTGATGAGTACGTCGTGGTCAGTGCGTGGCTGCTGGCGAGCTGGCTGCTGCCGTCGCTGGATGTGCCGACGTAGCCAGTCGTCGTCTGGCTGAAGCCCGTGGACGCCGCGAGCGCGCTGGACACCGAGCCGTTGACGGCCACCGGATCGCCGCTGGCCGTATCGGTACCGCCGGTGTTGCCCATGCCGTCGTTGTTGAGTTGCGGCAGGTAGTCGGCGTACAGCTGGAGCGCGGTCGAGGTGTGGTTTGCGAAAGTGGTCTGCACCAGCACCACCGAGCGGGACGGATCAGCCACGTACGTCTTGGTGATGGTGAAGTCGCCGTTGGTCGCGGTGTTCACCTGCTGCCAGACCAGTGACGTCGGATCCACCAGGGAAATCGCGTGGGTGGTGTTCGCCGTTTCGGTGTTGGTGAACGTCGAGCCGTCCGTGACGATGTACTGCAGGCCGAACGTGCTGGGGGTGTCGGCCTGCGGGTAGAAGACGTTCTCCAGCTCGCCGTTCCCCAGGGTGTACCAGACCTTGGACGACGCGCCGAGCGAGTCCGCGAAACCCTGCAGGTTCGACTCGTTCCAGGTCGCGTTCGCTCCCGGCGCGCCGGGAGCGTTGCCCGCGGCGAGCGCTGGTGCGGCTGGTGCCAGCGCGGTCAGCGCCGCCGCCGTCACGCCCGCGGCGGCTAATGCCGTGCCGCGCAGCCACCGCCGCGTGATGATCCTGCTGTGCCCCCGCCCAGCACATGATCTCTGTCGGTTCCTCATGGCGTGCCCTGTGTGCCCTTCTCTCGCTGGTGGCCTGAATGGCTGATAGCGAGTGCCATCCGCCCCCAGCGGCGGGACAATGGTTTCCCGCACAACATAGGTTTTGGGCGGAACTGCCGGCCAGAAGTATGGGCAGAAATAATCTGTTAACAATCTGTCAATGATTCATTAACGCGATCTCGACAGCGTTCCTGCCATTGACGTGTCCCGCGCGGCGGCGTGATACTCCTGCTGAGCCGGCGGCCCGTCCGGCTCCACGATGACCTGTCTGGGTGCGGCCCGCTGGCCGCAGGTCGCTGATGCCCCGCATCAGGTTCCTGGTCAGCCCCCGACGGAAGGTCATGATGCTCATGGTGCATGCGTACGGACAGCCCATGACAAACGGCGGCTTAGCCGCGCATCGCCCAGGTGATGCCCTCAGGGTTGTTCGGTTTACACCGGTGGGACATCCGAGTACGCTGCGGCCGTGCCAGCATGGGAGGCGATCGAGCAGGCGGAACCAGAGTTCGCCGGGCGGGTGCGGCGGCTGTTCGACGCCGGTCGCCATAAGACAATCGCGACGCTGCGCGCGGACGGCTCGCCACGCGTCTCGGGCATCGAGTGCGAGTTCACGGACGGCGATCTCCGCTTCGGTTCGATGGCCGGCGCACGCAAGGGGGCGGACCTCAACCGGGATCCCCGCTTCGCACTGCACGGCCCAACCTTCCACCCCGAGGAGGGCAAGGAGCGCGACTGGCCGGGCGAGGCGAAGATCGCCGGACGAGCCATCCCCGCCGGCCCGGTGGCCACGGATGAGGCGAACGAGCAACCGGACGGGCAGATGTTCGTCGCCGACATCACCGAGGTCGTCATCACCGGACTCAATACCGAAGCCACCAAACTCGTCGTTGAGTCCTGGACGCCTGAGCGAGGACTACGAAGGGTCGAGCGAGACTAGTGGTTCCCGCACGCCCTCGTGACTGTCATCCGTGCCCTCAGGCCGACTGATCGCAAATGCGGTAGCCGACGCCGGGCCTGGTCGCGATCACGGGCGGGTCGCCGAGCTTGCGGCGCAGCCGGCCGATCGTCACCGTCACGGTGTTGGTAAACGGATCGGCCTGCTCGTCCCAGACCTGCTCGAGCAGATCCTCGGCGCGCAGGAACGCAGGCGAGGCGACCAGCAGCGCCTCCAGCACGCCGAACTCCTTGACCGACAGGTCGAGCTGCCGTCCGTCCCGCGTCACGGTCCGCCGCATCGGATCGAGCTCGATCCCGGCGGCGCGCAGCGTGCGGGCTCGGGCGGATGGCTGCCGACGGGCCAGCGCCCGGACCCGAAGGACGAGCTCCGGGAAGTGGAACGGCTTGCCCAGGTAGTCGTCGGCGCCCAGGCCCAGCCCGGTCACCCGGTCGCCGGGCGCCCCGGCCGCGGTCAGCATGAGGACCATCGCCCGGTCGCCGCGGTCGGTGATCATCTGGCACAGGGCGTCGCCGTGGATGCCGGGCAGGTCGCGGTCGAGCACGACGACGTCGTAGGAGTTGAGGTCGAGCTTCGCGGCTGCCGCTAGCCCGTCGTGAGCGGCGTCCACGGCCATGCCCTGGTCCCGCAGGCCCTCCACCAGGACGTCGGCCAGCGACCGCGAGTCCTCGACGACCAGCACTCTCATGCCGGCGCTCCCGCCGAGACGGCTGCCGATGTCGTCGCCGCGGCTGCGGGCAGGTCGACGCAGACGCGCAGCCCGCCGCCGGGCCTGGCCCGCAGGTCCAGCGTGCCGCCATGGGCCTCCGCGATCGCCGCGACTATTGACAGGCCGAGGCCCGAGCCGTTGTCCGTGCCGATCCGGTCCGCCTCCAGCCGCCGGAACGGCTGGGAGAGCTCGGCTACCTGCTGCTGGTCGAGGACCTGGCCTCCGTTCTCGACGACCAGCCGGGCGCCTCGGCCGCGAGCCCTGGTCGTGATGGCGATCCAGCCGCCCGGGGTGTTGTGGCAGACCGCGTTGTCGATCACGTTCTCCACCATGCGGCTGAGCAGAGCCTGGCTCCCGGCCACCCAGGCGCCGCCCTGGCTGGTGTCCTGCACGGTGAGATCCATGGCCCTGATGGCGGCGGCCTGATCGGCTAGCGCGGAGCCCACGATGTAGTCGAGGGGCAGGACGGCCTGGCCCGGCATCGACCGGTGCTGGGCCCGGGCCAGCACGAGGAATGCCTCCAGCAGCCTCTCGATCCGGTCAAGCTCGGTGCGCAGCCGCCCCGCCAGCGCGACCGTCTGCGGCGGAGCGGGCTCGGGCTTGGCCAGCGCCACGTCGATGGCCGCGCGCATCGTGGTCAGCGGGGTACGCAGCTCATGCGAGGCGTTGGCGACGAACCGGCGCTGGGCGTTGAAGGCGACCTCCAGCCGCTCCAGCAGGCCGTCGATGGTGTCACCGAGTTCCTTGAGCTCGTCCTTCGGGCCGTGCAGGGCGAGCCGCTCGTGCAGGCTGTCCTCCGAGATGCGCTGGGCCGCCGCGGTCATCTCCCGGACCGGCCGCAGCGCCCGCCCGGCCACCAGCCAGCCGAGCGCCACCGATATCACGGTCATGATGGCCAGGGCGATCAGCGAGGCGATCAGTAGCTGACGCGAGAGCTTGTCGTGGCCCGCCTGGCTGGCGGTCTGCGACTGCAGGTTCTGGAGCTGGGCCTGCAACGCCTGGATGCGGGCCTGGGCCTGGGCCAGCGCGGAACCAGGCATGGCCTGATTCGGGGCCGGGACAGCTTGGCTCGACGACGAGCGCACCACGGCGACGCCGCTGGCGATGGCCAGCAGCACCGCGCCGGATACGAAGAACAAGATCCCGTACAGGACGGTCAGCCGTACTCGCACGGTACGCCCGGGCAACCGCAGCCTGGTCGGCCGCACGGGCAGGCCCTGGGCCCGCATACGCCCTCCCTCCCCGGCCATGCCCTGATCAGGGCTTCGGCCCTGCCATCCCACCTGAGCATGCCCGGCCGGGCCTAACAACGGGATAACAGCCTGCGTGCGGCCCATGTTATGGCCGTTCCCGTAGAACCAGGTCACGGCACGTTCCACCCCGACCACAGAAGGAAACGGAAATGCAAGCCACGATCGAAGTGTCCGGACTGCGGAAGCGGTTCGGTCCGACCCTGGCGCTGGACGGCATGTCATTCACCGTCCAGCCCGGCCAGGTGACCGGCTTCGTCGGCCCGAACGGGGCCGGCAAGTCGACCACGATGCGGGTCATCCTCGGCCTGGATGCGGCCGATGCGGGCAAGGCGACCGTCGGCGGCACGTCGTACGCGAGCCTGCGGCAGCCGATGCGGGTGATCGGATCGCTGCTCGACGCGGGGGCGCTGCAGCCGAGCCGGTCCGCCCGCAACCACCTGCTCTGGCTCGCGCACTCGCAGGGCCTGGACGCCAAGCGGGTGGACGAGGTCATCGAGCAGGCTGGCCTGCAGGGCGTGGCCAGGAGGCGGGCGGGCGGCTACTCGCTCGGCATGCGGCAGCGGCTGGGCATCGCCGCCGCGATGCTGGGCAACCCGGCCGCGATCATGCTGGACGAGCCGTTCAACGGGATGGACCCGGAGGGCATCGTGTGGATGCGCGGGTTCCTGCGCTCGCTGGCCGCCAGCGGCCGGGCCGTGCTGGTGTCCAGCCATCTCATGGGCGAACTGCAGGACACCGCCGATCACCTGGTGGTCGTAGGCCGCGGCAAGGTCATCGCCGACACCACGGTGGCGAGCCTGCTGGCGGCCGCGTCCGGGGATCGGGTGACGCTGCGCACGTCCGCCCGGCCGCAGGCGAAGGCGGTGCTGGAGAACGCGGGGGCCACCGTCGTGGCCAGCGGCCAGGACGTGCTCACGATCTCCCGGCTGGCGGCCGAGCAGGTGGTCGCGCTGCTCAGCTCGCTGGCCGTGCCGTTCTCCGAGGTCTCCGCGCACCGGGCGACCCTGGAGCAGGCCTACATGGAGCTCACCAAGCAGGCGGTCGAGTTCCGCCCGGCCGGCTTCGACGCCGATGCGGCGCAGGAGGTGCCGCGATGACGACCCAGGCCATCTCGGTGCCGCGGCCCGAAGCCGGGTCCGGCGATGGACCCCGCGGCGGCGGCTTCGGCTCCCTGCTGCGGGCCGAGTGGATCAAGTTCCGCAGCGTGCGCGGCTGGGTGATCGGCATGATCCTGGCCGCGCTGCTGACCATCTTCCTCGGCGTGTTCGCGGCCGGTAATGTGAACATCGGCTGCCAGATCAACGGCGGTGCGCCGAAATCGGGCCAGGCCTGCCTGCCTTACATCCCGCACGGGCCGGGCGGCGAGATCGTCACCGACAGCTTCTCCTTCGCGCACCAGCCGCTGACCGGGAACGGCACCATCACCGTCCGCGTCACCTCGCTCACCGGCAAGCACGCGAACCTCGCCACCTCGGGGCGCGCGGCGCAGGTCGGCAGCAGCCTGGTGCCCGGCCTGGCCCCGTGGGCCAAGACGGGGATCATCATCAAGCGCAGCACCCATCAGGGCTCGGCGTACGCGGCGATGATGGTGACGGGCGCTCACGGGGTCCGGATGCAGGACAACTTCACCGGTGACACCGCCGGGCTGCCTGGGGCCGTCTTGGCCGCCCATCCGCGCTGGCTGCGGCTGACGCGCTCCGGCGACACGATCACCGGCTACGACTCCGCCGACGGCACGCGCTGGACCCAGGTGGGCACGGTCCAGCTCACCGGGCTGCCGTCGACCGTCCAGGTCGGCCTGTTCGCCACCTCGCCGGGCTACACGGTGACCCAGAACTCGTTCGGCGGCTCCAGCAATAGAGGCGGCCCCGCCCAGGCCACCGGAGTCTTCGATCACGTCAGCCTGGCGGGCGGGGCACCCGGCGGCACCTGGACCGGCACCACAGTCGGCGGCGGAGGCCCGGCCGGGGGCGGGCCGGGGGTAGGGCCGGGGCTAGGGGGCGGCTCGGCGCCGTTCACCCGGATCGGCGGCGGCTACACGCTGACGGGCTCGGGCGACATCGCGCCCGTCACGCCGGGGCCCCTCGGCCCGTTCCCGACGGTGACGATCGGGCAGAGCCTGGCGGGCGCGTTCCTGGGGCTGATCGTGATCGTGGTGGTGGCGGCGATGTTCTTCAGCACCGAGTACCGGCGCGGCCTCATCCGGACCACGCTGGCCGCCACCCCGCGCCGCGGCGCGGTGCTGGCCGCCAAGGCCGTGGTGATCGGCGCGGTGGCCTTCGTCGCCGGGTTGGTGGCCGCGGTGGTCTCGATCGCCGTTGGTGTGCCGAAGGAGGAGAACCAGGGCCAGATACTGCTGTCCGCGCCCGTGCTGACCGACGTGCGGGTCATCGTCGGCACGGCGGCCATGCTGGCCGTGGCCGCGGTCTTCGCCGTCGCCCTGGGCGCCATCCTGCGGCGCAGCGCCGCCGCGATCACGATCGCGGTCGTCACGGTCGTCATGCCGTTCCTGCTGACCGCGCTCAATGTCGTGCCCGCCGGGGTCGGCGACTGGCTGCTGCGGGTGACCCCGGCCGCGGGCCTGGCGGTCGAGCAGAGCATCCCGCGGTACTCGCAGGTCACCACCGTCACCTCGCCCATCCAGGGCTACTATCCGCTGTCCCCCTACGCCGGGTTTGCCGTGCTGTGCCTGTGGGCGGCGGCGGCCCTGGCCCTCGCGCTGGTCATGCTGCGGCGGCGGGACGCATGAGCGCCGCCACGGCGACGCAGCCAGCACCGGCGACAGCCACGGCGGCAGCGCGCGGGGCGAGCCTGCGCCACGCGCTGCACGCCGAGTGGACCAAGCTGTGCACGGTCTCCGGACCCGCCTGGCTGCTCCTCGCGCTCGCGGCGGCGACCATTGCGGTCAGCGCTGCGGCCGTCGGGGCCACGCACTGCCCGCCGAACCTGACCTGCCCGGTCGACACGACCAAGCTCAGCCTGACCGGGATTCAGTTTGGTCAGGCGGTGGCCGCGATCCTGGCCGTGCTGATGGTCAGCAACGAGTACAGCTCGGGCATGATGCGCGTCACGCTCGCGGCGATGCCCAGGCGGGAGGTGGTGCTGGCGGCCAAGGCGATCCTGCTGGCCGCGCTGGTGCTGGTGGCCGGGGCGGTGGCGGTGTTCGGCTCGGTGCTGGCCGGGCACCTGATCCTGCCCGGCCACGGCTTTACCGCCGCGCGCGGCTTCCACCCGGTCTGGCTGAGCTACGGGCCAACGCTGCGGGCCGCCACCGGGTCGGTCTTGTTCCTGGGACTCATCGCGCTGCTGAGCCTCGGCGTCGCGGTGATCGTGCGGGACTCGGCCGTATCCATCGGCGTCGTCCTCGCGCTGCTGTACCTGTTCCCGATCATCCTGGCCTTCGTCGGGAACGAGCACTGGCAGCACCGGCTCGAGCGGTGGACACCGACGGTCGCGGGGCTGACCATCCAGGACACCACCGGCCTGCGGAGCCTGGCGATCACGCCGTGGGCCGGGCTGGGCGTGCTGGCCATCTGGGCCGCGGCCGCGATGCTGGCCGGCGGCCTGGTGTTCCGGTTCCGCGACGTCTAGCCGGGCGGACCGGGGGCGCCGAGCCCCACCGGAAGCGGACCGATGCCCGCGGCCCCACCCTCGCGCACCATATCGGGGATATACCGGATCCCAACTTCGTGCCGGAAAGCGTTGACACGGCTGTGCGGGCCCGGCAACACTCACGGAAAAGGTAGTATAGAAAACCACTCTCGGCTAGTGAAAGTACGTTGCGGCGCGTCGGAGGGGATTAGTTGTGGGACGCACGGTCTTCACCAACGGGCTGGTGTTCGACGGCAGCGGGACGCCGCCGACGCCGGGCGAGGTGACCCTCGACGGTGACCGCGTGGTGTCGGTCACGACCGGCTGGCGGGAAGACCACGGCACCGACGACGTCATCGACGCCACGGGCTGCACCGTCATGCCCGGCCTGGTCGAGTCGCACGCGCACCTCACCTTCCCGTCCGCAGTCGGGCACATCGACCCGTCCTTCAACCCGCCGCTGGACGTGAGCTTCTTCCAGCACATCGAAGGCCCAGGCAGTGAACTGGCCCGGGCCGAGCGGAACGCGGCCATCCTGCTCGATGCCGGCTTCACCTCGGCCTACTCCGCGGGTTCGATCCTGCCCATGCCGACCGAGGTCATCCTGCGCGACAAGATCAAGGCAGGCGCCGTGCCCGGCCCGAGAATGCGGGCCGCGAGCATGGAACGGGACAACCACCCGGTCCGGCCCGATGGCCACGTCGAGCCGGACTGGCAGGGTCCGGACGCCTGCCGGGCCTTCGTCCGCGAGCAGGCCGGCATCGGTTTCGACAGCGTGAAGTTCCTGCTCAGCAACGACGATGTGTTCATCCCTGGCGGTTCGCAGATCACCCAGTACACCCTGGACGAGGCGATGGCGGCCGGCCAGCAGGCCAGGGAATCGGGTGTCTGGCTGAACTGCCACGCTCAGTCTGCGGAGTCAGTGAAAATTGCCGTTAAGTCGGGGTTTCGGTCTATTTATCACTGCACCTACGCGGACGAGGAAGCTCTCGACCTGCTGGAGTCGGTCAAGGATCAGGTCTTCGTGTCGCCCGCGCCCGGCATCATCTACGCCAACGTGCACGAGGGCGCCGAGTTCGGCATGGACCGCGCGGTGGCCGAGAAGATCGGGTCGGTGGCCGCGCTGGAAGGCATGGCCGGCATCTACCCGGAGATCCGCAGGCGCGGCATCCGGGCGCTGCCCGGCGGGGACTACGGCTTCCCGAACAACCCGATCGGGCGCAACGCGCGCGATCTTCAGCTGTTCGTCGAGGTCCTGGGCTACAGCCCGATTGAAACGCTGACCGCGGCGACCAAGCTCGGCGGCCAGGTCATGGGCATGGCCGATGACCTGGGCCTGCTGGCTCCCGGTTACCTGGCCGACATCCTGGTCGTCCGGGGCAACCCGGCCCACGACGTCCGTGTGCTCCAGGACCGCGACAACCTGCTGTACATCATCCAGGGCGGGCGTTTCCACAAGCGGCCGGACGAGTCATCTGGGGCCGGCGCACGGACGCCCGCGCGGGCCCAGAATTGACCGCCGGTCCCGTGCGGACTGAGCCCGAGCCGACGCTGCACCGCGGAGTCGCCGCGCACCGCGATGTGATCTTCTCACGCCCCGCGGGCTTCCGGCCGCTGTCGCTTGACCTCTATGTGCCATCACGGCCAGCCACAGCACTGTGCCTGTACCTGCACGGCGGTGGCTGGCGGGTCGGTGGCCGGGCCGATGGCCCGGGCCGGGCGAAGAACTGGACTCCGTCGTTCTTTGAGCAGGTCGCTGCCCTGGGTCTGGCCGTCGCGAGCATCGATTACCGGCTCAGCGGCGAGGCGGTCTTCCCGGCGCAGCGCGAGGATGTGGCCGAGGCCGCCGGGTTCCTGGCCGCGCATCGCGGCGACTACGGCATCACGACCCCCCGCACGGTCGCCTGGGGGGTATCCGCGGGCGGCCACCTCGCCGCCCTGCATGCGCTCACCAGCCCGGGCGTTGACGCCGTGGTGTGCTGGTACCCGCCCACCGACCTCAGTGCCTTGCCGGATGACATCGAGGATGCCGGCGGGACCGGGGATCGCGGGCCCGAGTCCCGGGAGTCCCAGCTCATCGGTGCGCTGCTCACGCAGCGGCCGGATCTGGCCGCTGCGGCCAGCCCGGTGCGCTTCGCGCACGCCGGGGCGCCGCCTTTCCTTTTCCTGCACGGCGCCGCCGACGCGCTGGTGCCGCCCAGGCAGAGCCAGCG
>Ga0265338_10010282_pt1 | contig 11006 bp, 9 predicted proteins | sample 42126metaG_FD_193579 | JGI IMG/M metagenome (GOLD analysis project Ga0265338, IMG submission 193579) | Rhizosphere microbial communities from Carex aquatilis grown in University of Washington, Seatle, WA, United States - 4-21-26 metaG | ecosystem: Host-associated > Plants > Roots > Rhizosphere >... | reverse complement strand
GAAGGTCGTCTTCCCGGCGCCGTTGGGCCCGATGATGGAGTAGATGCGGCCCTTCTCCATGGAGAAGCTCAGCTTGTTGACCGCGGTGAGGCCGCCGAATCGCTTGACGACGTCCTTCGTCTCGAGGATCAGACCGGCTTCAGCCACGATCAGCCTCCTTTGCACCCGCCCCATTATCGGGGCTTTCATCCACTCCTGCGTCCATCGCCTCGTCGCCCTTGAGCTCGCGCCTGCGACGCGCCGCGGGAAGTATACCTGCGGGCCTGTAGATCATCATGAGGATGAGGATGATGCCGAACACCAGGCGCTGGTACTTGGATGGATCGAGCTGGTTGGAGAGGTCCTTCCAGTGGAGGTTGAGGATCGGAATGACTGCCTCGCTCTGCCGGAGCTGGGCGAGGAAGAGCGAGAAGCTCTGCAGCACCTGCTGGTTGAGGAGAATGACGACCGTGGCCCCGATAATGACTCCCGGAATGCTGCCGATGCCGCCGAGGATGACCATCGTGAGGATGCTCACCGATTGGAGGAAGCTGAAGGAGTCCGGGCTGATGAAGGTGCGGCTGGCGGCGATGAGGACACCCATTGCCCCCGCGAAAGAGGCTCCGACCGCGAAGGCCCCGAGCTTGAGCCTGGTCGCCGGTATGCCCATTGCGGTGGCGGCGAGCTCATCCTCGCGGATGGCCGCCCAGGCGCGTCCGATCTTGGAGTCCTCGAAGCGGTGCGTGACGACGATCACGGCTACCACGACCATGACTGCGATGAGGTAGAACATGATGTTGTAAAACTGGCTGACGGTGACCGGAGTCCCTATGAGAGGCTCAAAGAGCCGGTTGAAAAAAGCGAGGAGCTCGTTCGGGAGACTCGGCCGTTGTATCGGCGTGATGCCCTGGGGGCCGTTCGTGAGGTTGATCGGCTTGTCCAGGTTGTTCAGCAGCTGACGGACCACCTCGCCGAAGCCCAGGGTGATGATGGCCAGGTAGTCGCCGCGGACGCGGAGGACCGGGAGGCCGAGGATGAGGCCGACGATGGCCGCGGCGATGATTCCCAGGAACAGGAAAAGGTAGAACCAATCCGGCGCGAGAAAGAAGGGGGTGCCGGGGGGAACCGTTCCCGGGATTGCGTGGAGGAGGAAGGGCTGCTGGGATCCGAAGAATCCCCAGAGGTAGGCGCCCACCGCGTAGAACGCCATGTAGCCGAAGTTGAGGAGGCCCGAGAAGCCCACCACGATATTGAGGCCAAGGGCGAGGGCAGAGAAGACCGCGATCTGGAAGATGATCTCCAGGTAGGAGATGTTGCGCGCACCGAGGATCGGCACGATGATGACCGCCACCAGGACGGCCATGGCCAGCTTCGCGACCTTGTTCATGTCCAGGAAGTAGGTGAGCGCCGCCGCGCCGAGGAACAGCAGGAAGGCGGGGATGGACCTCGGGCTCAGGTAGACGAGGATTATCCCCAGGATGAGAAGCGCGGGCGAGACGATATACGGGGTCGGGCCCTTATTGAGCAAAGTGCCGAGCGCTCGAAGCGCGCGGGATACCTTTGAACCCCTGGCCGCACTGGTCCCTTCTTTCATCGCGTGCCTCCCTTATGCCTTTTGCGAGACCTGCTCGCCGAGCAGTCCCGAAGGGCGGAAGATGATGAAGATGATCAGCACCAGGAACGCGATGATGTCCTTGTACTCGGACCCGAAGGCGCCCCTGGTGTATGTCCCGAGGTAGGCGCCGGCAAAACTCTCCAGCATGCCGAGGACGATGCCGCCCAGCAGGGCCCCGGTGAGGTTGCCGATTCCACCGAGGACGGCCGCCGTAAAGGCCTTGATACCGGGTATGAAGCCCACGTAGGGATCAATGCGCGTGAACTTGAGCGCGTACAGGAGGCCGGCCGCGCCCCCGAGTGCGCCGCCCAGGAGAAAGGTGAAGGATATTACTGCGTTGACGCTTACTCCCATGAGGGCGGCCGTGGTGCGGTCCTGGGCAACCGATCGGATGGCCTTGCCGATCTTCGTCGCGTTGACGATGTAGTTGAGGCCGACCAGCATGAGGACGGCCGCGCCGATGACGACGACCGACTTCACCTGAATGGCGACGAGGGTCAGGTCCTGTCCACCGCTGGGCAGGGAGAAGAGGGACAGGCGTTTGTCGAAATTGCCGAAGGTCGGGAAGACCCGGTAGAACTGCCCCGTGGTCAGGCTCTCCACGAGGCGGATGATGTCCTGCAGGGCGAAGGAGACGCCGATTGCCGAGATGAGGGGCACGAGCTTGGGCGAGTTGCGCAGGGGCCGATATGCAGTCCTCTCGACGAGCATGGCCATGCCGCCTGCGGCGGCCATGGAAACGACCAGGGCCATGGTGAGATAGAAATAGGAGCCTATCGGGCTCGCGGCCTTGAGCACGCCGGCCTTGTCCATCCCTATGAGGAACTCAACGCCGGTGAAGGCGCCAATGGCGAAGATCTCTGAATGGGCGAAGTTTATGAACTCGAGGACTCCATATACCATCGTGTAGCCCAGGGCGATTGCTGCATAGACGAAGCCAAGGGTGACACCGTCGATGAGGACCTGGGGCAGGTTGTTGATGGTGTAGATGACGATGTTGACGCCCTGCGTGTCGAGGAGGAGCTTGTCCGCTTCCGTGCCCCGACAGAGGAGGGCCAGGACAACCATCAGCGCGGAGAAGACTGCTCCAGCTCCGGCGACGAAGACCGCCATCCTCCCCAGAGGCAGGAATATCTCCCGCAGCATCCGCGCGCCCGTGCTTTTCATGGAGCCTCCAAAGAAAAGCCCCCGCCCCCGACGCGGGGGAGGGGCATCAAAACTGTGTCGTGACTAGCCGAAGGCGACGAATCAATCGGCGCCTTCGGCTGGGGACGGCGCACCGCGCGCCGTCCCCGTGAACTCACTGCGGGGGTGCTATCTCCAGGGTCTTGTCTATCTTGTTGGACGACCACTTGTCCGGGTCCGGCGAGATTACCTGGATGACGAAGTACTTGGCCTTGGTCACATCGCCCTTTGCGTTGAAGTTGATCGTGCCGGTGATGCCCTTATAGTCCTTGAGGGCGCGCACGGCGGCGGTGACAGCGGCCCTGGTGGGCAGCTTCTTGCCGGCGGCCACCGCGGCGTTCTCGATCGCCTTGAGGATGATCGCGGCGGAATCGTAGGACTGGGCGCCATAGGGCTGGGGCTCGGCGCCGAACCTGGCCTTGAAGTCCTTCAGGAATTTCGCGGTTCCGGGGTAGACGTTCGCCGGGCCGGAGACCGTGGAGAAGTAGGTGCCTTTCCCGTCGAGGAGGGCCTGGCCGCCGATCTTGGCGGCATCAGAGGAATCGAAGCCGTCGTCGGAGAGGAACATGCCGTTGAAGCCCTTCTGGCGGGCCTGCTTGAAAAGGACCGCGCCCTGGTCGAATATGCCGCCGAAGTAGATGAGCTGGGGCTTCGCCGCGAGGATGGGCGTGAGGATCGAGTCGAAATCTGCCTTCTCCTCGGTGCCGTCGAAGCCGAGCACCTTGACGCCGAGTCTCTGGGCCTCGAGCCTGAAGTACGCTGCAATGCCCTGGCCGTAGGCCGTCTTGTCGTGGAGGACATAGGCGCTCTTGATTCCCTTGGCTGCCGCGTACTGGGCGCCGACCGCGCCCTGGACGTCGTCGCGGCCGCAGACCCTGTTCACTTCCATGTAGCCGCGTTCGGTAACCTTGGGATTGGTATTGGCCGGGGAGACGTTGACCAGGCCGGCGGCGTGGTACTCCTAGGAGGAGGGGATCTGGACGCCGGAATTGTAGTGACCGACGACCCCGAGTATCGCGGGATCCGCGACTATGCTCTTCGCATTGGCTACCCCGGTATCGGGATTGCCCTGGTCATCGAAGGGCGCGAGCTCGACCTTGAACCCGAGCTTTGCCAGGGGTCCGGAGAGCTGCTCGACAGCGAGCTGGGCGCCATTCTTGATGTCTGTCCCGACAGCGGACATGCCGCCCGAGAGAGGGCTCTGTGTGGCGATCTTGATGACCTGGGTCTGGGCCGCGACGGCCATGGGGACCAGGCAGATCACCGCGACCAGGGCCACGATGACGAGAGTTCGCTTTCGCATCTTCACTACCTCCTTGTGCGATCCTGCCTCGCTCCTTGAGCGAGCGGATGGTGTAAATTAGCGCAATTTCCACTTCATGAATAGATATGCACCGAGTTCGTTTCTCCATGAGCGCGTCTGTTCGCCGTTGTGTCAACGCAGGGGCTATGAGCGTATAGGGCGATGGCAAGCAACGGCCAGGCGGACCCGCGCGTCGATACCGCCCTGCGGGCGGTGCTGGCTAGCTCACTTCCTCAAGGGTACGTACGTAGTCGGGATCCGGGCGGGCGCCGATACCGGGCGCATCGGGAAGTGAAATGGAACCTCCCCGGTAGTCAATTCCTCCCAGGATGTGGTTCTCCGCGTGCTCCAGGCACGAATCCAGGTCGAAGAAGCGGATGATCGGATGAGCGCAGGCCAGGTGTGCGGCGGCGGTGATTCCAAGGCGCGACTCGGACATGCAGCCCATCATGCAGGGCCGAAAGGCTGCCTTCGCCACGTCGGCGATCTGTTCGGCGAAGTGGACGCCGCCGGACTTGCTCAGCTTGATGTTGAAGCAGGCTGCGGCGTCGTGCTGAACGATCTCCAGCACGTCGCTGGCCGAGAACACCGATTCATCCGCCATCACGGGGATGGCCGCGTGCTGGTGAACATATCGCATCCCCTGGAGATCACGAGCACCGCAGGGCTGCTCGCAGAACTCGATTTCCAGCTCCTGGAATGCCCTCAGGTTACGCGTAGCGGCAATCCGGTCCCAGCCCTGGTTGGCGTCGATGCGAAGGACGGTCTGCGGTCCGACGGCACGGCGGATGTTGGCGAGTCGTCTATAGTCGTCCTGATCGCTCAACCCGAGCTTGACCTTGATGATCCGGAAGCCCATCGCCTGGATGGCGAGGGCCTTGTCGGCGGCCTGGGCGGGGTCACCAATGCCGAGGGTGAGGTCGGTCTCCATCTCCCGTTTCTCTCCACCCAGGTAGGCGTAGAGCGGGAGGCCGCAGGCCTGGGCCGCGATGTCGAAGAGGGCCATGTCGAGGGCGCTCTTCAGCGTGGTGTTGTGCGGCAGATAAGCCTCAAGCTGCTCCATGAGAGGGCGGAGAGCCAGCGGGTTCCTGCCGATCAGCAGCGGCCGGAGCTCCTGGGCGGCAGCGATGTTGATGCGCTGCGTCTCGCCGACGATGGACCGAAACGACGACGCCTCCCCCCAGCCAATGAGCCCCTGGTTGGTCCGCACCTCTGCCAGGAGGTTGTGCGCCGTGCTCAGGCTCATTGTGGCGATGGTAAAAACATCCTTCAGCGGGATGTCGAAGCGATACACGCGCACGTCGTCGATGGCGAGCTGCGAGAGTCCGGTCGCGGTGGGCTGGGTCATGACTGCCTCCTTGAATCCTTGTCGACCTGGTCACAGGACTGCCCAACAGCCTCCAGGAGGCGCGCGACGTCCTGGTCGGTGTGGACGCTGGAAAGTGTCAGCCGAAAATGCCCGCCAGGGGGGCTGCCGGGGTAGTCGCGTATCAGGGGCAGGTAGAGGCCATGCTCAAGGAGGATCAGGCGCAGCCGCTCGTTCTTCGCCGTGTCGCGGTAGGTAATCGAGATGATGGGCGCCGGCGAGGAACCGGTGGCCAGTCCCATGGCGCTCAGTGCCACACGTACGTGCGCGGTGCGCGTCTGCAGCCCGCTGATCATCCCGGGGTTCGCTTGAAGGATCTCGATCGAACGAACAGCGGCCGCGGCGATGGGAGGCGGGATTGGAGTGGCGCCCACAAAGGCCCGGCTTCGATCGATGATGCGGGCAGTCAGTCCGGCTGACCCCGCCACCAGGCCGCCGAATGCACCCAGCGCCTTGGAAAGTGTCCCGGTCTGGATGAAGGCGACCGGCGGGAGGCCCGCTGCCTCCGGGCTTCCCTTGCCGCTGGGCCCGACTGTCCCGATTCCGTGTGCGTCGTCTACCAGCAGCAGGCCACCCCGGTTGCGGACGACTTCCCAGTACTCTCCCAGCGGGTCGAGCTCGCCGTCATCGGATGCGACACCATCGGTGAGGACGAGCGGCCGCTCTCCGGCGCGCAGGCTGCTCTGAATCTGCCGTGACAGGTCGTCAGGGTCGGCGTGCCGGAACGCGGAGAGGCGTTCGGGAGCCAGGCACCGCGCCGGACCCCTCAAGCTGACATGGGCCTCGGAATCGATGAAGAAGCGCTGGTAGTCATCCGCCAGAGCTTCAAGGGCAACGGTATTTGACAGGTAGCCGCTGGAGCACAGCGCCACCTCCTCGGTACCGAGGAAACTCGACAGCTTCTCCTCGAGGCGTTCATACAGCGGATTGTTCCCGGTGGTGATCCGCGAGCCCGCAGAGCTCAGTCCGCCGGACTCGGCTTCCTGGCGGCAGGCGGCCACAACTTCCGGATGACTGGCCAGGCGATGATAGTCGGTCCCGCCGAAGAAGAGATAGGACTTCCCCTGGTATACTACATGGGTGCGGTCGATGAAGCGAAGTTCGGGCCCAACCGGCATTCCATCTTTATACAGTGCGTTTGATTGCGTGTGAAGTTGGCCTGAGGACCGATGCGAAGGGATGGTGATCCGCGAGCTATGCACCCACTCTCAGCAGAATGCGCCCTCTCCCGTGCCGCGCCTGGCTCAGGTCCTGGGCGGCTGCGGCTCCCGCGAGCCCGCATGTATGCATCACGTTTCATGGCGGGTGCACGACCAAGGCTCCTTTCTCATTTTTCTTGACACCAGTCCACCGTGCACATAGGATCTGCAAATGGCGTGGAACTCCCTCCCCATTTCGGCGGCGGGGTCGCTTGCAGTCTCGGCGGTTGCGCTTTTTTTCGTTTCATTTCAGGCCTTCTTGTTCATCAAAAGGAGAAGATTCGCGAGCAACGGATGGGCAGCGTTGTTCTCGCTTTCCACGACGGGCTACGCTTTTTTCATTTTCCTCCAGTACATCGGCCCCGCGAACGAAATCCAGAGGACCTTTGACCAGGTCCAGGCCTCGTGTCTTGTTCTCATGGTCCATTCCCTCTGCGGGTATACGTTCTCTTACCTCAAGGTCAGAGGCATCCTTTATCACTGGATAGGAGGAGCCCTTAACGCCGCTGCCCTTGCAATCTTGTGGCTCAGCAATCTCGTCGTCAGCACGCATCTGGTCTCCTTGACTTTCCTCTGGCTGCCCCGGCCCTACGTTCTGTCCGACCTCGGTCCCCTGGGAGCTCCGTTCATGGGCTTCATATTGGTCTCCGCCTTGTTCGGGGTTTCCTTCTGGATTGTGCCGCGACCGAATGAGAACAGGTCAAACAAGGCGTTCAGCCTTGGCCTTCTATTGTTCGTCGCACTCGGCGTCCACGATGCACTCGCCTCCCTTGGCATCATCCATGCGGTGCAGTTTCTGCTCGAATATGGTTTTTTGGGCTTCGCAACGACGGTTTTCTATTTCACCCTCCAGGGGTACATCCACCTCGAGAGCCAGGCCCTCACGCTCGAGCGGATGAACAGGGAGCTGGGGGCGCTTGCGCGAACGGACAGCGTGACGAGGCTCGCAAATCGTTACGGCTTCGATCAGCAGTTCGAGAAGGAATGGAGGAGGCTTCGGCGCCAGAAACGTCAGAAGGGACTCACCGGAGCCTTCTCCCTGCTCTTGTGCGATGTAGACTTCTTCAAGCAGTACAACGACACGTACGGCCACCCTGCCGGGGACGGGTGTCTCGTTGCGGTGGCGGGCATTCTTGCCGTGAGAGCGCGGAGACCGTCGGATTTCCCCTGCCGCTTTGGCGGGGATGAGTTTGCGGTTCTCCTTCCCGACACGCCCATCGCAGGAGCTCGGGAGGTAGCCTGCGCCATCATTGCCGATCTTCGCGCCCTCCGGCTCGAGCACAGAGGATCACCGGCGCATCCATGGGTAACGGTGAGCATCGGGGTCTCCACGGTCCTCATCGAGGAGGACGCCCCGCGGGACGAACTATTGGCGCGCGCCGACCGTGCTCTCTATCTGGCAAAGACCAGGGGCCGTGACAGGACGGAGGAAATCACGGGCAGCAAGGCTGCACCGAGCGTATGAACCTGCGGCGCACAGAATGGTGCGCCCGTCGCCGAATGCTGTCCATGGGCGCCCTTGATCAAACCTTTCCAACCGCATACTCTTGTCACACTTCCGAACGAAACTGATCAATGCAAGACTGGGAAAAAAGCTTTTACGCAATATTCGCAGGGGAGATCCTCGCCCTTGTCGGTTTTACAGCCTCGATACCGATCATACCTTTTTTCATCCGTGACCTGGGAGTAAGCGATCCGGCCAGGCTCAATATCTGGGTGGGTGCCTGTGCAACTTTGCCGGCCATCTGCATGTTCGTCTTCGCACCTCTCTGGGGACAGCTTGCCGACTCCCGCGGCAAGCGCCTGATGCTGCTGCGCGCCATGCTCGGCGGCGCCGTGGTGATTGCGCTCATGGGCGCCGCCAACCGGCCCTGGCAGGTGCTGGTGCTGCGCGGACTGCAGGGTGCGCTTACAGGCACGGTTGCAGCAGCCACGGTGCTGGTGGCCACGATCACCCCCAAGGAGCGGATCGGGTACACCCTGGGCCTGCTGCAGACCGGCATCTATGTCGGGGCCTCCGTGGGTCCCGCGTTCGGCGGCCTGCTTTCGGACCTCTTCGGCTACCGGGTCACGTTTCTCGTTACCGCCGCCCTTCTGCTGGCCGCGGCGCTTGTCGTCATTCGATTTGTCAAGGAAGACACGGTTGTATACGCCCCGGGCGGATCTTTCCTCAGGTCGATGATCCCCGACTTTTCTCCGCTGGCGCATTCCCCCGGTCTCATCGTGCTCGTGCTCGTTTCCGGCGGGCTTCAGATTGCCATGAGCACCGTGGCGCCCATCCTGCCGTTGTTCATCCAATCCATTTCCCCGCACGCAGCGAAGATCGGCTCTACCACGGGGCTGATCCTCGGGGGAAGCGCTGTTGCCGCCGCGCTGTCCTCGGCGGGACTGGGAAGAGTGAGCTACAGGATCGGCTACGAGAGGCTCCTGGCGTTCTGCCTGGCGGGCGCCGTCCTTGTGTTCCTCCCTCAGGCATTCGTGCGCAGCCCCGTTCAACTCCTTGTTTTGCGGGTGCTCGGCGGCGCGATGATCGGCGGCTCAGAGCCTTCGATCAACGCCATGATCGCCATGCGCGCGGACAGAAACCGACAGGGAGTGATCTTCGGGTTGAACACCAGCATGAACTCTGCCGGGGCGGCAGTGGGCCCCATGATTGGAGCGGTCTCATCCGCAGCCTTCGGATATGCCGCGGCCTTCTACGCCGGTGCGGTGATCCTCCTGGCTTCCGCGATCGGCGCGCGCACCGTGAAGAAAATAGCAGAATGACCGGCCGGGCATTCCCCGGGGCCGCAGGCGCGCTCCCGGACTTCAGCCGGCAAACACAGCCGCGGTATCCTTCAACAGCTTCCTGATCGGGAGCCCCTGCGGGCACATGTCTTCGCATTTGCCGCACTCGATGCAGGCGTCCGGCTTTCCCGCGATCCGCGTGTAGCCGGTGAGCCATGGATCTTTCGTATCCCACATGGAGGCCGCGTTGAGAGCAGCCAGCAGCTCGGGAATCTCCACGCCCTGCTCGCATGGCATGCAGTAGCGGCAGGCGGTGCAGTCCGCCCTGGTCCGTGCCCGCAAGGCTGCCCGCGCGGCATCGTACACCGCGAGGTTCGCTGGGGTCAGCGTATTTGGTCCGGCCGCCTCGGCGACTCGCAGGTTCTCTTCAAGCTGAGCGGGATCGTTCATGCCGGACAGCAGAAGGCTCACACCCGGCTCGTTCCACACGTAGCGCAGGGCCCACTCTGCAGGGGTCCAGCCCTCGGATTGCGCGTCGAAGACAGCCTGCAACTCGGGCGGCAGGTTCTTTGCGAGACGTCCGCCCTTCAATGGTTCCATCACCACCACGCCCACACCCTTCTGAGCCGCGTAGCGCAGGCCCGAGCAGCCCGCCTGGTAGTCGGTGTCCATGTAGTTGTATTGCACCTGGCCGAAGGCCCAGCCGTCGTACTCGTCGATGATGCGCGGAAAGTCATCCGCCTGGCCGTGAAATGAGAACGCCGGAAAACGGATCAGCCCGCGATCCCGTGCGCTCTGCAGAAACTCCCGCACACCCAGGTCCCGCTTGCGGTTCCAGGCTGCCCCGTCAAGTCCGTGTACGAGGTAAAAGTCGATGTGGTCCGTCTGGAGCCGTTCGAGCTGCTGGGTGAGAAACCGGTCCATGTCTTCTCGGGTCTTGATGATCTGCTGCGGCAGCTTTGTTGCGAGCAGAACCCGATCGCGCCATCCGCCCGACAGCGCGCCCCCGACAAACGGCTCACTCTGTCCCGCCTGCCCGAATTTCGCCGCGTGATAGAACCACGCGGTGTCCACGTAGGTGACGCCCATTTCGATCGCGTCGTGCAGCAGCCGTGTGGCAGCCGCCACGTCGACGCGGTCCGGGGCGCCCAGGGTGGGCAGACGCATGCAGCCGAAGCCCAGCACTGAGACGTCGATACCGGTACGTCCAAGAGTGCGATAGCGCATATGAAACCCCCTAAGTTACGCCGAGGCGAAAGATCTCCACGGGTGAACATGAATCATGACTTTGAGGATGGCAGGTTACGTCCTGAGGAACCGTGCTCCCGGGGTGAATCCGACGGCCCGACCCGGCGGCACAGGCAAGAGCTTATGCTGCAATCTCCCTGAAATGCAATACCCTCTGAATCGGGTCTCCTGGGCGCGGGCCTTACTCCCTGCTACCACACAGATGCCCTGCCCGCACGCCCGTCGGCAGTTGATAGCCGTCTCGGAATCACGGTAGGATTTGTCCATGTACACAACTATTACCGAGTTTGTCGAGGACTGGACCAGGGAGAGCGCCATAAGCCTCAAGGTTCAGCGGGTGCTCACGGATCTTTCGCTGCAGCAGAAGACCGACAAGGAGGGGAG
>Ga0265338_10010281_pt1 | contig 11008 bp, 11 predicted proteins | sample 42126metaG_FD_193579 | JGI IMG/M metagenome (GOLD analysis project Ga0265338, IMG submission 193579) | Rhizosphere microbial communities from Carex aquatilis grown in University of Washington, Seatle, WA, United States - 4-21-26 metaG | ecosystem: Host-associated > Plants > Roots > Rhizosphere... | reverse complement strand
CGAACTTGCGCGCATGCTTTCCCTGCAAAAACGATTACTGAAACGGAATATTATCTTTATTTCTTTCTCGGGTGAAGAGGAAGGTTTGCTCGGTTCGCAGTACTACGTCAAACATCCCGTTGTCTTTCTCGGCAACGCTATCACGATGATCAACCTCGACATGGTGGGGCGATTGAAGGACAGAACGCTCACCGTCCAGGGCACCGGCACTTCCTCGCGGTGGGATTCTCTGCTCGCGCACTACAACCGTGATTCAACATTCGTTCTGAAGACTGTTAAAGACGGATTTGGACCCAGCGACCATTCCTCCTTCTATGGAGCAAATGTTCCCATCCTCTTCTTCTTTACCGGAATCCATGAAGACTATCACAAGCCGACGGATATTGCCGGCAAAATCAACTATGACGGCGAAGCGTCGGTGCTCAATTATGTAGAGAACATCGCGGTCGACATCGACGACCATGCGGGCCGCCCCGATTATCTCAAGACTCAAACGACATCCAATTCCGGGGGAGATTCCCGCGGATACCGCGTTTATGTCGGAACCGTGCCGGACTTCTCCGAATCGGCGGACGGCATGAAGATCACTGCGGTAAGAGACAACAGCCCGGCGGCCAAAGGCGGCTTGCTAGGCGGAGACGTTATCGTAAAGTTCGGAAAATTTGACGTCAAGAATATTTATGATTATACCTACGCGCTCCAGGAGTATAAACCTGGAGATGAGGTAGAAGTGATTGTAAAACGCGGGAACGATACTTTGACGAAGAAGGTAAAGTTAGAGAAGAGAAATTGAAGGTAATGGTTTAGTTGAAGATGTGGGCACGATAGACTTACGAAGAAGGTGAAGCTGGAGAAGAGAAACTGAAGGTAATGGTTTAGTCGAAGATGTGGGCACGATAGACTTACGAAGAAGGTGAAGTTGGAGAAGAGAAACTGAAGGTAATGGTTTAGTTAAAGATGTGGGCACGGATGAGAATCCGTGCCTGGCCGGGGAACGGTCTTTCGACCGTTCCCACAGACATGACTTAGAAAAATAAGCATCATTGTTCTCTCCCCCGCTTAGAATGTGCCGCCCAGAATAACACTTTGTCGCTCTCCTTTCCAGGAACAAAGACCCACGATGTGGGCACGGATGAGATAATCCGTTCCCCGAGTAATCGAACACAAACACCAATCGAATTTCGCTCTCCCCTTCAGGAACAATGACCTAATCTGTGGGCACGGATGAGATAATCCGTTCCCCGAGTAATCGAACACAAACACCAATCGAATTACGCTCTCCCCTTCAGGAACAATGACCTAATCTGTGGGCACGGATGAAAATCCGTGCCAAAGCCAAAGTGAGGAACGGTCTTTCGACCGTTCTTACAACAATGCAATACAAACAACACAAACAACTTCGACTCCCCCACTATGATTATGCCAGCTCAGGGTACTACTTCATCACTATCGTTACTAAGCATAGGATGCACTATTTTGGCAACATTCTTAAAGGAAAAATGGTGTTGTCGCCAATGGGAGTCATTGTTCACAAATGTTGGATGATGATTCCCTCAATAACTTCATATGCCACGGTCGATGCTTTTGTTGTAATGCCGGACCATGTTCACGGCATACTTCGGTTGGATAGTCAGCGTGAGATTCTGGCCAACTTCGAAAGTGTGCGAACATTCCAGCCTCAGAAGAGATCAGTATCGATCGTTGTACGAAGCTTCAAGGCAGCGGTAACTAGAGCAGCACGGGAATTGTCGCCCGGGATTGAAGTTTGGCAGTCCCGATTCTATGACAGGATTGTTCGTAACGAGAAGGAATTGCAGGCGGTGAGAGGGTACATCGAAAATAATCCGATGCAGTGGGAGACCGATAACAACAATTCCGTACATCTGAAGATGTAGGCGCGGATGACGATCCGCGCTTCGGCATGGAACGGTCTTTCGACCGTTCCCACATTGAGGTGTGGCTGATTTGATAATGGAAGATCAAGCGCACAGCGATGACGGAGAAATTGTATGAGAAAAACCGACGAAGCACGAAAGAGGGTAACGAAACAGGCGAGCCATTCTGCAGCGCGCTAAATCATCTTCTGCGCGACCTTGCGGAGTTCTTCCTTGGTGAGGAATCTTTTGACGAGGGGAAAAAGGATTTGATTTTCTTTATGGATGTGATTGACCATGAGCTGGACAATGGCCCCCGCAGCTTCCGCCAATTCAACGCGAGCGACCTTGTCGTCGTGATTCCCGCGTAACAGTTCGATGCTATAGTGGAGCTTCTTGTATATCCGCGCCATTTTCACGTGGTCTTCGCGGAGAACGGCCGTCGGACCGTCGACGTACTTTTCGACGACGGGAAAAAGCGCTTTTTCTTCTTTCCCGTTATGGACCCGGACTTCCTCGTCGACAAATTCGGTCGCTTTGAGCAGCTGACGGAAAACCTTCTCCGAATATCCGTTCTTCCTAATCTCTAACGCGGTACGCCGTAAGATTTCCAGCTGCACAAGCGCAGTGTCGTGTTCCTTCAGGAAAATTGCTATGGGATCACGGATCGCCATCTGAGTTCAGAATCTCCTCTTGTGATAAGCACCGACAACAGACCTTAAAGGATCTCTAGGTACGTGGCGTATTTGGCTTTGCCGCCCTTCATGAACGTTGAGAGTTTTTCGCTCAGCGTATCGGCCTCCTGATCTTCACTCTCCTTAAACTGCGTATACGCTTCTTCGGAGACAGCGATGTACATCTCGGCGAATGCATTCTTCTTTCCCTTCTGCTCGCACACGATGTACGAGATATTGGGATTTGAGACGTAGTGAGTCTTGAGCTGCTGCGCCGTCGCTAGGAAATCATTTCGCTTCTTGTCATCGATTTCGTACTGCATAGACAAAATCACTCTAGCCATCGAGCCTTCCTTTCGTTGCTTTGTTGCTGTGTTAGTAGTATGATAAGACCGCGCCTCACCGCTACCATGATTTCATCGAGGTGCGGATCTCCGTTTCGTTCATTCCAAAATAGTGCCCGATCTCGTGGCACAAAACTTCGTAGATCTTTCTCCGAATCTCATCTTCCGAGCCGCACACGCTTTCAATATTATCCTGATAGAGCGAAATCCTGTCCGGGAGAACGGGCGACATTCCGTACCACGTTCCCCTTTTTGTCAACGGAACTCCGTGGTAGAGTCCGAGCAGCATGGATCCCTTTGCCGAGGCCGGGGGACCATCCTCAATAACTATCTCGACGTTCTCAATCTTCTTTTTGAAGAGCGCCGGCAAATGATTGAATGCCTCTTCCGCAATGTCTTCGAATTTTGTCCGATCCATGCATCGATACGGCGTCAAATAACGAAAGATGCAAACAGCTTATACAGGGCTCCGCTAAGCGCCAACCAGACGAGACACACCGCTCCGAGAGATCGCCATGGAGAGATCTTATGGGCGATGCTCAAACCCACCCTTGCGAGATTGACGGACCAGATGACAGCGATCGCGTCAATCGTCAGCAGAACAAAATAGACGATCGGCTTGACATCCCAGGGAGACGGGTTTGTCGAGAAGAGGCGCAAACCTATCGACGCAAGCTCAATCGGAAGCACAATACACACGGTCGCCATAATAGGAATAAGGGCCCAGCCGAACACCGCATAAGTGTTCTGTATGCTCCCCTTGCCTCCAAATAATTTCACGAGAAGATGCAGCACACAGACCGAACTCATCCCGGATGGGTACGCGAGCAGCACTCCGAGCACGCATCCAAGCAGGATCAGATAAATCAGGTTATCGAACTCGTTCCCCGCGTGACGCACCCACAAGAGCGAAAAGGCAAGAGCGATCCCGAGGAAAAACATCAACACGAGGACATAATTCTTATGCTCTGCCCGGACGATTGTGGTAAAGGCGTCTGTTGGTGATTCCACTAAAAGCCAGAAAGTGACAAAAAAATCGAGATTGGGTATACGGTCCTGAATAAAACTGCCGCAGGACGCACATATGCTGTCGAGATCGTCGTTCGCGTGAGCACAAACGGAGCAATAAATCATCGTCTCCAACCTGATCTCAAAATCGTCCAGGGGCCGGCGTTTAACCTCCGGTATCAGAAGATACAAAAAGTTGGAGATGTTTGCAACGAATCATTCGAAAGTAGTTCATCGCGGCGACTAACCCGGGACCAATGAATGGCTTCTTGTTGCGGCAGACGCGTCGATGACAATCTCAGGAAGTTTGCGGGGAAGCCTTCGGAATATGGTTCAGCTCATCCGGCATATTATTCGATAGGCGAGAATCGGGCCGTGAAGTGGCGGAGTTGGGGAGCTTCGTACGTTATTGCATAGCCGGGAAGTTTGCCGCGGCGGGCATATGCCTCTTCGACACATTCGATAACATAATCGATATGACTTTGCGTGTAGACTCTGCGCGGAATCGCGAGCCGGACGAGTTCCATCGGAGGCGGCAGAAATCGGTGCTGCTCATCATACCTGCCAAACATAACACTGCCGATTTCGACCGATCGGATCCCGCCGACCCTGAACAATTCGCACACAATGGCTTGCCCTGGAAATTGTTCCGGAGGGATATTCGGCAGGAACCGTTTTGCGTCGATGTAGATTGCATGTCCTCCCGGAGGAAGGAGAATCGGCACCCCCATGTCGGTCAGTTTGTTTCCCAGGTACTCGACGGAGCGAAGCCGGTACGTTAAATAATTTTCGTCGAGCACTTCGTCGAGGCCTTGCGCGATCGCTTCGAGATCCCGCCCCGCCAATCCGCCGTATGTCGGAAACCCTTCAGTCACGATCAGGAGATTCCGCGCATTCGAGGCGAGGTGATCGTCATTGAGCGCCAGGAACCCTCCCATGTTGACAATAGCATCTTTTTTTGCGCTCATGGTGCAGCCATCCGCGTAGGAGAACATCTCATGCGCAATTTCTCTCGGAGTCTTGTCGGCGTAGCCCGGTTCCCTTTTTTTGATGAAGAAGGCGTTCTCCGCAAACCGGCAAGCGTCGAGGAACAACGGAATTCCGTGTTTCTTCAGCAGGACCTTCGTCTCCCGGATATTGCGCATCGAAACCGGCTGCCCTCCACCCGAGTTGTTCGTCACGGTGATCATGCATAACGGTATATTCGCGGCGCCTTTTTCCTGGATGAATTTTTCGAGCGCCGGGATGTTCATGTTCCCCTTGAAGTCCGCAATCGTCTCCGGACGGGTCCCCTCTTCTGTCGGAAGGTCTACCGCCGTCGCTCCAGAAAATTCTACATTCGCACGCGTTGTGTCGAAGTGCGTATTGTTCGGAATATACTTCCCTTTGCCCCCCATAATTGAAAACAGAATCTTCTCTGCAGCCCTCCCTTGGTGTGTCGGGATGATAAAAGCGTAGCCGGTGAGATCCTTCACCACTTTTTCAAACCGGAAGAAGCTTCTGGCTCCGGCGTACGATTCATCCCCGTCCATGATTCCCGCCCACTGCTTTGCGCTCATTGCCGAGGTGCCGCTGTCGGTGAGCAGATCGATCAGGACATCTTCCGCGCGGATCATGAACGGGTTGTAGCCGGCAACCCGGAGGATTTCCGTTCGCTGCTCCACAGTCGTAAACCGGATCGGCTCAATCGACTTGATTTTGAACGGCTCGATGATCGTCTTCATAAAAACGCCGAAAAATGAAATTGGACAACATGCGCGCGACTATTCGCTGTCGTAGGTGACGAGCGAAAAAATATCGTAGCCCGCCAAACGCGCACGGGGTTTAAGAAAAGAAAGTTCAATCAGGAACGACAATCCCGCGATATTCCCCCCAAGTTCTTCGACGAGCTTGCATGCCGCCTGAATGGTTCCGCCCGTGGCAAGGAGGTCGTCGTGAAGAAGCACACGTTCGCCTTTCACAATGGCATCCCGGTGAATTTCGATTGCATCCGATCCGTATTCAAGCTGGTATTCCTGACGGATTGTTTCCGCCGGGAGTTTCCCCGGCTTTCTGATCGGAACGAACCCTGCTCCTAGGCGGTCTGCCAAAGCAGCGCCGCAGATGAACCCGCGCGACTCAATCCCCACAACTTTGTCGATCCGCTGCTCTTTATAATGATGGTACAGCAAATCGATGGAACGATGGAGAGCTGAACGATCCTTCAGAAGAGTCGTAATGTCGCGAAACATGATCCCCTTTTTCGGGAAATCCGGCACGGTACGAATCGCTGCTTCGAGTACGTGGTCCGTCATCAGGCCTTTTACCATTCAATCTTCTCCTTCTTCAGGAATGAAGCAATTCCCTTCTTGCAGTCGTCCGACATTCTTATCGCGGCGTTGATATTGGCGGCGTAATCAAGAAGGTCGGGAAAATTCAGGCCGTCCATCTTCGAAAACATTTCTTTAATGAGTCCGAGCGACGACGCACTGGCGTTGTTGCACAGAGATTCCGCGATGCCCTGAACCCTCTGTTCCAACTCCGAAGCAGGAACGACCTCGTTCACGATTCCGATCGTATGAGCTTCCGTCGCACTTAGAACTCTCCCGGTGAGCACGATCTCGCGCGCCCTCCCTTCTCCCACTCGTCGGACAAGAAATGTGAGAACGATGGCAGGAATAAAGCCGAGCGAAACCTCTGTGTAGCCGAAGGTCGATTGATCCGATGCGACGACGATATCGCATGCCGTTGCCAGCCCCGAACCGCCGGCAATTGCCGGCCCATGTACCTGAGCGATTACCGGCTTGCGCATCGTATACAGAAGATGAAACATTCTCATGAGGTTCTTCGAATCCTCGAGGTTCTGCGCGAAATCATAGCGGGAGAGCTTCTGAAGGTAGTCGAGGTCCGCACCGGCGCAGAAGGCCTTCCCTTCTCCTTTGATCACGATGACTTTCACGGCCGAGTCCTTGGACGCCATCACAAGGGCTTGTGTCAGTTCATTGACAAGGAGATCGTCGAGCGCATTTCTTTTTTCAGGTCGGGAAAGACTGATCGAGCAGATCCGGCGGTCTATCGAATACGAAAGGCGGGAGAAATTCATACAACTCGAAAGTTATTGAACATTCGAAGTTGTATGAAAATAGACAAAACGAGTTCTAGATGCAATGCGGAAAAGAAAAACCCTGCGGCAGTGTTTCCCGCCGCAGGGTTTTCTTACGTTTGAAGCGATGCACGATCAGCAATCATAGTAAAGGTGGAACTCATACGGATGGGGCCGGAGCGCCATCACCTTCACCTCTTTCGTCATCTTGTAGTCGATCCATGCGTCAATCGTATCCTCCGTAAAGACATCTCCCTTGAGCAGGAAGTCGTGATCTCGTTCCAACGCCTTCAGTGCTTCGTCGAGAGATCCCGGAGCCGATGGAACGTTCTTCAGTTCTTCCGGGCTCAAATCGTAGATATCTTTGTCCAGCGGATCTCCCGGATCGAGCTTGTTGAGAACTCCGTCCAGGCCGGCCAAGAGAAGAGCCGAAAAGGCAATGTACGGATTGCATGACGGATCGGGAGTTCGGTATTCCACGCGTTTCGCTTTCGGGTTCTGCGAGTAGGCGGGGATCCTTACCGAGGCGCTTCTGTTTCGTTGCGAGTACGCCAGATTGACCGGAGCTTCGAACCCGGGGACGAGTCGTTTGTACGAGTTTGTCGTCGGGTTTGTCAGAGCGCAGAGCGCCGGCGCATGTTTCAGCAGACCGGCGATGTAATGAAGCGCCATGTCGCTGAGGTTGGCGTAGCCGTTACCAAAGAACAACGGCTTGCCCGCCTTCCAGAGGCTTTGGTGAACGTGCATTCCCGAGCCATTGTCGCCAAAGATAGGCTTGGGCATAAACGTGACTGTCTTGTCATGTTTCCGCGCGGTATTTTTGATGATATACTTGAAGAGGAGCAATCCATCGGCCGCGTTGAGGAGCGGTGCATAACGCAAATCGATCTCGGATTGGCCTGCGGTCGCTACTTCGTGATGCTGTGCTTCGACATGCAGACCCGCTCCAATGAGATTCTGTGTCATCTCGTTGCGCAGATTCATGATCGAGTCTGACGGAGGAACGGGGAAATATCCTTCCTTATGGCGAATCTTATAGCCTAAGTTCGGATTCTCTGCGCGGCCACTATTCCATTTTCCTTCGACTGAATCGAGAAAGAAGTAGCTCGAGAATTCGTTCGAATCGTATCGCACATCGTCGAGTATAAAAAACTCAGCCTCGGGTCCAAAGTATGCCGTGTCTGCAATGCCGGTCTGCTTGAGATATGCTTCGGCTTTTTGTGCAATATTCCGCGGGTCGCGATCGTATTTTTGCTTCGTCAAAGGGTCGAAGATATCACAGACCAAACTCAGCGTCGGGATTTCACAAAAAGGATCCATAATCACCGTATCCGGATCCGGAATGATAAGCATATCGCTTTCGTGGATGTGTTTCCATCCGCGGATGCTCGATCCATCAAATCCCAGACCGCTTTCAAACACATCTTCCGACAGCTCGCTTACCGGCACTGTAAAGTGCTGCCACTGTCCCGGGAAATCCACGAATTTGAAATCCACCATCTTCACCCCGTTGTCCTTAATCACCTTAAAGACGTTATCTGTAGCGCTTCCTCCATTTTTTTTCGCCATACAATCCTCTTAATTAATTATAGTGTGAACTGAATGAGTACAAGGAGTTCTATTTGGTTTTATGCACTTTTACTTTAGTCGTTTCTTTAGTGGTGGAGAGCACCATGCTCGTGGCAGTCTTTGAAACGCCGAGCCACGATTGCACCTTACCCAGAAGCTTCTCCAGACTTTCTGTGTTTTCCGTCCTCACCTTTATGAGGTGCGTGCCTTCCCCCGTGATCCCGTGGCACTCCAGGATATCATCTGTCGCATTGACATGTTCTGTGAACGCAGCAAAATGTTTGGACGAGTCAATCGTAACAAGAACGAAGGCCGTAATGTCTTTCCCGAGGAGCTTGCTATTGAGCTTCGCATGATATCCAGTGATAATGTTCGCTTCTTCGAGCTTTCTGAGCCGTTCGCTTGCGGCAGGCAGCGAAAGACCGACCAATTCTGCCAGCTCGTTCCGTCTCGTCCTTCCCTCTTTCTGCAGTAATTCAAGGATCGTAACATCAATATCGTCTAGTTCCATTGTCCGTTGTCGTCGTTATAGTGCGTCTGAAAACCGATTTATACTTACTTATTAAACCAATTCCAAAAAATACTTGACAAATATAAGGTACATTTTGAGCTTTGTCAAGACTTTTTTGATGGAATTTGTATCGAGAGCCGAAGTTCAATTGTTGAAGCAAAATTCATCGCCAACGGCAATCTGAATCCATCCTCTTCCTTGCCAGTAAGCCGATCCAGACGGTTGAAGTGAATAAGCTGGAGAAGCTCTCGTAATAGGAAAAAGGACTTCTGAATTGGGTTATCGATGAAGTGTTTTCTTTGCGGTGATTCACATTTGAAGCAATATCACATGCGGAAGCTGGTTATATCACGGCATAGCTTCTTGTCCGAAATCCTATGATCTGAAGAACAGATACCATATCAGACCGTACGTCGGCAGAAGCACCGGAATGGCGTAGCGTACGATATATCCAAAGAACGACGGCATCGCTGCGCCGGTCTGTTCTGCTATCGACTTCACCATGAAATTAGGTCCATTCCCGATATAGGTGCAAGCTCCAAAGAAAACGGCCGCCAGGGAGATCGCTTTCAAATTGACACTCTGGTTAGCGATGATATAGGCGAGCTGAATATCGGCGACGGGAACGGTGCCGGTCGCCACAAGCTCCGGATGATTGCTTGACAGCACAGCAAACGTTCTTTGTATTTCTCCGGAGTAATTGACTGCGGCCGTTCCCAACCCCGCCCCATGATCCGCAATAAGATGCTGGACTTGAGCGATGACTGTGTGGTCCACAAAAAGCCCGATCGACGCACTCAGGAAAGTGAGATACGTCGGAGCATTGTCAAGAACGCTCGAGAGAACTCCGGTCCCCCAATAGAACTGACCCGCTTTTGTGATGCCTATCGAGACCGCGTTGAGTTCAAGCCAGTCAAGGGCAGGTACCATCGTCGCAAATATTCCGATGAAGAGAATCGCCACCTCTTTGATCGGGAAAAAGTTAAAATCATTCTTTATGTGGATGGACTTCGGAGTGGTAAAATAAGATCCGGCCGCGGCAGCAATCATCAATGCTTCCCTCAAGAACGGCGGATGCTCTGCGAAAACCGCAGCCAGAATAACCGCCAGAAAGAATATGTTATGCAACCCGCTTACCTCTGCTTCCTCGTGCAGCTCTGACGCGGGCACGTGCTTCGGACCGGCTTCGAACTTCCTGAAACTTACCGTGTCTATCACAAAAAAAACGGCGAGAACCATTCCGAGAGCGATAAGCCAAATATGCCAGACGTACTCCATCATCCACAGGAAGGGAACTCCCCTCAAATAGCCGAGAAATAACGGCGGATCTCCAATCGGCGTGAGGGCTCCTCCCATGTTGCTCACCACAAAGATAAAAAACACTACGTGAAACCCTCTCAAACGATAACCGTTGACCCGCAAGAACGGCCGGATCATTATCATGGAGGCACCCGTGGTTCCAAGGATGTTCGCGACGACCGCTCCGACTGCAAGGAGAAAAACATTTGCTGCCGGACTCGAATTGCCCTTGATCCGGATATGAATGCCGCCGGCAACGACGAACAGTGATCCGATAAGTGAGATGAAACTGAGATATTGCATTCCAGCCAGGAGCATCCGCGCGGGGTTATCGAGAATAAAAAAATAGTAAACGGCGGGAATCAGCGCCAGGCCTAATGAAACAATCGGATAATTCGAATTCCACCATGTCCGGCTAATGAATGGAATGATGGCAATTGACAGGAGAAGAATAATAAAAGGGAGAAAGATCATCGGTGCAATATCTCTGTGTTGCGATTCCTAAATCTGAAAAACACTTGACGTCAACTGATCAGGGCTTTTCTGACTTCGACCCTTAATATACCAAACAATCTGGAAAGTTCATTTTTGAAGACCGATCAAACGCAGCGTCCAGGAAGAAATAAACCCGCAGATATCAAACTTCG
>Ga0265338_10010280_pt1 | contig 11009 bp, 7 predicted proteins | sample 42126metaG_FD_193579 | JGI IMG/M metagenome (GOLD analysis project Ga0265338, IMG submission 193579) | Rhizosphere microbial communities from Carex aquatilis grown in University of Washington, Seatle, WA, United States - 4-21-26 metaG | ecosystem: Host-associated > Plants > Roots > Rhizosphere >... | reverse complement strand
CGCCGACAGCAACGGCGAACACGACCGCGATCTGACCGACGAGGAATTTGGTTGGTGTCACGCTTTTTCTCCTGACGAATCAGGAGTCGCGCGAAATTCAGAAAATGAAAATCGCCTTTATGTACGCTGAAATTCTACAGCGTAGTTGAGCCAACTTGATCGTATTCGATTTCGATGATGCGCTGCTGCGAGCCTGATCTTAGCTTTGCACCTTGATGTACCCTAGGTGTCGGAGGGGCGGCAGTTCATCTGCTGCGCGGCTCGCCTGTCGGTGAAGCATGGATATTGAACCAGTCGGCGTTCGACATCTTACCCGCCCGATAGAGATAGCTCGCTTGAACTCTGCGACGGGCTCCATCTTCAGACGCCGCGAGCCCGGGATCGATCCTGACCTTCCGTGCCATCTCGGTCTTTGGCCACGCCTCGCAGCGCCACTGCTTGTTTGATCCATCTCCGACATGCTCGACCAAGAGAGTATATTCATCTAGCGTTGGAAACGCGGGGTCTTGCGGGCACGGATATTGCACCGATCCTCCGAAAATCTGATAGCCGCAGGCGAAGGACTCTACAACGTCCCAGTGCTTCTGTTCGTCATCAACGGGCGCATCAATTCGAGACGTCAACTCGGCACCACAATGTGGGCATTGATACTCTGATATCTGTTCGCGGAGCCGGTCGATTTCGTCCTGCAGCTCGACGATTGCATCGCCGCTTGCGAGTTTCTCTAGCTCGGCATGCGGATGACTCTCGTAAAGGTCGCGGCGCACCAACCGGAGGATTCGGATCGCAGCGTCTTGTGCATCGACGTTTTGGGTATTGATTGCAAGCTTGTCGGAAAGCGACGGGCTAAAGTTTGTGACGTCTGCCTTTGTGATACCGAGCCAGATCGGGAGAATTCGAAGATCTTCGTCTATCTCGCGGCTTACCAAACCGCGCAATTCGTGCTCCGGCCAGCGCCTGTTTAGGAACGCCTTGCTGAGTACCACGATGCCAAATTGCGATCCGGCTATTCCTTGATCGATCTTTCGTGAAACGCTGTCGCCGATGTCGATCGAAAATTCGTCATACCAAACCAGGACACCAAGCCGGCGCAGTGCGTGAGCCAGCGGTCTAACAAATGCGTCCTTGTCATCGGACGCATGGCAGATGAATACGTCAAAATCCGCCATCGAATGTACCTTCTCCCATGATGGACTGTTCTGTCGCCACGCACGCGCAGCCGCGATGCTCGGTCATTTTTTCCCGTCTTTCGCGCGTGCGTCACCTGCCCCCGATGAGGATTAATTATTCGGCGGGCGAGGCCCCTCTCGCCCGGCAGTCCCCGATTGCCATGGGCAATTAGGCATCCCCTGCAGGCCCATTACCCCAAAATCCGTCGCTTTGGATCAAGCTTCTTGACTTTGGGCAAAAATAGGAGAAATTAGGTCCCAGTTTTTGGAGTTCCACCCATGGCCGCTCAATCCTCGTCCCTGCGCAGCCCAGATCCGCATCTGCACCTTGCTTCCTCCCGTTGTCCGACCTGCGAGCAGCCGGTCCCCAACGAAAAGCTGGCCGAGATTTCGGAACGACTCAAAGCGCACGAGCAAAATCTCTCGCGCTCCCTCCGCGATCAGATGAGCAAGGATTTCGCCGCCCAGCTGGCACAAGTGCAGACAGCGGCCAAGACTGAGCTTCAGCGTGTCGCAAACGACAACGCCGCAACCGTCGAGAAATTGAAGCAGGACGCAGCGGCCCGCGAAGCCGCAGTTCGCGCGGAAGCTGAATCGGCCTTCAAGGAGCAGCTTGCCGATGCCGCGCGCAAGCGCCAGGAGGCCGATGACGCACGATCGGCCGTGCAGGTGGAGCTGGTGACCGAACGCGAGGCAAATGCCGCAGCACTTGCCCGCGCCAGGGTGGAGGCAGACGAGCGCGAAGCGACGGCGCGGGCCGAAGCCGCCGACGCTGCCGAGGCGCTCGTTGCGGAACGGATCGCCGAATCGACGCGGTTGCGCGAGACCGCGGAACAAGGCCTCGCAAATAAGACACGCGAACTGGAGGCCCTGCGCGATACGAGCGCGGCGGTCATCGAAAGACTCAAGACGGAAGCGACCGATCGCGAAACGGCCGCACGGATGGCGGCGACTGCCGAGACAGAAGCTATCTGGCGCGCCCAGTTGGACGAAAGCACCAAGACCAGGACGCAAGCGGAAGCCGCATTGGCAACGCTGACGGCGAGCCAGCAAGAACGCCTCGATGAACAGCGCACGGCGTTGGAGAAGGCCGGCAATGAAGCCGTGAATGCAGAGAAGGCGAAGGCATTCGACGAAAAGTTGAAGCTGGAGACTCAGCTAAAGGACCTCGCCCGTCAACTTGAGAAGAAGACGGCGGACGAGCTTGGCGAAGGCGCTGAAGTGAAGCTACTTGACGAGCTCAAGGCGCGTTTTGATGACGACACCTTCGCCCATGTCGGAAAGGGCAATCCCGGTGCGGACATAATCCAGGAAGTCATGTTTAACGGCAAAGTCTGCGGAAAGATCGTGTTCGACTCCAAGGACCGGAATGCTTGGCGCAACGATTACGTCTCGAAGCTCCGCAAGGACCAAGTTGCAGCACAAGCCGATCACGCCATCCTCTCGACGCGGGTTATGCCGGCCGGGACCAAGCAGATACACATCCAGGACGGCGTCATCGTCTCCAATCCTGCGCGCGTGCTGATCTTGGTCGAGCTTCTTCGCCAGCAGATCATATCCACCCACAAGTTGCGGCTCAGCAACGAATCCAGGACCGAAAAGACGGCCAACCTCTATTCCTTCATTACGTCGGAGCTGTGCGGTCAGCTGTTCGATCAGATCGAGACGCGCACTGCGGACATGGAGGAACTCGACGTCAAGGAAAAGAAGGCGCACGACACTGTGTGGAAGCGGCGCGGCGAACTGATCCGCAGCGTCCAGAAAGCCCGCGGCGACTTGTGTGCCCAGATCGAAACCGTGCTCGGAAGTCGGACAGATGCGCCAGATACCGAAGAGTGAAGCCCCAAACGCCGAAGCGCCCAAGGTCATCGGCCTGCAAGAACGCCGGCTCGGGCGGACGGTGTTGCGGACTTATCGAACCAAGCTGGACATCGACGAGATCCTTCCAAACGACCGCCAGCCGAGACTAGGCCCCAAAGAAGATGCCGAGCTCCAGAGTCAAATCGAGGCCAATGAAGGGCTGTTCGAGCCATTGCTGATCGAGCCCCATCCGGAAATTGGCGGTAAATACCGCATCATCGACGGCGATCGCCGCTGGACGAACTCGCAAGTCCTAGTGGCGCAGGGGCGAGAGCAATATCGGCAGATCCCGGTCGAGGTCACCGACCGTACGCTGACCGATGAGGAGCGGCTGCGTGTGTGGATCTACATCCATCGCCAGAGGAAGGAATGGGACGCCAAAGAAAAGGAGATGGTCGCCTACCGACTAGTCGAACTCGTCGGTCGGGCTGCAGCGGCGAGCATTCTGGGCATTACGGTGCGCGAACTCGACAAGCTGGTTGACGTGTTCGAGTTGTCAGAAAGGTTCACCGGCCTTCGCGAGCCCGGCGCGGGCATAACGTGGGCCCGCGAACTCATGGGCGTCAGCAAGAAGCTTCTCAGTCCGGCGGTCGTCGATGCCGTGGTGAAAAAAGTCTCGCAAAAGCGCATCACTAACTCGAAGGAGCTGCGCAAGTTGCGCGTAATTCTGCGTGACCCAGTGGCTCGGGATCATTTCATCTCGGATGTCGGGGACCTCGACTCCGCCGCGTTGCGGCTTCCTGCGGCGCGTCCCAACGCCGAGCCGGGGTTCCTTCAAGATCTGGAGACGGCGGTCGAAGCGGTGGAACGGCTGCCTTGGACAACGCTCAATGAGCTCAAGGGAAACGCCGATGTGATGAAGAGCATCGAGAAGGCGCAAGCGCTCCTGGCATCGCTGCGGAAGAATCTCTCATCATGATCGATCGGTGAGGTGACGTAGATGATCCTTGCGGACAACGAAACGCGCTTGGACCTGCTCAACAACGAAGCGATCGCTATCACGATCGTGGAGTTGCTTCGCGAGAGGCAGGCCCAACCGATCACTGTCGGTGTCCACGGCGACTGGGGCGCTGGTAAATCAAGCATCCTCGAAATGATCGAGGTCCGTTTTTTCGACGATGCGGATGTTCTCTGCCTGAAATTCAACGGATGGCGCTTTCAAGGCTTCGAAGACGCGAAGATCGCCTTGATTGAAGGGATCGTAACCGGACTGCTCGAGAAGCGGCCCCTGCTCAACAGGGCGAGCGCCGCCGTGAAAGACCTGTTCAAGCGCATCGATTGGCTCAAGGTGGCGAAACATGCCGGCGGCCTCGCCTTTACAGCCGTCACTGGCGTGCCGACGCCCGATTTGATTCAGACCATCACCGGGGGTCTGCAGAACATGCTCGCCGATCCCGCGAAACTGGCGACCAAGGAGAATCTCTCCGCTGCGATCGACGGCGTGAAGTCGGCGTTCAAGCCGGAGGCCGAGCCTAAGCACGTCCCCGAGGAAATCGCAGGGTTTCGCAAGGCTTTCGACAGGTTGCTGCATGATGCGGGTATCAAGCAGCTGATCGTCCTCGTGGATGACCTCGATCGCTGTCTGCCGGATACTGCGATCGAAACCCTAGAAGCGATCCGGCTTTTTGTCTTCACGTCCGGCACGGCATTCGTTGTCGCCGCCGACGAGGCAATGATCGAATATTCCGTCAGAAAGCACTTCCCTGAATTGCCAGACACGACGGGACCGCGAGACTACGCGCGCAACTACCTCGAGAAGCTGATCCAGGTTCCGTTCCGCATTCCGGCGCTCGGCGAGACCGAGACACGCATCTACGTAACCCTCCTCCTTGTCGGTGCAGAATTGGGAGAGGAAGACCCGAGCTATGGCAAGCTCGTCGAGGTGGCACGCGAACGGCTCAAACGGCCGTGGGAAAGCCAGCCGCTCGATCTACCCGCCATCAAGGCCGCGCTGGGCGAAAAGGTGGCGCGGGCGCACAACGCGGTGACGTTGAGTGATCAAATCGGCCCCATCCTTGCGACCGGCACGCAAGGGAATCCGCGACAGATCAAGCGGTTTCTGAACAGCTTGCTGCTCCGTCAACGGACGGCGGAAGCCCGCGGCTTCGGCAACGAGATCAAGTTGCCGATTTTGGCGAAATTGATGCTCGCCGAGCGCTTCATCCCGCGCCTGTTCGATCAAGTCGCCTTCGCCGCCGCTGCGCATCCCAAAGGCTTGTGCGAGCAACTGGGGACACTGGAGACAACGATTGCTGAACAGTCGGAAAGAGCCGCAAAGGCTCACGGTAAGGCCGCGGAGCCATCTTCCGATACCGGGGAGGTGGGACTCGCGGCCGAGTGGCTCTCCAATCCGCAGATTCGCGCTTGGGGGAAGGTTGCGCCCGTGCTCGGCGCCGTCGACCTCCGCCCATACCTGTTCATCACTAAGGACCGAAAGGACTATTTCGGCCCGGCCTCCGCGTTGGGGCACTTGGTCGGCGTGGTCGAAAAGCTCTTGGGGCCTAAACTCGCGGTTCAAAGTCTCGATGGCGACCTCAAGAAGCTGGCAGGGGTCGAAGCTGCACAAGTCTTAGAGGCGTTGCGCGGTCGGATCATCGGCGGAGACTCCTTGGCCACTGAACCACCCGGCATCGCCGGAATGGCGGCGCTGGTGAAAGCACATCCCGCACTGCAGCCCAACTTGCTCGACTTCCTGCAGGGCTTGCCAAGCGATAGATGCGGGGCTTGGCCGGTGACGGGATGGCAGGGCGTCATCATTGAGACCAGTTGCGCTGCGCGGCTCGCCGAACTCGTCGAACGCTGGGCCAACGCAGAGAAGAAGTCTGCCTTGAAAGCCGCCGCCGTTGCCGCGCGCCGCATGAAGATCAGGAGTACCTGATGGGAACGTCGGGCTCCTATGGCGGCGCTGGAAATGGATCGCCACTCATCCCGGGGTTCCTGAATGATCCGGCGCCCGCGTCGATGCCGCTTATGCCGATGCCTTCGGTGCCGCAGGTGCCGAATCCGGCGCAACAGCCAAGCGGGCCGGTGGTGCCGCCCCAACCCCGGCCCGAACCGCACCAAAATCCGCTGCCCAATCGCTTTACCGCCGCACGCACGAACCTTTCTCGCTTCGCCCGGTCCGGCGGCAGCGACCGGCCCGCGATGGGCCGTGCGGTCTCCGGATATGTGTCCAAATCTGCGGGAGGCGCTCGGCAGGCCACGCGCCGAATGGGTTCATCGCGTCAGGCAGGCGCGCGCCTCTATTCGTTCCTTACGGACGCACAATCAAGAGGACCTGTCGAAGCGCTGCGCGCGCTCAATCTCGCGGCGCTTGCCGGTCGACCGATCGAGGAAATCTTCCTGGGTATCGCCGAATACGTCTGCCCGATCGGTGGAACGGTCGACGAAGGCATTGCGCGCGATGCGTTCATCGACATGATCGCAGATCTCGCCGATCAGGGCATTACTGATTTCGATACCCTCACGTCCGCGCAGATGCAGACCGTGTTCGAGATATTCGCGACCCATGCGATCGAGGCGCGACTGTGTAACGATATCGGCAAGAACAGCATCACCCTGCCTGAAGATGTCGCGGCGGTTGAGCGGGTCCAAGCACAACTACATGACTTTGTCGCGCGGGCGGTAAGCGATGCGTTAAGTCAGCGAGGCACAACCGGTGCGCTAACGCAACAGCAAGCATTGCAATATGTCGACAGTGTCTACGAAGCGGCATTCGAGATGTTGCAGACTCTGGGCGACGCCGAGGGCGAGATATGACGCGGCATCTCATTCAAGGACACTTCGGAACGGGTGATCGTTCGAATTTGGCCGTCACGGGACCAGACGAAAAGCAAACTCGGCTCGATCTTGTCGCGTATGACAAGGTGATCGATTACGGGATCGGGGGAGCGCTAACGGATCTTAAGGCCAAGAACGTATTTCCAAGCGAGATTGCACTCGATCTTCTCGTCACGGCAGCACATGTATATGCAGCCGATACACGCATCTCGCGTGACACCGAGTCGGACGATGCATGGACACGCGAGATGCGGATCGTTGTACCGGTCAGCGACGCCGCGCGCTGGAACGCAGCAAGTCCCTTACTGGAACGCATGCTGAATTTTCTGACCGGGGACCGTTGGACGATGCAATTCCGGGCGCGGCCTGCAAAGTTTAGCCAGCTCGTTCCACAACCCGATCTCATCATGCCGTCATTTACGAGCGTCAGCCTTTTCTCGGGAGGTCTCGACAGTTTGATCGGCGCGATCGATCAGCTGGAAACTGGCGAGGTGCCGCTGCTGGTCAGCCACGCCGGCGAGCCGGCTGTCAGCAAGTCACAGGACGATTGCTTCAACCTTCTCCACGCGCAGTATCAAAAGAGCTCCTTTGACCGCCTTCGTACTTGGATGGCGTTTCCGAAAAACCTCGTCCGCAAGGTGAAATCCGAGGACACAACCCGCGGTCGTTCGTTCTTGTTCTTTGCTCTCGGCGTCTTCGCCGGCTCGGGGTTTCGACGCCACTTCGAATTGCGCACACCCGAAAACGGGTTGATCGCGCTCAATGTACCGTTAGATACATTGCGGCTCGGCGCATTGAGCACGCGCACGACCCACCCCTTCTACATTGCGCGTTGGAATGATCTCCTGAAGGCGCTCGGCATTTCCGGCCAGATCAGGAATCCCTATTGGAACAAGACCAAAGGCGAGATGGTCGCAGCGTGCCACAATCGCGCGCTCCTTAAGCGAATCGTTCCGAGCACCCTGTCATGCTCGTCGCCAACAAAGGGCCGCTGGCAGGGTCACGGAACGCAACATTGCGGATATTGCCTTCCATGTCTGATTCGCCGCGCATCACTAATGCAATTTGGCGATTCAACGACTTACACTGTGCCGGACCTGCGTTCGGAGACGTGGGATCCTACGACCGCGAGAGGAGAACAAATCCGATCCTTTCAATATGCCGCGAAGCGTCTGCGCTCCAAGCCCGGTATAGAGAGGCTCCTGATACACAAGCCTGGTCCGCTTACCGATGATCCGGGCGCCCTGCCCGAGTTTGCCGCCGTATATAGACGGGGGTTGGCCGAGGTCGAGGTCCTCCTCAAGGGCGTGCGCACACAACCATCTTGAGGCTTAAGTGACCGCCAGGCGTCTCGTTGATTTTCATTGCCATTTGGATTTGTACCCGGATCATGCCGAGGCCTTCGCCGCGTGCGAGCGAGAGGAAGTATTCACGCTCGCGGTTACGACGACGCCGCGTGCATGGCCGCGCAATCAAACGCTTGCAGCGCCCACAACGCATGTCCGCGCGGCGCTCGGTCTGCACCCGCAGCTCGTCGCCCAATATCAGCACGAAGTCGAATTGTGGGATCAATACCTCCCGCAAGCCCGCTACATCGGTGAGGTCGGTCTGGACGCCGGCCCGAAATACTTTCGATCCCTGCCGGCTCAAAAGGCTGTTTTCGAGCACATACTGAGAGCTTGCGCGCGCGCGGGTGGCAAAATTCTCACCGTTCACAGCGTTCGCGCCATCACGCCGGTCCTCGATCTATTGGAAGCGCATCTGCCGTCGCAGCGCGGCCGTGTCGTACTGCACTGGTTCACCGGCACGCGAGCAGAGGCTCGGCGTGCCGTCGATCTCGGTTGTTGGTTCTCTGTCAATGCAGAAATGTTTCGCAATGATCGTCATCAAAAAATGATCGCCGCGTTGCCCGCCGATCGCATTTTGACGGAGACGGACGGCCCCTTCACAGCGGTGGGCGACCGACCCGCGCGTCCAGCCGACGCAGCGTTGGCACTGCAACATTTGGCGTCAGCACGGGGAACGACGGTCGATATCATGTCGAAAATGGTGTTGAGCAATCTGCGCACCCTTACCGATGCAGTTGAGTAGAGAATGGTCGGCGGATGCCTCGTGGGTCATAATCGGCCATCCTCGCTTACGAAATACCAGGACCACGCTGTCTGCCGGGCGACCAGGATATCGAGTCGCCGCGCTTGAGGCCAGCGACGACCTTGCCGACGTAGCGCTCCAGGACTGGGCGCCAGGGCACGAGCGAAAACTCGCGGCTCTTTTCGATCATCGCGTATTTGCCGCTCGTTAGTTCGATGGAGCGCCGATAGGTACCCTCGATCTTTCCGCCAGCCTCGGCGTAGGCGAGACCGGTCTCACGCGCAATATTACCGCCGACCTTTGCGAGTTCACGCCGGGCCAGCGCTGTCAGCATGTTCGCTCGATAGACCGTTCGACCATCAACGGCTTCCGCGAAGCCCTCCGCGATCAGCCATTGCCGGCGACGTGACAGCGCGGCGTGGGCCTCGTGCCCGAAACCGGCATCCCGAATCTCAGCGTCACGGCCGCCAGCCAGCGTCTGATCAAGCCATGTCGCGCCCTCCGCACCAATCTGCCGTTGCAATGGTGCTCGCGAAAGAAGATCGACGGCTACCGGTGCCCTGGCCGATTGGCCGCGTTCGAACTCAACCGCCCTCGCGAGGTGATCTGATGCGATCTTCCAGGAGCCATCGGTCTCCCGATCGGCCGCGCCTGCGAGACGTCGCATCGCCTCTAGGCGGCGGATATGCGCCTGCACGAATTCCGGCGACGCCGAGGGGTCCGCCTGTCGATGAAGTTCCACGCTGTAGCGACCGCCATTCTGTTCGGCGATCCGTGCGACCGTACGGTCGACCTCCCTCGGCGCCGCTTCACGGCCTCGTATTTGCACGATCGCTCCCACCGGAGCCTCGTCGCGTGCCTCTCCGAGTTCCACGTAGTGCGCTCGACCGTCCAAACCATCGACAATCGCGTAGTGCCGGTCATTCAACTCATCGGATAATCCGCGTGCAGCCAGGCGTCCAATCAGAGGCTTCGCTCCAAGCTCGCCCGCGTCGAAGATCGCATAGTCGGTTGTCGCCCGCGATACGCCGGCAGTGGTGAGTTCGCGATGCAACGTCTTGATGATGTCACCGCGCTCGCCCATCCGGCGCAGTGTCGTTTCGATACCGTCCGCGAGTTGCCATCGTCCCGGAGCTAGTTCCTCGGCAAGCCCGAGCCGCTTCAGCTTCTGGAGGCGTCCGGTTCTGAGGGTCTGGCGGAAGGCGTCTCGCGTGTGGACCTCGGGCGCCACGACTCCATCCTTGTCTACGCGCCGCATCAGTTCGCGGTCCAGACTCGTGAGTCGTTCCTGCTCCACTTCGCCTCTCAGTCGATCTTCAATTTCCCGATCCGCCTTCGGACCCAGATCAAGGGAGACGATTTCGGCAGCACGCTCGCGCATGCCTTCGGCCATGTAGTCGCGCGCAATGACCAGGTCCTTTCCCCGGTCGTCCTTGCCGCGCAACACGATGTGGGTGTGCGGGTGGCCGGTGTTGAAATGATCGACGGCAACCCAATCGAGCTTGGTGCCGAGGTCTTCTTCCATTTGCTGCATAAGACGCCGAGTGACCGGCTTGAGATCGTCGTACTCCGCGCCGTCTTCCGCTGAAACGATGATTCGGAACTGGTGGCGGTCATCGCCGCTGCGGCCGAGGAAATCCTTGCTCTCGGTCCGATCATCGCTGGCGTCATAGAGCTGTCCGGCCTGGCCATCCCGCGTTACACCATCGCGCTGGATATATCGCAGGTGCTGTGCTGCCGCTTTGATGCCCGTGCCTTTCAGTTTGATCACCCGCGATTTGACGATCACGCGGCGCGCACGGAAGGCGGCATAACGGTCGCGTTCCGACAGCACGCGGCCGACACCGGCGCCGCGGCCGATGCGGTTGCCGTGGAATTTCTTGCCCGAGCGGCTCTTGCCGACCAGCGTCGCCGCCTGCAGCACACGTTGCAGATAGCGCCGGCCGGTCTTGCTGCCGCCGTGCCGGATCTTCCCGAGCTTCGGTTCGAATTCGTCGTCGAAGTTCATGCGCTCGCCCGCGCCGTCTGAAAGCGCGCAAGTCGCACGTGGTGCCGTATTGGTGCCGGCGCGACGGCGTTGGCACCACACATTTGGATGTGCAGACAACA
>Ga0265338_10010279_pt1 | contig 11011 bp, 8 predicted proteins | sample 42126metaG_FD_193579 | JGI IMG/M metagenome (GOLD analysis project Ga0265338, IMG submission 193579) | Rhizosphere microbial communities from Carex aquatilis grown in University of Washington, Seatle, WA, United States - 4-21-26 metaG | ecosystem: Host-associated > Plants > Roots > Rhizosphere >... | reverse complement strand
GCCTGCAGCACCAGCGAGGCGGTAAAATCCTGCGCCGAGAAACCGGCGTTGAAATGCCCGAGCACGATCTCGTCGACGTCTTTCGCCCCGATGCCCGCATCGGCGAGCGCCTCGGCCGTAACCCGCACGATCAGGCTCTCGACGCTCTCCCCAGCGAGCTTGCCGAACGGGGTATGGGCCCAGCCGACGATACAGGCGGTCATCGAAGCCTCCATTTGCCGAACTTTGGTCGCATTGGTCGGCGATGTACTGCAATCCACCGCGATACGATGACAAATGCCGGGGTTGCGGCGGGCTTTGCGTCCCGTATAAACCTTAGATAGCCTAGCGCCGCTGCCTGCGAAATCCACGCGTTTTCTTGGGTCATTGCCTTGGCCCGAAGCCCAGAACCGGACCGCGACCATTGCCACATTGTGCTAGACGCCGCCTTCCGATGTTTGGCCTTGCCATTGTGGCAGTGCTGGCGCTTGCCGGCACGACGCAGGCCCGCGCCGAGGCGCAGCTTCTGATCGAGGCCGCGACCGGCAAGGTGCTGCACGCCGAAAACGCCACCTATCCCTGGTATCCGGCCTCCGTCACCAAATTGATGACCGCCTACACCACGCTGCGCGCCATCAAGGAAGGCCGCATCGGCTTCAACACGCTGCTCACCGTCTCGCGCAACGCGGCGGCGCAGCAGCCGACCAAGATGGGGTTCAAGGCCGGCACCACGCTCACCGTCGACAACGCGCTGAAGATGCTGATGGTGAAATCCGCCAACGACATGGCGGTGGCGATCGCCGAGGGCGTCGGTGGCTCGATCGAGGGCTTCGCCGATATGATGAACGCCAACGCCCGGCGGCTCGGCATGACGGAATCGCATTTCGTCAATCCGAACGGGCTGCCGGCGGAAAACCACGTCACCTCGGCGCGCGACCTCGGCATTCTCGCCCGCGCGCTGATCCAGGAATTTCCGGAAGACGATTTCTACTGGCACATCCACGCCATCCAGTACGGCAATCGCGTGCTGCATAATTACAATTCGCTGCTCGACCGCTATCCCGGCGCCGACGGCATGAAGACCGGCTTCATCTGCGCCTCGGGCTACAACCTGGTGGCGTCGGCGACCCGCAACGGCCGCCGCCTGATCGCCATCGTGCTCGGCGCCTATTCCGGCGCGGTGCGCGCGCAGAAGGCGGCGCAATTGCTGGAAAACGGATTCAACAGCGGCGGGCTGTCCTGGCTCACGCCCTCGCTCGGCACCGTCGACGCGCTGGCGCCGATCGACGCCCAGCCGCCCAATTTGCGCGACGAAATGTGCGGCGGCCACCGCCGCAAGCCGCCGTCGGAAGACAACGACGAGGAACAGCAGGCCGCCGGCGACAACGGCTCGGCACAGGGCTTCATGCTGTCCGCCTTGCGGCCGCCGAACGGCAAGTTCGTGCTCGGACCGCCGGTCGAAACCGAAGCGCCGATCAAGGTTTTCACCGGCCCGGCCGATCATCCGGACCCGGTGCAGGTCGCCGAACCGCGGGCAAAGAAGAAAAAACACGTCGCCAAAAAAGAGAGCGGAGAGAAAAAGGCAGCTGCGGAAAAGAAAGAAGGCGCCAAGAAAGATAGCGCCAAGACCGCGAGCGCACCCAAGCACGCCAAACCTGCGGCCAAGCCGAAGGTCAGTTCGGCCAACTAATGGCCGAGACCGGCGATAGCGCCGATCGGCGCCGGCCGGGCGATCCCATTCCGCTCACCGTCCTCACCGGCTTTCTCGGCGCCGGCAAGACGACACTGCTCAACCGGCTGCTGAAAGACGCAGCGCTCGCCGAAACCGCCGTCATCATCAACGAATTCGGCGACGTGGCGCTCGATCACCTGCTGGTCGAATATATCGGCGACAACATGGTGCTGCTGCAATCGGGCTGCCTGTGCTGCACCATGCGCGGCGATCTGGTCGATGCGCTGGAGACACTCTTGCGCGATCTCGATAACCGGCGTTGCACCTTCCGCCGCGTGCTGATCGAGACCACCGGCCTCGCCGACCCCGCGCCGCTGCTGCATACCGCGATGGCGCACCCATATCTCGTGCTGCGCTACCGCCTCGACGGCGTCGTCACCGTGGTTGACGCGGTGAACGGCGAAGCGACGCTCGACGCGCATGCCGAGGCGGTGAAGCAGGCGGCGGTGGCCGACCGCATCGTATTGACGAAAACCGATCTGGCCACGGCGGAGCAGCGTGAAGCTATCGTCACGCGGCTGCGGGCGCTCAATCCGGCGGCGCCCATTCTCGACGCCGCCAAGGGTGAAGCGGCCGCGGAGCGCGTGCTCAATTGCGGGCTCTACGATCCGGCGCGCAAAATCCCTGACGTCAAGAAATGGCTGGCCGCCGAAGCCTATGCCGACGATCACCATCACCACCATCATGACGTCAATCGCCACGACGAGCATATCCGCTCCTTCGTGCTCACCGCCGACGCCGCGATCCCGGCCGGCACGCTGGAGATGTTTCTCGAGCTCTTGCGCGCGACCCACGGCGCCAGGCTGTTGCGCCTCAAGGGCATCGTCAAGCTCGCCGAAATGCCCGATACGCCGGTGGTGGTGCACGGTGTGCAGCACGTCTTTCATCCGACCGCGCGGCTCGAACGCTGGCCGGACGATGACCACCGTACCCGGCTGGTCTTCATCACCCGCGACCTGCCGGAGGCGACCGTGCGGGAGCTGTTCGAGGCCTTTCTCGGCGCCGTGGCGCCCGATCGCGCGGACAGCGCGGCGATTACCGACAATCCGCTGGTGCCCTTCGGCGGGGTTGACCGCTAGCTGCCCTTGCATAGCCCCCCGACTCGACTCATGCTGCCCGACGCTCGCCGGCCGAGAGTCTGGCGGCGATTGGGGGAAACGCCATGCAACGGCCAATTGAGCGACCCTGGCTCAAGCACTATCCGCCGGGCGTACCCGCCGATATCGACACGACGCGCTATCCGTCGCTGGTGGCGATGTTCGAGGAAAGCTTCAAGGTCAACGCCGCGCGCGAAGCCTGCGTGTGCATGGGTAAGAGTCTGACCTTCGCCGAGCTCGACCAGGACTCGCGCGCCTTCGCCGCCTGGCTGCAGAGCAAGGGCCTGCCACGCGGCGCCCGCGTCGCCATCATGATGCCGAACGTGCTGCAATATGCGGTGGTGATCGCCGGAACCTTACGCGCTGGCCTGACCGCCGTAAACGTGAACCCGCTGTACAAACCGCGCGAACTGGAATTCCAGCTCAAGGATTGCGGCGCCGACGTCATCGTCGTGCTCGAAAACTTCGCCGCGGTGCTGCAGGAGGCGCTGCCGCACACGCCGGTCAAGCACGTGGTGATCGCGAGCTTTGGCGACATGCTCGGCATGCTGAAGGGCGCCGTGGTCAATACAATCGTACGCCACGTCAAGAAGTTGGTGCCGGCCTACGCGCTGCCGGGCGCAATCAAGTTCAACGAGGTACTCGGCGCCGGCCGCAAGCTTCCGTTCACGGCCGTTGCCGTCGGACCCGACGACATCGCCTTCCTGCAATATACCGGCGGCACCACCGGTGTCGCCAAAGGCGCCATGCTGCTGCACAGGAACCTTGTCGCCAACGTGCTGCAGGTGGTGGCGTGGAACGAGCCGATGGTGGCGATACCACCGGTGATCGACCGCATCATCGTCGTCACCGCGCTGCCGCTCTATCATATCTTTGCGCTGACCGCGTGCTTCCTGTTCGCCATCCGCACCGGCGGCATGTGCATCTTGATTCCGAACCCGCGCGATATCGCCGGCCTGATCAAGGAAGTGAGCCGCTACAAGGTGAACCTGTTTCCGGCGGTGAACACGCTCTACAATGCGCTGCTCAATCATCCGGATTTCGGCAAGCTCGATCTGAGCATGCTGAAATCCGCGGTTGCCGGCGGCATGGCGGTGCAGAAGTCGGTTGCCGACGCGTGGGTGAAAGCGACCGGCAAGCCGATCGTGGAGGGCTACGGCCTGTCGGAAACCTCGCCGGTGCTCACCTGCAACCGCGGCGATATCGTTGAATGGACCGGCACCATCGGATTTCCAGTCCCGTCGACCGACATTTCCATTCGCGACGACGACGGCCATGAAGTGCCGATCGGCGAGCACGGCGAGATTTGCGCGCGCGGCCCGCAGATCATGCCCGGCTATTGGCAGCGGCCCGACGAGACCGCCAAGGTGATGACCGAGGACGGCTTCTTCCGCACCGGCGATATCGGCGTGATGGACGAGCAAGGCCGCGTCAAGATCATCGACCGCAAGAAGGACATGATCTCGGTCTCTGGCTTCAAGGTGTTCCCCAACGAGGTCGAGGACGTGGCGATGATGCAGGGCGGCGTCCTGGAATGCGCCGCGGTCGGCGTGCCGGACATCCATTCCGGCGAGGCCGTCAAACTCTATGCGGTGAAGAAGTCACCGGATCTCGACGAGAAACAGCTCAAGCAGTACATGCACAGCCAGCTCGCCGGCTACAAGGTGCCGAAGCAGATCGAATTCCGCAAAGAGTTGCCGAAGACTAATGTCGGCAAGATCCTGCGCCGCGCGCTGCGGGACGACCCATGAGCGGCGCGTCCGCGCAGCCTTCGCCGGCCGACGTGGTTGCGTTCTGGCGCGCGGCCGGGCCAAAGAAGTGGTTCGAGAAAGATGCGGCCTTCGACGACGATATCCGCCGGCGTTTTCTGGCGCTGCACGAAGCGGCCGCCGCTGGCAAGCTCACCGCCTGGGAGGCGAGCGCGGAAGGCGCGCTGGCGCTGCTCATTCTGCTCGATCAGTTTCCGCGCAATATGTTCCGTGGGCAGGCGCGCACCTTCGCCACCGACCCGCTGGCGCGCGCCATTGCCAGCCGCGCCATCCTCAACGGCTTCGACGGCGCGTTTCCCGATATGCGCGGCTTTTTCTACCTGCCGTTCGAGCATTCGGAGGACCTCGCCGACCAGCGGCGCGGCCTCACGCTGTACAAGGCAGCCGGCGACGCCGATGGATTGAAATGGGCGGAAATTCATGCCGACATCATCCGCCGCTTCGGCCGTTTCCCGCATCGCAACGCGGTGCTCGGCCGCGTCAGCACGCCGGAGGAACAGAAGTTTCTCGATGACGGCGGCTTTTCAGGGTGAGCGCATGAGCGACTTCCGCGGAGTCTTTCCCTATCTGGTGTCGCCGATCGACGAGCGCGGCCACGTCATGACCGACGTGCTGGAACGGCTGGTGGTCGATCTGATCCTGTCCGGCGTGCACGGGCTTACGCCGCTCGGCTCGACCGGCGAATTCGCCTATCTGACGCGCGAGCAGCGCGCGGCGGTTGTGAAGACGACGGTCGAGGCCACGCGCCAGCGCGTGCCGGTGATCGCCGGCGTGGCCTCGACGTCGACTGCGGACGCAGTCGCGCAGGCCATGCATTATCAGACGCTCGGCGCCGACGGCATCCTCGCCATCCTCGAAGCCTATTTCCCGCTTAAGGACGCGCAGATCGAGGCTTACTTTCGTGCCATCGCCGACGCAGTCGACATTCCAGTGGTGCTCTATACCAATCCACAATTCCAGCGCAGCGATCTTTCCCTCGACGTCATCGCGCGATTGTCGGCGCATCCGCGCATCCACGCCATCAAGGATGCCTCCACCAATACCGGGCGGCTGCTGTCGATCATGAACCGCTGCCCCAACCTGAAAGTGTTTTCCGCCTCCGCGCATATTCCGGCGGCGGTGATGCTAATCGGCGGCGTCGGCTGGATGGCGGGCCCGGCCTGCATCGTACCGCGCCAGAGCGTCAAACTTTACGAGCTCTGCCGCGCCGGCGAATGGACGGATGCGATGGCCTTGCAACGCAAGCTCTGGCGCATCAACGAGGCCTTCGCGCGCTTCAGTCTCGCCGCCTGCATCAAGGCCGGCCTGCAAATCCAGGGCTACGCGGTCGGCGATCCGTTGCCGCCGCAGGCCGCCTTGACGGTCGACGAACGTAAAGTCGTCGAGCGCATTCTGGCGGACTTGGGCGAACTCGAAAAGCCTTGATTCATCGGCATAAACGGCGCCACCCAACCGATTCTTAACGGTTCCTTGCTAGGAAAACGCGATGGCTTTGCCGTCGTTCGCACACCGGCCATCGCCGGCGCGGAGGGAACGCGTGGCGCTGGTCGATTCCGAAAATGCCGCTCCCGCGCCGCAAGCCGCGGCGGGCGTCGTCGCGCGCGTCAAGGCGTTTCTCGCCGATAAGAGCGACAGCCGGCTGGCGCAACTGTTCGCCGGAAAGGTTTTTCTCGTCCGCGTCGCCAGTGCAGTGCTCGCGCTTGCGAGCCAGGTCCTTCTCGCGCGTTGGATGGGCAGTTTCGAGTTCGGTATTTACATCTATGTATGGACCTGGGTGCTGATGATCGGCGCGCTCTCGGATATCGGCCTGTCGTCGGCGTCCCGCCGTTTCATTCCGGAATACATCGAGCTCAACTCGATCGACCGCCTGCGTGGATTTCTCGGCGGCAGCCGCTGGCTCGCCTTCGGCATCGCCACGGCGATCGGCGCCATCGGCGCCGGCGGTGTGACCTTGATATCGCCCTGGCTCGATCAATTCACCGTCGTGCCACTTTATCTGGCCTGTCTCACCATTCCGATTTACGGCCTGGTGCAGGTGCAAGCCGGCATCGCGCAATCCTATAACTGGCCAAATCTCGCGCTGATGCCGTTCTTCATTTGGCGTCAGCTTGTCATCACCGTGCTGATGGGCGCGGCCTATCTGCTGGGCGCGCCGACCGGCGCAATGACCGCGATGCTCATCGCCGTTGGCGCCACCTGGGCGGTGACCGTCGCCCAGATGATCGTGCTCGATCGCCGCCTTAAGAGGATCGTGCCGGCCGGCCCGAAGCAATACGAGGTCAAGACCTGGCTCGCCACATCGCTGCCGATGTTCACGGTCGAAGTCTTCTATCTGCTGCTGACTTACGTCGACATCCTCACGCTCGAGCAGTTCCGCCCGCCCGACGAAGTCGCGGTCTACTATGCCGGCGCGCGGCTCTTGGCGCTGGTCGCCTTCATCTATTTCGCCATCGCTGGCGCCACCACGCACAAATTCACCGAATATCATGTGGCCGGCAACAGAGAGCGCCTTGCCTCGTTCTTTGCCGAGACCACCCGGTGGACGTTCTGGCCCTCGCTCGCGGCCTGCGCGTTGATCCTCGCTTTGGGCCAGCCATTGCTCGCGCTGTTCGGCAACAATTTCGAGCGCGGCTACGGCGTGATGTTCATTTTGGCAGTCGGCATGTTGGCGCGTGCGGCCGTTGGACCTGCCGAACGGCTGCTCAACATGTTGGGCGAACGCAAGCCGTGCGCCATGATCTATGCCGCCGCCTTTGCGATCAATCTCGGGCTCTGTGTGCTGCTCATTCCGCGCTTGGGCATCGAAGGCGCCGGCGTCGCGACTTCGAGCGCGCTGGTGGCGGAGTCGATTATGCTCTATCTCGTCGCCAAGCGGCGGCTCGGCTTCCACGTGTTCATCATGGGCGGTGCTTCCGAAGCGGAACGCTAAGCCTTCTCGCGCAATAATCGCCGGATCACCTTCCCCGTCGTCGTCATCGGCAGGTCGTCGATGAAGGCGACCTCGCGCGGATATTCGTGCGCCGACAGGCGCGTGCGCACGAAAGTCTGGATTTCGGCGGCCAGCGCGTCGGACGGCGCCTGGCCCTTCTTGAGCACGATGAAAGCCTTGACGATCTCGGTGCGCAGCGGATCTGGCTTGCCGACCACCGCAGCAAGCGCCACCGCCGGATGACGGATCAGGCAATCCTCGATCTCGCCGGGCCCGATGCGGAAGCCGGACGAGGTGATGACGTCGTCGTCGCGGCCGACGAAAGAAATATAGCCATGTTCGTCGGTGACGCCCTGGTCGCCGGTGGTCATCCAGTCGCCGATGAACTTGTCGCGCGTCGCCTGCGGCTTGCCCCAGTATTCGAGGAACATCACCGGGTTGGGACGCATCACCGCAATCTGGCCGACCTCGCCCGCTCTGAGCGGCTCGCCGTCCTTGCCGATCACCGCGACGCGGTGGCCTGGGACCGGCTTGCCGATGGCGCCAGCCTTGAGCATGCCGAGCTGCGCGCAGGAGCCGAGCACCAGATTGCATTCGGTCTGGCCGTAGAATTCGTTGATAGCGAGACCGAAGGCGGCCTTGCCCCATTCCAGCGCCTCGACGCCGAGCGATTCGCCGCCCGAGGCGACACTGCGCAATTTGAAATCGTAGCGCCCGTGCGGGTTCGGCGCCGCGCGCATCATGCGCAAAGCGGTCGGCGGAATGAACGCGTTGCGCACTTGCGTCTTCGCCATCAACGCGAAGGCTTCGTCCGGATCGAACTTGTCGAAGCGGCGCGCCACGACCGGCACGCCGTAGTGCAGGCTCGGCAGCAGCGCGTCGAGCAGCCCGCCGGCCCAGGCCCAATCGGCCGGCGTCCAGTAGCGGTCGCCGGCTTGCGGAAACGGAAAATGCGGCAGCTCGATGCCCGGCAAGTGGCCGAGCAGGACGCGATGCGCGTGCAGCGCGCCCTTCGGCTGCCCGGTGGTGCCCGATGTGTAGATCATCATCGCCGGATCGTCAGCGGCGGTGTCTACGGCTATGAAATCGGACGAGGCGCGCGCCAGCAAATCGGCAAAACTGTCGTCGACCGAAACGGCGCAGGCAAGTTCAGTCACCTCGCCGCGCACGCCGTCGAGCTTGGCCAACCCCTGCGCATTGGTGATGAGCGCCTTGGCGCATGAATTCTGCAACCGGTAGGACAGAGCATCGGGGCCGAACAGCGCGGCGATCGGCAGAGCGACGGCGCCGAGCTTGTAGATCGCAATGTGTGCTGCGGCGACTTCCGGCGTCTGCGGCAGCATGATCGCGACGCGGTCGCCGCGCGTGACACCAAACGCGCGCAGTACATTGGCGAGTCGGTTGGAGGTATCGCGCAAGGCGCCGTAGCTGATAGCGTCCTGGCGTCCGTCGGCATGGACATTCAGGATGGCGAGCCGGTCCGGCTCGACATTGGCCCAGCGGTCGCAGACGTCGACGCCGATATTGTACCGCGCCGGGATATCCCAGCGGAATTGGCGATAGACATCGTCGTAATCGTCGAGACGCGGCAGCACCGGCATGAGCCGCAAACTAGTCAGCGACGCACGCAAGGTCCAGCCCACCAGGCGTTGCGCTTGCCCTTCGCGGTCTCGGTCGTGGCGATCCAAATGCCGGCGAACACCGCCAGGAGCCCGACGACCAGATTGACGGTAATCGGCTCACCGACCAGTTGGTGTGCGAGCAGGGCCGCGGCGATCGGATTGACCGTCATGGTGTTGGCGACTCGCGTCGGCGACGCCCTCTGCAAGGCCATCACCCAGAGAATGAAGGCCAGCGCGCCGCCGCCGATGCCCAGATAGACGCCGGCGATCCATTGCGGTGCGCCGAAGCTCTCCAGCACCGCGACCCGGCCGGTCAACAGGCCGACAACAACCAGCGCAGCCGCGCCCGCCCCCATGCCGACGGCCAGAAACCCCAGGGCGCTCGAGCGCCGGATGAAGCCGCGCGACCAGACATTGTAAAACGCCATGCAAAGCACGGCGGCGGTCATGATCAACTCGCCGCGCCAGGCGCCGGACGGCGCGGCGGCAAGACCCGACGCGAGCGCCGCGAAAACGCCGAGCACGGCGATGCCAACGCCGACGGATTTGCGCATCGTCAATGGCTCGATGCCGAGAATACCGCCAACCAGCATGGTCTGCAGCGGCAAAGTCGACAGCGCGAGACTGGCGCGGGCCGCCGTCGTGTAGCCGAGCGCAATGTTGTAGAGAATGAAGAACAGGCCGAAAAAGCACAGTCCCAAGGCGGCAACGCCGGGCCAGTCGCTGCGCGGCGGCCATTTCACGCGCATCACGAGCGCCATCGGCAGCACGAAGAGAAATCCGATGCCCCAGCGCAGAATGGCGAGCGTGAGCGCGTCGGCGTTGCCAACCAGATAGCGCGTGACAGCCGCTGCCGTGCCGCCGAGACAGCTCGAAACGATCGCGATCAAGACCCCGATCAGTTCGCTCACATGCGTTCCTCCGCCGACGGGGCAAGACTATGCCACGGCCGGCATTCGGGTAAAAAAGTGGGGCCCGGCAAAGCCGAGCCCCGCAACGTTCACGACGGCGGGTGCTCAGTGCCGGCTGCAGCGTGCCGACGCCGGCTGGCCCGGCACCTTGAACCGCTTGCCGGTGTCGGTGACCCGACTGCCGTTCACGCGCAGGATCGAGAAATCCCGGTCGATGTAATTGCCGACGTAGAGGAAGCGGCCGTCGGCCGAAAAGCACACCGCCTCGGGCAGCGCGCCGACCTCGATGTCCTTGAGCTTGGTCACCGTCTTGCCTTTGATGCGCAGGATCGTCGCCATGCCGCCGCGATGATACATGAACGATTTGCGATCCTTGTTGGAGCCGACGGCATCGATGACGGCGGCGATCCTTCCGTCCGGGCTGATCGCCAGACCCTCCGGGCTATCCGGAACTGCGATGTGGTCGATGACGCGCGGCGGCCTGGCCGTCAGATCGATCACGCTGACGGTGTCGACATTGCCATCGGACGTTCCCTGATTGCCGTTGTCCGTCGTCAGCGCGAGGCTGCCGTTCGGCGTCACGGCGATGTTGTACGGCCACAGGCCGACCGGCAAATCGTGCTTGGTGTCGGTGACCTTCTCGCCGTCGACGTCGAGCTGCGCCACCTTGTGGCCGGCGAACTTGGTGGCCAGCGCATGCTTGCCGTCGGGGGTGAAGACGACGTGCGAAACTTCCTCGCCCATGTCGACGGTGCCGACGATCTTCACCTCGGCACCCTTGATCGACAGGATGCTGATCGACTTGCCGGCGCGATTGGCGACCAGCGCCAGCGTGCCGGCCGCATTGATGCTCAAGCCGGACGGCTGCTTGGCGCCGCTCAGGGTCGCAACCAGCTTGGCCGGTTTCGCCTTGAGATCGATGACGTAGATCTTGTCGTCCGGGACCGGCTTCAACGCGTCGCCGGCTTTGGT
>Ga0265338_10010278_pt1 | contig 11011 bp, 10 predicted proteins | sample 42126metaG_FD_193579 | JGI IMG/M metagenome (GOLD analysis project Ga0265338, IMG submission 193579) | Rhizosphere microbial communities from Carex aquatilis grown in University of Washington, Seatle, WA, United States - 4-21-26 metaG | ecosystem: Host-associated > Plants > Roots > Rhizosphere... | reverse complement strand
ATCAATACTGATCTGGAGGTATTCGAGACCGGCGCGGTTGAGGCGCTCGATGCGGTCGGCAACGAGGAGATAACCGTTGGTGATGAGCCCTGCAATGATTCCGTTGTGGCGAATGCGGGCGATGACGTCGTCAAGCTCGGGATGAAGAAGCGGCTCGCCGCCGCTAATCGTGATGATTGACGTGCCCATGGCGCCGAGGCGATCGATGCGGCGAAACATTTCGTCGAGCGGGACCGGCTTCGAGAAATCGTCGTATTCGTTGCAATAGGTGCAGGCGAGATTGCAGCGGCGCATGGGAATAATGTGCGCGAGCAGAGGGTGGCGCGTGGAAGCGAGGCCCTTCGCGAGCATGCGGAATTCGCGGAGCTTGCGATGCGCCGCGCGCATTTTCCTGCGAATTTTCTTTGCGGCTGTCACTGGGTTTGTGAGAAGAGGCCACCCCAATCATCTGCTGGCCCCTACACAAGCATTATGCCACACGTTCCCCCGCTCCCTTGCCGCATGGTGATTGGCCTGCAATGACTGGCGCGACTGCGTTACTCCCCTTCCGAAATGCGGCGCAAACATTTACACTGGCTGGCCCCAACCATTGAGGAGGAACTTCTGTGGGAATCGAACGGGCCCTGATCAGTGTGTACGACAAGAGCGGATTGGTAGAGTTTGCGCGCGAGCTCTCATCGCTCGGCGTGGAAATTGTTTCCACTGGCGGGACGGCAAAGCTGCTGCGCGATGCGGGAATTTCCGTGCGCGATGTGGCCGAGTTGACTGGCTGGCCAGAGATGCTGGGTGGGCGCGTGAAAACCCTGCATCCGAAAGTGCATGGGGGGATTTTGTTTCAGCGCGCAAAGCCGGAGGACCGCAAGCAGGCAGCCGAGCATGGGATTGGGGCAATTGATCTCGTGGTGGTGAATTTGTATCCGTTTTCGGCGACGGCGGCCAAGCCGGGAGTGACGCCGGAAGAGTTGATCGAGAATATTGATATCGGCGGGCCTTCGATGGTGAGGTCCGCTGCGAAAAATTTTGCGAGCGTGGGAGTGGTGACGGATCCCGCGGACTACGCGGCAGTAGCTGCTGAACTGCGCGAGAAGAAAGAGTTGAGTCTGGCGACGCGCCTGGGGCTCGCGCGAAAGGCATATGCGCGAACAGCGCGCTACGATGGCGAAATCGCGACTGAACTGGAGCGGCTCGCTCTGGGGGCTGAAGCGGCACAAGGAAGCCTGACGATGACCAGCCTGGAGAAATTACCGGAGCGGATCAACATTTCACTCGAGCGGCGGCAGTCCATGCGCTACGGAGAAAATCCACATCAGGCTGCCGCACTTTACGTTCCCGCAGGACGGGTTGCCGCGGGGCTTGCAGGTGCACGGCAAATTCAGGGCAAAGAGCTTTCGTACAACAATCTGGTGGACCTGGATTCGGCGTGGGCGCTGGCGATGGAGTTTCGTCGCCCGGCGGCCGCGATCATTAAGCACAACAATCCGGCGGGCGCCGCAGAACAGGAGACTTTGCGCGAGGCTTACGAGAAAGCGCTGGTCTGCGATCCGGTGTCCGCATTCGGCGGCGTGCTGGCGTTCAACCGCACGGTTGACGCAGCGACGGCAGAGGAAGTGGCGAAGCTTTTCGTCGAATGCATCGTGGCGCCGGGCTTCGATCCCGCCGCGCTCGAGAAATTCGCAGCGAAGAAAAATTTGCGGCTGCTGGAAATGCCGCGCGAACATGCGCCCGTCGAACTGGAACTGAAGCGAATTTCGGGCGGCGTGCTGGTGCAGGAATCCGACGCGCATGAGTTGAGCGATGCAGAATTAAAGGTGGTGAGCGAGCGCCCACCCACCGATGCGGAACGCCGCGCGCTTCTATTCGGCTGGAAAGTATGCAAGCACGTGAAATCAAACGCGATTGTCTTTGCGCGCGAGGGACAATCCGTGGGCGTGGGCGCGGGACAGATGAGCCGCGTGGACTCCGTAAAAATTGCTGTGATGAAGGCAGCGACTGCCGGGCTATCCCTGGCGGGCAGCGTGGTGGCGTCGGATGCCTTCTTCCCATTCCCCGACGGCGTGGAAGAGGCGGGCAAAGCCGGCGCGACAGCGGTGATTCAGCCGGGCGGCTCGATGCGCGATGCGGACGTGATTGCCGCAGGCAACAAGCTGGGCATGGCGATGGTGTTTACCGGTGCGCGCCATTTCCGCCATTAAGCGGCGGGACGGCGGCAACGGTTGGTTTCTGGCGGTGATACGTGATTTCGATCACTTGTAAGTCGCCACCTTCGGGGATAATTTCCGAGCGCAAGATGAAGGTATCCGCATCCACGCGCGTTACAACGGAGTGTTTCGGTTCGCCATCCACGGGATTTTCGAAGATCGCTTTCGTCGCGTCGAAGCTGGCGAGTCTTAGAAACGTGGCGTCCGTCTTTTCCCACGGCACAAGGGCGGGCGTGAAGTGGCGAATGTAGAAATTGATTGCGTCCGGCTTTTCCATCAGCGCGAACAATTCGAGCACGAGAGTTTTTTCGTCTTCCACAAGGCGAAATGTACCGAGCATCGTCCCGGCTTTTGGCGATGTCCAGGATTGCTCGGCCACTCGCGGTCCCCAGGTTCCCTGCCAGCGTCCCTCGAGCCACGCGAAATCGGCCAGCGTCGCTTTCGGAGTTGCGATGGCAGGCGAAAGAGCTTGAGTTGTTTCAGAAGCGGGAGCTGAATTTGCAGACGGTGTCGCGGGGCTTGGGGCCTGCGAATGCGCCCCAACTCCGGCACGCTTTTGCGCGGGGGATGCGCCCGGAACAATGGAGAGAAAGGCTACCGCGAGCATTGCAGATACAAGCATGGACTGGGTCTTGGTGTGCGACATTTCAACCTCCAACCGCCAAATGAACTTTTAAGAAATATTACGCTGAAAGCTGAATTTCTTCTGAAACAGGGCATCCCGGAATGGCGTTCGCCGCGTCCCATGATTATGGGATATTGGGAAGAATACGCTTCAGGGGAAAACTTTGACGCCCCCGCATCCCTATACGATAATAGAGTTTTACGGCCTACTCATGAAAGCTATTCTTAGCGTCACCTCTTTGACTCTTCTGTTGGGCACGACGCCTGCGTTGGCGCAGGATGCCGCTCGGCCACAATCACCCGGCCGGCCGCAATCGCAGCCCACTGTGGACATTCAATCCTTGGATGATTCCGCGCGGGGTGATGCCTATTACAACTTCCTGATGGGGCATACGCAAGAACTTCAGTACGAGCTGAATGGCGAGGACGACCTGGCAGAGAAATCCATCGCCTCGTATAAGAAGGCGCTGGAAATTGACCCTAATTCGCCGGTGATTATGGAGCGGCTGGCGGAAATTTATTCGAAGTCGAAGCGAATCCACGACGCGGTGATCGAAGCCCAGGCAGCGCTGAAAGTTGATCCGGACAATCTGGATGCGCACCGCCTGCTCGCACGAATTTACGTGCGTACGCTGGGAGATCTGAGCACGGGAGACGTACAGAAGGAAAACATCGGGAAAGCCGTGGCGCAATTTCAGGCGATATTGAAAATCCAACCCGCCGACACGTATTCGGCGCTATGGCTCGCGCGACTCTACCGCTTCGAAAACCAACATGGCGATGCGGAGCAGGTGCTGCGCGGCGTTTTGAAGCGCGAACCCGATAATGGCCCGGCTCTCGAACAGCTCAGCCAGATTCTGGTCGATGAAGGGCGTTCACAGGATGCGATCACGCTACTGACGCAAGCGGCGGGAGACAGTTCGTCGCCCGATATTTACGATTTACTTGGCGATGCGTATTCGCAGGAAAAAGATTATCCAAAGGCTGAAGAGGCATACCGCAAAGCCGTCGCTGAAGATCCAGACGACGTGGGCCATTTGCACGGGCTGGCGCAAGCGCTGCTCGCGCAAGACAAGTACGCCGAGGCGCTCGAACAATTCAAGAAACTCTCCGAACTCGAGCCAGGCACTTCCGAAAATTACGTGCGCATGGCGCAGCTCTACCGCAGGGTTGGCAATTTCAAGGAAGCGGAATCGAGCCTGCTGCGCGCAAAGCAACTGACGCCCGGCAATCTGGAGATTCTGTACAACGAGGCGCTGCTCTATGAGGACGAAGGGCGCTTTGATGATGCCGTGAAAGTGTTGAGCGACGCGATTGCCGGAATCAAAACGCAGTCCGCGACCGGAACCGAAGCGAGTCCAAACGCGCTGGCAATCCTCTACGAGCAATTGGGCCGCGCCCATGAACAGGCGCAGAATTTTGCGGCCGCAATCGAGACGTTTCAGGAGATGGCCAAGCTGGGGCCTGAGGCGGAGAAGCGCGCGCGCATGCTCCTGATCGAAGCGTACAAAGATAGCCGCGACCTGGACCGCGCAATTGACGAAACAAAGAAAGGCCTGGTGGACTCTCCCAAGGACCGCGATCTGACCATCACGCTGGCGATGCTGTACGGCGAAAAAACCGACGCCGAAGCTGGAACGAAACTTCTGGATACCTTGCTGCAGGGCAATGACAATGACCAGGAGATTTACCTGAACATCGCTCAGGTGGATGAGCGCGGCAAGAAATACTCCGATGCGGAACATGCTGCTGTGAAGGCCGGCGAAATGGCGCACGCGGCTTCGGACAAGGAAATGGTCTGGTTCCTGCTCGGCGCAATTTACGAGTCCGAGAAGAAATTCGACGATGCGGAACAACAGTTCCGCAAAGTGCTCGACGAGAACCCGAACAACGCCTCAGCGCTGAATGATTATGGCTACATGCTCGCCGACCGCGGCATCCGTCTGGACGAAGCTGCTTCGATGATCCAGCGCGCTCTAAAACAGGAACCGAACAGCGGAGCCTATCTCGACAGCCTGGGCTGGACCTACTACAAGCAGAACAAACTCGCAGAGGCCGAAGAATCACTTCGCAAAGCTTCCGACCGCGATAGCCACGACCCCACAATTCTGGGCCACCTCGCCGAAGTTTATTTGAAGATGGGGCAAACGGATCGCGCGGCGCGGTTGATGGAGCGCGCTCTGAGCGAGTGGCAGAAGGCAGTGCCCGCGGATTATGAGGCGGACCGCGTGAATGAACTCGACACACAATTGAAGACCCTGAAAAAGCGTCTCGCGCAGAAATCCACTCCTGAAACGGCCAAACCGCAGTAAGCTCCCCGCATGTCACCAGTAAAAAAAGCATCGGTGCGCCTGCCGGCGTTTGCAAAAATTAATCTCTGCCTGCACGTGATGGGAAGACGGCCAGACGGCTATCACGAACTCCGCACGATTTTTCAGGCGGTCTCGCTGAAGGATACTCTCGAGCTTTCTCTTACATCGCAGCCGGGAATCGCTCTCGAGACCACAGACCCTGCTCTGCCGACTGGCCCGGAGAATCTCGTTTATCGAGCGATCGACGCGGTCGGATGCGAAACAGGGTTTCGCGGCGGCGTTCATGCCCGGCTGGAAAAACGCATTCCCGTAGCGCGAGGCCTGGGAGGCGGGTCAAGCGACGCTGCCGCGGCGCTGATTGGAATGCTGCGCCTCACAAAAAAGACACTGCCTTTGGAGCGGATGATGGAAATTGCCGCAGGGCTTGGCGCGGACGTTCCGTTCTTCCTCTTCGGTGGGCGCGCTGTGGCAGTAAATCGCGGTGATGAAATTTACCCCCTGCCGGATTTGCCGAAGCGGACGATCCTGATCGTCTCGCCGAGCGGAATTGGCGTAAGCACGAAGGATGCCTACGGATGGGTATCCGAGGAATTGACAAAACGCGCGATAACCCCTAAAATTTGGGGGTTCTGCGCTCTGTGCTGGAGCCGGCAGGGGGCAGGCGTCTCGAATGATTTCGAGGGGCCCGTCTTCAGCCGCCATCCGCGACTCCGGGAAATCCGGGACGGATTGCTTCAGGGAGGAGCAGCAGATGCCGCGCTGGCGGGTAGCGGGTCGGCGGTGTTCGGAGTCTTCCGAAACCCAGCGCAGGCGCGCCGAACCGCTCGTGCATTCCGTGAAGACTCAGTATTCGTCGTCGAAACGCTTTCCAGGGAAAACTATGGCCGGGCACTGGGTTGGCGTGTGACCGGTTGAGGGGATTATTTTGGTTGATGACAAATTCAAGGTGTTTTCCGGCACCTCGAATCCAGCACTGGCTGACGCCATTTGCTCGTTTCTAGGAGTTCCGCGAGGGCGCGCCGACCATGCGCGCTTCAGCGACGGCGAGACGCGCTATCAGATTCTCGAAAACGTGCGCGGCGCGGATGTTTTTGTCGTGCAGCCTTGCTGCTCGCCGGTTGATTTCAACCTGATGCAGTTGTTGCTGATGATTGACGCATTCAAGCGGGCATCAGCCTGGCGAATTACGCCGGTGATTCCGTATTACCCGTATGCGCGACAGGATCGCAAGGACCGTCCGCGCGTGGCGATATCAGCCAAGCTGGTGGCGGACTTGCTGGAAACGGCGGGATCGAGCCGGGTGCTTTCGCTCGATCTGCATGCTCCGCAGATTCAGGGATATTTCAATATTCCGGTGGACCATTTGTTCGCGGCTCCGGTGATGGTGGAATATTTCCAGAAAAAGAAACTTGGCCCGATGACGGTGGTTTCTCCCGATGCAGGCGGCGTGGAACGCGCGCGCTACTTTGCGAAGAAAATTGACGCGCCCCTGGCGATCGTGGATAAGCGGCGTATCGACATCAACGTGAGCGAAGTGATGCACCTGATCGGCGATGTGGCGGGGCGTCCAGCACTGGTGGTGGACGACATCATTGACACGGCCGGAACGCTGGTGAAGACAGCCGAAGCGCTGCTGGAGCATGGCGCGACGAAAGTGTTTGCGGCCAGCACGCACGCGGTGCTGTCCGGACCGGCGGTGCAGCGGCTGGCGGATTCGCAAATCGAGGAAGTGGTGGTGACGGATTCGGTTCCGCTCAATGAAAACGCGCAAAAGCTGGGAAAGATCAAGGTGTTGAGCGTTGCGCCTCTGCTTGCGCGCGGCATTCAATCCATTCACGAAGAGACTTCCATCAGCGAGCTGTTTATTTAGTTTGCGGCAAACATGGCGCAAGGCACCAGGAATTCGAGCTTGAACGACGGAGAGGGATAGGCAAATGGAGACATTCACAGTCGAAGGAAAAATTCGCGAGACGCGCGGGAAGAATGCCGCGCGCCGCACACGCATGACCGGCGATGTGCCGGCGATTCTATACGGCGGTAAAAAGGACTCAATTTCTCTTTCCGTAAATGCGAAGCAGATTGCTCGCATTCTGCGATCGGAGACGGGCCACAACACGATTTTCCGCGTGCAAGTGGCGGGTGGGCAGGAAGAAAACGCCATGTTGCGCGACTGGCAAGTGGATCCCGTCGTCGGAAAGTTGCTGCATGTAGACCTGCTGCGCATTGCGATGGACGTGCGCATGCGCGTCAAGGTGCCTGTGCACACGTTTGGCGAAGCGCAGGGCGTGAAACTCCAGGGCGGCGTCTTCGAAATGGTCACCCGCGAAGTGGAAATCGAATGCTTGCCCGCTGACATCCCGGAAGAGTTCAAGGTGGACGTGACCGAGATGATGATCGGCAAACAGCTGCGCGCCTCTGAATTGCCGTTCGACCCAGAGAAAATAAAATTGCTGACGGACCCGCTGCGCGTGATCGCGCACGTCGTCGTCCTGAAGAAGGAAGAAGAGCCCACGCCGGATGCTGCTGTGGCAGCGGAAGCGGCACCGGCCGAACCGGAAGTGATTAAGAAGGGCAAGAAGGAAGAAGAGGGCGCTGCGGAAGGCGCCGCGGAAGCTCCGAAGGCCGAGAAGAAGGGCAAGGAAAAGTAGGCTGGGCAGGCAGCACGTCAGGCAGTTGCGCCAGAGATGGAGAGCGCGAATGCCCCAGCACCGGCGCAACTTATGAAATTGATCGTCGGTCTCGGCAATCCTGGCTCCGAGTACGAATGGACGCCGCATAACCTGGGGTTCCTCGCCGTGGACGCTTTGGCGCAACGCGCGGGAATTCGCATCACGCGGCCGGAAGCGAAGTCGTTCGCGGGGCGCGGCACTTTGGCGGGAAATGAAGTCGTGCTGGCCAAGCCGCAGACGATGATGAATCTGAGCGGCGCGGCGGTGCGCGGGCTGCTGGAAAAGTACGAATGCGATCCGGCAGCATTGATTTTGTTGGTGGACGATGTGGATTTGCCCTGGGGCATGTTGCGCATTCGCGAGCGCGGCAGGCCGGGCACGCACAACGGCATGAAGTCGGTGGTCCGGTCGTTGGGAACGGAAGAATTCATCCGCGTGCGGCTGGGCGTGGGGCCCGAAAAAATTTGGGGCGACCTGGCGGATTATGTGCTGTCGCAGCTGGGACGCGCGGAGCGGGAAACCGCGCTGCAAATGGCCGCTGATGCGGCCGATGCCGTCGAGATGATTTTGACGGACGGCGTGGGCAAGGCGATGACGCGGTTTAACCGCCGCGTGCCGGGTTCGCAAGAGGATTTGCCTTAGATTTTTTTGCAATCGTTAGAGAGAAAGTAAGGAATCGAGGAAAAAATGGAAGAGCGCCTGTACGACCTGATTTTTATTTGCCGCCCGGACACACCGGAAGCGGAGATTGACAAAGTGATCGCAACAATCGAGCACGCCGCCACGGAAAAGGGTGGAAAGATCGAGTCCACCACGAAGTGGGGACGAAAGCGCATGGCCTACCGTGTGCAAAAACTGCGCGAGGGATACTTCGTCTATATGGTGCTGCGCTCGAACCAGGGCGAAGTGGTGAAGGAACTCGAGCGGCGATTGAAGGTGTCCGACCCAGTGATGAAATATCTCACTGTGCGTCTGGACGAAGAATTGAAGCGGCAGGAAAAGTTGAAGAAGCACCGCGAGCGCCGTGCCGCACGCCGGCCGCGCAAGGCCGTCCCAGCATCTCCGGCGGCGCCGGTCCCGGCAAGCGGTGGTGAGCAGTCCGTCGCGACGTCTTAATCAAAAAGAAATTAGATTCAGGGAGAAATCGAATGGCAGACGAAAACGTACCGCAGCAAGCACCTCCGCCAGCACCGGCCGGTCCTTCGGGGCCGGGTGGTCCAGGCGGGCCTGGCGGAGGACGTCCTCAGGGCGGACGCCCCGGGGGCGGACCCGGTGGTCCCAAGCGAGGCAAGCGCAGCTTTGTCCGCAAGAAGAAGGTGTGCCGCTTCTGCGTGGATAAGGCCGACTTCATTGACTACAAGAAAGCCGAGATTTTGGCGCCGTTCATTCAAGAGCGCGGAAAGATTCTTCCGCGCAGAATGACGGGCACGTGCGCGCGCCACCAGCGATGGCTGACGGTGGCCATCAAACGAGCGCAGAATATTGCTTTGTTGCCGTTCGCCGCGGAACTTTAACCGCTGCGTTGAAATTCGTCCGGCGCGTTCAACGCCGCCGGAATTTTTTGAGGATACGACCATGAAATTGATTCTGCAGGAAGACGTGGAAAAGCTCGGCACACGCGGCCAGTTGGTTGATGTGGCGGACGGCTACGCTCGAAATTTTCTTCTGCCCCGCAGCCTGGGCATTGAAGCCACGCCGGGCAACATGAAACGGCTGGACAAAATGCGCGCCAACTTTGCGAAGAAGGAAGCCACCGAGAAGGGCGACGCGCAAAAGCTCGCCGAATTGCTCGCGGGCGTTTCGCTCTCCTTCACCCGCAAGACGGGCGAGAACGACCATCTCTTCGGCTCGGTGACGTCCGGTGACATCACGGAAGCGCTCGAAAAGCAGGGCTTCAACATTGACAAGCGCAAGATCGTGCTCGCCGAACCCATCAAGGCCCTCGGCGATTTCGAAATTCCCGTGAAGCTGCACCGCGAAGTGACGGGCAATGTGAAAGTCGCCGTCAAAAAAGAAGAGTAGCGCTCCCCTTTTGCGGAATTCTTTCGAATTCCACACGAGCGCACAGCTTTCTCACAACTTTCCCAACGCAGACTCAACCCTTTCCGAAAAAAGGAATTGACCCTCACAGGACACTAGTTCCTACTAGTGTGCCCTTGCGTTCGTCCCCTCTCGGCGGACGTTGACATCGGGCGAAGAAAAGGCGAATCTTACACACATCCACCATGAATTCTGAAACGACACTTTCGAGGCCTCTACCGAATTACCTGCTTGCCGAGAAAACTCTCCTCGGAGTGGTGATCCAAAACAACGAAGCACTCGTGAAGGCCATGGAAAAAGGTCTTCGCCCTGATGATTTCTTTCTTCCCGAGCACCAGAACGTCTTCGCAGCCATGCTTTACCTGGATGAACAGCGAGCTCCGATTGATAGCGTCACGCTGGCCGATGCTCTCAACAAGCTCGGAAAGCTCGAATCATCAGGCGGACACGCGTACATCTCTCAACTCGGAGATGGAATCCCGCGCGCGATGAACGTGGAGCACTACGTTCAAATCATCAGGGACAAGGCCGTCCTGCGAGAGCTGATTCACAAAGCGGAAGCGATTCAGGACCGCGCATTCGGAGCCGACGGGAGTGCCGACGAAATTCTCGATCAAGCTGAAACCTGGATCTTTCAGTTGGCGGAGCAGCGCATTCGCGCCGGTTTCATGGGCATCAAGCAACTCGTCTCGGAAAATTTCTCTCGGCTCGAAAAAATCTTCACGGAGGGCCGCCGCGTCACAGGCCTTCCCACCGGGTACAGCCTGCTCGACAACCAAACGTCAGGATTGCAACCGTCGGAGATGATCATTCTCGCGGCGCGGCCGTCGATGGGCAAGACGGCGCTCGCGTTGAATATCGCTGAAAATGTCGCGCTTCACTACAAACAGCCTGTGGCCGTGTTCAGCCTTGAAATGTCGAAGGAATCGCTCCTGCAACGCCTCATCGGCTCTCAATCTCGCGTGGATTCGCACAGGTTCCGTACGGGTCAGCTCAAATCCGAAGACTGGCAGAAAATCGTTGGCGGCCTTGCGGTCCTTGGCGACGCACCGTTGTGGATCGATGATTCGGCTTCGAGTACCGTGTTGGAAATGAGCGCCAAGGCAAGGCGCCTGAAAAAGGACAAAGGCCTGGCTCTGGTGATTGTGGACTACCTGCAATTGATTAC
>Ga0265338_10010277_pt1 | contig 11012 bp, 11 predicted proteins | sample 42126metaG_FD_193579 | JGI IMG/M metagenome (GOLD analysis project Ga0265338, IMG submission 193579) | Rhizosphere microbial communities from Carex aquatilis grown in University of Washington, Seatle, WA, United States - 4-21-26 metaG | ecosystem: Host-associated > Plants > Roots > Rhizosphere... | reverse complement strand
CTTCCGGCCACGCCCGTCAAACTGAAACAGGCCATCGACTCTGCGGAAAAGGCTTATTTCACGGATTTTCGCAAAGTCCGGCGCCACGTGATGGACACCCTCATCGCCGGGCGCCCGCTCGATGTCGACATGGGCGATTGGCTGAAGCTGACCGCCGCCAGCCGGCAAAGCATCTATGTCGTGGCCAATACCGCGTTCGAGCTTGCGAGCACCCATGCCGCCGGTGAGTTCGCGCAGGCCGAGAAGGATTTCTACGCCGCCCTTGCCCTCATGCTGCTGTTTCTCGGCGTCGGCACGCTCACCGCCCTCTATGTGATCAAGGGGGTCGCGGGACCGATCACCGAGATCGCCCAAACCATGCAGGTGGTTGCGGGCGGAAATCTCATCTGTGCAATTCCGTTCGAGGACCGCACGGATGAAATCGGGCTTCTCGCGCGCGGGCTGCACACCTTCCGCGACAACGCCATCGAGACGCAGAACCTGCACCTTGCCAAGGCCGTCGCCGAAACCGCCAACCGCACGAAGTCGGAATTCCTGGCGAATATGAGCCACGAACTACGCACGCCTTTGAATGCCATCATCGGGTTTTCCGAAGTGATCAAGCGGGGCACGTTCGGTCCCCTGAATGACCGCTACCGCGAATATGCGTCGGATATCTTCAGCAGCGGGACGCATCTCCTGAAGCTCATCAACGAGATTCTCGATTTGACGAAATTGGAGGCCAGGCAGTTCGAACTCCATGAGGACGATGTCGATCTTGCCGCGCTTATTCTCTCCGCGATCCACACGATCGAGCCGCAGGCGGAAAAAGCCGGAGTACAGATGTCCAGCGCGATCGACGGGGACCTTCCCTTCGTGCGCGCCGACGATCGGCGGATGCGGCAGATATTGTTCAATCTGCTTTCGAATGCGGTGAAATTCACGCCCGATGCAGGCCGGGTCTCAGTCGTCGCCTCCGCAGGTGCGGAGGGCGTGACGATCACGGTCTCGGACACCGGCATCGGGATGGCGCCCGACCAGATTCCGCAAGCGTTCGAACCCTTCCGCCAGATCGACAGCAAGATCAGCCGCAAATACGAAGGCACGGGACTTGGCCTTCCCCTGACCCGGCACCTCGTCGAGTTGCACGGGGGCTCTCTGACAATCGAGAGCAAGCTGAACATCGGGACCGTTGTGACATGCGTCTTGCCGGCCGACCGCATCATCGGGGCCGTGGCGTTCCCATCCTCCGCCAGGGTGGCGGGGTGACCTGACCGTTTCCGAGGTAATCCGATGCCGGCCACGCCTTCGGTTGGGGCGGGGTACGCCTACCCTGTGGAATTCGCGCCGCTCCTGTCGTAGGACGCTTCCTACAAGCACCGATTATCCCAAGGGAGCGGCCATGGCCGACGTGAAGGTTTCCGAGGAACTGGCGAAGAAATTCGCCACCGAGAAGGACCGCGATACGCCCTATCAGCGCTGGGTGCGCGGGGAGGGGCTGGAAATCATCAGCGGCCACTACGTGGCGAACCTGCGCACGGTGGACCTCTATCCCTGGCCCCGGCGCGGGGGGCGCGGCGTCTATATCAATCACGACGCCTCGCGCACCTCCAACGATTGCTATGTCTGCGAAATCCCGCCCGGAAAATCGCTCAGCCCGCAGCGGCAATTGTTCGAGGAAATGGTGCTGGTGCTCGACGGCCGCGGCTCGACGAGCGTGTGGAACGATGCCGGTGCGCGCATCACCTTCGAATGGAAGGCGGGCGCGATGTTCGCCATACCGCTCAATTGCTGGCACCAGCACTTCAATGGTTCGGGTCAGGAGCCGGTGCGCTATGTGGCGGTGACCAATGGTCCGGCCGTGATGAACCTCTATGACGATGTCAATTTCGTCTTCAACACGGCTTACGACTTCAAGAACCGCTTCGCCGGCGAGCCCGATTACTTCACCCCGAAGACCGAGCCCAAAGGGTTCCTGCTGCCGACCAATTTCGTGCCGGATGCCGTGAACCTGCCGCTGATCAGCGCGAAGGAGCGAGGTGCCGGCGGCGGTCATATCCGCTTCAACATGGCGAAGGGCTCCATGTCGAGCCACATCTCGCAATTCCCGGTCGGCACCTACAAGAAGGCCCATGCGCATGGCCCGAGCGCGCATGTGATCATCCTGTCGGGCCAGGGCTACTCGCTGATGTGGGCGGAAGGCGAAGAGCCCAAGCGCTACGATTGGGAAGTGGGCACCCTGATCGTGCCGCCGAACAAGTTCTTCCACCAGCATTTCAATTCCGGCCCGACGCCGGCGCGCTATCTCGCCTTCAAGCACGAGGTGGCGCTGATCCGCAATTCGCAGGGCGTGCCGACGGCCTGGATCAGCCGGCGCATTGGCGGTGACCAGATCGATTATGCCGATGAAACGCCCGCAATCCGGAATATGTTCGAGGATGCGCTGGCTAAGCACAGCATGGCGCCCAGGATGGACGACGCCTATCAGAAGGAACTGGCCGACCTCCCGCCACCCCGCGTCGCGGCGGAGTGAACGCGGCCCTCATGCTTCGACAAGCTCAGCATGAGGGTTAGGTTGAATTCCGGGACTGAGGAAACGATGATCGGAAAAATGGATCGGCGGGGATTGCTTCGGACGGCATTGGCTGCAGCCCTCGCGCCCATCGCCGCGCGCGCGCAGAACGCGCCCGATCCGGCGCATTATGCGGGCCCTGATCGCACGCAGCGTTTGATCGCCGGGGCGAAGAAGGAAGGCTTCCTCAATCTCTATTCCTCCGCCATCACCGAACATATGAATGCCGTGATGGCCGGCTTCGAGAAGACCTACGGCGTCAAGGTGCGCCTGTGGCGCGGCGGCTCGGAGGAAATCCTCCAGCGCGCGGTAACGGAGGCCCGCGGCGGCCGCTTCGACCTGGATGTGGCCGAGACCGCCTCGCCCCAGATCATCGCCATCGGCCGCGAGAAGTTGCTGCAGGACGTGAGCACGCCGGTTTCCGCCGATCTGATGCGCGAAGCGGTCATTCCCGGACAGCCCTGGTGGCCGTCGCGCCTCATTGTCTTCACCGGCGCCTACAACACCAATCTGATCAAGAAATCCGATCTGCCGAAAACCTACGAAGACCTCGCCAATCCGAAATGGAAGGGCAAGCTCGGCATCGAGGCCGACGACAACAACTGGCTGATGGCGATGGCAAGCTCGATGGGCGAGGCGAAGGGCATCGCGCTTTTCCGCGATATCGTGGCCAGGAACGGCTTATCCGTGCGCAAGGGCCACACGCTGATGGCGAACCTCGTCGCCTCGGGCGAAGTGCCGATGGCGCTGACGATTTACTATCACGAAGTCGAGCCCATGAAGCGGAACGGCGCGCCTATCGACGAACTGAACATCGCCCCCGGCTTCGCGTTCCAGGCCGGCGCCGGTATGGCGCGCCGTGCGCCCCATCCGAACGCGGCGGTGCTGTTCCTGGATTATCTGCTCTCCGACGGGCAGAAAATTCTCGCCGAGCACGACAACGTGTCGACCAATGTGAAATTCCAGCGCCTGCCGAAAGACGTTAAGCTCTCGTTCATGGATGTGCCGAAATACATGGACGAAAGCGCGAAGTGGACGAAGCTGTACAAGGATCTGCTGGCGAACCAGAAGCGCTGAACCGGCGGCGCGCGCTCGGGCTGCTGTCGGCGGCTGTGGCTGCGCCTGCTTTTGCGCGAGAGACACAGGCGCAAGCGATCACCACCGCCGTCACCGGCCATCTCTCCGGCCCCGACCGGACCGCTCGTCTGATCGCGGGCGCCAAGAAAGAGGGAAGCGTCAGCCTCTATTGCTCGATGACGCCCGAGACGCAGGCCGCGTTCATCCGGGCATTCGAACGCAAATATGGGATCAAGGTCGACCTTTGGCGCGGCACCGCCGGCGACATCCTGCAGCGGCTCTCGACCGAGGCCCGCGCGGGGCGCTTCACGGTGGATGTCGTGGAAGGAGCGGGAGGGGACGTGGCGTCCCTTGCCCGCGAAGGTCTCTTCGAAGAGGTGGATTCGCCGGTCCACGCCGAACTGACGCCCGATTGCGTGATGCGCGGCCGGCCCTGGGTGCGCTCGCGCCTGTCGATTTTCGTCGCGGCTTACAACAGCGATGCCGTGAAGTTCGCCCAGCCGCCGAAAACCTATGGCGACCTTCTCACCATGAATTGGAAGGGCCGCATCGGTGTCGAAGCGGGCGATGCCAATTGGCTGATGGGGCTCTGCGATGTCCTTGGCGCGGCCAATGGGGAAAAGCTCATGCGGGACATCGCGCGCACCCGCGGTTTCTCGCCGCGCATCGGACATACGCTGATGGCGAACCTGATCGCTTCGGGCGAGGAGCCGTTTGCCATCACCATCTACACGGAAGCCGTGGGGCGCCTGAAACGCGCCGGCGCGCCGATCGAGATGCTGTATCTCTCGCCCGTCATCGCCATGGACAATTGCGCCGCCGTGATGAAGCGCGCGCCCCATCCTTATGCGGCCATGCTGTTCTACGATTTTTTGCTGACGGAGGCGCAGAAATATATGGCCGCCGATTTTTACCCGGTGAGCAACGTCAAGTACCGCAGGCCCGCCGAGGGCGTGCAGCTTTCCATGCTCAACCTGCCGAAATTTCTCGATGAAAACACGAAATGGACGAAGCTCTATAAGGACGTGCTCACGAACCGGGGCAGGTAACAGGGGCGGGCGGTCATCGCCCGGATTGCGCGGCCGGCCCGCGGATGGCCGTGTCCCCCGAACGAAAACCGTGGGCTTTCAAATATCGCGCGATTCCCACCGCCGACAGGATCGCGAGCAATATTGTGAGTTCTCCGAAGACTCTCACTTCGGTGAGCAGGCCGACGCAGCCCATCAGCACCACCCACGGAACCGCGACCCACAGGGTGCGCCGCAAGGGGCCTTTCGGCAGGTATTTGTATGTCGCAAACAGCGTCACCCACAGGAACCCGCCCGAGCTCAACAGGTTCGGCCAATTCTGCGGGTGCGTAAGGAAGATGAAATTCTCCTGCAGCCGCAGTCCGAACAACCCCCCGGCATAGGTTTCCAGCTCAAGCGGATTGCCCTCGTACATGCGGAACAGAATCCACTTGGTCAGCGCCAGAACCGCGCCCATCAGCAATATGTTTCCGGCGATCTGCAGGGGCGCGGATTTCAGACGGTCCAATTCGTAGAGAAGATAGATCGCAATCAGAAACACGCTGGTCTCGCGGCTCAAACACGCGAGAAGAAACGACACCTGCATGAGAACCAATTTGCGCTTGAGGATTCCGTAGATGCAGGCCGCAAAGAGCGGAAGATTGGGAATATCGTAGGGATAGGAATGCTTGAGGTTGCTCGCGAGCGCGACATAGCTGAAATACATCGAGAGCGGCATCAGAAAGGACAACACCGCCGTCAAAAGCGGGTCCTCGACGAAGATGGCAATCGACCGGCGGACGAACTCCGTAAGCGCGATGACCGACAAAATATTGATGCCCGTCAGAACGATGATTTCGGGCTGATCGAAGGGCGCGGGCAGTTGCGCTCTATGCACGATATCGACGAACGCTTGAATTTGCATGAAGGCGTGGATCGTCCACGCCATCAAGGCCCGATACATGAACGGCAGTTTCGCCATGCCGTTCTGGTATTGCGCGACATCGACGTAGAACTTCGGACCGATGGCGTAAGCGACGGCGAAATGGGCGGAGAGGGCAGTCAGGAATCCATACAGAAGCAGATTCTGCTTCAGGGTAAATTTCATCAATGTCTCCAACAGCCCGCTTGCCGGGATTCGAACGGCCGCACGAAGAAAAACATCACTTTCGACTATAGGGCGAGGCGCGGAAGTTCTACAAGAATTTCGCACCGGCCAGACCCGTCGATGCGTTGCGCCGGATTGCGGTCTGCGCGCCATCCTGGTTGTGCTGCTATTAACTCTGTCAACGGATGACGCCGGTGGATTTGAAGAAGTTCGTCGTATCGGCGGCGAACTCGGCGATGAGCGGCCCGTATTGGTCGTGCGCGAGATAATGCGGCACCAGATTGTCGGCTTCGTATGGTCCCCTGTTGCGGGCGACGCTACGACGCTGAGGCAATCTCGGCCAGGGTGCCATCGGGGCTCCGAACGCGGACGCCATCCTTGCTTTCCGAGACGATCGCGCCCCCCGCCTGGGTCGCTGCGGCCACGAAAGCATCGCGGTCGAAAGCGTCGATTCCCAGGTGATGCAGCTTGGAGCCCGCGGGCTCCGCATCCGCGCTTTCCCGTCCCATCAGCACGATCTCGAATTTACCGTCCGTCAGGCGGCGCATGTTTTGGCCGCTCGCAGCCGCGGGCTTGAACCCGAACACGGTTTCATAGAAGCGCGCGGCGGCTTCGAGGTCGCCGACCGCAATCGCGAGCTTGACGATACGGCAGCGGTCGGACTCGGCCAGCTTCTTGTAGCGGCCCGCCTTGACGATTTCCGCGATCGTCCCGTCGGGCGCGCGGAATTTCAGCGCCCCTTCGCCGGGGGCCGAAATGATGGTCCCGCCATTCTCGCGAATCGCCTGCTCGGTGGCGTTGCGATCCTCCACCTCGATCCCCCAATGATGGATGCAGGGACCGGGGCCTGAGAGGGTCGCTTCGTGCACCTCCTCATTGTCGTAAACCATCAGCGCCATATCCAGGGCGCCATCCGTCATGTGCCGCGAGACATGCCCTCGGGCATAGCCGGTGCCCGTTTGATGCAGGCCGTACACGTCTTCGTAGAAGCGCGTGGCGGTTTCGAGGTCTTCGACCTTCAGCGCAATATGTACGATGCGAGCCATGGCATCTCCGGGGGTTATGGGCGCGCGGCAAGGCTTGGGGGCGTGATCCAAATCAATATGGCCACTGCGCCCTTGTGCGACAAAAGTGCAGCGATTCCTGCGATGAGTGCCCCATTGACACCGCCTGGAGACGAAGTTTCTACATGCGACCGCGCGGCTTCGGAGCTTGAGCGGCTGGCAGCCGCTCTGAAAGCCTGCCCCAATATACCGCGTTACTTCGCCAAAACGCTGGAGATGTTCGCCCTCCAGATGCGCGAGGAATGCTCCCTGCTGCGCAGACAGATCCACTGACAGCCCCGAGAATAGCCCCCCTCGTGCCTTTCCGTGCCCCATGTGCCGTTCGTACGGAAGGTGAACGCAGCCCGAAAAGCGAGCGTTACGCCGGTATCTTGCGTCTCGCGGTAACTGCGCGGATGAGCTATGCTTATAATTCCTACTGGTCTGGGGTTTTGAGGGGAATTGTCATGGCTGAAAAAGAAGAATCGGAAATGGAAGAAGTCCTTGGCGGTGAGAGCGTGATTATTCACGACCTCGGCAAGGGCCTGTTGGCTGGCTTGGCTGGGACCGCGGGAATGGCCGTTTTGTTCCTGCTGCAAAAAATGATCGGCATCGTGCCGCAGTTCGATTTCATCGACATGCTGACCAAATTTTCGGGTTCGAGCTGGTCCGGCGCGGGCTGGATCATTCTCTTCGTGACCGGAACCGTATTGGGGGCATGCTTTGCTCTTCTCGACGCGCGCGTAGAAATCCATCCCGGAACGGACGAACCGATCCGCGGCTTGTTCTTTGGCGCACTGATTTGGCTGACACTGATGATTGTGTTCATGCCGTTCTACGCCGGCGGCTTCTTTGCGCTTGGGCTGGGCATCGGCGCGCCCATCGTGATGCTGGTCGCCAACCTCCTGCACGGCTGGCTGGTCGGTTATGTGTATTGCGCCATGAATCCGGAGAACACCATTTCCTGAACCTCGAAGAAGGCTAGGCTGGCGAGCTGCCGCTTATAGGAACCAGCGCATTTCGTATATCAGTGCGGCAAGGAGCGCCGCGACCGGGATGAGCCACGGCAGTTCCGGGGAGAGCCGGGCGATGAGGCGGCGCGGCGCAGCACATGCGATGGCGCCGCCCGCCAGGCCTGCGGTTGCGAGCCAGCCATACCAGAGGATGGGCGGGCCGGCCGACGCCGGAAGCGGCGAAAAATGGATGCGCCCTTCGCTCACATAATATTGGAACAAGGACCAATCGAAATAATAGGCGAGCGTGTAGGCAATGGGCGCCGCCAGCGAAAACAGGATCAGGCGGCCGTGGACCTTCATAGGAACAGCCCCTTGATGGCGACAAGCAACTGCCCGACGACGAAATTCCACCACACGATCAGCGCCACGATCCAGGTGAGCCACACGCGCGCGGATTCGTATTCCGGCGACAGCGGCTGTTTCCAGAAAGCCCAATAGGCGGGCAACACCATCATCCCTATGGCGGAGAAATGCTCCTTGAGCTCGAATGCGCCATTGGCGCTGCGCAGATCCTGCGTTTGCAGGATGGGGCGGACGAGGAACCGATAGCGCGGATAGAGAATGGCGCCGACGATCATCACCGCACTGAACAGCACCACCACCGCGTTGCGATAGGCGGCCGCATCGGTGGCGCGAAAGCGCGCGAAGAACGAACGTGTCCGCAACTCGCCGCGCCGGGCGGTCGCTGCAAATGCCTGATGGGTGACGGCGCCCAGAAGCGCAACCGCAAGAAGGCCGTGCAGAATGAGAAGAGCGGTCATCATCCTCTCATCCTAGTGTCCCGATTCCGAAATTCGCCACATCTCGCTATCAGCCTCACGCGAATTTCGGAATCGAGAGGACACTAGCAATTTATTGATTCTCGTGTCGTTTTGGCCTTCGAAGTTCACTCGGAGCCCGATATCGACAATGGAGCGAACTTCGAAACCACGACACTAGCCTTGCGGGGAATCGCCGGTCTACCGGTCGACCCAGTCCAAACTGGTCCAGAAATTGTGATTGCCGCTATAGGAGATCACGCCGATGACGATGGAGGCAGCGCACATGACCGCGAGCAAGGCCGGGCGGGCTATTCGCGCGCGCCACCGGGATTGAGCCTGCGCCGGCCGGGGACCCAGATGCGACTGCGCCACCTGCAGGGCCTCCCATGCCTGTTCCAACTCCGCCATCGCGGATTCGTTCGCGGGCGCACGGCGCCAGGATTCATAGCGCGCGCGCTCTTCCAGGGTCATCACGCCGCGCCGGATGACGGCGAACCAGCGGGCCGCTTCGACGTCTTTGCCGGGTTCTTCAAATCTACTCATGACTGGTTTTCCCCGGCTTCGCGAAGGCCCCGTCCGATCCGCAGCATGGCTTCCGCGATATGCTTTTCAACCGTGCCGGTGCCGATGCCCATGCGGCGCGCAATCGCCGTGTAGCTCAAACCGTGGAAGCGGTGCAGCGTGAACGCCTCCCGGCAACGCGGCGGCAGCAGCTCGATCGCGGCGAGCACACGTTGAAGCTCCTGTTTGCCGGCAAGGATGCGTTCGGGATCGGCGGTGTCCCGTGCGTTCATCTCGGCCGCGGTGAAGGAATGCAACAACGCCGCCTCGCGCCGTTCGCTCCGCTTGCGGTCGATGAACACGTTGCGCGCAATACGCATGAGATAGCGCACCGGATCGTGCACCGCCTCGGGTTCGGCCCGGCCGAGCGCGCGCGCGCATGCGTCCTGGGTGACATCGTCGGCCGAGGCAGGGCGATTGGCACGCTGGCGCTGACGCAAGACCAGATCGCGGCAGGCATCCAGCAGAGTAGGCCCGTCTTCCGGTGCGATCCCTCGATTGCTCATGGCGGTCCTTCGATTGCCGGAACTATCCCATCAATCGCTAGGCTTCTGGCAAGGAGAATATTAGCGCATCCCATATGGGGGTGGGGAGGCGTCAGAACGTCTTACGGGCGACAGGCGCGATTTTCTTCGAGGGGACAGATGCCAGAGAACCGGGGCCGGCGCGGACGCACGGCCCACTATCGGGTGATGAAAGCACTGGCGGGCCGGCTCCTGGCGGGCACCGCCTTGGGTCTGGAGTTCGCTCTTCCGGCGGCAGCGCAAACCCTTGCCGCGAGCAGCCCCGCCCAGCCAGAGCAAGTGCTGATCACCGGCCAGCGGCCGGAGGACTACAAGATCGACATGCCCTCCCTCTCCAAGCTCACCGAACCCCTGGTCGAGACGCCGCAATCCATCGACACAATCTCGCAGCAGGAGCTGCGGGATCGTGCCGCCACCAATCTAAACGACGCGCTCCGCAACGCACCGAGCATCAGCCTCGGCGCCGGCGAGTTCATGTTCCAGGGCAACAATCCCAGCATCCGCGGCTTCGTCGCGCGCACCGACATGTTCCTCGACGGCATGCGCGACTTTGGTGATTATTATCGCGACCCGTTCAACCTGGAGCAGGTCGAGGTGTTGGAAGGCCCCTCCTCGATCCTCTTCGGACGCGGCTCCACCGGCGGCGTTATCAACCAAGTGAGCAAAATGCCGCAGCTTCAGCCGGTGGCCGAAGGGACGGCGTCATTCGGCACGGACCTGACGCGGCGCGGCACCGTGGATATCAGCCGTCCGATTCCGGAACTCGGGGAGGGTGCCGCCTTTCGCATCACCGCCATGGGAGATCAGGCCGATGTCGCCGAACATGACGGCGCCAAGATCAAGCGTTTCGGCTTCGCACCCAGTCTGGCGCTCGGCCTGGGCACGCCGACGCGGTTCTCGCTCAGCTATTTCCATCAAAGCGCCAACGATGTTCCCGATTACGGGTTTCCCTGGTATTTCGGCGCGCCCGCGCCGGTGCCGCGAGGCAATTACTACGGCTTCACCACCGATTACCTGAATACCGATGCCGATGTCGGCACGGCAAAATTCGAGCATGATTTTTCGCCCGGCCTCACCTTTCGCGATCAACTTCGGGTAGCCGACTACACTCGTCAGGAGCGCATCACACAGGCCGCGTTGCCGGCATCAGCCACGCTTTCCACGCCGCTCGATTCGATCATGGTGACCCGGAAAGTCTATGCGGGCCACAGCCAAGAGCAGATGCTGCAAAACCAGACCGATATCATCGCCCGCTTCGCTACCGGGTTCGTGCAACACGATGTCGTAGCGGGCGGAGAAGCCGCCCATGAAAGATCATCGCCCGAATTCGACAACGGCGCCAATGTTCCTACGACGAGCCTGCT
>Ga0265338_10010275_pt1 | contig 11013 bp, 7 predicted proteins | sample 42126metaG_FD_193579 | JGI IMG/M metagenome (GOLD analysis project Ga0265338, IMG submission 193579) | Rhizosphere microbial communities from Carex aquatilis grown in University of Washington, Seatle, WA, United States - 4-21-26 metaG | ecosystem: Host-associated > Plants > Roots > Rhizosphere >... | reverse complement strand
CACCGCCGAGGCCCCCGGTCCAGAACGGCTGGCCGCGGCCGTTCGCGGCATCTCGGTCGACCCCAGCATCTTCGACAGCCTGGGACCCGCGATCAATTCAGGCGCGGGCATGTTCCTCTACGGCGCGCCGGGCAACGGCAAGTCGACTTTGGCCAAGCGAATCACCATGTGTTTCGGGCAGGAGATCTGGATTCCGCACGCGATCTTCGACGACGGCCAGGTCATCAAGTTCTACGACTCGGCCTACCATAAACCAATTGCGAACGACGAGCGCAGCCTGCTCAAGGGCCGCGAACACGACCGGCGCTGGCTGCGGATTCTGCGTCCCACGGTGGTCGTCGGCGGCGAATTGACGATGGACAACCTGGATCTACGTCACGACCCGCGCAGCAACATCAACGAGGCGCCCTTGCAGATGAAGAGCAACTGCGGCTGCTTGTTGATCGACGATTTCGGCCGCCAGCGGATCGAACCGAAGCAGCTCTTGAACCGCTGGATCGTCCCGCTGGAAATGCGGCACGACTTCCTCACGCTCCCCACCGGCAAGAAGCTGCAAGTCCCCTTCGACCAGTTGGTGATCTTCTCGACCAACCTGGAACCGCGCGACCTGGTCGACGAGGCCTTCCTCCGGCGGATTCCCTTCAAGATCGAAATCGGCGACCCGAACGAGGAAGAGTTCCACCTGTTGTTTCAATTGTATTCCCGAAGCTTCGGCTGCGAGTACCGCCCCGACGCGATCGACGATCTCCTCGCGCGGCACTATCGGCCGACGAAGCGGCCGCTGCGCCGCTGCCATCCCCGGGACCTGCTGGTACAGATCCGCAGCTATTGCAATTACACGCGCCAACCGGTCGAAATGCGCGCGGACTATTTCGACCGCGCCGTGAAGACTTATTTTGCCTCCGTCCTCGGCAACGAATGAAGTGAAATGAGCACCGCCCTGGCTCCACCGACGTTCAATCACGCGGAACCGATCGCCGGCTACCTGGTGCAGGAGCGGATCGGTGCCGGCGGGTACGGCGAGGTCTGGAGGGCCGAGGCCCCCGGCCGGATCGCCAAGGCGATCAAGGTGGTCTACGGCCATCACGACAACCAGCAAGCCGCCCGTGAGCTCAACGCCCTCAATCGCATCAAGGAGGTGCGACACCCGTTCTTGCTTTCGATCGAGCGGATCGAGCTGGTCGACGGCCACCTGATCATCGTGACCGAGTTAGCGACCGCGAGCCTGAGAAACGTATTCGAGCAGCACGTCGCGTCGGGACTCGCCGGCATCCCGCGCCCGGTGCTGCTGACACACCTGAGCGACGCGGCCGATGCCCTCGACTACATCGCCCAAGAGCATTCGCTGCAGCACCTCGACGTCAAGCCCGAAAACCTGTTGATCGTCGGAGGACGGGTCAAAGTGGCCGACTTTGGCCTGGTGAAGGACTTGCAGGATGTCCATAGCTCGATCGTCGGCGGACTCACGCCCGTCTACGCGGCACCCGAACTCTTCGACGGCCGGCCGAACCGCCACAGCGATCAGTACAGCCTGGCGATCGTCTACCAGGAACTGCTCACGGGAGTGTTGCCGTTTGAGGGTCGCACGACGGCTCAACTCGCGGCCCAGCACCTTCACGGTCGCCCGCGCCTCGATCGACTGCCGATTGCCGATCAGGCCGTGATCGCCAAGGCCCTGGCGAAAGACCCCGCGGCGCGGTTCACGAGCTGCCGCGAAATGGTTCAGGGCCTTTTCGAGGCGACGCCCAAGGGGCCGGCTCGGCCGATGGCGGTGGCGCCAACGTCAATGGATCACCAAGTGCCCTTGGCCCCGCTTTCGAAGACCGTAACGCTCTCAGCAGACATCATCCAGGCCGGCGCCGCCGCCGCGCGCGAGATGTTTGGCGCGGGCGCCGGAAAGATGGAACCTGCCCCGGCGGTTCGTGAGCTGCCTCCGCTAGAGATCGGGTCCCAGGAGGGCACCGAGTTCCGCCCGACGATTTTCATCGGGATCGGCGGGGTGGGCGCTTCGGCGCTCGAATCATTGCAACGGCGACTGATGGATCGGTTCGGCGACATCCGTACCGTGCCGGCCGTGCAGTTGCTATTACTCGAGACCGATCCGGAGACTTTGAAGCGGGTTACCGAAGGGGACGGCCCTGCGCTGTTGAACAACGATTCGGCAGTGCTCCTGCCCTTGAGACAGCCGGGCGATTATCGGCGCGAGTCGAACGACCACTTGCAATGGCTGAGCAGGCGCTGGATTTTCAATATCCCGCGCTCGCTGCAAACCCAAGGTTTTCGGCCGCTGGGTCGCCTGGCGTTGGTCGACCACAGCGACCGCGCCCGCGAGCGGATCGCCCGGTCGATCACGGCCGCGCTCGACTCCGAAGGTCTGGCCGTTTCAGCCAGGCGGACGGGACTCTCGTTCAGCGCGGGACCGCCTAGGGTGTTCATCATTTCGTCGATTTCGGGTGGGACAGGCAGCGGCATGGCGTTGGACGTGGCGTACATGGTCCGATCGGCGCTGGGTGAGCTGGGATTTCCTCAGGAAGGCGCCTGCGGCATCCTGGCGCACTGCGCCGGCCGCAACGGCCCGGCTCGCGATCTGGCGGTCGCCAACGCCTGCGCATTCCTCGCCGAATTACGGCACTACGGCGATCCGCGCAACGCCTACCCGGGCGACGCCGCGGGGGGCCTGCCGGCCTTCGCCGCCAACGTTCCGCCATTTGACGCCGCCTACGTGGTACACGTTGGTGAGGAGTTGGAGGACGACGGCTTTGCGGCGGCGGCCGACCAGTTGGCCGAATACGCTTACCGAAGTGCGCTCACGCCGGCAGCCGCGTTTTTCGACCGCTGCCGGACCGTCGAACCGCACGACGGTCCGTCGGCCGGCGCCGATCCAACGGTACGAACCTTTGGATTGTGCCGGTTGGGATTTTGCCGCGACCATGTGCCCGACGCGGCGACCGACGAGCTCTGTACGTCGCTCTTGTCGCGTTGGCGCGGCGCCGTCGGCGTCGACCCAGAACAGGCGCCCACGTCGCTTGCCGATCCTAACGCGCTCTTGGTCACGCAAATCGCCGCGAGCCGCTGCGAGGAAGAGCTCCGCGGTGAAGTGGTTACGCGCGCGGCGGCGATGGGTTTGTGCGTCGGCCAGATCGTGAACGAACTGCACGCCACGACAGTCCGCGAGATGGGCGACGATCCCGAGTCGTACCTGGTGACCGTGCTCGAGGAACTGCTGAACAACGAGGCATCGATGGCGGGTGGAACGAATCGCCTGCCGTCGGCGGAACGGATCTTCGACGCCTTGAACACATTGATTTCCTCTCGTGCCCTTCAGTCTTCGCCGCGCGTTTGCCTGGAATCGGTCTTGGATCGGCGGATCGAGGAGCTTGCCGACAGTCACGAGGCTGCGCTCGGCCAATGGATCTTGGGCCTCGTCGCCTCGCCCGCCCATCGAGTCCAGGGTGCCCAGCGCGCGGCGGACTACGTTGCGGAGCTGCTACGGACGTTGAGCCGGCAGGCCGGCGAGGCGCTTCGAGGGCCGCGCGACGAAGTCCGCGCACTCGAAGAATCGTTGCTCGCCGAAAAGAGTGGCCGAGAGTGGCTGCGGAAGCGGGGTCTTGGTTGGAACCGAAAGTGGGTCGCCGACGAGCGGCTGTCGCGCTACTTCCGTTTGCGGATCGAGGAGCTCACGCTCAACGGCGTCTGCCGGCTCGCCGGGCAAGTCATGGCACGCGTGGCGGTGCTCGGCGACAAGCTGCGCAATCTTGCGGCCGAATTGAACCGGCTGGCCGAAGAGGTCCGCCGGCTGCCTACGGCCGCGGTGACCACCCGAGCGACGAGCGGCGCGGCCGAGCTCGTGCGCCGTGTGGTTGCCGAGACCATTCGCGGGCGGAAGGCGGAGCTGGTCGCCGAGATGGGGAGCGAACTCGAAGGCGAGCTGCGCCGCGTGGTGACCAGTGACGAAAGCTACGTCCGCCGCGCGCTGACGCACATCCTTCGCCGCGCGGCGCGCTCCGCGGTGCTCCGCGCGCTCAAGAACACGACGCTCGACGAGATCGGCGGCGTCAGCGGCGCCCCTTTCGAGACGATTTTCTCGTTGCACGCCGACTTGAAGACGGCAACGCCGAAGTTCTCCGATTGCGGTGGTGCCCGACGGTTGCTGTTGGTCGCGCCCGACGGGGTTTCGCTGGGGCGATTGGTGGAGCAAATCGGCAACGAAGCCGGCCAGCCTCCGACCGCGATCACCGACGCAGAAAGCGACGTGCTGCTGTGCTTCGAAGCAGAAGAGCTTCCGTTGCGGCGTGTGGCCGCGACGGTACTCGACGATCGACCGCAAATCGTCGACGTCGCGTCGCGTCTCCACGCTCGCATCGACGTCGCCTGGTCGCCAATCTGACGGAAAACGTAGGACTCCATCGTGCAAGCCGATGGCGCGGAAGCAGGTGTCACCGAGGGGTTTACGCCGGGGCACGGGGTACCCGCGTAGCGGGTCGACAGGGGGTTGGCTCGCCTTTACGCGCGCGATGTCGCGACGCGTGCAACCGGCGTCAGCGCGTCCATAACACCCAACTCTTCGTGGACTCTCTCGACGGTGTGCGTATCGACCAGATCCAACTGCCCGCCGGTCGCCGCAAGCAACGCCAAATCGGCCAGCGCCGTCAGCCGACGGACGATACCGCCCGACAACTCGTGCAGCCGAATCAGGGCGTCGGGAGTGAAGGCGGGTTGGTTGCGTCCCGCGCGCGCAAGCGACTGTGTGACGAATTGCTCCGTGTCGACCAGGTCCCACGGTGTGATATCGATCCGCAAATCGGCCAGCTCAAGAATCCGACGGCCGAATAACGAAACACGCTCGGTCCTTCCGGCAAGCACCAGCGTAAGCCTCGCATCGCTGCTTGGCGCGGCGCGGCAGAGCCGGCTTACCTGGTCGAGGACTTCGGGGCTGGCATCGTCGGCGTCGTCGAACAAGGCCACGGTCCGAAGTCCCTGCCAACGGTTCTCGGCCAACCGGTCGCTGATTGCCCGCCAGAGCTCGAATGAGCCGTCCGTTCGCTCGGGGTTGAGCCCCCAGTCGGCCGCGAGTTGCCAGAGCAGGCCGTGGGGCTCCAGGCCCAACAAGCTGACTTGCGATACCAGACAGCCCGCATAACGCAATTGCCTGGCGAAGATCTCGAGCAGCAACGACTTACCGTTACCGTTAGGCGCCAGCAGCAGCCCCAGGCGCCGCCCACCCTCGGCGAGGAAGTGCAGCCGGGCTAATGCCTCTTCGTGCGACGGGCTCGGCAGGTAACGCCGTGGATCGACGCCCTCAGGGAACGGATTCTCGCGAAAACCCCAGTAAGCGTGGTACATTGGGCGTTCCTTTGGCGTCGAAAAGTATGCGTCCCACGATTACACAGGGTGATATGGCGGCGATCCAACCGCCAAATTCCCTATCTCTTGTGTAATCGGTAGAATTGGCCCAATGACTTGAAAAAAGGCGTTCGGGTCCAATTGCCCGCATACCAAAGTCTTACGCCTGTCGCCTGTTCCTCATTTCCTGCCATGCCCGACCGCTTCTTCGTTTCCGAGCCAATCGCGTCCGACCGGGTCACGTTGGGAGGCGAGGAAGCGCACCATCTGATCCACGTCTTACGGGCGAAGGCCGGCCTGGCGGTCACACTGTTCGATGGTAATGGTAGCGAGTTCGCGGCGCGGATCGAGCGCGTTGGTCGGACCGAAGTGGAACTGGCCGTCGAAGGCGGCGCCCTAGTCAATCGGGAGCCGGCGATCGAACTGACGTTGGCCGTCGCCTTGCCCAAAGGGGACCGCCAGCGATGGTTGGTCGAAAAGGCGGTTGAATTGGGAGTCCGGCGCCTGGTGCCATTGCAAACCGAGCGGAGTGTCGCTGAACCGTTCGAAAAGGCGCTCACACGGCTGCGGCGGACGGTGATCGAAGCGTCGAAGCAATGCGGCCGGAATCGGCTCATGGAAATCGCGCTGCCGCGAATCTGGACCGAGCTGTGTGCCGAGACAGGTTCGATCGGCGTATCCGACCCCTCACGTCGGCGCGCCCTGGCCGATCCGAGCGGTGCCATTGGCGCTCGGGCGTGGTGCGAGTGTTTGCGGAACACTGCGGAGCTGCGGTCGGTGATGGTAGCCGTTGGTCCGGAAGGGGGCTGGACGGATCGTGAACTGGAGTTGGCCCGCACTCACGACTGGGACGAATTGAATCTGGGCTTACGCATCTTGCGGGTCGAGACGGCCGCAGTAGCACTGGCGGCGATTGTGACCATGCAACTTGCGTAGGTTTATTCGGCCGTGGCGAAGCGGTCGGCGGCGGCGGCGACTTCTTGAGTCTTTTCGTCGGTCAATTCATCGGCGGCAAACACGAACCGCTCGACGATTTGCTTGCGGCGATATAGCAGCACGATCGCCTGGGCGTCGTCGGGCAAGTCGAGCGCGCCGGGACCACCATTTTCCACCGGAATCGCCAGGGGGAGCGAAAGCCCTCGGCGATGCGCCAACGTGGCCAATTTTGGCTGCAACTCCGACGCGCGGCCGGTGAGGAACATCGCAAAACCGCGCAGGCCATCGCCACGGTGCGAGTCAATCGTGCGGTCGATCGCTTCGATCAGCGCCTCGGACTTGGCGTCGAGCTCGCGCACGCAGACCAGCGCGACGGGCCTTGCCCCGTACTTGCAGACGAGGCAGGTCGCCAAATCGGGCCGCCGCCCCATCACATCGCGCACGTAGAACGACGGTATGCCGGCGCCGACCTCACACCCCTTTGGTTGCTCCAGGACCGGTTCATCACAAAACGAGCGCCGCTCAATGGCCAAGCACAAAGCGCAAGCCGCCGACGTGATCGAGATGACAAAGCCGACGCGTTTCATATGGGCGCCGAACCAACCAGTGACCAATGACCCTACACCAATTCCGTAATCGGTTTGCCATCCTCGATCATGTAGACGGGGCGGCCGGCCTGGTTCACAAATTGGATGCGTTCATCGATCCCCAAGACGTTAAACACAGTGGCCATCAGGTCCTGCGGGGTGATGGGGGTCGATTGAGGCACGTCGAGCTTTGGCGCCGACTCACCCACGACCTGTCCCATTTTCAATCCGCCGCCGGCCAGAGCCAAAGTGCTCAAGGGCGCCCAGTGATCGCGCCCCGCGCCACCATTGATCCGAGGCGTGCGACCAAATTCGCCCGAAATCACCAGCAGAATCTTTTCGCTGAGCCCGCGCTGGTGGCAATCTTCAATGAATGTGGCCACGGAGTGGTCCAGGGCCGGGCTTGTCTGTTCCAGAGCGGCCTTGATGTTGCCGTGCATGTCCCAGCCACCGTACTGGAGCGTGACGAAGCCGCAACCGGCCTCGCACAGCCGCCGGGCTTGCAGCATCTGTTGACCCAGCCCTTGACCATACTGATCGACCAGCCGCGGGTCTTCCTTAGTGAGATCGAAGGCTTCGGGGGCCCGGTTCAAAACCAGGTTGAAGGCCTGCTTCTCGAACTCGTCGAGCCCCTCCATCAGCTTGTTGCTGTCGGCCTCGCGTTTGAGCTTGTCGAGTCCCTTGAGCAGGCGGCGCCGGTTGCCCAGGCGGTTCTGGGTGAGTTCCAAACGCATGTTCTGCTGGGCCTGCCCACCCGGATCAAACGGAGCTGAGGCTGTGCCCAGGAACGACGGGCCGTCACCGTAGATGCCGCCCAGGCGAACATACGTGGGCATACCGCTTTGCGGATGGTTTGCACCGCGCACGCGCGAGACGATCGCTCCCAGCCCTGGCCGTGAGGGCACGCCGCCGTTGTCGGCGTTGCGGTCGTCGTAGCCGGTCATTACCCAGTGGGTGCCGCCGCCATGGCCGCTATTGCCGTGGGCGAACGAGCGGACGACCGCCAGCTTGTCGGCCTGTTTGGCCATTTTGGGGAACGTGCCGCCGAAAGTCACGCCCGGCAGGTTCGTCGCCACTTCGCCGGTGATGCTGCGGTATTCCGACGGGGCTGAAAGCTTGGGGTCAAAGGTCTCGATGTGCGTGGGTCCGCCCCCGAGCCACAGCCAGACTACTGACGTGTCCTTGACCGACTGGCCGGCGGCAGCGGCCTGGCTGCGGGCGGCCAGCAGACCTGGAAGCCCCAGCGCTCCGGCGCCAAGCGTGCCAATCTTGAGAAAGTCGCGGCGGGTCGAGCCGTCGCAGGCTTGAAAACGACGTCCGGCGAGCAGGTTCAACACGGTTGAGGCTCCTTATGCGTCCAGCGGTTCGGCGTCTTACGGGAAACGCGAAAGGTCAATGTACCATATCTGTTGCCTGCCCCAACACAAATTGTCGGGAAGAGAGGTTTAGTTACGGGGGGGTTGATATAATCGAGGCGGTGGAAAGCCAAACCTTTGCGCCCTCATTCGCACATGGACCCTTCGGAAAACGACGCTATCGGCGGTCGAGCGGACCAGCCCTCCAGCGGTACCTCGAGGACCTTGCTGGAGCGTGTCCAGGCTGATGACAGCGCGGCTTGGGACCGCCTGGTAACGCTCTACGGCCCATTGGTTTACCAATGGTGCGGGCGGTGGGATTTGCAGGAATGCGATCGAGCCGACGTCTTCCAGGAGGTGTTCCAGGCTGTTTCGAGCCACATCGGCAAGTTCCGTAAGACCCAGCCCGGCGATACCTTCCGCGGCTGGCTGCGCACCATTACGCGGAACAAAATCCACGACTTCTTCCGCCGGCTGGGGCGTGAGCCGGCGGGCGAGGGTGGCACGGCGGCGGGCCTGCGCTTGACGCAATTCCCGGCAGCCGGCGGCGACGAACCGGCGGCCTACGACGACCACGCCGAACGCGGCCTGTTTCTGCGCGCCTTGGAGTTGATTCGTGCCGAATTCGAGCCGCGCACCTGGCAAGCTTTCTGGTGTACCGCCGTCGATGACCGCCCGGCCAAAGATGTCGGCGATGAGCTGTCGATGAGCCCCGGCGCGGTCCGCGTCGCGAAGTCGCGCGTGTTGCAGCGGCTGCGGGAGGAGTTGGGTGAATTGAGCGGGTGATGCCGTGGAGACTGGAAACGTCATGTAACGCGGCGGCGTTCAATCATCAGGGTGCGCCTGGTCTCTCAGAATGAAAGACGATGAGCCAACTCCATTGCCCCACTGAAGCCGAGCTTTCCCGGTTTTCCCTGGGCGACCTTCCACGGCCGGTTTTGGCGCGCTTGGCCGAGCACGTCGAGCGCTTCCCGGCCTGCGAGACCGCGCTGGGCGCCGTCGACGGACAGGGCGACACGCTGCTGCGGCAATTGCGCCTGGCCGATGGCCCCGCGGAAAAGCTGGCTGTCGACGATCCGCCCGGCCCGTTGCTCGAAGCGGCGCGGGCGGCCCTGCGCCAACGCCCGGCGCCCAGTTGGCTTTCGCCCGACGGACCGAGGCGCTTGGGAAAGTTCGAACTGTTGGAGGAGCTTGGGGTCGGCTCCTACGGCTTTGTGTTCCGTGCCCGCGATACGGAACTCGACCGAATCGTGGCGATCAAGATCCTGCGAGCCGGGAGGCTTGCCGGCCGCGACGACATCGAACGTTTCCTGCGCGAAGCCCGCAGCGCCGCCCACCTCAAACATCCGGGCGTGGTTTCGCTCTACGACAGCGGCCAAACCGAGGACGGCACTTGTTACCTGGTCGAGGAATTCGTGGCCGGCACGACGCTGGCCGAGCGTTTGCGCCGCGCTTCGGTGAGCGATCGCCAGGCGGCGGCCTGGATTGCGGAAGTGGCCGAAGCGCTCGACTACGCGCATCGTCACGGCGTAATCCATCGCGACATCAAGCCCTCGAACATCATTCTCGACGACGAGGGACGCCCGCACCTCGCCGATTTCGGTCTGGCGAAGCGCGAGACTGACGAAACGCCCTTCACCCCCGATGGCCAGGTACTGGGCACCCCGGCCTACATGTCGCCCGAGCAGGCCTCCGGCGATTCGCGGCAGGTCGATGCGCGCAGCGACCAGTACAGCCTGGGCGTGGTGCTCTACGAACTCTTGACCCGAGAGCAACCGTTCCACGGCAACCGGCGTATGCTGCTGTTGCAGGTGCTCGAGGATGAGCCGCGTCCACCGCGGCGCTTGAACGACCGAATTGCCCGCGACCTGGAGACGATTTGCCTCAAGGCGATGGCCAAATCGCCTGCGAGGCGCTACGCGACGGCGGGCGACTTGGCCGACGACCTGCGGCGCTGGCTGCGCGGCGACGCGATCCGGGCCAGGCCGGTCGGCGCCGTTGAGCGGCTGCGGCGCTGGTGCCGCCGCAACCCGGTGGCGGCCAGCCTGCTGGTGGCCGTGTCGCTCGGTTCGGCGTTTGGGTTGTCGCACTTGTCGCGGCTGTCGGCCCAACTCGTGCAATCGACGGCGCTGGAAAGCGCGGAGCAGGAATCGGAAATGTTGGCGGTGGTCAACGAAGACTATTCGAAGATCGTCGAACGGCTCGCCCCGCAAAAAGTCGTGGTCACGCACGACTACGCCTTGCGCGAAGGCGCCATCCCGCTTCCCGCGACGCTAACGATCGATTTGGGTCGGCATATCAGCCAGAAGAGCGAGTCGGGAATGCAGGTGCGGCTCTACAGCGACCACCCTTTCCGGCAGCGGACCGATAGTGGCGCCCGGGATGCCTTTGAGCGCGCCGCGCTCGACCATGCGGGTGTGGCCTTGGAAAAGCCGTTCTGGAGCTTCGAGGATTTCGAGGGGCGACCATCGTTGCGTTACACGACCGCCCGTCGGATGGAGGAGACTTGTGTCCGCTGCCACAACACCCACCCCGACAGTCCCAAGAAGGATTGGAAGGTGGGGGACGTGGCCGGCGTGCTGGAGATCATTCGACCGTTGGACCGCGACATCAGCCGGGTCAGGGATGGGTTACGAGGCACGTTCGTTTTAATGGGGGTCATTTCGGCCGGGTTGCTGGGGTTGTGTGGGCTGGTGCTCGTTTTGGGCAATCGGCGGCGGCCGTAGTTCCGCCCCGTCGTGCTGTTGGGCAAATTGGCCGTCTGCCGAAGCGCCCAAGGTTCGGGCCTGGGA
>Ga0265338_10010273_pt1 | contig 11016 bp, 12 predicted proteins | sample 42126metaG_FD_193579 | JGI IMG/M metagenome (GOLD analysis project Ga0265338, IMG submission 193579) | Rhizosphere microbial communities from Carex aquatilis grown in University of Washington, Seatle, WA, United States - 4-21-26 metaG | ecosystem: Host-associated > Plants > Roots > Rhizosphere... | reverse complement strand
CGGAGTTGCTGGCGTGGCTCGAAGATGTACGAGCAAACAAGACACAGCATCCACTGCTGGTCGTCGCGGTGTTCACGGTCGTGTTTCTGGCGATTCATCCATTTCAAGATGGAAATGGCCGACTGAGCCGGATTCTGACAACGTTACTGCTGCTCCAGGCAGGCTATGCGTATGTGCCATACAGCTCCCTTGAAAGCGTGATTGAGAACAGCAAAGAAGGCTACTACCTTGCACTGCGCCAGACGCAGAGCACGCTGAAGAGCAACACACCCGATTGGCAGCCATGGCTGCTATTTTTCCTTCGGGCGTTGCAGCAGCAGAAACGTCGTCTTGCCACGAAGGTTGAGCGCGAGAAATCCGCTATCACGTTAACCGATCTGGCCGTGAAGATTCTTGACTACGCCAGGAACCATGGGCGGGTTACGACGCGTGACATGGTGCGTGAGCACGGCGCAAGCGCAAATACGCTCAAGGCAACCTTCAGCAGCCTGGTTGAGAAGCGTTTGCTCGTGCGCCACGGGGGAGGTCGCTCTACTTGGTACGCATTGCAGTAGCGCTTCCGCCTCGTTTCGGCATCTATCGCCTTCTATCGCCCCGAAGCGGAAAACCCAGCAGCAACTCTCGAACGTCTAGCATCGGATCCGCAATTCCTTCGACTTGAGAACCAATGCTGTGAACCGGCGCGACATTTGAACGCAGACCGGCGCCGCAACCCATGGATCTATTTCGGCGCAGTCTTTCAAACGCTGGTCAAAATTGGGCGACCTGTGGCAACCGTGAAGCTGGAGTTCGCCGAGTGCGGGTATTCCCATCAGCACGGCGCTCCAACGTCCAGTCGGAGATGGCGTTCTGCAGATCTGCGGCAAGTAAGAAATTTGCGGCTTTAATTCGTCAGGTGGATCGCGGTATCGCCAGGTCCGATTCCCTACTATACTTACAATTCAGGAGATGGCATTCCTCCTCGAACCGCCCTAATAGGCTGATGATGCCTACCATGCCCGTGAATCCAGGGCGGTAGGCATTTTTTTCACCACCGCGCTGCTTCCGAAGCTGATTCAGTTCACTTGGAGCTAAAGAGCGATGGTTGATTCAAGGGCACCCCCCGCGACTTGCGATTTACAGAGGTCTCCCAGTTCAATGGGTGACGCACTCCGAGCCTGATGTCATGAAGGCCACGGATCCTCAAAACGGCGAGTTGAGTCCGGGAGACGATAGTCCCGGCGTCGCTGTTGCTGCGGGCTCGTCACGCGGCCCAATCAAATCCAAGGGAAACCAATCCATGGTGATTTCCATCATTGCCATTGCCACTGGCGCCTCACTCGGCGCGCTCCTCCGCTGGTATTTGGCGAATCGCCTGAACTCAACCTTTCCGCAGCTCCCGCCCGGCACGCTGGTAGCGAACATTTTGGGCGCATACTTGATAGGAATCGCGATCGCAGTGTTCTTGACCATGCCCGCGCTGTCTCCTCAATGGCGATTGCTGACGGTCACTGGGTTCTTGGGCGGCCTCACGACGTTTTCGACGTTCTCGGCCGAAGTGGTGACCGCCATTCTCGAAGGGCGTGGGGTATGGGCAATTTCGACAGTTGCGGCACACGTGCTCGGCAGCATCGTCATGACGCTCTGCGGAGTCGGTACCGTGCGCCTCGTGCGTGCTCTGATTTAGGAGAATGACATGAAAGGTTATCAGCTCAGTTTTCTCGCAGAACAAAATCGTCGGATTGAGCACAAGCAGGCGATGGAATGGCTGCTGCATCTTGCCAAGGAGTTGGGCATTACCGGGTGCACTGTTTTCGCCGGAGTCGAGAGCTTTGGCGCCGACGGCCGCCGGCATTCCGCGCGGTTTTTCGAGCTGGCCGATCAACCAATGGAAATGGTCATGGCGGTTACCGAGGAACAGGCCGATCGCCTGTTCGAGAGAATCGAAGCGATGGACACCAAGATCTTTTATATCAAGACCCCGATTGAATACGGCCAGTTGGGAAAGCAGAAGAATGGATAGCCGCATACAGAGGATTCATGCCCGCGAGATACTCGATTCGCGCGGCAATCCCACCGTCGAGGTTGACGTTACCTTAAGCGGCGGCGCCCAAGGGCGAGCCGCCGTTCCCTCTGGCGCTTCCACCGGGGTTCACGAAGCCGTCGAGCTGCGGGACCAGGATCCGCACCGATACGGGGGCAAAGGGGTAAGACAAGCAGTCTCCCATGTGAACGGCGCTCTCGCCGCCGCTACCCAAGGGCTGGATGCGCTCGATCAAGGACTGATTGATCGGACGTTGATCGCTACGGACGGCACGGGCAACAAGGCGAAGCTTGGCGCCAACGCCCTGTTGGGCGTGAGCCTGGCGGTCGCGCGCGCAGCGGCCGCCGCCAGCGTCCTTCCGCTTTTCCGCTATATGGGCGGTGCCGCAGCGAACCGCTTGCCGGTCCCCATGTTCAATATTCTCAATGGGGGTGCGCATGCCAATTGGCAGGGCACCGACTTCCAAGAGTTCATGATTGCGCCGGTAGGAGCGCCCAATTTTGCCGAGGCCTTGCGCTGGGGAGCGGAAATTTATCATCAGCTCAAAATAGTGCTCAAGGACGCGGGACTCTCGACCGGTGTCGGCGATGAGGGAGGCTTTGCACCCGTCTTGAAACGCAACTCTGACGCCATTGATTTGATCTTGCGCGCCATCGAAGGGGCGGGGTATCGACCCGGAGATGACATCGTCATTGCTCTGGACCCGGCGTCCAGCGGATTTCTCGAGAATGGACTGTATCAATTGCGCACCGAGGGCCGCACCATCGGCTCGCAAGAGATGGTGGCGCTCTACGCCGACTGGGTGCGCCGATATCCCATTGCCGTCATCGAGGACGGCCTGGCCGAGGATGATTGGGATGGCTGGAAAGTCCTGAATCGCGAACTTGGTGACCAGATCGAATTGGTGGGTGATGACCTGTTCGTTACCAACGTAGCCCGCATCGCCCGAGGCATTGCGGAGAATGCAGCAAACGCGGTACTCATCAAGCTCAATCAAATCGGCACGCTCACGGAGACCATCGCGGCCGTCCATCTGGCCTATGACGCGGGTTGGGGCGCGATGGTGTCTCATCGAAGCGGCGAGACGGTGGATCCCTTCATCGCCGATCTTACCGTGGCGCTCGACACCGGGCACCTCAAGACCGGCGCTCCGTGTCGTGGCGAGCGAGTCGAGAAGTACAATCAGTTGATGCGGATCGAAGAATACCTTGGAAAATCGGCGACGTATGCGGGGCACAATGCTTTCGTTCGTCGGCGACCGCTCGGTACTGCCATCCCGGCGCATGGCTCGGCTTGAAAGGGACTCCCCTGTGCCTAACCCGGCGTCTTGTGCGGCACCGGCCCGTCCTGCGAATAGCGAACCGAAATTGCAGGGACTCGCGCAGCGGTTGGCGACGGATCTGCGTCGAGGGCGGCACATAGTCCTGTGGGGGCCGCGCGGCAGTGGCAAATCGACGCCGCTTCTGGCCGTGTCGCGCGAGCTCGGGGATATGCACCACGCGCTCAGCGAGGCGACCAGTCACCTTGATGAGATCACTCAGACGCTGGAGCGAGCGTTGATCACGGGCCGGCCCGACGGTACAGATCCCGACAACTTCTTTCGCATGGGCACGCCGCCGGTAACGGTAGACATCATGCCGAATGTCAGCGGCGTTGAATTTGAGGAGGCATGGAAACGGCGAGTGGATATTCGAATAGACGATGATCTGTCCGTGCCGTTTATCTCGCGAGAGGACCTTCTGGCTGCAAAGCCGTCAGCGGGCCGCGCGCGGGATTTGATAGACGTCAAGGTTCTCCGGGTCGCACCGCTGATAGAGATGTAGACGCAGAACCCAGCAATCTACCCGGGATGCGCGATAACGGGCTCGAGGACGATCTGAATTAACAGCAGTGTCACGCGATGCGCTGAACCCACTGGCTGCGCCAGGCGGGCGCGTCGAAGGCATCGCCGGCCGCCGACCACAGCTCCAGGTTCTATCGAATCCTCAGGTCCAGCTCACCGGCATCGAACCCGGATTCGCGATAAAACTTGCGACTGAGCTCGAGAGCACTGAATCCGTCTTCGAATGCGGCCAAAGTGCCATTGACCGGTCTGTCCAGATAGATCAGTGCGCCGTCAACGACGAAGAGAATGATCGCCGGCTCTGGTGATTCGTCTGTGACGACAAGCGTGTGAGCCTCCCCAGCAGGCTCGAAGATGAAGGTGCCAGGCTTTGCTATCCAATCATGCTCCAGATACCTCCAGTGACCGCGCAGCGTATAACCGTGAACGGTGCCCGTGTGGTAATGAACTCCAAGTTTCGCCCCCGGCAGCCCTTTCAAAATGACTGTAAATCCCCCAGTCGTCACGTTAAAGCGGCAGACCTGCACCCACACTCCGGCCGCATACGGTATCCATGGTCCATCATCTGCCAGGTTCATATCGAGAATGTAGTGTCCGCGCTCCTGCTGGCTCGGGTGAAGTCCGTCGGTTGCGGAGCTGAAGGTCGTGATGGCCATGGAATATTCCTTCTTCCCTGTGGTGTGGCTGGGATAGTACGCGCAATGCCTGCAGCGGCGCTCGCTGCGGGGGGTTTCCGGATGCGAAGGGCTTGATGACAATGCACTATCTGCGATGAGAACATCGGTGCGCAGGCTTATAGCTGAAACTAAGAAGATGGCTGCCATGGGCATGGCTGTGAGTCACATCACCGGCGGGATCCGCGGAGAGATTGCATGGAACTTTCTGCCTATCTGCATCGAATAGGTGTCGACGGCAGCGTGCGGCCGGACCTGGCGACGCTCAGGGACCTGCATCGGGCACATCAATACGCGATCCCGTTCGAGAATCTGGACGTGCAGCTGCGCCGTCCCGTCAACCTGGATCCGGAGGCAAACTTCGAGAAGATCGTCCGCCAGCGACGCGGCGGCTGGTGCTATGAAATGAACGGTGTGATGGGATGGGCCCTTGGGCAAATAGGCTTCGAGGTGATGCGCGTGAGTGCCGGTGTCATGCGCGCGCGGGCGGGTGATGCGCAGCTGGGCAATCACCTGTGCCTGCTGGTGCGACTCGACCGACCTTACCTGGTGGATGTCGGATTTGGCGGCAGCCTGACAGAGCCGCTGGCGCTCGAGGCTGCGGAGCGCGAAGATCGTCCGTACCGTATCGAATTAAGCCAGCTGAACAAGGGGTTCTGGCGTTTTGCCGAAACGGCGCACGGCGATGGCGACGCATTCAGCTTTGACTTCCGCGCTGCTCCTGCCGACGAAGCGCTGTTTGCAAAGAAATGCCAGTTCCTGCAAACCGACCCGGCATCTCCATTTACCCAGAACCTCGTGGTGCAGCGCCGCGCCGCCGATACGCACCTGTCATTGCGCGGCCGCGTGCTGGCGACTACTCATGCAAGGCGCGTCGAAAAGCGGATGCTCGGCTCCGCCGAGGAACTGGTCGCGACTCTCCGGGACAGCTTTGATCTCAACGTCCCCGAAGCTGCCACGCTCTGGCCTGCTATCTGCGCCCGCCACGAGGCACTGTTTACCTGATCGCAAGCCCGAGTTGACTGCCCAGATCGTCCGAGACTTTATCGATTCGCCGGGAAATCCGACCCTTTGGATCGATGACCAGAAAGGTCGGTACTTCCTTGACCGCGAACGCACGAAAAGTGACGCCGGTTTCATCGCTCGAAAGCGGGATGGCGATGTGTTGTTCATCTCGGTACTTGATGAGCTCATCACTCGTCGACCAGAGCCCCGAGGCGATACCTATCCAGCGCGCGTTGCCGGTCTTTGCCAGCGCCTCGCTCTGTTCGCGCGCACTGCGGCATTGCGCGGCTCGCGCCGGGCGGCTTTCGGCAAGGTAGGACTCGCACCAGGGCGACAGGAACATGATCACCGTCGATCGCGATCCCTCGGGGTCACGCAGAGGCAGTGACTCCCCGCTGGTGGTCCGAATCGAAAGCCCCTGCACCATGGCCCCCGGCGCGGGGGCCGATGCGGCTGAACGGGCGGGCCCCGAAGTCAGCGATGCCTGCACCGAATGGGCCGGTTCGGCGCGCGCTGCTTTCAATGCTGCCTCGAGTTTTTCATCGACGAAGTGGCCGATGTAGAGGATCCTGCCGTCACGGCCAATGACCACGTGCTGCGGCGTCACGCGCAGATTCAGAGCGCCGCCAAGACTGCCATCGTCCAGCACGATGGGCATCTTCAGTCCCAGTTTCTGCCGATAGGCGCGGATGTCTTCGACGCTGTCATTGAAGCCGGCATTGATGGCGATGACCGTAAGATCGGCGCCCTCCTGCTCGTAGGTGTGTTCGAAATGCGGCATCTGCTCCCGGCAGGGCACGCACCAGGTTGCCCAGAACTTCAGGTACACCGCCTTGTGACCGTAGAGGCGGGCAAGATCGATCTTCTGCCCATCGATCGTCGTCAACCTGACGGCCGGCGCGGGCGTGCCGATCAATGTGGCGCCGGCGGCTTCCGCGCGCTCCTGGCCCGTGGATGCCCAGAGCGTCGCCGGAGCCCCCAGCAACAACAGCCAGCCGGTCGCGATGAGTCCCGATCCCCGCATGGTAGATATCTCCACTTGTCGTTGAGCTACTATCGATTAATTTCCCGCTCATTAAAAGAGGAAGTTCCATGAGCAGCCAAACCGGGTTTCGGGCACGCATCGCGGCGCTGGTGGGCGCGGCAGTATTTTTTGGCGCCCCTGGCGCAACCATCGCTGCCACGGCCGCTGCCACTGTAACTGCCGCCGCCGCGCCATCCGATGCCGTGGTGGTGTCGCTGATCACAGAGCGGCTGGCCGACACCCCTGGCAAGGAACTCGACATGATCACGGTCGAATATCCTCCCGGCGGCAGTTCCTCGCCGCATCGCCACGATGCTTACGTGCTCGTGTATGTGCTCGAAGGGACCGTCGAGATGCAGGTACGCGGACAGAAACTCGTGACGCTCAGGGCTGGCGAATCATTTCTGGAACGGCCTGACGATATCCACGAGGTGTCGCGCAACGTGAGCCGGAGCAAGCCCGCCAAATTACTGGTGGTCGCCCTGAAGACAGCAGGCAAGCCGCTCACGCGTGAAGCAGCGCCGGCGGCCCAATAGAGATCCTGCACCGACACCTGAACGGAGCCCGATGTGATCGCGGCCGAAGAAATACGCACGACCTACGGAATCATTGCGCCCCATGTGCGCCGCACGCCTGTCATCGAAGTCGATCCGGCGGATTTCGGCTTCAAGGCCGCGCATCTTGCGCTCAAGCTCGAGTCACTGCAGCACGCCGGCTCCTTCAAGGCACGCGGGGCTTTCAATCACCTGCTCACGCGGCAGGTGCCGCCCGCGGGCGTAGTAGCGGCCTCCGGCGGCAACCACGGCTGCGCGGTGGCCTTCGCCTCGATGAAGCGCAGCGTGCCGGCCCGGATATTCGTGCCGAGCGTCGCCTCACCGGCCAAGATGAACAATATCCGCGATTACGGCGCCGAGCTGATCGTCGCGGGTGACCGCTACGCCGATGCGCTCAGTGCCAGCGAGGCATGGGTGGTCCAGTCGGGTGCGATGCCGGTGCACGCCTTCGACCAGGTCGAAACGCTGCTGGGGCAGGGTACCGTTGGACTGGAGCTCGAACAGCAGGCGCAGAGGCTGGACACGTTGCTGGTCTCGGTGGGAGGCGGCGGCCTCATCGCCGGCATCGCCGCCTGGTATCGCGGGCGTGTCCGCATCATTGGCGTGGAGCCCGAGAAGGCACCGACACTCACGCGCGCGCTGGAAGCAGGCCATCCGGTCGATGCCGAAGCCGGCGGCATCGCCGCGGATTCACTGGCGCCGCGACGCGTCGGCGAACTGGTATTCCCTATTGCGCAGCGCTATATCGCCGCCACCGTGCTCGTGACGGATGAAGCCATCCGCCAGGCACAGCAGCGTCTCTGGAGCACGCTGCGGTTCGTGGCCGAGCCCGGTGGCGCGGCCGCACTGGCGGCGCTGACCTCGGGGCGCTACGTGCCGCAATCCAATGAGCGCGTGGCGGTACTCATCTGCGGCGGCAACACGGTTGCCGTCGATTTCGATCGCTGAGATCACCAATCAATCACCGCAACGAGGGCAATCATGTCGATCGAACGCATTGAACCCGGTCCGCGCATGTCGCAGGCTGTCATACACAATAAGACCGTGTACCTGGCCGGCCAGGTGGCCACGGGCGCGCGCGGTCGCAGCGTCGCGGAGCAGACGCGCGACATTCTGACGAGGATCGAGCAGCTGCTCGCCGAATCGAACTCCGACAAGAGCCACATCCTCAGCGCGACGATCTGGCTGGTGGACATGACGACGTTCGCGGACATGAACAGCGTCTGGGATCGATGGGTGGTCGATGGCGCAACGCCCGCGCGCGCTACCGTGGTCAGTGCGCAGCTTGCCGCGCCCGACTACAAGATCGAGATCGCCGTCATCGCGGCCCAGCGTTGACGCCCAGCGCGGCCAGTGCGCGCGCATCGCTCAAGCCCGCCATGAGTGCGGCTACATCGCCGATGCGCGGGCCGAGCCGGGCAGGCACGATCGGGCAGGCGGCTGCTGCCTGCGGCAGCGCCTCCCGGTCCACGACATCGCGCGCCGCGCCGAGGACGCGATCACCCAGCGCCACGGCCAGTGATCCGAGCACGATAAGTTCGGGGTTGAGTGCATCGATCAGCAGAGCCAGTCCCTGACCCATGCGCCGGCCGGCCGCGGCGGCGACGGCCAGCGCATCGGGTTCATCACGCAACATCGCTTCGACCAGCTCGCGGATCGGAGTGTGCGTGTTCCAGCGCTGCGGAAACATGCGCGCAGCCACCTGCACCAGGCCCGCGCCCGATGCGAAACCCTCCCACGAGCCGCGCTTGCCGAAACCTTCGGGACCATCGCTCGACAGACGCCAATGCCCGATCTCGCCGGCCGTGTCGCTGGCGCCATGCAATACGCGCCCGTCGATGATGAATCCCGCACCCAGCCCGGTGCCAAAGGTCAGGAATATCAGGTGCCGGAGGCCCGGCCGCTCGCGGCCCGCGCCGAAATGAAACTCCGCCAGCGCGCCCGCGTTGCCATCGTGTTCGACGAACACCGGCAGGTCCGGAAATGCTTCAGCCAGGCGCTGCCTGAGAGGCAGATGGTGCCAGCCGGGAAGGTGCGGCGGATTGAGCAGCACGCCCTCGCCGATGCGCAGCGGCCCGCCGATCGAGACGCTCAAACCCACGCAGTCGCGGCCGGCAGCGGCGGCCTGTGCGCGCAGTTGTTCCATCGCGGCAAACAGCGCCGGCGCGGTCTGTGCGAAGGGACGGCTGGCCTGGGTGGGTATTTCGATTCGCTGCAGGATCTGCCCGTCCGCGGTGCCCTCGACGCAGGCAGTCTTGGTGCCGCCGACGTCCAGACCGATCAGCGAGCGCGGAGGCAGCATGGCCTGGGGCGCGGATGACATCGGATCAAAGGTAGCACCGCGGCGCGCATAATGGGTTCATGAGTGCAGGCGCGCAGATGCAGCCCGGAGGCCGCGATATTGCCTACATGCGGCTGGCGCTCGAGCAGGCGCGCCTGGCCTGCGCGGCAGGCGAGGTGCCGGTCGGCGCCGTACTGGTCAGCGGGGATCGCCTCATCGCCACCGGCGCCAATGCCCCGATCGCGCGCTGCGATCCCACGGCGCATGCCGAGATGCAGGCACTGCGCTCCGGCGCGCACGCCCTGGGAAACTATCGCCTCGCGGGCAGTGAGCTTTACGTGACGCTCGAGCCCTGCCTGATGTGCGCCGGCGCGCTGGTGCACGCGCGCGTGGACCGCGTGGTCTTCGGTGCCTGGGATGGGCAGTTCGGCGCGGCCGGCAGCCTCATCGATGCATTCCGGCTGCCGGGACTGAATCATCGCGTTGACGCGTTCGGCGGCGTGCTGGCGCAGGAATGCAACCGGCTGCTCGATGATTTCTTTGCGCGCCAGCGCCAGGCACCGCGCTAATTGAAGCGGGGCTCGAATTCCTCGGTACCTGCCATCGTCTGGGTGAACGCGGGCGCCAGGCGATTGCGCGCGGTCTTGTCCGCATCGATCCATTCGAGCACGGCCAGGTATTGACGCACCTGCTCGACGAATTTCGCCGGCTCCCAGCCGCGCGCGTAGCCGCGCTTGGCACGCAGGTACCATTTTTCCTCGGCCAGCAGCGGCAGCTGCGTGCGCACATCGGCCCAGGAGTCCGGATTCTTGCCATGACTCTGGGCGAGCACGCGTGCGTCCTCCAGGTGGCCGTAGCCGACGTTGTAGGCGGCCAGCGCGAGCCAGGTCCGGTCCGGTTCGGCGATGCGCCTGGGGATGGTGTCGATGACCTGCGCCAGATAGCGCGCGCCGCCGACAATGTTCTGCCGCAGGTCCGCGCGATCGTCGACACCGACCGCCGTCGCCGCATCGCTGGTGAGCATCATGATGCCGCGTGCGCCATCGGCGGAGGCCGCGCTGCCCTGCCACTTGGATTCCTGGTAGCCGACCGCTGCCAGCAATCGCCAGTCCAGGCCGCTCGCCAGCGCCGCCTCCTCGAACATACCCTGCAGCGCGGGCAGCCGCTCGGCGATGTCGGACTGAAACTGGTGCGCCGATTCGTAGTCGAATTCGCCCGATTCGTTGCGCGCGTCCGATTCGATGCGGGCGAGCTGGCCCGAGGTACGGGCGCCGGCAATGAACTGGTTGGCCGATCGCAGCAGCTGCTCGGCCCCCATGGGCACGACCCATTGGACCGGCCGCGGGTTGGGCAGGGCAAATGCCACCATGAACTCGGGATGCAGGTGCTGGGCGAAGGCGAACTCGCTGGCATCGAGCACCGCGTAGTCCGCGCCGCCGCTGCTGATGAGTTCCAGCGGGTCGGCCTGATCGACGGGCAGGGCAGTCCACTGCAGCTCCGACATGCCCTCGCTGCGCAGCGTCTCAAGCAGCGTCTGCTGCGGACTGTCCTTGAGCACGACCAGGCGCTTGTTACTCAATCCGGCGATCGAGTGCACCTGCGTCCGGCCGCG
>Ga0265338_10010272_pt1 | contig 11016 bp, 13 predicted proteins | sample 42126metaG_FD_193579 | JGI IMG/M metagenome (GOLD analysis project Ga0265338, IMG submission 193579) | Rhizosphere microbial communities from Carex aquatilis grown in University of Washington, Seatle, WA, United States - 4-21-26 metaG | ecosystem: Host-associated > Plants > Roots > Rhizosphere... | reverse complement strand
CGCTTCCGGGAAGCGCGGGCGGGATTGCCGCGGCGCTGGTAACCGGCGAGCGCGGCGGCGTCGGGGAAGACGAAGAAAGTGCCTTGCGGGATGCCGGGCTCGCCCATGTGCTGGCCATCGCCGGGTTGCACATGGCCCTGGTGGGCGGGGGCATTTTCTGGCTGGTGCGCGCAGGTCTTGCCGCCATCCCCTCTATAGTCTTGCGTTATCCCATCAAGAAATGGGCGGCGGGCGCGGCGCTGGCGGCATCGGCTTTCTATCTGGCGATAAGCGGTGCCGCGCCGCCGGCAGTGCGGGCCTTCGTCATGCTGGCGATGGTGATGCTGGCGATCCTCGCAGACCGGCCCGCCATCACCATGCGATCGCTGGCCCTGGCGGCCGCGATCCTGCTGCTGATGCGTCCGGAAAGTATTTTCGAGCCGGGTTTTCGGATGTCCTTCGCGGCGGTGGCGGCGCTGGTGGCGGTGGCGGAATGGGAGATGGGGCGCGAGCGCGTCAAGCCGCGCGGCATGCTCTATCGCTATGTCCATGGCATCGTCCTGACCAGCCTGGTGGGGAGTCTGGCCACCATGCCTTTCGCGCTGTTCCATTTCGACCGCGCTACCCATTACGCGGTGCTGGGCAATCTGGTCGCCATGCCGGTGATGGGCTTGTGGGTGATGCCCGCGGTGGCGCTGGCAGTGATGTTGATGCCGTTCGGCGCGGAGGGCCCCGCCCTGGCGCTGCTGGGCAAAGGTATCGCGATGATGACGGCCATGGGCCAGTGGGTCTCGAGCCTGCCGGGCGCGGTGAGCCTGGCGCCGGCCATGCTGCTGGCCGCGCTGGTGCTGATTTCGCTGGGCGGGCTGTGGGTTCTGCTTTGGCAGAAAAGATGGCGCTGGTGGGGCCTTGTGCCGATGCTGATCGGATGTGTCTGGGCTTATGCCGGCCAACGTCCAGACATGCTAGTGGCGCCGGATGCCCAGACGGTGGCGATACGAGGGGCCGATGGCCTGCTGCATTTTGTGGGCAAGCCCAAGGACCGCTTTGTCGCCCGCGAATGGCTGCGGCGCGATGGTGACGGCCGCGACATCATGGAGGCGGTCGGCGATCCCTCCATCAAATGTGATGGTGTCGGCTGCGTGATAAAAGCGAAGGTTCTGGTGGCGGTGTCAAAAAAGCCGGAAGCGCTGGCAGAGGACTGCGCCATGGGACAAGTCGTGGTCAGCGCCGCCGCCGCGCCCGCCTGCAAAGGGCCCCCTGTCATAATTGATCGTGACACGGCGGCGACAGGGCAGGGCTGGCGCGTGAACCTGTCGCCGGAACCTTCCGCGCAAAGCGTGCGCGCGGACCGGGGCGCCAGGCCATGGGTGGCGATCCCGCACCCATAGCAGATGCCGCCCATTCGAGCATGGTGCGCTTTTGAGCGGTAAATTCATGCTCTTCGCTGTTGCCCACAAAGGAGGGGCGGTGGGAGGATGACGTGTCTGGATATCGGCGATGGCAGGTTACGCCCATTACAGCACTTCACACTCCGCGCAAGACCAGCGCCCGCCTGCCGATTGCCTGATCGCCTGCGATGCCATTGACCGGGGCAAATGCCTGGAGCTGGTCTATGAAACTTTCTCCCGCGTGATCGAAGTGCATCGTGTCGGCATCAGCCCGGCGGGCGCGCATATCGTCAGCGGCTGGCAGATCCGCGGACCGCGCAACGAACGGGTGGGCTGGAAGCTGCTCAACCTAGATGAACCGCTGAGTCTGCACCTGACGGACATTCCGTCCCAGGCGCCGCGCCCCGACTATCGCCGCGGCGCCAAGCAGTTTGTCGGTATCCTCAGCCAGCTTTGAGCGGCGCCCACACCAAACGCTGGCGATCTTGACGAACCGTCCTCACCCTTCGACAGGCTCAGGGTGAGGACGTAAACAAAATCCTCATGCTGAGCTTGTCGAAGCATGAGGGGCGAATGCCAGACGGAGAGATATTTCTCACCGTCTAATAGCGCCGAATCAACCCGACCAGCTTGCCCTGCACCTTGACCCGGTCTGAGCCATAGAGGCGCGTCTCATAGGCCGGATTGGCCGCTTCCAGAGCGATGGAGTCGCCGCGCCGGCGCAGGCGCTTCAAGGTGGCCTCTTCATTGTCCACCAGCGCCACCACGATCTCGCCGGTCGTGGCGCTGTCCGATTCCTGGATGATCACGGTGTCGCCATCGAGAATGCCGGCATTGATCATGGAATCGCCCGTCACTTCCAGGGCGTAGTGGTTGCCCCGCCCGATCATGCCGCCGGGCACGGGCACATCACTGACCTTGTTCTGCAGCGCCTCGATCGGGGTGCCGGCGGCGATGCGGCCGACCAGCGGCACATTGACGGCGGCTTCCCCGCCATCGCCATAACCGCGCCGCGGCGAAGGCGTGCGGGAATCGATGCGCATCTCGGCCCGGCCGTGACGGGCGGTGGCGCGCTGGGCCTGGCTGCGGGTGGTGGCCGGGCGCAGGGTCTCGGCCATGTTGTCGGGCAGCTTGAGCACTTCCAAGGCCCGGGCGCGCTTTTCCATGCGGCGCAGGAAGCCGCGCTCTTCCAGGGCGGTGATCAGGCGGTGAATGCCGGACTTGGATTTGAGGTCCAGCGCCTCTTTCATCTCGTCGAAGGAGGGGGGAATGCCGGTTTCACGCACCCGCTCATGGATGAACATCAAGAGCTCGTATTGCTTGCGGGTCAGCATGAGGATCCCTCCCGATGGCCGCGTCAGCGGCCAAAATGATTATTATGGCTAGGCCGCCCGGCTGAAACCGTCTGCGAACAAAGCCGAAACATCCACGAATCGTTCTACTTTAGTTCCGGACAGTCGTCAACGCGCCCGGACGGCTGCTCCGTTTATGGGAACGGAACTTTGCCGTGGCCGTTGCTCACATTGCAGGAGCGCAATTCGTTTTTAAGGGAGGTCATTTCATGAAGCTCAAAACGCTTATCCTTGGCGCCGCCGCCGCTGCCGCCGCGTTGGCTTATGCGGTGCCGGCGTCCGCTTATGTCGCCTGCAATCGCGAAGGCGATTGCTGGCATACCGAGTCGCGTGTGTCGCGGCCCGGCGTCACTTTCGAATATCACCCGGACGATTGGTACTTCCATCGCAGCTGGGCCGATGACCGCGCGCATCACTGGCGCGAATATCACGACGGCCGTGGCTACTGGCGTAACGGTGTCTGGATCACCTTCTAACCTAACAAAAATTTGAGTCGTTCAGGCAGGCGGCGGAACCCCTCACGATGTTCCGCCGTTTGTCTAGCCGTGAAGGGCGGTTCAACTTCGTACGAATGGAGAGATAGATGAAGTTCAGGATCCTTGCTTTGGGCGCCGTTGCCGGCGCGGCCGCCTTGGCCGCGATGGCTGCCCCGGCGTCCGCTTATGTGGCCTGCAATGGCCGTGGCGATTGCTGGCACACCAGCGAGCGCGCTGCGTATAAGCCGGCGTGGGGCATCCGCATCCATGACGACAACTGGAAGTGGCGCGGTCACGGCTATCGCTGGCGCGAGCATGACGGCCGTGGCTATTGGCGCAACGGGCTCTGGGTTACTTTCTAAGGAAAGTACCAGGTATCTTTTTGGCGCTCCGGCTCTCGCCTACGCGCTGAAGGAAAAAGGCGGTCCTGATGGGCCGCCTTTTTCTTTGGCCGTTCCGTCAGTCCGGCTGGCGCTCCTGGCGTGACGGCTGGTGCGCGAAGTCGACCCAGCCATGCCGCGATTGCTCCCACAGGGAGTGGGCCGGCGCGGGGAAGTGCGGATCGGCGAAGGCGCCAGCCGCGACGCCGACAAACCCGGGACGGATATCCAAGGTCCAATAGACCGAAGTGCCGCACTCCGGGCAGAAGTGAATCTGCAGCGTGCGCCCATCCTGTGCGTCACGGACGAAGATCTTGTCGGTGCCGCTTGGGGTGATCTGCGCCTCGCGAAAATAAGCGCTGACGCCGAACACGGAGCCGGTGCGGCGCTGGCAGTCCAGGCAGTGGCAGGCCAGTACATATTTGGGATCGCCTTCGCAAGCGACTCGCAGATTGCCGCAACTGCAGGATGCTTCACGGGACGCCATGCACGTCTCCCCGCCGTTTATTTGAACATGTCCTGGGGCGCGACCTTGGCAACCCGCGCCAGCTTTTCCAGAGTCTCGGGCGGGATGCTGCGTGTCTTGGCAGTCAGGTAGCCGAGAATTTCACCCGGATGCACCCCGGCGTCGCGCGCCCATTCGGTGGGGCGCAAGTGCCGAGCGGTCATGAAGGCGCGAAAGGCGTCGCGCTGCTTGCCGATCTCGACCCCGCGTGGCGCGGCGACTTCACCCATAAGCACTTTTGGCTTTGGATGGGGCGAAGCGGAGACGCGCTCCGGTTGCGTGGCTTCCGGGCGCGGCGGTACGGGTTTCTTGGCGGGCAAGCGCGGCTCGGCTGCATCGCGCGGGTTCTTCAGCATCCCCGCCGAGCGCCGGATGCGGGGCCCACTGGGAGACAAGTCCTTCATCGAAAGCCGTTGCCCAGAAGAAGCCGTGTGGCGGCTGTCACGTCCTTCTGGCGCATCAGGCTTTCGCCCACCAGCACCGACGTGACATGGGCCCCCGCCAGGCGCTTCAGGTCAGCCGGGGCGGAAAGTCCGCTTTCGGCCACCACATGCACCCCCTTTGGCACCTTGGGCGCCAGCTTCAAGGTCACGCCCAGATCGGTGACGAAGGTCTTGAGATTGCGGTTGTTGATGCCGATCAGGGCGGCGTTCAGGTCCAGCGCCCGGTCCAGCTCGGCCTCGTCATGCACTTCCACCAGCGCGTCCATCTCCCAGCGCGCGGCTTCGTCCAGAAGTGCGCGGGCGTGATCGTCATCCACCATCGCCATGATGATCAGGATGCAGTCGGCGCCCCAGCTGCGCGCCTCGACCACCTGATAGGGCTCGATCATGAAGTCCTTGCGCAGCACGGGCAGGCGGGTGACCTCGCGCGCCTGGGCCAGATATTCGGGCGCGCCTTGGAAGGAGGGCGCGTCGGTCAGCACCGACAGGCACGCCGCGCCGCCTTCCTCATAGGCCATGGCCAGCGCCGGGGGATCGAAGTCGGCGCGGATCAGGCCCTTGGAAGGGCTCGCCTTCTTGATCTCGGCGATCAGGCCGAATTCGCCGCTGTCTTGCTTGTCTTCCAGCGCGGCCAGGAAGCCGCGGGTGGGACCGGCATCCCTGGCGCGCGCTTCCAGTTCCGCGTGCGCCGCCTTGGTTTTGGCCGCCGCCACTTCCTCGCGCTTGTAACCGAGAATCTTGTCCAGAATGCTCATATTCAACGGCCTACCGCTTCGCTGCTTGAGGCCCCTGGTTGGACGACTTGATCAGCTCTTCCAGTTTCGCTTTGGCGGCACCGCTGTCCAGCGCTTTTCCCGCCACTGCCACGCCTTCTTTTACATCCTTTGCCCATCCGGCCACCATAAGGGCGGCGCCGGCATTGAGCAGCACGATATCGCGGTAGGGGCCTTGTTCACCATCAAACAGGCGGGAGAGGGCGGCCGCATTGTGGGCGGCGTCGCCGCCTTTGATCTCGGCCAGCGGCCAGCGTGACAGGCCCACATCCTCGGGCGTGAGCTCGCGGGTGCTGATGACGTCCTGGTCCAGGACGGCGACCTGGGTGGGGGCGCTGATGGAGATTTCGTCCAGCCCATCGCGGCCATGCACAATAAAAGCGCGTTCGCTGCCCAGGATCTTCAGTGCTTCCGCGTAAGGAACCAGCCAGTCCGCCGAGAACACCCCCACCAGCTGGCGGGGGACCCTTCCTGGGTTGGCCAGCGGCCCGAGCAGATTGAAGATGGTGCGCCGGCCGATCTGTTTGCGTGCATTGGCGGCGTTGCGCATGGCGGGGTGGTAGATCCAGGCAAAGAGGAACACCAGGCCGGTCTTTGCCAGCACGGCCGTGGCGGCGTCCGGCTCCAGGTTGATATTCACGCCCAACGCCTCCAACACATCGGCGGCGCCGCTGCGGGAGGCGGTGGAGCGGTTGCCGTGCTTGGCGACGGGCACACCGCAGGCCGCCACCACAAAGGAGACGGCGGTCGAGATATTCAAGGTGCCGAGCCCGTCGCCGCCCGTCCCGCACAGGTCCATCGTGCCGGGCGGCGCGGTGATCGTGCGCATATGGTCGCGCATGGAGGTAACCGCGCCCACCAGCTCATCCACCGTCGGCTTGCGGTCGGCGGTGGACGCGAGATAAGCGATGATCTCCTCTTCGCTGAGGCGGCCGGTGAAAATCGCATCAAACAGCCGCCTGGTGTCGGCCGCGCCGAGAGGCTGGCCGGCCTGGGCCCGGGCCAGGGCGGCGGGAAAATCCACCGAAGCGCTGGTGACCTTCATGCCGATACTTTGGCGAAGTCGCGCGCGATCTGCAGGAAATTGTTCAAGAGGGCATGGCCGTTCTCAGACGCGATGCTCTCGGGATGGAATTGCACGCCATGGACGGGATGGGACTTATGCATCACACCCTGGATCACGCCGTCCTCGGATGTGGCGGTGACGTCCAGCGACGCCGGCATGCTGCGCGGATCGATGGTCAGGGAATGATAGCGCGTGGCCAGGAAATCATTGTTGAGGCCGCGGAACACCGACTTGCCATTGTGATGGACGCGGGAAAGCTTGCCGTGCATCGGTTCGGGGGCGCGCACGACTTTGCCGCCATAGACCTGGCCGATGGCCTGATGGCCCAGGCAGACGCCCAGGATCGGCATCTTGCCGGCGGCCTTTTCGATGACTTCCAGGCAGATGCCGGCTTCGTTGGGGGTGCAGGGGCCGGGCGACAGGACAATGCCTTCCGGCTTTAACCCCAAGGCCTCGGCCGCGGAAATCTCGTCATTGCGGACGACCTTCACCGCCGCGCCCAATTCTCCCAGGTAATGGAAGAGGTTGTAGGTGAAGCTGTCATAGTTATCGATCAGGAGTAACATTGGAGACTTAACCTGCTGATTTTACTAGTGACTATCCGCTGCCGGCTGTCACGTTACACACCCGCTTATACACTTTTCCCGGGGCTGCCCGTGGAGGTCCATGTATTTCCATGGATTTAGCCCATTCCGCCTGGCTTGTCTTCGTGGACCAGGCGCCCGTACCAGCGGGCGAGGGTGCGCCTTGGCCCCTCGGTCCACGATGTCCCTCTGTCACGACAGATGTCAGGCCGCCAATGCGTATCTTCGGCAGTGCTCCAAATAGGCCGCTTCGTGGCTGGCAACGAGCTCAACCACGGCCTTCCAAAGCCACGGTGGGGCATCCAGATTCGACGACACTTTTTGGACGGTTCTGCGCCACGATTGTCGGGTCGCCTTGTCCATCTGTCTTGCATGCGCATGACCCACAACGCCGGAAAGATAGCGCGCGACATTCACGGCTTGATCCGAGGTGAGGCTGTCTACTTCGAGTTTGAGGTCCTGAGGCATCAATTCCCGTATGACAACCGGCGTGTCAGCCAAGGTTGCGGCCGTCATGCGATTTCCCAGGTTCGGCGATAAGGCCTTCGCTCCTGCTACAACGCGTTCGGCGTAGTCATGCGGCATACCAACGGCTTTGGATCGCGGCGCAGCCGCTTTGGTCGCCTCCTTGAAATCGAGGAAGCAGATGCCATTCTCAGCCTCCCGATTGTTGCCGACGCCGACCAGGACGGCGTAGCGAAGCCGTCCGAGCGAGCTACAGCCTTTGATCCAGTATGCCGCGTCGAGCAGTTTGATTTTGTCATCGGCACTGCGGCCTTTCAGGCTTGTGACCAGGCCGCGCACCGCATCGCTCTGGACGATGTCCTGGATGGCGGCCTGCTCGCCTTTGCGCAGGCTCCAGAACTTATCGGTAGCTGGGATCGTGGGCCGAACGTCCTTTATGCGCTCTCGTGCCAGATGCTTCCAACGACGCTTGAGTGCCTGGTGCAAGACGTCGCCGACGGCTTTGTTCTTCCGCTCTGCCACGGTCTGGCGGCTCACACTGCCGCTGAGCGCCTCGCAATAACCCCGGACCATTTCCTCGATCATTCGCGCGGTTGTGGCGCCTGGCAAGTCAGAACCGCGGGAGGCGGTCGCGAGTGACAATCCAAGGCGGACGAGGTCGTGTGCTGGATTGCCGATGACGGTCTGGTCCAGGTCGCGGATCTGGATATCGACGCGACCTTCCTTGCTGGCGACCGGCCCGAGATTGCCTAGATGGCAATCCCCGCAAATCCAGATAGGAGGGCCTTCTGGTAAGTTGGCGCGGTCGTTGGCATCGAGCCATTCGTAGAACTTGAGCGTGTTGCCCCTGACATACGCGTGCGCAGACCGCGCCATCTTTCGCGCACGCGTTGTGCTCAGCAGCTCGGCGCGCTGCTTTTGGGAAAGGGGTTCGCCCCGCCCGCTCATAGTCGCCCCTTCCCCAAATCACGTTACTGTCACATAACGTCCAAAAAGTTCCGGAGTTCCATATGGTTAAGTTCTTATCTTGAAAATAACTGACCAGTCAGTTACTAATGTGAGCATGAAGACCCAACGCTGGACCCGCCGCAAGGAGGAGCGCGCCCCAGAAATCCTGGAGGCAGCGCTGGCCTCGTTCGCCGAAAAAGGCTTTGCCGGCACGCGAATGGACGACATCGCCGCCCGCGCCGGCATCACCAAGGGCACGATCTATCTCTATTTCGAAAGCAAGGAAGCGGTGTTCAAGGCGCTGGCGCGCCAGTCCATCGGCGAGCGCATCGCCGCTGTCACCGACCAGTTGAAAAGCGCCGACACGCCGGCCGCCGACCAGCTTCGCTTTGTCATCGGCACATTGGGTCACTTCGCCTCCACCAGCGACCGGGTGGTGCTGGCGCGCGTGCTGTTGGCCGAAGCGGGTAATTTTCCGGAACTGGCGGAATTCTGGCGCAAGGAGATCATCGATCGCGGCCTTGGCCTGTTCGAGAGCATCATCAAACGCGGTGTGGCGCGCGGGGAATTCCGCAAACTCGTGCCCGGTCATGCGGCGCGACTGTGCGTGGCGCCGCTGCTGGTCATGATCCTGTGGCGGACTTTGTTCGGAAAGTTCGATACCGAGCCTTACGACTATCCGGGCCTGATCGAGACCCACGTCACAACCTTGCTGCAAGGCCTCTCGGCGGAGAAGGTCCAATGAGGCGGCTGTTCTTTGCGTTGATTCTTCCCGTGGCGCTTGCTGCCTGTGAAGAGAAACATGACCAGGGCTGGCTGGGCTATGGCGAGGGCGACAGCGCCATGATTTCCGCGCCCCAGGCCGGCTGGGTGACTGAGCTGACGGTCGAGCGCGGCGCTGTGGTCAAACGCGGCGACCTGTTGTTCGTGCTGGACTCCACCACCCAGGAGGCAAGCCGCGAACAGGCCAGCAATGCGCTGAACCAGGCGCGCGCCTCGCTGAAGCAGGAGCAATCCAACCTGGTCTATACGCGCACCGAGCTGACGCGGCAGGAAAGCCTGGCCCGCGCCCATGCCGGTACGCCGACCGATCTCGATCTCGCCCGCACCAACGAACAGCAGTCTGTGGCGAAGATCGGCCAGCTTCAGGCCCAGATCGGCCAGATGGAGGCGAACCTGAAGGGCGCAGCCTATGGCCTGTCGCAGCGGCAAATCGTGTCGCAGACCGAAGGGCCGGTGCAGGACATCTATTTCCGGCCCGGCGAATATGTGCCCGCTTCCACGCCCGTGGTCTCGGTGCTGCCGCCCGCCAACGTCTATGCGCGCTTCTTTGTGCCGGAGACCGAGCTGCCCAAAGTGAAGCTGGGCCAGAAGGTCCAGGTGAATTGTGACGGCTGCAAGCCGATGACGGCGACCATAACCTTCATCGCCGCTCAAGCGGAGTTTACCCCGCCGGTGATCTTCAGCGTCAATAACCGCGAAAAGCTGGTCTACAAGCTGGAGGCGCGCGCGCCCGATGGCTTGAACATCCATCCTGGCGAGCCGGTGACGGTGAAAGCGCTGTGACGCTCGCCATTGACGTCAAGGGCCTGACCAAGCGTTTCGGTCCGAAGACGGCGGTGGATCACATCGACATCGCCGTGCCGGAAGGCCAGGTGTGGGGCTTTCTGGGGCCCAACGGTTCTGGCAAGACCACCACCATTCGCATGCTGTGCGGGCTACTGCGCGCTGATGAGGGCTCGGGCACCTGTTTGGGTTTGGATTTCCGCACCCAGTCGGAAGCCATCAAGCGGCAGGTCGGCTACATGACCCAGCGCTTCAGCTTCTGGGAAGATCTGTCCATCCGCGAGAATCTGGAATTCGTGGCGCGGCTCTACGGCATCGCCAATCCGAAAAAGAAAGTGGACGACACGTTGGCGCGGCTGGGCCTGACCAAGCGGCAGGATCAGCTGGCGGGCGCCTTATCCGGCGGCTGGAAGCAGCGCATGGCGCTGGCGGCCTGCATGCTGCACGACCCCAAACTCTTACTGCTGGACGAACCCACCGCGGGCGTCGATCCCAAGGCGCGGCGCGATTTCTGGGAGGAGATCCACGCCCTCAGCGCCGATGGCCTGACCGTGCTGGTCTCCACCCATTACATGGACGAGGCCGAACGCTGCGACCGCATCGTCTATATCCTGAACGGCAAGCTGGTGGCGCGCGGCTCGGTCGCCGAGGTGATCGCGGACTCCGGCCTTTCCACCTTCGTGATCGAAGGCAAGGATGTGCGCAAGCTGGAGCGCGAGCTGCAGGGCAAGCCGGGCGTGGACTATGCCGGCTTCTTCGGCGCGGCGCTGCATGCCAGTGGCCGTGACCGCGCCGCGCTGGAAAAGGCGGTCGCGCCGTATCGCGGCCGCGCCGGCCTGACGGTGACCGAAGTCAGACCCAATCTGGAAGACGTCTTTATCCAGCTTCAAGAGGCGGCGAAGTGAATTTCTCGCCCCGCCGCATCTGGGCCATCCTGGTCAAAGAAATCCTGCAGATGCGGCGGGACCGGCTGACCCTGGGCATGATCCTGGGCGTGCCGCTGATGCAGCTTTTCCTGTTCGGCTTTGCCATCAACCTGAATCCGCACGATCTGCCCGCCGCCATCGCCATCAACGATCCGGGACCCT
>Ga0265338_10010271_pt1 | contig 11017 bp, 9 predicted proteins | sample 42126metaG_FD_193579 | JGI IMG/M metagenome (GOLD analysis project Ga0265338, IMG submission 193579) | Rhizosphere microbial communities from Carex aquatilis grown in University of Washington, Seatle, WA, United States - 4-21-26 metaG | ecosystem: Host-associated > Plants > Roots > Rhizosphere >... | reverse complement strand
TTCGTCTCCTGAAAACGCCGGCGGAAGGAAGAGTCATTCGCGGCGCGCAAGGACTCAATGTGGGCGACGCCGTGCGGGTAAAGCTGGCATCAGTCGAGGCGGCGAAAGGTTTTATTGATTTTGAGCGGCAATAATCCGGATCTTTCATCAATTGCTAACGTCAATTTTAAGGCTGTTCGTCCGGGAGACATCGCCGAGAGCGCTTACCGCATATGCGCGAATGATGTTCTTTCCTGACGCGAGGATCGCAATTCCTTTCCATTTCAACCAGGAGTTTGTGCTGGTCGCGCCAGTCCAGCCGCCGTCATTCACTTGATAAAAAACGTTCGTGACCGGCGGATCGCATCTTGCCAAGCCGGTAATTTCAAATTCATCGCCGCTTCGTTTCGCGATATGTCCCGGGCGATCGATCGCAACGAGCGGTTGCTCTGCCGACAGACAAAAAACTTTACCCCCGCTGAAATATCCGCCCAATGCGGAGCCGTAAAATTTTCCCCGTTCCATTTCCACCAATCCTCCCTTCGAAAAGGAACCGTCTCCACCATGAAATGCCGACAAGCTCTGAAATTGACCTCGCGGGTTAATCCTGAAAACGGTCCCATATTGGTTGTTGATATTTATTGGGCCGCCGAAAAGTGTCGTGCCGTAGAGATTCCCGTCTTTCCCCGTCGCCAAATCGGAGTATGGGAACTGCCCCTCCGCCGGTGTCGCAAATGAATGTAAAATTGTGAATGCCCCAGCCGCCGTAATCCGAAATATCGTTCCATTTTCAAAATCTCCTCCTGCCGCTGCCGTTCCGTAAAAAACGCCTGGAGCGCCTCTTGTGAGTCCGGCTTGCGGAGAAGAGCCATTTGCTCCGTTGAACGAGAAAAGAGTGGTAAATCTTCCCTGAGGAGTCATTTTGAAAACTGTTCCCTTCAAATGTGGGCCCCCGCTAGACGTGGTACCATAAAGATTTCCATCATCTCCGAGGGTCAACCCACCAACCGGATGACTCCCGTCATCTTCTCCCAAAAATGAATGTAACACTTGGACGTTGCCACGGGCATCCATTCGGAACAGCACGCCTTGTCCGTTCCGCCCACCGGAAAATGTTGTGCCATAGAGTCCGCTTTTTTCCGAACACAAAACTGGGGCGACCGGATTCGCACCATTATCGCCGCTGAACGAAACTGATCGAATAAGCCGCCCGCCGGTGGTCATTTGGTAAATCGTACCCGCCCCGTGCTTGCCTCCGAGGGTGGTAGTGCCAAAAAGAAGGCCACCGGCTGCAACTGTGGGACCGGCAGACGGCTCGGAACCATCGGTTCCATGAAACGGAAAAGACCAAATGAGTTTGCCGTCAGTGTTCATTGCGAACACCGTGCCAAAGTTTAGTCCGCCAAAAGGCCTGGGCCCTCCGCTCGTGGTTGTCCCAAAAAAAATCTTTCCGGTCCCACGGACCAAGTTGCCCTGAGGTTGATCACCATCGGTAGCCTGAAAGGAATGCACGGGCCTTAGGGGTACGAAATCGTCGCGAGTCCCGATCACAATGTTATCGATTCCCACCATGACGTTTGTGTCCGGAGTACCGCTGAGCGATAAATAAAGAGCCAATACATCGCTCCCGTGATTGGCTAAATTCCCGCTGAGTGGCAAACCGTCATCCAATTGAAGCGTCCAACTGAGATTTGTGAGGTTCACGTCTACGTGCAAATGATGCAACTCATCGTCTTTCCATCCCAGAAACTGAATGGGGCCATTATCCGAATAAAGCAGGCCATCACCATAGAGGCTGAGACTCCCGGCCCAAAATCCAATTGAAAAGTTTAAATTGGAATTGCTCAAATTGTGCGATTCGAATTCAAGGTCAAAAAAGTAATCCGCAGTCCCGCGAGCCAAATTGAAAGTGATGCCTTGGGTCCGGTTCTTGCCGACGAATACCACGGGTTTATTCGTCAATTCCTCAAACGAACGCACCACCATCGGCGCTCCATCCACCGGCCCGCTCGGCGTGTTTGTGCCCGCATTGATAATCGGCGGTTGACTTAACGGATTACGCGAAAAGTCAACATTGTAGAAATGCGTCACGGCGTAACTATTGAAAGAAAGCAAACCGACGACCCCCACCAGCGCCAAAGTTCTCATAAGCCAGTTTTACATTTCTTCAATCAAAGGGGCAAGTCTGAGGAGGTGAAATCGGACGGGAACCGAAGTACGTCTGCACCAATCTACCTTTTCACGTACCCATTCGCCCGGAACCATTCCACCGCTTCCGTCAAGGCCTGTTTTGCCGGCGTTTGCGGCAGCCCCAGTTCGCGAATCGCCTTTGCGGGATTGAAAAACATTTTGTTCAGCGCCATCCGCACCCCCGCGAGCGGCGCCCGCGGGGGCTTGCCGGTGAACTTGGATTTCAACTCATCGCCGCACGCGGCTAGCCACGCCACACCATAGGGAATTTGAAATTTCGGACCGCGAATTCCCGTGATTTCCTCCAGGACCGTGAACGCTTCTTTCATCGTCCAATTGCCTTCCGCGTTGCCCAGAATGTAACGCTCGCCCACCCTGCCCTTTTCCGCCGCCAGGATGTGGCCAACGGCAACATCGCGCACATGGACCCAGTTCAATCCCGTATCGAGATAGGCGGGCATGTTGTGATTTAAAAAATCGACGATCACCTGGCCGGTCGGGGTGGGTTTTACATCGCGCGGACCCACGGGCGCGCTCGGATTGACGATTACGATTGGCAAGCCGCCTTTCGCCAATTGCTTCGCGATCTTCTCGGCGCGCCACTTGGAAATCTTGTAATGGTTGCCCTTCAGTTTCGCCTCTGTGAGGGTGGCGGTTTCATCCGTGGGCGGCATCGTTTGTCCGCGAATGGTGGCTGGAAGGCCAATGCAACCGACGGTGCTGGTGTAAACAATCCGCGAGCAACCGGCCGCGCCCGCGGCCTCAAGCACATTGCGCGTGCCCTCCACATTCGCAGCGTACATCGGCTGGTAATCCTTAAGCCAAAGGTGGTAACTCGCAGCGACATGAAAACACCAATCGCAGCCGGCCATGGCTTGCTTGAGTTTATTGGGCTCGCTGATGTCGCCGGAAACCCGCTCGAAATCCGCCCCGGTTAATCCGCGCAAATCACTCTCCGGTCGCAACAACGCCTTCACGCGATGCCCCCGCGCCACCAATTCGTGCACGAGATTCGCGCCAATGAAACCCGACGCGCCGGTGACAAAACAATTCATTCATGGGAGGGTTGAAATTTGAAGGGCGGGAGTCAAAGGGTTTTTTGAACATCGTGAGGCCGCGCGAGCCTCGGCGACCAAAAATCTTCGAAGGGCGGCTCGCGGGAATGCCCGCGTCAGCCGCTGCTCCAGACGATCACTCCATTCTTTGCGTACGATCCTTCAACGCTACGGAGTCATGACGATACTGGGAAGCAATGTATTCAGCGCTGCGTCAAAATCAATTGAGTCCTGCGACCAATACACATAAGTGGTCCCGTAAGCTCCGGCCCAATTTTGGAAGTGATAGAACTTGTAACGATCCGTACTCCGCCAGCCAACCGATCCGTCCGAAAAGACTTCGTTTGCACCCGCAGCGATCGTTCCTTTGCCCTTTTTGTGCGGCGGACAATTTGCATAAATATAGTATCGCGGATCCGTTGGCGGAGCCGCATTTTCGGCCCAGACAGTGCCCATTTTAATCAACGGGTCCGCCGCCAGAACCCAGTTTGCCTTTGACAGGCCCAATCGGACAGGACTATGTCCGCTGACAGTCCCCGAGCCCGTGTTCCAGTTGGCAAGCCCGCCGAAGTAACAATAACCCAGCACCCATTGCGGCGGAACGGCCGTGGATTCATAAGCCGGAAGGCTGGCATTATTGATATCATTTCTACGCGCCGGGCAGTTCCAAATTGACGTCACTGAATTTGTTTGTTTCGCGTTCAGCCCGACTGCCACGGCATTTGCCGCTCCAATATCCGTCAGCGTGTTCGGAACATCGGCCCGCAATGGGATCACGTAATCATTGTTATCACCTGCGTAAATCGTCATACCGAGTCCAATCTGCTTCAAATTATTGATACACTGGGCTCGCTTGGCCTTTTCTTTGGCACTAGCCAAGGCAGGCAAGAGCATGGCCGCGAGGATCGCAATGATCGCTATGACTACAAGGAGTTCGATCAAGGTGAATCCGCGAAGCTGCCGAACGGAGGGTGAGGCCTGAGTTTTATTCCGCATACGCTGGTTCTATTTATCTGTTTTCAACGAAGGAGTGCGAAGGCACCATTCGTCTAGCCCACAAAAGATCCCCATCAGACTGTGTCGACAGAATTAAGACGCTTCGAATTCAAAGTCAGACACCCTTCGCTCCGGGAGAGCAACTGTGGTTGGCACAAGATCATGGTTGCAGCCCTCTGGTTCATTCGCTATCCGACGAATGTCGTATTTAAGACTAAACCGTCACGCTGGCTTTTGCGTCCGGGTGTCTGATTCCAGGACCTCCGCCCTTGCCTTTGACTAACGCTTGCGAAATGGGATCCCACCCTATCCGCCACTGAAAAGGGTAAAACCGGATTATTTCGAGCCTTTGTCATCCCGCTCACGGTTTGACGGCAACATTTGGCACCTGAGATTTGCCGTGAAAACGGCGCTTGTCCTGCAGAACTGTTGGAGGACCGCTATTATCTGAAAAGTCGTTGGAGCGTGCAATTTTTTTCGCTGGTTTAGCAAAACTAAAATCATCCAAACTCTCCCGCAGGCTCTTGACTTGGGAATTCACCTCGGAAACAATCCAAACGTCGTATGCCGGAAAAGCTTAGTCCCAGAAAGAAAATGAAACGCCAGGAATCGAAGGACCTGGATGTAAAGATACAATTCATGGAAGGCATCGTGCGCCGGGACCCTCAATACGTTGAGGCGCTTCAGCTTCTGGGGGATCACTACACCCAACGCGGCCAGTACGAGCAGGGTCTCAAGGTGGACGAGCAATTATCCCGGCTCGAACCGGCGAATCCGCTCGTCTTTTACAATCTCGCGTGCAGTTACTCGCTGATTGGCGAAGTGGATCTGGCCGCGACCGCCATCGAAAAAGCGCTCGCGCTCGGTTACCGGGATTTCAAATGGCTCGCCAAAGATCCAGACTTGCGCACCTTGCGTAAACACCCTCTCTTCCGGGACATCGAGGCGAAAATCCGCAAGATGAACGTGAAGATCGCGTGACTTCGTCAATGCGAGTCAAAGCCAGTCAAACCAGGGTAGGCCAAAAAAAAATGTTTTCGGGAAATTTCCCATCGCGGCGCCCACACCAATGAACGTAACCATCCGCGGCCAAACCCGGCATTATCGCACCGTTGCGTTCGATGCCAAACAGAACGCGGTGTTACTCATCGAACAACGCCTGCTCCCCCACGAATTCAAAATCATTCCCACGCGTGATTTTCGCGCCACGGCGCTCGCGATCAAAGACATGGTGGTGCGCGGCGCCGGAGCGATCGGCGCGACAGCGGCCTACGGGCTGGCCCAGGGCGCGCGAGCATTTCGCGGGCGCGACCTCAAGAAATTTTCCGCTCACGTCGACACGGTATATCAAACCCTCAAAGCCGCGCGCCCCACCGCCGTGGACCCCGTGAACGCCATGAACGGCGTGCGCGAAATGATGCGCGCGGGCGAAACGGTGGAGGAACAACAGGCCCTCGCCCTCGCGGCCGCGGAGGAATTTGCAAATGAAGACGCGCGCCACTGCGCGGAAATCGGGGCGCACGGCTCAAAGTTAATCCGCCACGGGATGAAAGTCCTGACGCATTGCAACGCCGGCTGGCTCGCTTTTGTGGATGTCGGCAGCGCCACCGCGCCGATGTATGCCGCGCAAGCGCAGGGGAAGAAGTTTCACGTGTTCTGTGATGAGACCCGCCCGCGTTCCCAGGGTGCGACCCTCACCGCGTGGGAACTGGCGCAGCAAAAGATTTCGCACCAGATCATCGCGGACAACGCCGCCGGGCATTTGATGCAGCGCGGAGAAATCGACTTGGTTATTGTCGGCAGTGATCGCACGCTTGGACGCACCGGCGAGGTGGCAAACAAAATCGGCACCTACACCAAGGCGGTTTTAGCCGCGCGCCACCACATTCCCTTTTACGTCGCGATTCCGCTGTCCACGATCGATTGGAATTTGAAATCCGGTTTCGACATTCCCATTGAAGAACGACACGAAAGCGAAGTGCTCGGCGCGTGGGGCGTCGTTCGAAATCAGAAGCCCGAAACCAGCCGGCAGAAAATCGAAAAAAACGTTTACGTTCGGGTCGCCAACCCGGCCAGCGGTGCGCGAAATCCCGGCTTCGATGTGACCCCGGCGGAGCTGATTACCGGGATAATTACACCCGTCGGGATATTTAAACCGCGGGAATTATGGGTCCGACGGCAGCGGCTTGGTTTCTTAAATAAGTGAATAAACTTGCACCGTGGCGAAAGTGATTTACTTTCCGCGACGGAAACGGCGGGGTAGCCAAGTGGTAAGGCAGGGCTCTGCAAAAGCCTTATGCGTCGGTTCGATTCCGACCCTCGCCTCCAGCCCTTTTGCTGGGAAATTGGAGGAAAAACGGTCGAGTTTCAGTGAAAGTTTCAGTGGCTGGCGCACTCCGCCACCATTCGGATAAAACTGAAGTAACTCGCCGACAACTCGCTAACGCGGGCGGATCGTGGTGGTTCATGCTCACAACATGAATCGAAACATGAAGAATCGTTACCGGGTGTTCCGCCGTGGCTGGGGCACCTACTACTGCGAAGACCTCGTTACCAAGAAGCAGACCACCCTCAAGACTCGCGACAAGGACGAAGCTTATCGTCTGGTTGCGGCCCAAAATGAAAACGAAGACGCGCCTGCGTTCAGTCTGCATCTGGCGCGCGTCTATTGGAAAGCGGGCGATCCCGTGGCCGCCCAACGAACATGGCAGCATGTCATGGACGAAATCCCCAAACTCAAAACTGGCGCAACGCAACATCGCTGGTTGACCGCCATCAAAGACAAGGCGTTTGCTTCCCTCCGCAATCTCGTCGTCCTCGAAACCCAGGCCGAACACTTTTTGAAAGTGTTGGAGAACGGTTCGATCTCCACGAACATTTATTTGCGGCGCATCCACAACTTCGCCTTGGATATGAACTGGCTGCCGTGGCCGGTGCTGCCGAAGAAGCGTTGGCCCGCCATCAAATTCAAGGACAAACGCGGCATTACCCTGGCAGAGCATCTGGCTATCGTTAGCCGTGAATTGAATCTTGAACGCAAGGCGTTTTACCAACTCGCGTGGCATTTGGGCGCGGCACAATCGGACATTGCATTTCTTGAGGCGGAGAACATTGATTGGGAACACAACGTCATCAGCTTCGCGCGCAAAAAAACCGGCTCGATTGCCTTGATGCGGTTCGATGAGGAAATGGCAGAACTTCTGCGTTCGTTGCCAGACAGCGGCCCGCTGTTTCCATATCTCCGAACGGTGCGGGCGGGCGACCGGGCGACGGAATTTCATCAACGATGTGTCGGCCTCAAAATCAAGGGCGTCACGTTGCACAGTTACCGATATGCCTGGGCGGAACGGGCGAAGACCGCCGGTTATCCCGAACGCTTCGCACAGGAGGCACTCGGCCACAATAGCAAGGCCGTCCATCGCGCGTACGCCCGCAAAGCCAAGGTGGAACTCCCATCGCTCGGAGAATATGAGCGGCAGCGAAAAATGTTTGCCGAAGGCAAGATTGCGGAACCCGTGGTGCAAATCGCCAACGCATAAGGAGGACGACATGCGTATCAATGGCCCTGAATTCTTGCAGCCGGTGTTTGATTTTCTCGACGGCATCGTTCGTGACTATGGCGACATCCTTTTCATGCTGTTCACGTATGCTGCGATTCCGTTCCTCATTTGGGTGTTGTGCGGCGGGTTGCGGCGCAAATTGCTGGCGGGAAAGCGCGGCACGAATGTTCCGTCTGTCACAGTTATTTATCTACCGCTCGGTTTGTCACGACCGCCGCCCGAACCACTCCCGCCTTTAATTGGACAGGACTACGAGCCGCCTGGTTGTGAACACGACGGCGATTGTTATCGTGACTGACAAAATCAGCGATGACCGTTGCGGGAATAACGCGGCTTGGACTTGGCCGCGTTCTTTCCCCGCCAGTATTCATAAACGGCATTGCGGATTTTGCACAGGCGCGAGAGTTCACCCGCCAATTCCAAGACTTGGATGGAGGCGAAATACTTCACCGCGTTGGGTGGTGGGTCGCCCAGCGGTTTGAGCAAGCCGACGCCAATCAGCACCGGGACGTCATGCTCGGCCAGGCCCAGTAGAACGGCGGTTTGCTGTATGTTGAGCATAGCCGGCAGTCGCCGCAAGTTGAGCAGTTCCTTGGCCTGCGCGGAAACGAGCTCCGGTTTGCCATTCCCCTTTGCCGCAAGTGCTTCATTTACTTCGCGATTCATGGTGTCTCCTTGTTAAAATCGATGACTACGGCGGCGACATGGGTTTTCAGTGCGGCCGCGTAACGCCGGTCAGCCGCCTTCACAAATTTCAATTCATACTTTTGGATCGCCCGTTCAAGTGATTTTAGACCACTGCCAAACACAGTGACTTCACCCGTGGCAAAACAGATCAGCAACTGTTCGGGCGGCGCATCGGCATTCTTGTTCAGAACAGGATTGGGGATCAGCTCCGCATACAGGAATTGCGCGTAAGGCAACTGATAGCTGCGCTCATCGTCAGCAAACACGTTGAGCGTGGCCACAGTTGGATCGCTGCCGTAACAGGGATTGTCGCGTGAGCTAGACGCTGATGCTTCGGCGGGATTGGCGTTGGTGTTCATAAGATGGTTTGCGGATTTGTTCGATGTCTCTGCGCTGCGAAATTCGTTGGCGGAACTGTTTCAGGAAGCGATGGCCGCGCTGTAAAACGCTCTGGAGGAATTTTCGGCGGTGAACGTGCGGGACAACTTCCACCGCCGCCAGCCGCGCGCTGGAATGAGTGACGTGCGAGCGCAACCGTTCAGCGTCATCGGTAAATACACGGCAAGTGTCGCGCCCGCGAGAGATGCTGACGTAAAATTGCTCTTGATGGACGGCGGGTAATGAACGCGACGACGCGACAACCAGCACTTCATCCACGGTCTTGCCCTGAGCGGCGTGCGAGGTGACGGCGTAGCCGTGCGTGAACGTCCGATAGTTTTCAGGAATCACCCGGCCATCGGCCAGCACGAGCGCGCCGCCTTGAATGGCCTTCACTTCCACCAACTCGCCATTCACAAATTTCTTCTGCCAGTTCGATTGCAGCAACAACTTGTCCCCCGTTGCCACTTTCAGTTTCCGCTTCTCCCCCACGTCAAACAAGGCGGAGCCTTGACCCAGAGGGAAAACATTTTCAGAACCGTCCGCGCGTTGGATTTTCAAGGCGTCATTTTCGACGGCGACCACCGCAGCCATTTCGCCTTTATCAAAACCAGATTTTCGCCGGTGAAACTGTATCACCATGCCGGGACGGTATTGCCTCGTGTCGCGCTTCTGCGCTTCCGTCCACGACAGCGAATCGAAAACTTGAAACTCCTTTTCATCGCCGGCCAGACGGCCGGACGTTTTCAACGCGGCCCGAACTTTTTCCGTCACCGCCTCGATTTCATTCCACGTTGGCGCGACCAGTAGCACGGATTGATTTTGTGCCAATGCCTTCAGATAAGCTCTCGCAGCTTGGTCGTGCAAATTGTCGTTGGAAGATTCCACAATCACGCCCATGCGTTCCAATTGTGTGAACGCTTCCGCCGTTCGCTTCTGCGCCGCCAGTTCGACGGCCTTGCGATAGTCGGCCTTGCGTTGCCGCCGGATGCGGGTCAGTTGGCCGGATTGGAAATCCGAATGATTCTCCAAAATACGCATCGCATCGCCACGGGCGACCGAAGCGTGCTGGCCGGTATCACCCGACAGCACAATGCGCGCGTCTCTAGCCATGTCAAAAAGCCGTTTCATGTCGTCAATGCCCACCGCCCCGGCCTCATCCAGAACAACCAGGTGACGGGCGGACAGCACGGGTTTCGATTGCAACAAACTTTGCAGCGTCACAGCTTCAAACCCCTCTGTCCGCAAGACATCCGTTGCCGCCGCTGTCGGTGCACACAAAAGCGGCTCGATCTTCGCTTCGGCGCAGGCGGCGACCAACTCGCGTAACGCCGTTGTTTTGCCACTGCCCGCCAGTCCACGCAGGCCGGTGATGCGGTCAGTGGTGCGAAGGACATGGTAAATTGCCCTTTGCTGATCCTCGCCCAACCAGTCGGCAGGCTGATAGCCGGGATGCAATGGCGCGACGGCATCACATCCGGCATTTACCGTCTGAATCAAATCCAACTCCGTTGACAAAATCTGCCGCGTGGAAAGTCCTCGTTCGGTTTTGACCAGTTCCGCCGAATACTTCACCGCCGTTTTCAACGCTGGCAAATCCACTTCGCCCGGACGCTGCGACAGCGCCACGTTCAACAGTTCATGCTCCGGCACGACGGACTTGCGCTCGAAGACATGGGCGACGGCGTGATTCAAGATTTGGTTTTCCAGTCCCGCGATGCGCGGTTGACGAGTGCGTTGGACCGACGCCAAAAGTTTTTGCAACGCCCGTAATTCATCGGGCGGCAATTGCGCCAGTTGGCGTTCGTGCACTTCCGCCGTCGAAATGCCCTTGATCTTTTTCGCCCGGCTCTGATGCACTGCATGGGAGATTTCGTCATTGGAAAGTTTGCGCCCCAGCTTTTGTTCCATCTCCTGAACCACCTGGTCCCGTTGCTGCGCGCGTTTGGAGAAGCGTTTCAGGACATCCGGGTTCACGCCCTCAATTTCAAATCCATGCTTGGCCGGAACGGTTCGATAACCAATGGCGCGGACTCTGCGGGCCAGTTCATTCCGATAAACCGCCGTGCCGTAACGGATCGCATCATACATTCCACCCGCTTGCAGGGCTTTCCAGCACCGTTCACTTTCGTCAAACGAGACGTTGAACACCGTGAAATGCGTGTGCAACTG
>Ga0265338_10010270_pt1 | contig 11018 bp, 6 predicted proteins | sample 42126metaG_FD_193579 | JGI IMG/M metagenome (GOLD analysis project Ga0265338, IMG submission 193579) | Rhizosphere microbial communities from Carex aquatilis grown in University of Washington, Seatle, WA, United States - 4-21-26 metaG | ecosystem: Host-associated > Plants > Roots > Rhizosphere >... | reverse complement strand
GTCGTTGTCGTCGATGGAGACGAGACGAGTGCGCCGTCACCGAACGTGAGGCTGGCGTCGGTGTCGGTCACGAGGATGTCGTAATGGCCGGGGCTGCCGTACGTGTGGCTGCCCGAGACCGTGAAGTCGGTCTGGTCGTCGGTTCCCGGGCTGCACGTGACGCCGCCGGCCGTCCCGAGGGCGGAGCCGTCGCCCCAGTCGATGCTGAAGCTTCCGGCGTCAGGGCAGCCGTCGGCGGAGGCGCTGCCGAGGTCCGCGGTCAGCAGGACGCCCGACGTCGCCTCGAACTGCGGGCTGGTCGTGAACGTCGTCGTGGTGCCGTCGGTCGTACCCTCGGGGTTCGCGGCGACGATCCGGGCGTAGTAGAGCGTGCCGGGGTCGAGGCCGGTCAGGGCCTGCTCCACCGATTGCGCTCCCGGCGTGCTGCCGATCGACGTGGCCGCCGTCTGCGAGCCGAGGTTCGAGGTCTGTCCGTACTCGATCCGGTAGCTCGTCGCGTTGCCGCCCGGATCGACGACGCCGCTGACCGTCGCGGTCGTGTCGAAGACATTGCTCGCAGTGGCGTCCGACACCGTCGGGGCGGCAGCGGACGTGGTGAAGTTGAGCAGCTCGCCCTGGCTGCGTCCCGAGGCGTTCTCGGCGACCGCGGCAAAATAGTAGGTGTGTGCCGGGAGGAGGTTAGGTAGGTCTTCCTGCACCGCCTGGCCGGACGCGATCCCGGTCCCGACCAGTGCCGTCTCATTCCCGAGCTGGGGTGTCGTACCCCATGCGAAGGCGTAGGCACCACCTTCGCCGGCGGTGTCGATCGTCGCGCTGAGCGTGGCGTCGTCCGGGCCGCTGACCTGCGCCCCGTTCGTCGTCGCCGACGGATCGCCGAGGAATTGCGCCGCGTAGGCGCCGATGTCGCACTCGGAGGCGCGGCTCACTCCACGCTGGTCCGTGTCGGGGCAGCCGTCGCTGTTGCCGGCGTCGATCGCCGGACTGTCGACGAGCAGCGCATCCGTCTTCGTGGGGCCGCCGTTGTCCGCGAGCGGTGCGAGCCCGGGATCTCCGACCTGGTGGCCCGGCCCGGCGAGGTGGCAATCGCCGTTCTGGTCGATGTTGTTGCCGGCGTCGACGGTGACGGCGGCGACCGTGGCGCCGTCGTCGACGCTGTCCTGTCCGCCCGCAGGGACGCAGTCGCCGCGCCCGCCCTGGGCGATGATCGTGTTCTCGACCGTCGTGCTCGCTCCGCTGTCCGTCTCCAGCGCGTAGCCCTGGCTGGCGGAGATCGTGTCGTTCAGCAGAGAGACGGTGCCTCCGGCGTTCTGGATGCCGATGCCGTAGCCGTCGAGGCCGGCGCTGCCGTCGATCGTCGAGTTCACCAGCGCCAGCGAGCCGCCGTCGATGTAGACGCTGCCGCCTCCGAACTCACCGAAGTTGTCCGCGAAGGTGACGCCGGTGCCGGCGACGGTGCCGGACCGGATGCGAAGGGCGCCGCCGACGGCCGCGCCGTTCTGGCTGAACGTGACGTCTGTCATCGCCAGCGTGCCGCCGGTGTTGGCGATCGCGCCGCCGATCGGGTTGTTCGAGGCATTGCCCGTGAGGACGACGTCCTGGAGCGCCAGCGTGCCACCGTCGTTGAAGATCGCACCGCCTCCGTTCAGGCTGACCGTCGGGATCGCGCTTCCCGTCACCTCGTCGTTGTCGTCGACCCCGCCGGTCAGCGTCAGGTGCTCGATCGACACGGCTCCGGCGGTGATCTTCATGATCCGGTTCACGTTGCCCTGCCCATCGACGTTCGACCCGCCGTAGATGCTCGTAACCGCCGCCCCCGCACCCGAGATCGTCATCGACGCACTGACCGGCAGTGAGCTTCCGAGCGTGAGCTGGTAGACGCCCGTCGGCAGCACGACCGTGTCGCTCGACGCGTCCCGATCAGCGAGGTCGATCGCCTGCCGCAGCGAGCATGGAACCTGCGGAAGGCCGCTGCACTCACCGCTCGTCGGCGCCAGGTCGGATGTCGTGTTGACCATGAGCAAGACGGCTGCCGTCGTGAACGTCGCGTCCGAGCTCAACGTCGTACCCGAGGAGTTCGTCGCCGCGATCTGCACGTGATACGTCGTCGAAGGTGACAGCCCGTGCAGCGTCGCGCTCACCGGCTCGTCCGTCGTGCCGGAGCCGGCGTCGAACGAGTCGGTCTGCTGGCCGTAGTCCGTCGTCGTGCCGTAGTTGACGACGTACGACGTCTCCGTGCCCATCGGGTTGATCGTGGCGCCGACGACGGCCGTCGTGGCGGTCACGCCCGTGACGGTCACGCCCGTGACGTCCGGTGCTCCGACGGTCGGCGGTGCAGCCCCGACGAGCGCGTTTCCGGCGAACGAGTCGTTTTCCACCGTGCCGACGAGGTAGTAGAAGCCCGCCGACCCGTACGTATGGGTCCCCGAGATCGTGACGGGCAGGAAGTCGCTGTCCGGCGGACGCGGACCGCACTCGACGGTCGCGCTCGTCGCCCCGGAGCCGTCGCCCCAGTCGATCGTCGCACTCGGCGGACAGCTACCGAATGAGTCGTCGAAGCTCGCGCTCATTTCGGTCCCCGCGCTTCCGGTGAACTGGACGCCGGCAGCGTAAGCGCCGCTGTCGCAGCTGTCGCCTCGGAGATAGTGCCGCTGGTCGTCGCCCGTCGGACAGCTGACGCCGCTTCCGATCGCGTCGCTCGTCGAGAGGAGCGCCTCCGTCTCGGTCGGGCCGCCGTTGTCGGCGAGCGAGGCGAGCCCTGCCGCCCCGTCGGGCTGGTCCGAGTCCGCAGGGTTCAGGTCACACGTACTCGACGGGTAGATGCTGCCCCCGCCCGAGACAATGCCGCTGGTGTTGAGGCAGCCATCGGCCACGATCGTGTCGGTGATGGTCGTCGTGGCCGGCGCCAGGTCGCTCGTCGAGTCGAGGCCACCGTCGGTGTTGCCGTCGATCGTCACGTTAGTGAGCGTGGCGAAGCCGCTCGAATTCTCGATCCCGCCCTGGTTGCCGCCGACGACCGTTGCGTTCGTCAGGTTAAGCGTGCCGCCGTCGATGAGGACCGCCGAGCCGACGCCCTCGGTCGTCAGGTTGGCGGTGAACGTGACGCCGGTGGCGTTGACCGTGCCCGCCTCCGGCCCCAGATAGAGCGCTCCGCCGTCGGTCGCGGAGTTCGCATCGAACGTGACGTCGTCGAGCTCGAGCGACGCAATGTTGTCGACCATGATCGCGCCGCCGTCACCGCTCGTCGTCAGACCTCCGACGAACGACAGGTTCCTGACGATGGGAGATGCTGTCTCCCCCGACACTGACATCAGCCGATCATTGAAGCCGTTGGCGTAGTCGCCGCTGATCACGGTGCTGAGCGACGTGGATCCCTCGCCGACGATCGAGATGCGCGTCGAGATCGAGAGTGCACCGCCGAGGCCCGAGGTCGGGCTGAAGGGCTGGCTGAGAACGTAATCCCCGGGTGGAAGGTCGACCTCGTTGCCGAAGTTGGGCGCGTCGGCTATCGCCTGGCGAAGCGAGCAGTCCGTCGGGCAGGTGCCGGAGCCGGCGGGGTCGTCGAAGCGCGTCACCGTCACCGCCGCCCGCGCCAGGTGCGCCCACCCGAAGAACGCCGCTGCGGCGAGCAGGACGACGAGCAGGTGCCGGCGGCTCATGCTTCCCCCTGCGAGGCGACGGCCACGCTGCGCTGCCGCGACCGCGCCGGCGCCGCCACGCGCCGCCACGGCGCAAACGGGTTCGCGACGCCTTCGAGCGCCGGCGCGAGCTGCGGGAAGTGCCGCAGCAGCACCGAGCGCAGGTCGTTGTCGGCGACCCACTGCAGCCCGGCGCGGGTGTAGACCTCCGGCGTGTAGTCCGTCGTGAAGAAGCGGTCGCTGTTCAGCCGGCGCGACGCCATCAGGATGAACACCCGAAACGCGGTGTCGCTGAAGCCGAAGCCGCGCGGCAGCTGTTCCGCGTAGAGGCCCACCATCAGATCGACCTCGTCGACGTCGCCGTACACGGCGCGGAGCTGCTCCTGCCACTCCTTCTCGGGCGTCATCTCCTCGAACGACTTCACGCGGCTCTTGTGGAACAGCTCACGGAAGTCGTTGTAGCGGGGTACGCCGCGCTCGCGCGTGCGCAGGATGTCTACCGCGGCGAGATCCATGATTGTGCCGTCGGGCCGGTCGAGGTGCTGCAGGAAGCGCGGGAAGTTGTGCAGCGTCACCGCGCCGGGGTTCGCGACGCCGAACGAGTAGAGCGCGTTCGGGAGCGTCACCTCGCCGAGCCGCGAGCGCGCGTGGAGCGCGTTCAGATCCGGGAACTCGAGCTCGGCGACGACGGCGTCGTCGGAGATCCCGCGGAACGTGAACTCGTCGGGGAGCAGCGGGTGCAGCCGGTAGACCGCCACGAACTCCTCGGTCAGCGAGAACGGAACGCCGTGATGGTTCAGCTCCGAGCCCGGGATGCCGGAGAGGAGCTCGCTCGTCGACAGCCGCCCGAACCGCTTGGCCAGCGACTCGGACTGGAGCCCCCACCACTGCGCGTGCATCGCGCGAACGGTCGTCGGGTGGGGCAGGATCGCGGGCGTCCAGTCGATCGTGTGGATCTTCGCCATCAGCGCCGAGGTGACGAGGCGGGCGCGCTCGTACAGCTTGTCGTCCGGCCACGTCGGGTACTCCGCCTTGAGCCGGTCGCACACCGCGTTGTGCTCGAGCGAGAAGAGCGTGTTCAGCATCTCGAGCCCGATCCAGTGGTTGCCGTAGACGTCGCGCAGGTCGAGCCCCTCCTGGAGGCCGACCGGCAGCAGGCCGTCCTCGCCGACCGCGAGCTTGCCGTCCTCGCCGGCGCGCACCTTGCGGGCGATCTCGGGCGTCCGGCCGTACAGCTGGGAGCCGTCCCACCAGTGGCTGTCGAGCGTCACCCAGGTCTGCGGCTTCCCGGGCTCCGCCGTCGGATCGGGATGCGTCCGCTCCACCCGCATCGGCCGCTCGGGCCACGGGTCGTCGTCCGCGAGCTGGACCTCGATCGGGTTCTCGAGCTCGTTCGGCCCGTGGCTGAACCAGTCGTGCACCTCGAACTGGATCCACGCCGCGGCGAGGACGTTGAGGATCGTCGCCGGGCGGAACGTGTCGCGCGTCATCAGCTCGAGGCTGACCGTGCGCGGGTTCGGGGTCAGCAGCCGCTCCCCCGTCTCCGGCCACGACCGGTCGATCGGCACGTTCCGGCCGAAGCGCGCGCCCGCGGCGCCCATCAGCGCGTCGTCGGGATCGGTCCACCGGCCGTCGAGCGTCCGCACGCTCACGTCGTGCGGGTGGCCGTTCGTGCCGACCGTCAGGCCGGGCGGTGTGCCGGTGTCGTAGAGGTTCTTCTGGCGCAGGCGCGCCCGCATCTCGCGGAGCGTGAAGATGCCGAGCGGGACGGGAAGGGCGTGCCAACCGGCGCGTCTGTCGACGCGGTGCAGCAGCTCAACGAGCGCATCCCCCACCTTCCCCACCAACGACTCCTTCTCCCCGGTAGGGGCGATCAAAGCATCCCGCCGCCCGAAGAGCAACCCGCGGGCCGTTTGGAAAGAGCGTGTCCTGCGGTTTAGGGTGAGCCCGTGGCGCCCGCTTCCCGCGTTCTGATCCTGGGTGGAGGCTTCGCCACCGCAGGCGCCTGCCGGACTCTCCGGCCGGCGATGAGGGCCGGGGACGTCGACGTCACGGTCGTCTCCCGCACGAACTACTCGTGCCTGCACGGCTTGATCGCGGAGATGATCACGGGGCGGATCAGCCCCGGCGCGATCGCCAGCCCCGCCCGCCGCGTCTTCGCGCCCGCGCACGTCCACGTCGCCGAGATCGAGTCGATCGACCTCGACGCGCACCGGGTCGTGACGAGCCGGTCGATCGACGGCGCACACCGCGAGCTCGAGTTCGACCAGGCCGTGCTCGCGCTCGGCAGCACCGAGAACCTCGACGCCTACCCCGGGCTCCGCGAGCACGCCTTCAAGCTCAAGAGCTTCGAGGACTCGCTGCGGCTGCGGAACCACATCGTCGAGATGTTCGAGCTCGCCGACGCGGAGGCGGATCCCGAAGAGCGCCGCCGCCTGCTGACCTTCTTCATCGCCGGCGGCGGCTACTCGGGCAGCGAGGTCGCCGGGGAGCTCGCCGACTACGCGACGCTGCTGACGAAGCGCGAGTACCCGGGACTGAGCCGCGACGAAGTGCGCGTCGTCGTCGTCCATCCGGGCCCGACGCTGTTACCGGAGCTGTACGGGTCGGGGAACATGGAGCGCGAGGTGAAGTCGTTCCCCAAGCTCGTCGAGTTCGGCACGCGCCACGTCGAGAAGCTCGGCGTCGAGCTGATGCTCGAGACCCGTGTCGTGGGCGCCACGCCGACGGACGTCTACCTGTCGGACGGGACGCACGTCCCTACGCGGACGATCATCAGCACGGTCGGCACGAAGCCGAACCCGCTGCTCGACACGCTCGACGTGGAGCGGGACTCGCGCGGCCGCGTGGTCACCGACGAGTTCCTCCGCGTCAGGGGCCGCGAGGACCTCTGGGCCGTCGGCGACTGCGCGTCGATCGCCCATCCCGACGGCGGCACCTGCCCGCCCGTCGCGCTCTACGCCGAGCAGCAGGGGCTGCACGTCGGCGGCAACGTCGCGCGCGCCGCCCGCTGCGAGCGGCTCGTGCCGTACAAGCGGGCGGTGCGGATGCAGGGGATCTCGATCGGCGGCCGCACGGCGGTCGGCGAGATCCACGGCATCGGCCTGAAGGGGACGCTGCCCTGGATCGTCTGGCGGATCGTGATCAGCCGCGTGATCCCGTCCTGGGACCGGCGGCTGCGGATCGCCGCCGACTGGCTGCTCTGGCCGCTCGTCGGCCGCGACATCGTCCAGGTCGGGCCGTCCGAGCGGGACGACTACGACGTCCGCCACAACGTCTTCCAGCCCGGCGAGACGATCGTCGAGCGGGCGCGGCCCGTGCGCTTCGTCCACATCCTCATCGAGGGCGAGGCCGACCTGCTCCAGGACGGCGGCGTCGTCGACTCGCTCGCCGGAGGCGACCACTGCGGCCGCAAGTGGCTCGAGCTGCGCGGCGGCGACGCCGTGCGGGCGCGCTCGCTCGTCCGCACAGTCTCGCTGCGCGAAGACGAGGCGAACCGGCTGCAGGACGTCCTGCTCTCGTCGCGGCCGCTCGTGGCGACAACGAGGTCGATCGCCACGGTCGACGTCGAGGAACTCAGGCGGGCGGAGGCTCAGCCGCCGGCTGCGCCTTGAACCGCTCGTAGACGGAGCGGTAGCCGAACAGGCGCCCGAGCGCGCTGCCGACCGCGAAGAGCGCCGGCTGCAGCGCCGGCGGCGGCGAGCACGGGCGCAGGAACGAGCGAACCTCGCGCGCCAGCACCGCGCCCTGGAGCGGGTTCTTCACGTAGCCCTTCGCGTCGAGCTTCCCCTCGCGGCTGAGCCCGTAGTACGTCTCGAAGAAGAGCTCGGCGGCGGGACGGGCGGGGCGATGCTCGTAGAGGATGTGCAGCTCGTCGTCGCCCACGTTCCAGTACGAGTGCCGGACGCCGATCGGCACCACCACCTCGCCGCCGGCCTCCGTCACCTGCTCCTCGCCCGCGACCTTCGTGCCGAGCTTGCCGCCGAGGACGAGGAAGCGCTCCTCCTGCTCCGGGTGGAAGTGGCAGCCGATCACGTACGGGCTCGGCGCCATGAAGATCTCGGCCTGGAAGAGCTGCCCGTTCGAGCTCTCGACCGTCTGCCGGAAGATCAGCCGCTCCCCGGTGGGAGGGCTGACGACCTCGTCACCCGGCCGCGGCACCCGGCCCGCCCCGCCGGCGTCCGAGCAGCGAGCGCGCGAGCGCGATGCCGACGGTGACCGGGTGTGCGGCGATCAGCTCGACCTTGCCGGCGAGCTTGTTCGGGTCGCGCTGCACACCGAGCTGCTGCAGCGCCGTGCCGATGTTGAAGTACGTCCGCTCGCACACCATCCGGTCGTCCTCGAACTTGAAGACGATGATCAGCTCGAAGTCGACCTTCCGGCCCGTCGGGGGCAGGCCGCGCCAGGAGCCGTCGTGCGTCCCGGTGAAGTTGCCCTCGACGATGATCGCGTCCTCGGCGTGATGCCATTTCGTCGGGTGGAACTTGAAGTCGGAGAAGCCGGTCTTGTTCTCGACGAGCAGCGCGTTCACGCCGTCTACCCCGTCCCAGACCTCGCCGGTGGCCACGATCTCGTAGCGCGGATGGTGGAAGGCGTCGATCGCGTGGTCGAACTCGTGCGCGTTCTCGTGCGTCATGTGGCGGTCGACGATCTCGTGCCGCTTCGCGGTCAGCTCGGGGTCCGGGATCTCGATCGCCACACCGCGACGCTAGTGCTCCGCCGCGCTCGGTGTCAACGTGCCCTGGAAACCGGGCGCCCGTCCCAGTAGTCTCGCCCGCACTCATGGCGAGGCTCGCGCGCATCGTTTCCGGCCGGCGCAGCCGCTGGGCTTGCCTGGCGGTGTGGCTCGTGCTGATCGTGGTCTTCGCCCCGCTCGGCTCGAAGATCAACAACGTCACGAACGAGGACATCGCCCTCCCGGGCGGGTCGCAGTCGAAGCAGGTGCAGGACCTCCTGCGCGACCGCTTCGCGGCGGGCGACACCCGCACGGCGGTGCTCGTCTACCAGCGCGCCGGCGGACTCACCGGCCCGGACAGGACGAAGATCGCCGCCGACGCACGACGCGCCGCGTCGATTCCCCTGGTCGGGACGCCGGTGCCGCCGTTCACGCCGGCCGGCGCCGGCCAGGTGTCCACGCAGGGCGACGTCGCCTTCACGATCGTCCCGATCATCGCCAAGGGCCGCTACCACATCGTCCCCACGATCGACGACCTGCGGAAGCTCGAAGGCGGCGACCCCGGCCTCTCCGTCTACGTCACGGGCGACGCCGCGCTCCTCAGCGACGTCCGCTCCGCGCTGCGCAAGAGCGACAAGACGCTGCTCGGCGTCACCGTCCTGCTCGTGCTCGGACTCCTCGTCGCCGTCTACCGCTCGCTGCTGCTCGCGCTCGTGCCGCTGCTCACCGTCGGCCTCGGCTACTCCGTTGCGTCGGGGATCATCTACCTGCTCGCGAAGCACGGGGTGATCAGCGTCGACTCGACTGCGGTCTCGCTGCTGCTCGTGCTGATGTTCGGCGCGGGCACGGACTACTGCCTGCTGCTCGTGTCGCGCTACCGCGCCGGCCTCCGCGCCCACCAGGACAAGTTCGAGGCGCTGCACGCCGCCGTCGAAGGCGCCGGGCCGGCCGTGCTCGCGAGCGGGCTCACCGTCGGCCTCGCCCTGCTGACGATGATCATCGCGACGCTCGGGCTCAACCACACGCTCGGGCCGGTGAACGCGATCGGCATCACGGTCGTCATGCTCGCGGGCCTGACGCTGCTGCCGACACTGCTCAGCCTGCTCGGCCGCCGCGGCTTCTGGCCGACCTCGGGCACCGTCGCCTACGGCGCCGTCCGGCAGCGCGACACCGACCCGGAGGCGACCACCTGGGGCCGCGTCGGGACGCGCGTGCGCGCGCGGCCCGCCGCGGCGGCGCTCATCGCGGTCGCCGTCCTCGGGGCGAGCGCATTCGGCCTCTTCGCCTACCACGCGAACACCGACCCGACCGCGCAGTTCCGCCAGAACCCCGACAGCAAGCAGGGCGAGAAGGTGCTGCTCTCCCGCTTCCCGGCCGGCGCCCTCGCCCCGATCACCGTGCTCGTGGAGCGGACGAACGGACCGGTGAGGGCCATCGACGTCGCCCGCGTGCAGGAGAAGGTCGCGTCCACGCCCGGCGTCGCCCAGGTGCGCGCCGAGCAGGTGCGCTCGCAAGACGGACGGATCGCAGCGCTGGACGCCGCGTTCAAGGACGACCCGTACAGCTCCGCCGCGCTGCACCGGGTGACCACGATCCGCAACGAGCTGGCGTCGGTCGGCCCGAACCTGAAGACGTTCGTCGGGCACGGCAGCGCGGCGCGGCTCGACTACCAGACGAGCGCGAACCACGACCTGAAGATCGTGATACCGGCCGTGCTCGCGGTCGTCCTCCTAATGCTGATCGCGTTGCTGCGTGCATTCGTGGCGCCGGTGTACCTGCTGCTGAGCGTGATCCTCTCGTTCCTCGGCTCGTTCGGGATCTCGATCCTCGCCTTCCGCTACGTGTTCGGGCAGAACGCCTTCGACCCGGAGATCCCGATCTTCATCTTCATCTTCCTCGTCGCCCTCGGCTCCGACTACACGATCTTCCTGATGAGCGCCGTCCGGGACGAGGCGGCGAAGCGGGGCCTGCACGACGGTGCGCTGCGCGCGCTGGCCGGCACCGGCCCGGTGATCACGAGCGCGGGACTGATCCTCGCCGGGACGTTCGCCGCGCTGACGGTGCTCCCGATCTGGCTGCTCTTCGACGTCGGCTTCGCGGTCGCGCTGGGCGTGCTGCTCGACACGTTCATCGTCCGCTCGCTCCTCGTGCCGGCGCTCACCTGGATGATCGGCGAGCGCGCCTGGTGGCCATCGACCTCCACCCCGCGCTGACGTGGCCGGAGCCGTGGCTGCACGCCGCCTGCTCGGGGCGATCCGGATCGCGAACGGCTCCGTCGCGCTGCTCGCGCCGGCCAAGCTCGCGGAGAGGCTCGGCGCCGACCCGGCCGACAGCCCGGCACTGCTCTACGCGTTCCGCATGTTCGGCGTGCGCACCGTGCTGATCGGCCGCGACGTGTTCCGCGGCGAGCCGCGCGCGCTGCGGGCCGCCCCGCTCATCCACGCGAGCGACACGGTCGCCGCCGCGCTCGCCGCCGCAAGCGGCAAGATGCCGCGCCGCGCCGGCGTCCTCATCACCGCGATCTCGGCCCTGAACACCGTCCTGGCCCTGGCCGCCCGCAGGAGCGGACGATGACGCTGATCGAGGACTACGCGCTGCTCAGCGACCTCGAGAGCGCGGCGCTCGTGAACCGCGACGGCTCGATCGACTGGTGCTGCTTCCCGCGCTTCGACTCGGGCGCGTGCTTCGCCGCCCTGCTCGGCACGCCG
>Ga0265338_10010269_pt1 | contig 11019 bp, 12 predicted proteins | sample 42126metaG_FD_193579 | JGI IMG/M metagenome (GOLD analysis project Ga0265338, IMG submission 193579) | Rhizosphere microbial communities from Carex aquatilis grown in University of Washington, Seatle, WA, United States - 4-21-26 metaG | ecosystem: Host-associated > Plants > Roots > Rhizosphere... | reverse complement strand
CACGACGAAGAGGCCGCCGCCGATGGTGGGACGCTCGCCGGTGGTGCGCTTCTCGGCCTCGGCGCAGGCGACGGAGTGCTCCGCGGAGCGGCGCCAGTCGGTCACGGCGGCGATCACCGCGTAGAGGACAAAGCCGCCGATCAGGAAAAGGCCCTCGCGCCGCGCGACCACGCCGTGCAGCGCCATCAGGACGAGCACGCCGCAGGCGATCACCAAGGCGCCGCCGTCGCGCAGCACGACTTTGGGCGCGCTGGGCATCGGCTGGATCAGGGCGCCCAGGCCTAAGACGAGCAGCAGGTTGATCAGCGTCGCGCCGATGATGGCGCCGATGGCGAGATCGGGGATCTGCGACGCGGCGCCTTGCATGGCGATGGCGAGCGTCGGCGAGGAAGTGCCGAGCGACAGGACGAACAGGCCGATGATGACGGGAGAGATGCCGAGGGCGCGCTTCAGCATGACGCCGCCGCGGATGACGGCCTCACCGCCGAGGGCCAGCAGGACAAAGCCGGCCGCGAATACCCACCACGCCATCTGCAGATTCACGGGAACCTCACGCCTGTCCCGAACCCTCCTGGAAGCGCCGCGGATCGAAGGCAGGAATGCCGGCCGCGTGTCCCAGAACAAGACGAGACATGTTGTCGGCGACAGACGGTGCAAAGAGGATACCGTTGCGGTACTGGCCGGTTGCAACAAACAGGCGCCGCACGGCGGACGCGCCCAGGATCGGCAGGTTGTCGGGCGAGCCGGGGCGCAGGCCGGCCCAGCGCTCGATCACTTCCCATGTCGCGAGCGCCGGCATCAGGGCGATGGCGCGCCTCGAGAGCCACTCCGTCCCCGCATCGGTCACGCTGGTGTCGAAGCCCGCCTCGGCCGTCGTGGCGCCGATCAGCAGACGGTCCCGGCGCGGGACCAGGTAGACGCCATTGCCCCAGATCACGGGGTCCGGCAGGCGGGCGCCGGGCGGGGGCGCGACGGCGATCATCTCGCCCTTGATCGGCTTGACCGGCGGCAGCGCCTCGGGTGGCAGGCCGCCGAGCCCGGCCGACCAGGCGCCGGCGGCGAGGATGAAGGCGTCGGCCTCGTAGCGGGCGAAGGGGGTGTGGAGGGCGTGCGCTTCGCCGTCGCGGACCTCGAAGCGGACGGCCGCCTCGTTGACCGAGAGCGTGCCGCCGGACCGGAGGAAGGCGCGGGCAAGCGCCTGGCCGAGCAGGCGCGTGTCGACCTGCGCCTCGCCCTGCGCCCAGACGGCACCCGCGATGTCGGGTGACAACATCGGCTCTTTCGCGCGGGTTTCTGCGATGGAGAGGATGTCGACGCCGGGACGTTTGCCGAGGGCCGCGATCTCCGTCTGCTCGCGGGCAATCAGCAGCGCGCCGTTTTGGCGGTAGTCGATCTCGAGATCGGTATAGGCCTCCAGCTCCGTCGCAAAGGTGGGCCACAAGGCACTGGATTGGCGCGCGAAATCGGCTTCGGCGGCGTTGCTCTCGACGCCCTCGCCGGCGATGGCGATCATCCCGGCCGAGGCCCAGGTCGCGCCCTGCGCCGCCTGGGCGCGCTCGAGGATCGTGACCTCCGCGCCGGCCTGGCGCAGGCGCCAGCCGATGCTCAGTCCGGCGACGCCGGCACCGATGATGACGATCCTCATATCCGTTGCGCCGCGTTGGCCACGCGGCTTCCCGCCGCGACAAAGCACAGGATCCCAAACGCATAGGCGACGATGCTGAACCACTGCGGAAACAGGCAGGCAATCACGAAGGCGACGAACAGCTCGGTCTTGCCGATGAGGCCGGTATTGTCCGGCGCGATGGTGTCGGCGGCGGTGCGGGCGACGAGGCCGAACATCAGGAACATCGCGGCCAGGGCCCGGTCGGGCTCGGCCAGTGCGAAGGCGACGGCGATGCCCGCGCCGGCGATGCGGGACAGGACCGTGTCGAGATAGGCGCCGAACGGTGTCGCACCCTCTGCCCGCGCGACCGGGCCGTCCAGCAGGTCGAACAGGCCGGCGGCGGCGAGGAGGCCCAGGCCCAGGAGATAGTCGCGATGGCCGATGTCGAGCATCGCCACCGCGCTGCACAGGAAGGCGCAGAGGGTCAGCGCCAGGCCGTGCACCCTGCGCGCGTGTAGCCATGCGGCAATGGGCGCAAGCGGGCCGACGAGGTGGCGGCGAATGAAGGCATCGAGCATGGCTAGGGCTTATTGGGTCGGTCCGGCACGGTCAAACCGCAAAACATTGTCCGTTGTACGGCGTAAGGACGCGTCCATCTATTGTCGCCGCCGCCGCTTCGCCATCATATAGCGGCCGCAGAGGCATCGGAGCGAATTCCATGGCGAAGACGCGTGGCATTGCGGACCGCGAACGCGCATGAGATTTCGCGGCGGAATAGCGGGAGCGCTGGCGGTCATGGCAGTCGGTATGGTTCTGAACACGGCGTTCGGCGAGGTCGGGCGCGGCGACCGGTATTCGGGCGCGTCCTGGGCGACGCGCTCCCCGGTGCTCGCCCAGCACGGCATGGCGGCGACCGCCGTTCCGCTGGCGAGCCAGGTGGCGATCGACATCCTGAAGAAGGGCGGCACCGCGGTGGACGCAGCGATCGCGGCCAATGCGACGCTGGGCCTGATGGAGCCGGTGTCGAACGGGATCGGCGGCGATCTGTTCGCCATCGTGTGGGATCCGAAGACCAAGAAGCTCTACGGCTATAACGGCTCGGGCCGGGCGCCGCAGGGCCGCGACCTGGCCGCGATGATCGCCAAGGTGAAGGCAGTCGATGCCAAACTCGGCGTGCCCTACGACGCGCATATCCCGAAATACGGTTCGCTCGCCATCACCGTGCCGGGCACGGTCGACGGCTGGGGCGCGCTGCATGCCAGGTTCGGCAAGCTGCCGCTGGCCGAGGATCTCGCGCCGGCCATCGGCTATGCGAAGAACGGCTTTCCGGTGTCGCAGCTCGTCGCGATGTACTGGCAGGCCAACATGAAGGGCTTCGCGCGCGCCGGCGCGATGCTGGAGGAGTTCGACAATGCGCGGGCGACCTACCTGATCGACGGCAAGGCGCCGGTCGAGGGACAGGTGTTCCGCAATCCCGATCTGGCGCACACGCTGGAGCTGATCGCCAAGGGCGGGCGCGATGCATACTACAAGGGCGAAATCGCCCATCGGATCGATGCTTACTTCCGGCGCATCGGCGGCGATCTGCGCTATGAGGATTTCGCGGCGCATCACGGCGAATGGGTCGAGCCGCTGGGCGTGAACTATCGCGGCTATGACGTCTATGAGCTGCCGCCCAACGGCCAGGGCGCGGCGGTGCTGCAGATGCTGCAGATCCTCAAGGGCTTCGACCTGAAGAAGATGGGCGCCGGCTCGGCCGATGCGCTGACCGCGATGCTGGAGGCCAAGCGGCTGAGCTACGAAGACTTGGCGAAATGGTATGCCGATCCGGCCTTCGTGCATGTGCCGATGAAGGAGCTGCTGTCGGACAAATACGCCGACGCGCGGCGCAAGCTGATCGATTTGACGAAGGCCAATCCCGAAGTAGGCCCGGGCGATCCCAGGCTGGGCCAGGGCGACACGACCTATTTCTGCACCGCGGACAAGGACGGGATGATGGTCTCGATCATCCAGTCGAATTATCGCGGCATGGGATCGGGGCTGGTGGCCGATCACATGGGCTTCATGTTCCAGGATCGCGGCGAGCTCTATTCGCTCGATCCGCAGGCGGCGAACGTCTATGCGCCGGGCAAGCGGCCGTTCCAGACGATCATTCCCGGCTTCGTGATGAAGGACGGCGCGCCGTTCATGGCGTTCGGCCTGATGGGCGGCGACATGCAGCCGCAAGGCCATGTCCAGGTGCTGACCGACATCATCGATTTCGGGATGAACGTGCAGGAAGCCGGCGACGCGGCGCGCTGGTACCACACCGGCGGCAGCGAGGTGACGGGCGAGAAGCCGAGCGGAAATTTCGTGGAGATGGAAAGCGGCTTTGATCCCGACGTGAAGGCGGAACTGGCGCGGCGCGGCTATACCGTGAAGCCCGGCACGGGCGCCTTTGGCGGCTATCAGGCGATCCAGTGGGACCCGAAGAACAAGGTCTATTGGGGCGGCAGCGAGATGCGCAAGGACGGGATGGCGATCGGGTACTAGCCCTGTCCCGCGACACCGGGAAGGCCGGTGAGATTCGTCGCAAAGGCCAGCGCGCTGGTGCACCAGATCTGGCGCTTGGGCGGAAGCTGGGCGCGCTGCACGATCGAACCCCAGCGCAGCGAGATCGTCGGCGGGTTTTCGGGCGCCGCGGCAAAGATCGGCGCGCCGCAATCGGCGCAGAACGTCTGCGCACGTTTCGCGCCGCTGTCGGCGGTTTTCACATAGGTCTTCAACGTGCCGCGCAGCAGACGGAAATTCTGCGCCGGCGTCGGCAGCGTGACGCGATAGGGCGAGCCGCTGAGGCTCTGGCAATCGGTGCAGTGGCAGATGGCGACCATCTCCGGATTGACCTCGGCCTCATAGGCGATGGCGCCGCAATGACAACCGCCCTGCACTTTCATCGCGAAATCTCCTTTAGTGCGAACGGCCACGCGCATCGGTGACCGTGAAGGTCGCGTCGATGGCGGGGGCGTTCTGGAATACGAATATGACCTTGGCGGTGCGGGCCGTCATCAGCGCGGGCACGGGGTCCATGCACATCAAATGATAGCCGCCGGGCGCGAAGCTGATCCTGCCATGCGGCGGGACGACGAGCGAGGCGACGTCCGCCATCCGGGCCATGCCGCCTTCGGTCGAGCTTTTGTGCAGCATGATCATGCCGCAGGATGGCGAGCTGGCGCCGGTGAGCGTGACGGGCGCCGACGCCGCGTTGGCGAGATCGAAATACCCCGCGGCAGGCACGGAGAGCGAGATCACGCGCAGAGTCGCGTGGCTGACCGTGAGGTCGGCGGCAGCGGCGGGGGCGGTCAGGATCACCGCGGCGACGGCAATCTCAAGCAGCCTGTTGCGCACGTTCGGCCTCCTCTTCGTTCAGGCGCATCGTCACCAGCACGACGATCATCGCCGCAAAGCTGGTCAGCGTGCCCGGCAGCCAGATGATGAGGCCGCCATAATGCTGGTCGTTCAGCGCCGTCATCGGCAGGATGCGGCCGCAGATCTCGTAGACGGGATAGAAGTCCTTGGTCGACAGCGAGAGGATCGCGCCCAGCACCATCTGCGGCAGCTCGATGATCAGGATCATCGCGCCGCGCATCAGATGGCTGAGCCGCGCCGGCGGCTTGGGCCTGGAGTCGAGCACCAGCGACCAGAACATGATGCCGTTGATCGTCATCGTCCAGTTCATGACGTTGTAGAGATTGACGTCGAGCATCACGCGCGTGTGGATCGCGGGCCAGAGCCAGAAATAGAGAAGGCCGACGAACAGGAACGGCGCCAGGGCGGGATGCTGGAGGATGTCTACCGTGCGGCGCACAGGCTTGGCGTCGAGCAGCGGGAGAAGCTCGCGCGGCATGCCGGCGCGGAGCACCGGCCCGCTCATCCCCATCGCGACCAGGAAGGCGCCGGCATGGTGCAGCACGAAATGCGCCGCGCGGTGGACGAAGAACATGTGCTGCGCCCAGTAGTCGATATGGGTCTGAAGCACGATGTAGAGCGACAGGATGCCGGCGACGAAGCTCGCGGCGCGCCACGCCGAGGGGCGTTCCGCCGGCGCGACACGGCGCCAGCCCCGGGCGAACCAGACCAGCGACAGGACGGTGCCGAGATAGGCCGGCCAGGAGAATTCCCACGGCATCCAGAGCGGCATTTGCGACGGGAAATAGCGGCACAGCGCATCGATGACGGCGCCGACGGCCAGGATCGCGCCGTATAGCGGCAGGTCGGACCGGACGGATCGCGCGAGGGCCAAAGCGGACATTGCCCGTCTTATAATTCCGGCGGGTGCGGACTTGCGAGGCGTATGGTCACAGCGGCGGTTTCTTCGGCGCCGCGGCGTGCTATTTCGCGGGGCATGAAGCTCGCCCCCCTCGCCGCCGCGTTCCTGCTGGCGCTTCTTGCCGCCTGCGGGCGGGAGGATTCGGCGTTCCACGCCACCGACGTGACGGGCGCCCTGCCCGCGCTCGACTTCACGCTGACGCGCGCCGGGGACGGACGCGAGGTCCATGCCGCCGACTATCGCGGCAAGGTCGCGATCCTCTATTTCGGTTACACGCATTGCCCGGACATCTGCCCGACGACGCTGGCCAATCTGGCGGAGATGCTCGGCAAGCTTGGGACGCGGGCCAATGACGTGCGCGTGCTGTTCGTCACCGTCGATCCGAACCGCGACACGCCGGCGACGATGAAGGGCTATGTGCAGTCCTTTGCGCCGCAGATCGACGGACTGCGCGGCACGCCGGACCAACTCGTCACGCTGACGCGGCGCTATCGCGTGGCGTTCAGCGTGACGCCGGGGCCGCCTTACGAAGTGATGCACTCCAACGCGGTGTTCTTCTTCGACGCGACGGGCCGGGCGCGGCTGGTGTCGACCGATGTCAGCAAGCCGGACGATGTCGCGGCGGATGTGAAGCGGCTGCTGCCTTAGGCGGTTCTTTCAAACACCTGTGTCATGGCCCGCGAATGCGGGCCACCCAGGTGACATCCAACGCCGCTCGATCAAGCTTGGGGCGCACCCAATCCTCACAGATATTTCCGCTTTCAACTGGGTGGCCCGCATTCGCAGGCCATGACACCTGTTGGAACGCTATTGACTTCTCTGTCACATGTAATATATTACTTACATGTGATGGTTGGAGCTTCCTCTTGGCGCTTGGTGGAGATCAATTGCTTGCTGCGCTGGCGGCGCTGGCCAGTCCGCAACGGTTGCGGATCGTGGCGGCGCTGAAGTCCGGCGGGAGGAATTATGTGAGCCAGCTGGCGCGCGAGGTCGGCATCAGCCGGCCTTTGCTCCATCTCCATCTGCAGAAACTCGAAGAGGCCGGTCTGGTCGTGAGCAAGCTGGAACTTTCGACCGACGGCAAGGCGCTCAACTATTTCGAGGTCGCGGAGTTCGACATCGAGCTCACGCCGGCCGGAATCGTAAAGGCGGTCAAATCCCTGACCGCCGCGTCTACCAAATCCGACTGAAAGGATCTGCCATGGCTGAACATGTCTATTTCATCTCTATGGGTGTGCTGTTCGGAACGATCTTGGCCATCTTCGGCCTGAAGTACATTTCAGCTGCGTATCAGGCGCGCGCCCGCATGGCGGGCGACGACGCCTATCGCGCGCTTGCCCAGAAGAGCGCCGAGACGCAATCCGAAGCCGCGACTGCGCTGACGGCGATCAAGGGCGAGCTGACCGACATCAAGCTGCGCCTGACCGCCGTCGAAAAAATCCTTAAAGCCGTCGAATAAGGAAAACGACCATGACCGAAGTATCGAATTTCCGCCTCTATGCGTTGCGTGCGACCTATCTTCTGATCGTCGTGGGACTGGGGACCGAGATCTGGCCCCTGATCCTGAATCATCCGCTGTCGATGCACAGCGCGACGTCCAGCCTGCTGGCCGGCATTTCGGTGATGGCGGCGATCGGCATCCGCTATCCGCTGAAGATGCTGCCGCTGCTCATGTTCGAGCTGATCTGGAAGTCGATCTGGCTGATCGCCATCGGCTATCCGGTATGGGCGGCGCACCAGATGGACGCCGACACCTGGGAGTCGGTCAAGGCCTGCCTGATGGGCGTGGTGCTGATGCCGATCGTGATCCCGTGGCGCTTCGTGCTCGCGAACTATGTCGCCAAGCCGGGCGACCGCTGGTCGGGCCAGACCGCGCGGGCCTAGATGTGCAGCGCCTTCTTGTCGGCGTCGAGCACGGCTTCGTGCAGCATCTCCGATAGCGTCGGATGCGGGAAGATGGTGTGGGCGAGCTCGGCGTCGGTGAGCTCGCCGGTCTTCGCGACCGTGTAGCTGTTGATCAGCTCGGTCACTTCGGCGCCGATCATGTGGGCGCCGAGCATTTCGCCGGTGTCGGCGTCGAACACCGTCTTGATGAAGCCTTCGGAATCGCCGAGCGCGATGGCCTTGCCGTTGCCTATGAAGGGAAAGCGGCCGACCTTGATCTTAGCGCCCGTGGCCTTGGCCTTCGCTTCGGTCAGGCCGACGCTGGCGACTTGCGGCCAGCAATAGGTGCAGCCCGGCACGTTGGCGGTGTTGAGGGGATGGACGCCCTTCACGCCGGCGATGCGCTCGGCGACGATGACGCCTTCGTGCATCGCCTTGTGCGCGAGCCAGGGCGGGCCGACGAGATCGCCGATCGCCCACAGGCCGGGAACGCCCGTGGCGCCCCATTGGTCGATCACGACATGGGTGCGGTCGACCTTCACGCCGGCGGCTTCGAGGCCGATATTCTCGACATTGCCGACGATGCCGACCGCCAGGATGACGCGCTCGGTGGTGATGGTTTCGCTCTTGCCGTCTTTCGTTTTCAGCGTGGCGGTGACGCTGTCGGCGCCCTTTTCGAGCTTCTCGACAGTGGTGCCGACCTTCAGCTTCATGCCCTGCTTGGTGAAGGCCTTGGCGGCGAAGGCGGAGATTTCCTCGTCCTCGACGGGCAGCACGCGGTCGAGCACTTCGACCACCGTCACCTCGGCGCCGAGCGTGCGATAGAAGCTGGCGAATTCGATGCCGATGGCGCCGGAGCCGACGATCAGCAGCGATTTGGGGAAGGATGGCGGCACCATCGCCTCGCGATAGGTCCAGATGAGTTTTCCGTCCGGCTCCATGCCGGGAAACGTCCGCGCGCGCGCGCCGGTGGCGAGCACGATGTTCTTGGCGGAATATTCCTCGGTCTTGCCGTCTTTCGTCACCGCGAGCTTGCCCTGCCCGGCCAGCTTCGCTTCGCCGGCGATGACGGTGATCTTGTGCTTCTTCATCAGGAAGGCGACGCCGTTGGAAAGCTGCTGCGCCACCTTGCGCGAACGCTCCACGATCTTCGCGATGTCGAATTTGAGATTGTCGGCGCTGAACCCGAATTCGTTCAGCCGGTGCATCAGGTGCCATATCTCTGATGAGCGCAGCAGCGCCTTGGTCGGGATGCAGCCCCAGTTGAGGCAGATGCCGCCCAGCTTGTCGCGCTCGACGATGGCGGTCTTGAGGCCGAGTTGCGCGGCGCGGATGGCGCAGACATAGCCGCCCGGTCCGCTGCCCATCACGATCACGTCGAAACTGTCAGCCAAGGGACTCTCCGAAAGCGCTCAGGGCCAGGACGGCGAGCAGCGCGGGAAGCAGGAACAGGACGAAATAGATGCCCGAAATGAAGACGAATTTCACCGCCGTCAGGATCCAGCCCTGGGCGTAGAACCGCTTCATCGCGAGGAAGATGTAGATCGCGCAGACCACGAAGAAGAGCGTCGCCGTCATGCCGCCGGTGATGAGCTGGGCGAGGCCGACGCAGATCATCAGCAGCACGAAGGCGAAGGTGTGGATGCTGAACGAGAACACCAGGTGGTCGACGAGGAAGAAATCCTTGCGGCGGCGGATGTAGAACAGCGCGAGAAGCAGGGCGTAGAGCGGCAGGAGCAGGAACAGGGCGCGCGGAATCCATTCTGTCATCGGCCCGTTGAGCGCCGCGGGATCGGCCGCAATGCGGTTGATGGCGCCATAGACATATTTGCGCATGAAGCTGGAGGCTTCCTTGTCCTTGCCGTCGGCCATCCCCTGCGGCAGTTCAAGCAGCTGCTGGCGCGCGGCCGGCGTCAGGGTCGTGTGGTAGCGGCCGAGCGGCGAGAAGAAATGCTCCTTGGTCGAATAGGTGAAGACGCCGCCGGGACGCAGCGCGCGCTCGCGCGAGATCGGGATCAGCGGCTTCACGACCGCTTTCACGTCGGGGTCGGGATCATCCTTGTCATAGGCGGGATTGGGCACGAACGGCTTGCCGTTCACCCACACCACTTTCTGCGGTGTCGCGGTGACCTCGAGCTGGAGCAGGCCGATCTTGGTGACGCTCAACAGGACGAAGAACACGAGCGAGACGAAAAGATAGAGCCGGATCGCCGGGACATAAGGCTGGGTGCGGCCTTCGCGGAACGCCTTGGGCAGTTCGCCCGGCTCGAACAGCAGCGCGCGCGCGGTGCGCAGGATGCGGCTGTCGAAATTCACCACATCCTTGACGAAGGCATAGAGCAGATCGTGGACCGAGCGGTGGCCGCTCTGCCGCGGCTGGCCGCACACCGCGCAATAGGGGCCGAGCAGCGGCTTTCGGCAGTTGGCGCAGGTGCCGGTCGCGGTGCCGCGCTCGGCCAGCGCGGAGGCCGCGACCTCCACCGCCGCCGCGGCGCCCGTCTCCAGAATGGCTTCGACGTCCCCGGTCATGGCGGGAACTCTACAACAACATCGAAGCCGGTTCTTCGATGAATTGCTTGAACGCCTGGAGGAAGCGGGCACCCGTGGCGCCGTCGATGACGCGATGGTCGCAGGAGAGCGTGACGGTCATGACCGTGGCGATCTCGAGCTTGTCGCCGGCGACGACGGCGCGTTTCTCGCCGGCGCCGACCGCCATGATGGCCGCATGCGGCGGGTTGATGACGGCGGTGAAATCCTTGATGCCGAACATGCCGAGATTGGAGATCGCGAAGCCGCCGCCCTCGAACTCCGAGGGCTTGAGCTTCTTGGTGCGCGCGCGCTCGGCCAGCGATTTCACTTCATTGGAGATCGCGGCCAGGCCCTTCTCTTCCGCGCGGAAGACGATCGGCGTGATGAGGCCGAAATCGAGCGCGACGGCGACGCCGACATCGGCGTGGTGATGGCGCAGGATCGCAGTCTCGGTCCAGCTCGCATTGACTTCGGGGACGCGCTTGAGCGCGAGCGCTGAGGCCTTCACGACGAAGTCGTTCACGGACAGCTTGAAGCCGTTCTCCTTCGGGGATTGCGCGTTCAGCTGCGCGCGCATCGCCATCAGATTGTCGATGCGGGTGTCGATGGTGAGATAGTAGTGCGGGATGAGGGTCTTGGCCGAGGTCAGACGGCGCGCGATGGTCTTGCGCATCGCATCGTGCGGGATCTCGTC
>Ga0265338_10010268_pt1 | contig 11019 bp, 8 predicted proteins | sample 42126metaG_FD_193579 | JGI IMG/M metagenome (GOLD analysis project Ga0265338, IMG submission 193579) | Rhizosphere microbial communities from Carex aquatilis grown in University of Washington, Seatle, WA, United States - 4-21-26 metaG | ecosystem: Host-associated > Plants > Roots > Rhizosphere >... | reverse complement strand
GGGGTTTGGCCTGATGTTTTACTATCTGATTGCATTGAGCGTTGGATATTACAGCGGCTATTTCTTGCTGGTTTTTGGGAAAAAAATTAAGCCCAAGCAGGGCCGTCAGCCAGAGGTGTTGACCTGGCTGGATCGCCTCGTCGTCGCGGTCGTGTGGCTGCTATGCGTCGTGGCGGTGGCGGGGCTCGTTTACCGGAACGCGCCGCAAATCCGCGACACGAACGGTGACACGCTCCGGCGTTTCACCTCGCTCGTCGAGGAGAAACTGCCGCCGACGGGCGGTTATATGTTGAGCGACGATCCGCAGCAACTGGCCTTGGTGCAGTCGGCGCTCGTGCAGGACGGGCGGGCGCAGGATTTTGTGCCGCTCGAAACGCAATCGCTGATTGCGCCCGCCTATCACCGTTTTTTACATCAGAAGTTTCCGCAACGCTGGCCGGAAATTGTCTCGGCCACCCAGACCAACATGCTCAACCCGGCCGGGCTGATCCAGGTTTTGGCCCTGCTGGCCCGGACCAACGATCTTTACTACCTGCAGCCGAGCTTCGGCTACTACTTCGAGCAGTTTTATCTGGAGCCGCATGGACTGGTCTTCAAAATGAAGACGCTGCCGGCGGACACGCTGCTGCCACCGCTGCCGGACAAAAATCAAATCGCGGAAAATGAAACGTTCTGGGATCGGGCCGGGGCGCGGGCGTTTGCGCCCGTTGAACACGCCGCCGGGATGCCCAACCCGAATGCCCCGCGAGGTTGGGGCGAGCGGCGGTTGGACAAATTTCATGTGCCGCGCGAACCGAACCAGATGGCCCTTCTCGCGGGGCTTTATTACTCGCGCAGCCTGGATTTTTGGGGAGTTGAATTGCAGCGCGCCGGCGAACTGGAAAAAGCCGCCGCGCGCTTCGAAGCCGCGCAAAAGCTGAATCCCGACAATGTCGTCGCCCAAATCAATCTTCAATTCAACCAGACACTGCGTGCCGGTGCTGTCCCGCCGGTGGATTTGTCCAAGGCCAACGCCGACCAATTCGGCAAATACCAGACATGGCGTGACGTAATGAACGCCAACGGGCCGTTCGACGAGCCGAATTATTGTTATGTGATTGGCATTGTGTTCGCACGCGATAACTATTTCTACCGTCAGGCCGCGGAACAATTCGAGCGTGTCCGTAGGCTGGCCCCTGACTATCTGGACGCGCGCCTCCAATCCGCCCAGATTTATCTGATGGCCCGCCTGCCCGGGCCCGCGCTGGATGCGTTGCGCGACCCGCTCGATAATCCGCAAGAATTTTCGCTCAGCGCAACAAACTCAACCCAGTTGAACGTGCTTGTCGCCGCCGCCTATTTTCAGGAAACCAACTTCACGCGCGGCTCCGAACTGCTCGAAACCGAGATCGCCCTCCATCCGAACGACAACAATTTGATCGCCTCCGTCGCGCAGGCCTACATGGTGCGCGGCCTGTTCGACAAGGCGCTCGGCGTCATTGACCGCAAATTGAAATCCGCGCCCGACGATCCGACATGGCTTTACAGCAGGGGTTATATCTCCATTCAACAGAAAAACTATGATGCCGCCATCGCCGCCTTTAACCGCGTGCTGGCGATTCAGACCAACAATGACAACGCGCTCTTCAACCGCGCCATCGCCAGTCTCGACAGCGACCACCTTGACGCCGCGCGCGCCGACTATCTTCGGTTGCAGCGGGCCTACACCAATGCGTTCCAGATCGCCTACGGCCTCGGCGAAATCGCCTGGCGCCAGCACGACACCAACGAGGCCGTCCGCAATTACGCCATTTACCTCGCCACCGCCAACACCAACAGCGGCGAAGCCCAAACCGTCCTAGAACGGTTGCGCGAACTCAAAAAGTGAATCATCCTGACCGCGCGATGCATGTCACCCACATCATCACGCGGCTCGTTATCGGCGGCGCGCAGGAAAACACCGTTGCCACCGTTCTCGGCCTGCGCCAGAAATCCGGCGTCGAGGTCGGTTTGATCTCCGGCCCGACAATTGGCCCGGAAGGTTCGCTTGAATCTGAAGTTTCAAAAATCCACGGACTCCTCACCATTGTTCCCGAACTCGTCCGGCCCGTTCATCCGTTGAAGGACTGGTTCGCGCTGTTGCGGATCGAAAGAATTCTCCGCGAACAGAAACCGGACATCGTCCACACCCACAGCGGCAAGGCGGGCATTCTTGGCAGGCTCGCGGCAAGGCGCGCGGGAGTTCCCATCATCATCCACACGATTCATGGCCCATCGTTCGGTAAATTTCAAAATGGTCTGGGCAATTTCATTTTTCGCGCCGCTGAACGCCGCGCCGCCGGTGCCACGACGCATTTCGTCGTCGTCGCCGATGCGATGAAGGAGCAATACCTTGCTGCCGGCATTGGAAAACCGGAACAATACACCAAAATCTTCAGCGGCTTTCCGCTGGAACCGTTTCTCGCGGCTAAAAATGATCTGGAGCTGCGAAAGCGCCTGGGGATCGCCCCGGACGATTTCGTCATCGGCAAAATCGCACGGCTCTTCAAGCTCAAGGGACACGATGATTTATTTGCCGTTGCGCCCGAACTCGTCCGCCAAAATCCAAAAATCAAATTCCTGCTTGTCGGCGCCGGCGAATGGCGCGGGCGTTTTGAAAATCTGGCAAAAACTCTCGGCTTGGAGAAGCAGTTCATTTTTACCGGCCTCGTTCCGCCGACTGAAGTTCCGCGATACGTTGGCATCATGGACACGCTGGTTCATTTGTCGTTGCGCGAGGGATTGCCGCGCGCGTTGCCGCAGGCGCTCGCCGCCGCCAAGCCGGTTGTCGCTTACGATTGCGACGGCGCGGGCGAAGTCTGCTTCGACGGCAAGACCGGATTTCTGATTCAGCCCGGCGATTTAACCGGCTTGAGCGAACGCCTGCTCCAAATCGGAAATGATCCCGCGCTATGCAGAAAAATTGGCCGGTCCGGCCAGGACTTTGTGCGGGACAATTTCGCCGTCGAAAAGATGGTGGATGCCATTTACAATCTCTATTTGAAACTGGCCGCCGAGCGCGGCATCCGGCTGTGACCTTTCCATTTGATTATTTTCTCGCCGCATTTGCGGGCGCGTTTCTGACGACGCTCCTCGCGCTGCCGCTCTGGCGCAAATGGTGCCTGCGCATCAAGCTCGTGGACGACCCTGGCCAGCGCAAAATCCACGACCATCCCGTTCCACTCGCCGGCGGACTCGCCGTGCTCACCGGCATTTTGCTGCCGCTTGCCGCCGGGGCGATTCTGCTGAAAACCGGCACGCACGTTTTGAACCACACCCAGCCGATCGTCTACGGCCTGGGGAAACGCAAACTTGAATTGATCACCATCGCTTTTGGCGCGATCGCGATAACGCTCCTCGGCTGGTTTGACGACAAGCACGAATTGAAGCCGCTACCCAAATTCGCCGGCCAGTTGCTCATCGCATTTGCCGTCGCCATGGCGTGCCGCATCACCATCTTCGTGCCGAGCGTCACGTTCAGTTACGTCATAACCATCCTGTGGATTCTCACCGTCATCAACGCCTTCAACTTCATGGACAACATGAACGGCCTCTGCGCCGGGCTGGGCGCGATTGGCGCGGTGCTCTTCGCCATCATCGCCGCGGCGAACGGCGAATATCTCGTGGCGACCATCAGCTTTCTGATGTGCGGGGCGCTCATCGGATTTCTGCCGTGGAATTTCCCGAACGCCCGCGCCTTTCTCGGCGACGCCGGCAGCCATCTCGTCGGCTACCTGCTGGCGGTCATGGCCATCCTGCCGCATTTCTACACCAGGCAGAATCCGCATCCGCTCGCCGTGCTGTCGCCGCTGCTCGTGCTGGCCGTGCCGCTGGTTGATCTCGCGCAAGTCTGTCTCTTTCGCACGCTGAACAAAAAACCGTTCTGGATTGGCGACACCAACCATCTTTCCCACCGGCTCGTCCGGGCAGGGTTCAGCAAAACGCGCGCGGTGCTCATCCTCTGGCTCATTGCCGTGGTGATTGGCATCCTCGCCGCGTTGTGATATTGTATGAGACGACGTAAGGAGTCTTTGGCTGGTTTCCAATTTTTCAAAATGTGTCTCGTCACCTCGACTCCTACAAATTCATTTTCTTTCGCGCGTTTCGCGGTTAATTTTCCCGCGTGAAACTGCTTTTCATCGGTGACATCGTCGGCCAACAGGGACGCAGCGCGGTCAAAACCCTGCTGCCCAGGCTCCGCGAACGGCACGCGCTCAATTTCGTCATTGCCAACGGCGAGAACGCCGCCGGCGGCAATGGCATCACGCCCAAGATTGCCGGGGAAATCTTCGACGCCGGCGTGGACATCATCACCAGCGGCGACCATCTGTGGGACCAGAAGGAGGTCCTGGAGCTGCTTGAAAAGGAAAGGCGCTTTGTCCGCCCCCTCAATTATCCGCCCGACACGCCGGGGCAGGGCAGCGTGGTGACGCTGAAAGGCTCGCTGCCGCCCATCGCCGTGCTGAACGTGCAGGGCCGCACCTTCATGCAACCGCCGCTGGAAAACCCGTTTCAACTCGCCTCCGCCGAGGTGGAACGCCTGCGCTGGCAGACCAAGATCATCTTTGTGGATTTTCATGCCGAGGCGACCTCGGAGAAGATTGCGTTCGGGCGGTTTCTGGACGGGCGGGTGAGCGCGGTAGTGGGCACGCACACCCACGTGCAAACGGCGGACGAGCAGATTTTCCCCGGCGGCACGGCGTATCTGACCGACGCCGGGTTCACCGGACCGCACGATGGCGTTCTGGGCCGCGAAGCGGAGCCGGTGATTAAAAAATTCCTCACCGCCATGCCACAAAAGTTTGAACTGGCCGTGCAACGCGTGAAGCTCCACGGCGCAGTGATTGAAATTGACGACGCCACCGGCAGGGCGATTAAAATCGAACGCGTGTCGGAAAATTTACTCTAACTACGCCTGGGACAATAAAATGGAGGCAATAAGCCGAATTCTGTTTGGTTCTGCGTATGTGCGTCATACTGAAGAAGACGAGGGTGTTTTTACGCCGTTTGGAGCCAGGCGGAATTGAGATTGCGGGTTTCGTCAATGGTTGTAACCTTTCCTGCCCGATAACGGTCTTTTCGGGTAAGTTACCCCGATGCGCTTTTGAATGCATGCGGGGCCGCTTTAACCAAACAACCAAATACAAAAAATGACAACAAGCAAATTCGCAAAAATCGTGGTGGGCGCTGTTCTGCTGACGGGCGTATTGGCCCAGGCGCAGGCTCAGGACAAACCGGTGGATCCCTCGGGAACCTACATCTGGACCCAGCCGGGCCGCAACGGCGGGCCTGACCGGACAAACACCCTCGTGCTGAAGGTGGACGCCGGCAACCTGACGGGCACCGTGACCTCACCCGGTCGCGGCGGCGCGGCACCCACGCCCACAGCCATTACCGACGGCAAGGTCACCGGCGCGGACGTTTCGTTCAGCGTGGTGCGCAATATGGGTGGCAACGATGTGACCATCAAATATTCCGGCACGGTCGCTGACGGCGCGATCAAGGGCAAAATCGAAAGAGACCGGAACGGCACCCCTACTTCCACCGATTGGACAGCCACGCTACAGAAGTAGTTCGCCACCTCAATCAAACAATGGTTCGCGCGCAACCGGGTGGTTGCGCGCTTTTTATTTTGGCGCGTTGGTCTATTCTTCGCGCCGATGTTACGGACGCTGCGCAAAGCCGAATACGCCGAGTTGAACATTTTGTTCTTCGTCCTGGCGGCGGCGATGGGCATCTGGCTGGTGCCGCTGGGCACGGTGCTGGACGCTCACGGGCTGCATGCCATCAAGGCGTTCGCATTTGCAGCTTCCGCAGTGGCGGCATTTGTCTCGCCGCTGATATTCGGCGCGATGGCCGATCGGCAGGTATCGCCGGTGACGGTGCTGCGCGGACTGGCGCTGGCCTCGGCGGCCACGATGGCGCTGGTCGGCGCCGCCATTCATTCCAAATTGAACCCGTGGCTGGTGCTCGCGCTCATCCAGCTTTACTCCCTTTGCGCCGCGCCGACGTGGAGCATCTGTTCGACTATTGTGTTCGCCCGGGTTGAGGACGCCAAAAAAGAATTCGGCCCGGTCCGCGCGATGGGCACGCTTGGCTGGATGGCCGGCTGCTGGCTGGTCAGTGCGTTGAATGCCGACACGTCGTTGCTGGCGGGATACAGCGGTGCAGTGGTGTGGCTGCTGGTCGCAGCGTTCACATTTTTCCTGCCACCGTTGAAAATGCCGCCATCAGTTGAAAACTTGACGTGGAGCGAGCGGTTCGGCCTGGACGCGCTGGCGTTATTGAAGAACCGCGATCATCGGGTGGTCTTCGTCACCGTGGCGCTGTTCAGCATCCCGCTGGCGGCGTTTTATCCGTATGCGCCCGCACACATGCGCGACCTCGGCCTGACGCACACGAGCGCGCTGATGAGTCTCGGGCAGGTCTCGGAAATCATCGCCATGTTCAGTCTCGGCGCGCTGATTTTGAGATGGCGGTTGAAATGGATTTTCCTCTGCGGCCTGGGCATTGGTGTGCTGCGGTTCGCCTTGAGCGCGCTGGACACGAAGGGGTGGCTGCTGCTGGGCGTCTCGCTGCACGGCGCGTCGTTCACGCTCGTGTTCATCACCGCGCAAATCTATCTGGACCAACGCGTGGAAGGCGCGTGGCGCGCGCGGGCGCAGGCGTTGATGACGCTGATGAGCAACGGCGTGGGCAATCTCATCGGGTATCTCGGCGCGGGCGGGTGGTTTATTGTTTGCGCGGGAACGCATGGCACGTCGTGGCCGCTGTTTTGGGGTGGGCAGGCGGTGGTCGTGGTGGCGGTGATGATTTATTTTCTGAGGTATCACGGCGAGGACGGTGGACGAAGCAGGCTATGATTTCAATCTGTGCCCGGCGCGCGGCTTCGCTTGCTTCGGTGAGGTGGTCGTGGTTTGATGGATTTGGAATTTGATGAGCAAACCGACAAAATCGCAGTGGGACTTCGGCGAATTGTTTCCAACGGAAGCGACTCGAAAGGTCTTGTCCGTTTCAGAATTGACGGCGCAGGTCAGGTCGCTGCTGGAGAAGCAAATCGGGTCAATCTGGGTCACGGGCGAGGTCACGAATCTGCGCGCGCAAAGTTCTGGTCACATGTATTTCACGCTCAAGGACGCGGTGTCGCAATTGAGTTGCGTCCTGTTCAGCCGCGAGAAGGTTCCGCACCGCGAAATGCTTGCGGACGGGCAGAAGGTTTTGCTGCAAGGCGACGTGACGGTGTATGAGACGCGCGGGCAATATCAACTCATCGTGCGCGCGGTGGAATTGCAGGGTGTCGGCGCGCTGCAAATCGCGTTCGAAAAACTCAAGCAGAAGCTCGCGGCGGAAGGGTTGTTCGCGCCGGAACGGAAGCGGCCGCTGCCGAAATATCCGCAGCGCATCGGCCTTGCAACGTCGCCGACGGGCGCGGCGATCCGTGACGTGCTGCACGTCGTGCGGCGTCGCAATCCGGGTCTGGAAATCATCCTCGCGCCGTGCCGGGTGCAAGGCGAAGGCGCGGCAGGGGAAATTGCGGCGGCCATCCGGTTACTGAATGAATTTAGTAGGAGTCGAGGTGACGAGACTCAAATTAGTCAAAGACTCCTTACGTCGTCTCCTACGGGAATGAGTTTGGATTTGATTCTGGTCACCCGAGGCGGCGGGTCGCTGGAGGATTTGTGGGCGTTCAACGAAGAGGTTGTAGCGCGGGCGATTTTTGAATCGGCCATTCCGGTCGTTTCCGCCGTCGGCCACGAGATTGATTTCACCATCAGCGATTTTGTGGCGGACGTGCGCGCGGCCACGCCGAGTGCCGCGGCGGAAATTATCACCGAAGGTGTGTTCGCCAGCCGGCAACTCGTGGAAAGCCTCGTTCGGCGGATGATGCAGGCTCATCCGCGCAAGAGGCTGGATGAATCGTTGCAACGACTGGACGATTTGCAGGCGGGTTTATCGCGCTGCGGCAGGCAGGGCATCCGCGAACGGCTTGTTGCCTGCAATAATCTCGCGGCGCGGTTGCGTCAGGTCCGTCCGAAACAATTATTAAAGCAGCGCCGCGAGTTGTTGAAGGTGAACCGGCGACGCTTGCGCGAACTGGCGCATGTCCGGTTCAAGGAATTGAAGAACAGTCTGGCGTCGGCGGAATCGCGGCTGCGACTGTTGGGGCCGGAGCAGGTGTTGTCGCGCGGTTATTCCATCACGATGGATGCGGCGACGGGAACAGTTTTGCGAGAAGCTAAACGAGTGAAAGTCGGTCAGCATTTGAGAACGCGGCTGAAGAATGGCGAAGTATTAAGTCGCACAGAACCCGTCCAATCCAAGTCGTGACCAGCTCCGCTGGCGGTGGCGGTAATAAGTAGTCCCGCTGATAATTTTGTTTTGACAAACTTCTTTGAATTTTTAGCATCCCACCAGTGAAAGGGAAGCTGCAATCCTTGATGGTTCTGATCCTCTTTTTGGGATTGTTGTCGAGTGATTGCGCTGAAGAGGTCGGCGGGCAAACCGCTTCAGTGCCGGTCGTGGTTATCGCTGCATTGGGCGGCAACAAGGCCCAGATTCCAGGATGGCAACCCGCATTGGGCCAGGACATTTCCGAAATGTTGATTGAGTCGCTGGAAAGTTCCGACAACAGGTTTCAAGTCCTCGATACCATTGAAGCAACGGATCTGCAAAAGGAACCCGGGTCGGGCGGATCCAGTTCTGTGAGTGGCGAAGCGAAACCCGTCACGGGCGGTTCCGCCGGTTCCAATAAGCCCGGCAGGGGTGATGCCGCCGGCACCGCGCAACCTGGCACAGGCGGTTCTCCCAGCTCCGAGAACCCCGGCACTGGCGGCTCCGCCGATTCGGATTTCATGTTTTGCGGTGATGTGACAGAGTTCACGATGCAAACCAATAGCAGCAAAATAGGAGATTTCGTTTCATCGAGTTCCTTTGCCAACCTTGGTGGGAAAATAATTACCGCGCGTGTCGAAATCGTGTGGCGCATTGTGGATACCGAAACCAAAAGGGTCATCAAGAGGGGAATAACCGCGTGTTCCGCGTCCGGTTCTGAATTTGAAATGCCTTCTTTGGTTTCCACCGGCGAACAAGCCCCCAAAGGCGGAGGCGCCGCAGCCCCCGCAAAAACCACCGCCCCTGCGAAGGCCGCCACCGTTGGGAATGGTGGAAGTGGAAACAACAGCAAAAATGGAAACAATAATCTGGCGCTGGCCGGCAATTTTTTAAGCGGATTAAACAAGGCCTTCGGCAATACCCCCAACGGAGGAAGCAGCGGTGAGAGCGCCAACGACAACAGCGGAACAACAGCAAAGCCCGCGAAAATGCCAGCAAAAAAGGCCGCCCAAACCGCAGCGGAAGGCGATGGCAATGCTGGCGGAGCCGATAGCGAAACCTACGGTTACGGCAATCCGGAATTCATGAACAGCGCCTTGGGCAAGGCCACCTGCAAAGCCGTCACCAACATCATCGAGCAACTGGCCTCAATCAGTCTTCCGGAACCCGCGAGGGTTGCCAAAACGAAGACCGCAAGCGATGCCCTCAAGCACACTCCCGGCAAAATTCTCGCGGTTGCGGGCAGGGATACCATCATCGTCTCGCTCGGCAGCAAGGAGGGTTTCAAGGAAGGCGACCAACTGGAACTTTATCAGCCGACCGACGTGAAAGATGACAAGGGCAACGTGGTTTTTACAGATGAGAAACTGGTCGGCGAAATCACCTTGTCCGCCGTGCAGGAAGAACGCAGCCGCGGTTCTTATTCCGGCGACGCGCAAGTGCAACAGGGCTGGCCGGTGAAGGCCAAATGATTTTACGATCCGGCGAATCGGAACAAGTTCCAAGCTGGACGAGCGTTGCGGTTCTTATTAGCATTTTCCCATGTCAAGAACAGCCCGGATCGACACGCCCAAAGGCAACCCGCCGTTTGAAGAAGTCTTGAAAAAGCTTGAAGGTGTCGTTGAGGCCATGGAGTCCGATGATTTGCCTCTGGAAATGCTCCTCGCCAAATACGAGGAAGGCTCAAAGCTCGTGAAAATTTGCCAGGAAAAACTCGCCGAGGCGGAATTGAAAATCCAGCAATTGGAAAAGAACGTGGTGGGCGAAATGAAGCTGAAACCCTTTGAAACGGAAGTTGAATCGTGAATCGTGAAATCGTTGCATCGGAAATTACGCCGCAACGATTCACGATATAACAATTCAACGGTGTAACGATTAACGAATTCATGAGCACATATCTCGACATGGTGAACGGGCCGGCGCACGTGAAGAAACTCACGCTGCCGCAATTGCAGGAACTCGCCGCCGAAATCCGGCAGGAGTTGATCGGCGGTCTGGCCAAGGCCGGCGGTCATCTCGGCCCGAACCTCGGCGTGGTTGAACTGACCATAGCTCTGCACCGCGTCTTCAACACGCCGGTGGACAAATTCGTCTGGGACGTGAGCCATCAGGTTTATGTCCACAAGATTCTCACCGATCGCAAGGATCGCTTCCGCACCATCCGGCAGACGGACGGTCTGAACGGCTTCGCCCTGCGCACGGAAAGCCCGCACGATTGCTACGGCGCGGGCCACGCGGGCACGGCGCTTTCCGCCGCTCTCGGCATGGCGGCGGCGCGCGACAAAAAGGGCACGGACGAAAATGTCGTCTGCATTTTCGGCGACGCGGCGCTGACCAACGGCATTTCGTTCGAGGCGCTCAACAACATCGGCCACACGACGAAGCGGTTCATCGGCATTCTGAATGACAACGAATGGAGCATCGCCAAAAACGTTGGCGCGATTTCCGCCTACCTCAACAAGCTCATCACGAATCCGCGTTACAATAAGCTGGCGAAGGATTTTGAGAATTTCGTGCGCCGCCTGCCCAAGGGTGAACTGGCGTTGAGACTCGCCCACAAGGCCGAGGGCGGCTTCAAGGGCGCCATCACCGATGTCGGATTGCGCCAGACCGGCAAGCCGGAGGAGGCGGATGGCCGCGGCGGTTACGGCAGCCCGGTGTTCTTCGAGG
>Ga0265338_10010267_pt1 | contig 11021 bp, 7 predicted proteins | sample 42126metaG_FD_193579 | JGI IMG/M metagenome (GOLD analysis project Ga0265338, IMG submission 193579) | Rhizosphere microbial communities from Carex aquatilis grown in University of Washington, Seatle, WA, United States - 4-21-26 metaG | ecosystem: Host-associated > Plants > Roots > Rhizosphere >... | reverse complement strand
CATATGGGAGGTCGCGAAAAGGATGCGGGCGTGATTGGTTTCCAGGGCATAGCTGCCGGGCAGAACGCTGGCCGGATCGCTGGAAGAAGCTTGCGCCAAAGCGCTGGGGGCGAGAAGGGCGGCGCTCAAAACCAGGCTGGCGGCGAAGGTGCGAAAATGGAGCATGGGGGTGTCCTTTCGGGGCAGGACATTATGTAGCACCAAAACCGGCTGGCGCCGGACCGTCGCAGGCAACACACCGTTTCCCGGATTTTGCGCTTGGAACCTTTACGCTTCGCCGTCTGGGCCGCCCAACCGGACGACAGTGTCGCAGAACGCCAGGGATTCGGCGCGATGGGCGATGAGCAGGATGGTGGGGCGGGGCGTCAGCGCCTTCAGCCGCGCCAGAATGGCCGCTTCGCTTTCGACATCGATGGCGCCAGTTGCCTCGTCAAGTACCAAGAGCCGTGGCTGGCGCAGAAGCGCACCGGCCAGAGCCAGACGCTGGCGTTCGCCGCCAGAGACCAGCGTGCCGCGCTCACCCACGACAGTCTCGAGCCCCTCGGGCATGGCGCGCACCAGCGTATCGGCGCCCACCAGCGTCAGCGCCGCCCAGATGGCATCGTCACTGGCCTCGCCACAGCCCCACAGGAGATTGCGCCGCACGGTGGTATGCATCAGAAACGAATCTTGCGAGACATAGCTCAGCGCCCGGCGCCAATGCGGCAGCAGCGCGGCATCGAGAAGGCGATCATCAATAAGGATACTGCCCGATTGCGGCGGATAGAGCCCGACGATGAGATCGGCCAAAGTCGTCTTGCCGCCGCCCGAAGGCCCCGTCAGGCCGATGAAGGCCCCTGGCGCGATCGTGAGCGTGATCGGCGCCGTGCCGCGGCCCGAGGCTTCGTGCAAATAGCTGACGTGATCGAGCGTTATGCCGCCTGCGAAGACCGGCGGCGGCGCCAAGGCTGGCACCGGATTCTGCGGCTCGGCAAGATCGGCGTGCAGGCGCAGAATTTCCTCATAGGCCGGCAAGGCAAAGGCGATCTGTTGCGCGCTTTGCTGGATTTGCTGGACGGGACCGGCCATGCGCGCCAACACCGCCACCAGCGTCAGAAGCACGGCGGGCGCAACGTGAAAGCTGCCGTAGCCGATCAAAATCACCACCAAGCCAAACAGCGCCGGCAGCGAGGTGGCGACAAGTTGGATCAGGGTTTGATCGCGGGTGTAATCGATCTGGCGCTGCGTCAGCGTATTCAGAACAGTGCCGAATTCGCGCAAGAAACGGTCCTGCAGACCCTGGCTGATGGCGAGTTTGAGGCCGCCCAAGAATTGCGTGGTTTGATTGAGAAGGGTGAGGTTGCCGCCGGTGATATGCGCACCAAGGCTCTGGGCGCGCTTCAGCACCGGGTAGACCAAACCAGCGATGAGAGCCAAAATGGCGAGTGCGAGGAGCGCCAACATCGGCGACAGCAGCACTGCCACCACCGCCTGCACCACCACCATCGCCAGCGCCGTGAGCCCTTGCAGAAGGAAATAGCCGGCCGTGCCGACCCGCTGAATGTCGCCGCTCATCATATGGGTGATGCGGGCATGGCGAAGCGAGGCGATACGCTGCCAGCTCGCCTTGGCCAACGCCTCCGCTGCGCCAAGACGCAGATGCTCGACAAAGCCGACCTGCAATTCTGCGATGGCGACAGCGCGAAGCCGCAAGACCAAGGCGCGAACCACGACCAGCAAAGCCATGACGGCAGAGAGCACCACCAGCCGCTGAAACTGGGTGCCAGCACCAATGCTGGAGAAAAAAACCTCGGTATAGCGATGCAGAAAGCCGCCGGAGCTGCCGAAAACAAGGTTCACCATCGGCACCAGCAACGCCAAGCCGAGACCATCCAGGACCGCGCCGAGCACGACCCAAAGCGCCGTCACAACCCCTTTGCGTCCAGCATAGCGCCCAACATCGCGGAGCAAAGCAAATGCCAAAGCCGGACGAGGTGCTGGGGTTGGGTGCGCGACAAAGGCCATGCGCCTGTCTAACCTTGGTTGCTCTCGCCCTCAAGCCGACCAAGCCAGGGTAAAAACGACCGAAAAGCGCCGCGCGAGGGGGAATTTTCCCGCCAACAAGCGGTAAACGGTTACTGGGTCAGGAAATATCTCGACAGCGTTTACGCCCCGCGCCAATAATTCCTCTTAGTAACAAGCAGACCAGCCGCTACGAGCCGGTCGCAAATATAGGGGGAGACTATGCGGAACGTCGTGCTCGCGGCTATCGCGGGCGTATTTTTGATGCTGCCAGTCCAGGGCGAACCCAAAGCCGATTCCGGCAGCGCCGATGCCCTCAAGAACATGATCAACAGCCCCTCAGCGGATTCATGGACGGGCTATGGCGCGGGCTTTGCGCTGCACGACGATCCCGCCGTGCAAGCGGGTAAGGCAATGCGCGTTACCATCGCCAAAAAAGGCAGCAATCCTTATGATTCGGCGGCCTGGGACCCCATCGTCAAGCCAGTGAGCAAAGGCGATGTGATTCTGGTCGCCTATTGGGCCCGCGCCGAAGAACCGCCGACCGGCAGCGAAACGGTTAGCGTCCCAAACGTCACGGTCGGTCTCAGCAAGGCGCCTTATACGAGCTTTGGTGAAGGGGCCGCGACCATCACCCGCAAATGGACGATGTATTACGCCTCGGGCGTAGCCGATGCCGATTACAAGCCGGGCAAGCTGGTGGTCAGCGTGCAGCTCGGCAGCGATGCCCAAGTGGTCGATCTGGGACCGGTCTTCGTGCTCGACTTCGGACCGGATTATGACCGCACCAAGCTACCGCATAACAAGGTGGCGGCAGCAGTGCCCTCAACCCCGCCTACGGCAATGGTCGCGCCGGAGGTCCGCTTTGCGGAAGCCTTGACCAAGTTGCGCGCCAAACTGCCGGTGAAGGGCAAGCTGATCTCTGACCCCGGGCAGACCCCCAATGTCTATGGCCCCGATCAGACCAGCCAAGCCATCGATGCTAGCGGCGCCCCCGGCGGCAAAGCGGTGCGCGCCAAGATCGCCAAGGCGGGCGCCCATCCCTGGGATGACGGCGTTTCGCTGGCGCTCTCAGGCGATATCAAAAAGGGCGATATGGTGTTTATGGCGGCGTATCTGCGCGGCCATGACACCAGCGTCCAGATCCCGGAAATCGGCGTTCATACCGCGACCGCGCCATGGAGCCCGATCGCCACCACTGCCGCCGTTACCCTGCCCGCCAATCAGTGGCAGATTGTCTATGCCAGCGGCGTTGCGACAACCGATTACCCAGCCAGCGGCGTGAATGCCATGCTGCAACTGGGCGCCGGTCCGCAGAGCGTGGATATCGGGCCTGTCTTTGTTCTCAATCTTGGGCCAGGCGTGGCGACGGACGGGCTGCCCAAGAATTAATGTTGGGTTTGGGGCCTGCGCCGCGTGCCGGCCCTGCCCTTGTGGTCAGGCCTCACGCGATTTTGACAGCATGTGACCATTGCCTCCCCCATCGCGGGAGCGGCCATCTCGTGCTAGGTCTTCGCCAGCGAGGTGTGCCATGCAATACCGTCTGAACGTTAATGGTACGGAGCATTCGATCGAGGTCGATCCCGACACCCCGCTGCTTTGGGTGTTGCGCGATGCCATGAATCTCAAAGGCACCAAATACGGCTGCGGTGCCGGCATCTGCGGCGCCTGTACGGTGCATATCGATGGCGAGCCGGTGCGTTCCTGCCTGATGGCGGTGTCGTCGCTGGGAACCTCGAAGATCACCACCATCGAAGGCATTTCCGCTTCGCCGGTCGGCCAGCGCGTGCAAGAAGCCTGGCTGAAGGTCGATGTGATGCAATGCGGCTATTGCCAACCCGGGCAGATCATGGAAGCAACCGCGCTTCTCAGCCGCAACAAAGCGCCCAGCGATGGCGATATCACCACCGCAATGGACAGCCATATCTGCCGCTGCGGGACCTACACGCGCATCCGCGAAGCCATCAAACTCGCCGCTGCGAAGGAGGCCTGAGCCATGCTTCCCACCGAATTACAGCGCGTGATCGCAGGCGTGAAACGTCCGACGCGGCGTGCCGTTCTGGTCGCCAGCGCAGCGGCTGGCGGCGCCCTGATGGTTGGTTGGTATGCCTTTGCCAAGGATCAGCCCCGCGGCGATGGCGAACTCAATGCCTTTGTGACGATCACGCCCAACAACGCTATCACCATTGTGGCGAAGAATCCGGAAGTCGGCCAAGGCGCCAAGACGGCGCTGGCAATGATGATTGCCGAAGAGCTCGACGCCGATTGGTCCCATGTCACCATCGCGCAAGCCGATCTCGATACCACTGTCTTCAAAGGCCAATATGCGGGCGGCAGCATGATGACGCCCGAAAACTATCTGCCGATGCGCCAAGTGGGGGCAGCAACGCGCGCGCTGCTCATCAAAGCGGCGGCCAAGAAGTGGGGCGTGCCCGAAAGCGAATGCAGCACGGCCAAAAGCGCCGTCTATCATCACGCGAGCAAAAAGAGCGCGAGCTATGGTGCTTTGGCGGCGGCGGCTTCGCGTTTCGATGCGCCTGATCCCAAAACACTAGTGCTGAAGGATCCCAAAGCCTTCACCATCATCGGCAAGCCGACCGTGGGCATCGATTCCGCCCGGCTGGTGAAAGGCGCCCCCCTTTACGGCATCGATGTCACCGTGCCGGGAATGCTGTATGCCGTTTTCCAGAAATGCCCGGTGTTTGGCGGCAAGGTCAAAAGTGCCAATCTCGACGCCATCAAGAAACTGCCCGGCGTGAAAGATGCTTTTGTTGTCGAAGGCGGCAGCAAGGAAGTGTTCGAAGCCGAAGGCGGCACGGTATCCTCCGGCTTGCTCCCCGGCATCGCCATCGTGGCCACCAGTTGGTGGCAGGCGGACAAAGCACGCAAAGCGCTGCAAGTGGTGTGGGATGAAGGCCCTTATGGCGCCACCTCCAGCGAGAGCTTGGCGAAGGAAGCGGACGCCGCGTTCCTCAAACCCGCGACACTGTCATTGCGCAATACCGGTGATACCGATAGCGCCTTGAAGACCGCTGCGAAGACGGTGGAGGCCCGCTACGACTATCCCTTTATCGCCCATGTCACGCTGGAGCCGCAGAATTGCACCGCGCATGTGGCCAACGGCAAAGCCGAATTCTGGGCCCCGACGCAATTGCCGGAAGCGGCGCGCGGCCTTGTGGCTCACACGCTGGGAATCGATTTGAAAAACATCACCGTGCACATGACGCGCTCGGGCGGTGGTTTTGGGCGGCGGCTGATGAACGATTATATGGTCGAAGCCGCGTGGATTTCCAAAACCGTGGGCGCGCCCGTGAAGCTGGTATGGAGCCGCGCCGACGACATCGGGCATGATTTTTATCGCCCCGGCGGCTGGCATCAGATCAAAGCGGGCCTCGACAAAGACGGCAAACCGGTGGCGTGGAAGCACCATTTCGTCAGCTTCGGCAAAGACAAGAAATTTGCGAGCTGCGCCGGGATGTCGCCGGATTCCTATCCTGCGGGCCGCGTGCCGAATATGGTCTATGGCGCTTCGCTGATTCAAACCGGCATTCCGATGGGACCGTTGCGCGCGCCCGGCGAAAACGCATTGGTCTGGGTGTTCCAATCCTTTATCGATGAGCTCGCCCAAGCGGCCGGCAAAGACCCGCTGTCCTATCAACTCGAACTGCTCGGCAAGGATGAGAAATTGCCTGGACGCGGTGAGGGCTTCTCCACCGCACGCTCCCGCGGCGTGCTCGAAAAAGTGCGCCAGATGTCGGGCTGGGGCCGCGCTTTGCCGCCGCGCACGGGTCTGGGCGTCGCCTTTGCTTATTGCCATCTCGGCTATGCGGCCGAAGTGGCCGAGGTCAGCGTGGCCAAAGATGGCGCGATCACGATCCACAAAATCTGGTCGGCCGTGGATGTCGGGCGCCAGATCGTCAATCCCATGGGCGCCGAGAACCAATGCCAAGGCGGCATTGTCGACGCGCTCTCCCACGCCCTCAATCAGAAGATCACCTTTGCCAATGGGCGCACGGTGCAGACCAATTTCGACGGCCATATGCCGGTGACGATGCATCAGGTGCCGCCGATGGAGATCGCCTTTGTGCTCTCCGACAACAATCCCACCGGCTTGGGCGAACCGGTATTTCCCCCCGTGATTCCGGCCGTGACCAATGCGATCTTTGCCGCCAGCGGCAAGCGCGTACGCTCGCTGCCGATTGATGAGAAGAGTTTGGCTGTTTAGTTTTTTTGTTCCATCGCGGCCATCGCGGTGCCGGCAAGCAGAAAGGCGCCTACGCCGAAAGGTTGGGTGTCTTCCTTGGTGACCTGATCCGGGGCAAAGCCAATCGGCTGCACATAGCCGAGGCGCCCATCGCTATCGACCGCTTTGGCAAGCGCCGCCCAACCCCGCTCCGCCGCTTGACGGTATTTTGGCTCCGTGAGCAGGCCATGCGCCACGCCATAAGCCAAGCCATAGGTGAAGAAGCCGGTGCCCGAGGTCTCCGCCGTCGTATCAGGCGTGGGATCGAGCAGCGAGCCGGACCAATAACCGTCCGCCTTCTGCAGCTTCACGAGTGCCACCGACATCTTGCGGAAAAGATCGACATAACGCTGCCGTTCCGGTGCCTTCGCGGGCAGGATATCGAGAAGGCGCGCTAGCCCCGCATAGACCCAGCCATTGCCACGCGACCAAAAAATGCGTTCGCCATGGGGTTTGCCAAGGAAACGCGAGTCGCGATAGACGAGGCCATCTTCCTCGCTGAAGAGAAGCTTGATGGTGGCGGCATATTCGCTGTCAGCATAGACGGCGTAGCGCTCATCGCCGGTGGCGCGGGAAAGCGCAAACCAAGCGGGCGGCGCCATAAACAAGGCATCGCACCAGCACCAGCGGCTTTGGCATGGCAACTCCTTGCCCGTGACCGGATCGGCAAACTGCAGCGAGGTGCTCGGCGGGCTCGCGAGCACGGCATCGAAGCGGGCCCTGACCGGTGCGATCATTTTGGCATCATGGGTCTTTTCATAAGCCCAGATCCAAGACTGGCCGATAATGTGAGAATCGGCATGGTAGAGCTGGTCGCCAAGCTGCCAGCCTTGCGCCTCGCCCGCCTGAAGAACGGCGGCGGTATAGCGTGGATCTTGATCGGCGAGCGCCGTCAGACCGACATAGAAGGCGCCCATCACCCAATCGCGCGGGGCGAAGGTCTCCTTGCGCTGATGCGGCACGGGCGCTCCAATATGGCTGAGCTGCCAATCCGCCACCTTCTCGGTCAGGCCGATGATGGAAGCGGGCGTTTCGGCGGAGGCAAGCGGGGCCGCCAGACAAAGTGCCGTAAGAGACAAGAACAACACGCCGAGCCGCATGATGAAGACCCCATGATTCTGGGTAAAAGCGTAGCACAAGGTCGCCAGGGCCCGCCCCGCCACGACAACGCCGCAATCGCGCGGACACTGTGCCACGCCGGGGCCTTTACAGAGGGCACCGTCACCGCTGCAAAGCCTGGGCTTTGGCCTTCGCCCATTTTCGGTTCGGTCTTTGTTTGGTCGCGCAATTTAGCGGAAAACCGCTTCGCACTTTTCCGATTGCGCTCTAGTCTTAACCAGAATTTTGGCGGGAACACTGGGTTATGCGTTTGGTGGCGAGGATTTCGGTTCTGGTGCTCTTGGCTGTCGCGCAGACAGCCGTTCCGTCCTACGGCAAAGCCAAAGCCCCGCCCAGCAAAGAACAGGTGATGGCCGACGCCGCCACGTTGGTGCAATCCATCAATCTGTCTTGCGAGGTCAGCGATGCAGCGCTGTTCAATGACGGCCAGGCCGTGGTGAACGGCAAAGAAGTGCATGTGCGCACCTTCGAGACGGCTTGCAAAAGCGGCATCGGCTATTTTTTGGTGGAACAGGAGCCGGAGCCCGTGTTGGGCTTTTCCTGCATCGCGGCAGATGCCACACGCACAGCCGATATCGCCAGCGGCAATCCGCCCGGCCCAGCCTGCAGCCTTTCTGCCAATGCCGATTTGAAAGCCATGGCGGGGATTATTCTGAAAGGCCTCGGCAATGCCTGCGCCGTGACCAAGTTTCGAACCATGGGTGAAGAGGTTTCGACCCATAGCGAATTGACCGAGGTCGCCTGCGCGGGCGGCAGCGGCGTTGTGATCGCGAGCCCCCTGCCCGGTTCGACACGGCCGATCTCGGCACAAAGCTGTGTTGACGCCTTTAAGCACGGCATTCGCTGTACCATGTCGAGCACCGGCGCGCCGGTGATTACGGAACAGACTTTCAAAGACGCTCTCGCCCAAAGCCATGTGCCCTGTACGGTCGAGGCCCTGCATTTGATCGGGCGTGAGACGGTCAAACAGCGCCATATCGTCGAGTTCCGCTGCAAGGAGCAGCCCAACGGCTTGGTCGCCTTTATTCCGTTGGAAGGCGCAAGAGCACCGTTTGAGACATTGGATTGCGCCAGTGCCGGGGCGCGGGCGCGGATCATCTGTACGCTGACGCAAGTGCACTGATACGAGACCTGGAGCGGCGCAAAACGATCACGCCCAGAAGGGCTTTTGCGCTTTGAGTTGCGTATAGGCTTTGCACGCTGCCGCGAGAAACCCTTTGCTGGCGCCGAGTTCATGGCCGGTCACGATGCCAAAGCCATAGGCTTCCTTCGGGCTGCCCTGCGGCTTTGGTGCCGCGATGATTTTGCCAGCCATTTTCTGGTGCACCGCGAAATCGTTGAGACGGCCGAGCGCATCTTGTAGGGCTTCCAGGCTGGCACTCATTTTCTGCTGCCGGGTCGTGGCTTTTTTGCCGTCATAGAGCGGCGCAAAGAATTCCCCGGCATAGCGCAACTTTTTGGCAGCGATCCGCAGCTTGTGCCGCGCGCGCGGCTGCAGACTCTCCAGCTTGCGCGCTTTCTTGATCACCTTGGCGGTGCGCGTCGCGAGCGTTTCGCCGGCAAAAGAGAGGATGGGGCGCTCGCGATGTGCGCGCTGCATCAAATCGGCGTTGCTGCCCCAAACGCCATTGGCGAGCCACAAGACGATGGACAAAATGACACGGCGATAGCGCTCACCAGCCACCGCCGTACAGGCACGGGCAAAGGCTTCGTCGCGGCGCTGTTCCATATCCTGCTTGAGCACTGTCATGCCGCGCGCTTCTTTGGCGAGCGGGGCGACGCTGTCGCGCACAAAGACATCGAAATCGCGTGCCGGCTCCAACTGCTCGGTCAGCCATTTGAGCTCAGTGCGAATGGCCTGGCTTTGACTATCGCTCAGCATGGCACGCATGAGCGACATCGCAGCGCGCAGACGGCGCAGGCCTACGCGCATCTGGTGGACACCTTCGGCATCCGCGGCGAGCACCGCTGTTTCATTGCTGGAGAGGTGCCGTAAGCATTCCATGCCAATGGCGCGAAAGGCTTCGGCAACGGTCATCTCGCCATCCAACGCAACGTCCCGCGCATGCACAGCGCGGCCGCTTGCACCGCCCGCTAGTGCATAACCGCGCTCGGATTTTGCACGCGCATCGAAGGAGAGCGCGATATCGCCCGCCAAGCGCTCGGCAAGCGTGGCAAGACCAGCAGCATCGCCGCTCTTCAGCTCGAGTTCGATTTCGCCGATCGCCTCGCTGCGCCGGCCAGCCTTGATGACGCCGGCATCGAGGGCGAGCTCAATCATCGCGCCATCGTAGAGCACAGGGATCGTCGTGCGCGTCACTACGGTTTCGAAAACGGGGCGCAAGCGTTCCAACTTGCCAAGCCGCTTGCGCGCTTCATGCGGCAGGGCTGCAAGGTCCGGCTTGTCGCCGCTGATCTCGCCTTCCCATTCGTGGCGCGCGAAAATGCCCTTGCCACTAGCCTTGACCGCCTGCTCGCGCCTTTGCCCGCTATGGCGCACGCGCAAAATGAGGCCGCGCTCCTGCAACGCCCGCGCGGCGGTGTCGAAATAGACCGAGCGCAGATTTTTCCGCTTGGGTTTGCCTTGCGCCAAGGTCATCAGCCAGTCGAGCTTGGCCACGGCTTTGAGCGCCGCCCCCGACGCCTTCAATTTGATTTCAATTTCATCGGCCATGGGCGCGAAACGCCTAACGACGACCGGCGGTTGCGTCTTGCCGGGTGTAATTTATTGTACGTCGGTTAGACCAAGGATGCCACCTTTGCTGGCGCGATTCATAATCAAGGCATCGGCTGGCCGCGCGCGGCGACCACGATATCGTACCAATCGCGGCGGCCAAGGCTGACCGACAAGCCGGCCAGCGCCTCGCGCAGCCGCTCCGGCCGCGTGCTGCCGAGGATCGGCGTCACCGAAGCCGGATGCTGCAGCAGAAACGCAATGGCAATGGCGGTGGTGGTGACGCCATGTTGTTCGGCGAGCCGCGCCAGAACAGCGCGCACCGCGGCGTAGGCTTCCGGCCCGTGGGGAGCCAACCGCCCCCCGGCCATCGGCGACCAAGCCGGTATCGCAATATGGCGTGTCATGGCTTGATCGAGCGTGCCGTCGAAGAGCGGCGCCACATGGCCAGCCGAAAACTCGATCTGATGGGCGCGGATCGGGGCCTTCATGTAACGGGCCAGCGCCTCGACCTGGGCTACAGAATAGTTGGAGACGCCCACGGCAGCGATTTTGCCCGCCGCAACGAGATCATCAAGAGCACCCGCCGCGTCCGCGGGATGGGTAAGAAGGTCGGGCCGGTGAATATAGAAAAGATCGATCCGCCCGACACCGAGGCGCGACAGGCTGGCGTCGACAGCGGCTTTCAAATAAGCCGGAGAGGATTGGTAGGGGCTCACCATGTCGCAGCCCGCCTTGGTCGCAAGGGTAACGCCATCGAACAATTTGGGGGCTTTCTTGCGCACAGCCCCGAGGAGGCGTTCCGCACCGCCGAAGCCACTGGCACCGCCGTAAACGTCCGCCGTGTCAAAATGGTCGATACCATTTTCGCGGGCGAGCGACAGCATGGCGATGGCGTCATCGACCCGATCTTCGGTGTAGCGCCAAAAGCCATAAGCGAGCCGCTTCTTGTCGCGTTCGGACAATCCCAACATGGCCGTTCCC
>Ga0265338_10010266_pt1 | contig 11021 bp, 10 predicted proteins | sample 42126metaG_FD_193579 | JGI IMG/M metagenome (GOLD analysis project Ga0265338, IMG submission 193579) | Rhizosphere microbial communities from Carex aquatilis grown in University of Washington, Seatle, WA, United States - 4-21-26 metaG | ecosystem: Host-associated > Plants > Roots > Rhizosphere... | reverse complement strand
ACCCAGTCCACGGGGGAGCACTTCTACGGGCTGTACAGTATGCCCAAGGCGGGGGATGCCTGCGACAGCGACCAGGACATTAATTGTCCCAGGGATCCGCTGACGACGTACACCACGACGAATTGGTCATACTTTACTCCGGGCGAGTACCTCTTCATCTTCAAGGCCTCGGCCGCCGGGAACGAGGGCCAGATTACGGTGACTGTGTCGGCGTGGGCCAACCGCGGTGTCGAGCTCTGCGACAACGGGATCGATGATGACGGCAACGGACTGGTTGACTGCGCTGACCCGGCTTGTGCGACCGCCAGCAACTGCCAGGCCCCGATGTGCCTGCCGGATAGCGATCTGGGTGACCTCGACATCGGCACCAGCAAGACGCTGAACGTTGACTTGACCAACGCCACCCGAACCTTCAGCACCGTCTGTGGCCACGGCACGGGGTATGGGCGTATCTATCGGCTCAACATCTTGCAGCCCATGGCCCTGAGCGTGCGCAGCACGCAGACTGGCGATCAAGTCATACAGATTGCCCGCCAGGTCAGCCCGCTGGACGCGTGCGACGCCTATCACAGCGACGTCAATTGCGACGTCCTCAAAGACCCCCCCCTCTACGGCAATTTCGCCTTCCCCAACATACAGCCAGGCGCACACAACTTGGTGGTGCAGGCCTTCGAAAGTGGAAGCGAAGGCACGGTGAACCTCACTCTGGCGGGCCTCAGCGAGACCATCCTTGAGATCTGCGACACCGGGATCGACGACGACGGCGACGGGGCCACTGACTGCTACGACGTCAAGTGCGCGGGAGATCCGACCTGCGAGAAGCTGTGGTGTAAGCCGGACGAGACGCTGGGTATCTTGCCACTCGACGGCACAGCCACAATCGCCGCGGTTTCGACATCGCGCTCGGCCACTGTACAAGCCATGAGCTCTTGTGTGTCGAGCAAGGGTGGTGGCGAAGCCGCGATTGGTTTTACTTTGACATCCAAGGCTGATCTCACCATCGCATGGAGCCAGTTCGGCAACCAAGCCCTGGCCCTGTACAAGGTACTCAACGAGAGCCTACCGTGTGAGGCCAACACGTCCATCAGTTGCCAGCCCACGGCGGGCGCGGCCACGGGCAGCTACCCGCTCACTGGGGTTGAGCAAGGCACGTACTATCTGGTGGTGGATGCGGACAAGCCGGGCAGCGAGGGCGGCGTGATCTTGCAGATCAGTGGTCGTCCTTCTCCCTAGAAACCCTCACAGGCAGGCTCCGTAGACCTGGTAGTCCGGATTGGTCAGCCGGGTGCAAGTCTTCCCGGTGGGGCAACTGGGACTGTTCAGCTGGCAGATGATCTGGCAGCTCTTCTGGCTGCCACGGTCCACGCACATCAGGCCGGGCTGGCAGTCCGCATCTGTGGCGCAGGAAACGCCAACCGCACCTGTGCGGCTTTGATCACGGCACGCGCAGTCGGTGATCTCTCCAGAATAGATGAAGCAGAGCAGGCCCGGGGCGCAGCCACCGGTCGCGTCACCCGTGGGATCGCAGGGACGCGAGCACAGGTGCAGCGGCGTGCTGGTCTGGCCGCAGGAAACGCCGGTCATACAGAAAGAGCCGGCGCCACAATCCGAAGTGCTGCTGCAGAACTTCCGGCAGGTCTTGACCGGCTGGGCCGGGGTGGGGCAGGTCGGGGTGGTGAAATCGAAGCACTCTGAGCCGAGCGCGCAGTCGGTGGTGTTCGTGCAGGGCTCACCAGGGTTCACCTGGCCCGCGGAATAGCAAAGCATCTCCGGTCGTGAATCCGCGTCGCAGAACAATGCGCAGGTCTGGCCGGCCTGGCAGATCGCCGCGGGCGCCATGGGGTCGCAGGGTGGGGCAACGTGCACCGTCACGTAGGTCACCTGCCCCAAATTGAGCCGCTGAGGACCACTGATCCCTGCACCCAGCGACACCCCCGCTGCGTCGAGAGGCTGGACCTCCAGCGAAACATCGTCCTTGAACGTGGTGCGAAGGCTCACCGAGAAAGTGATCGGCGTGGCGTCGAGCTGCAAGAGAGCCGTCGCTGGCCGCGGCGTCTCCGGATAGAGGAGCTGTTCGCTGAGCTGTCCGCTGGTCACCGTGACCCGAAGCTGAGCCACGTTGGCAATCGGAGGGCTGCTGGACACGAGCACCACGACGAACGACTTGTCGTCCGAACAGACGGCCGCCAGCGCCAGGAGCAGAACCAACAGCGTACGCGTAGGCAGACTCATGGCTGGAACTCGTGATTGCCGAGGGTGGTGCTCGGTGCCGGCGGCTTGCGATCGCCCAGCACCAGAATCACCACGCTGGCTGCCACTGCAGTCCCCAGCGCGGTCCAGAACCACCATTGGTTCACGATGGGCTTGCCGGTTTTCTCCTCGGTCGGGGATGGCTGTGTGAGGTCGAGGCCGGGTGACACTGCAGGCGGCGCACTGGCGCCGGGAAGGACAGGCGCTTCGGGCACAGACGCGGCGGGTGTTGCGAGCCGACTGCCATCGGCGAGCACCGGGGCTGGCCCGGCCAGCAACCCAGCCAGTACAAGCGTGATTGCGGTCGGCATGGCTCTCAAGCGCTCGTTCTCCTCGGATCGAGAGCTAACCGCGCGTGCTCCCCGCGGTCAAGGGCTGTGCGCGGCGGAGCCGGATCGGGTGGCCGGCGGCCGGATCCGGTCGCCGGTTCCGGATCCGGTTCCGGCCACCGAACTTTTCTAGTCGTAGTACTCCAGCCCCAAGTGGGTAATCAGTTCCTCGCCGCGCAGGTGGCGCAGGGTGTTCTTCAACTTCATCAGTTGAATGAATGTGTCGTGCTCGGGGTACAGCTTCTCGGCGGTCATCGGGCTCTTCCAGTAGAACGACAGCCATTCCTGAATGCCGTGCATGCCCGAACGCTGGGCCAGGTCCATGAACAACGCCAGGTCGAGCACAACCGGCGCGGCCAGGATGGAATCGCGGCACAGGAAGTTGACCTTGATCTGCATGGGGTAGCCCATCCACCCGAAGATGTCGATGTTGTCCCAGCCCTCCTTGTTGTCTCCGCGCGGGGGGTAATAGTTGATGTGCACCGAGTGGTACATCTTGCCGTACAGGTCCGGGTAGAGGTGGGGCTGCAGGATGTGCTCGAGCGCGCCCAGCTTGGAGACCTCCTTGCTCTTGAAGGACTCGGGGTCATCCAACACCTCGCCGTCGCGATTGCCCAGGATGTTGGTCGAGTACCAGCCATTGACCCCCAGCAGCCGCGCCTTGAACGCCGGCGCCAGCGAGGTCTTCATGAAGGTCTGGCCGGTCTTGAAGTCCTTGCCGGCGACGGGCACGCTGTTTTTCTTTGCCAACTCCAGCAGGGCGGGCGTGTCTACCGTCAGGTTGGGCGCGCCGTTGGCGTAGGGCACGCCGCACTTCAGGGCGGCGTAGGCGTAGATCTGCGACGGCGCGATCTCGGGATCGCTGGCCGCCAGTCCCTTCTCGAAGGTGGCCAGCGTGGCGTGTACCGCTGCTGGCTGGCGGTAGGCCTCGGTGGATCCACACCACACCATCACGGTGCGGTCGAGCTTCTCACGTTTGCGGAAGTCGTTGATGTCGGCCATCACCTGCTCGGCCAGGTCCATCTTGGACTTGCCCTTCTTGAAGTGCGTGGCAGTCAACCGCTTGACGAAGTTCTGCTCGAACACGGCGGTCATGGGGCGAATGCCCGAAAGGAAATCTTTGAACTGGGCCAGGTGCTCCTTGGAGAGGACGCCAGCCTTGCTGGCGGCTTGATAGGCATCGTCCGGGAAGAGATCCCACCCGCCAAAGACCACATCCTCAAGACGCGCGAGCGGCACCAGGTCTTTGATCAGCGGGGATCGGTTGTCGGTCCGTTTTCCCAGCCGCACGGTTCCCATCTGCGTGAGAGAACCGATGGGCTTGGAGACACCGCGGCGAATGGCTTCCACGCCGGCCATGAAGGTCGTGGCGACAGCGCCCATACCGGGCATCATGATTCCCAACTTCCCGTTGGCGGGCTTGATCTCGACCTTGGGTCCGGACTGGGTGAGTGGCATGTGAATCATTCTCCTTGGTTGCTCTGAGCCCGTGTCGGGTTCAGGTCTTGTCGCAAGGCGTGCACGATGCAGACCCCGTGGCAAGATACGATTTCGTGACTAGCAAGCGGCGGGCCGAATCTGAACTCCAAGAAAATCACATCATTTGCCGCACAGGTGTCGGGAATGTGGTAAGAAGCTGCCGCTTTCAACACCACACGCTGATCGAGTGGGCCGCGCGTGCCGACCCGGACGGAAACGTACGGACGGTCTTCGGCCTTCGATGACGTCAGCGGCGGACAACAACGCGAAAGGAAAATATGGACACGATCGACAAGGACCAGGCGGCTGCGCCGCCGGCCGAGACCCCGCCGTCAGCTCCCGACACGCAGAACCCGATGGCGGCCATCGACACGCCGCTGAGCATGCGCGACATGATGGAGGCGGGAGTTCACTTCGGCCACCAGACCAAGCGCTGGAATCCGAAGATGAAGCCATACATCTTCGGCGCCCGCAACGGCATCCACATCATCGACCTGCAGTTCTCGGTCAAGGCCTTTCGTCGTGCTTTCGACTTTCTGGTCAAGACGGTCTCGGAGGGAAAGCCTGTGCTCTTCGTGGGAACCAAGAAGCAAGCACAGGACGTGGTTCGTGACGAAGCCCAGCGCTCGGGCCAGTTCTACGTGACCAACCGTTGGCTGGGCGGCACGCTGACCAACTTCCACACCGTCAAGGCCTCCATCGAGCGCCTGCAGGCCATCGAGAAGATGGGCACCGACGGGACCTTCGAGCGTCTCACCAAGAAAGAGGTCATCAACCTCACGCGCGAGCAGGAGAAGCTGGAAAAGGCACTGGGAGGCATCAAGGCCATGGGCGAGTTGCCCGGAGCCGTGTTCATTGTTGACGTGGTCAAGGAGCACATCGCGGTGAGTGAGGCGCGCAAGCTGGAGATCCCCATCGTGGCCATGGTGGACACCAACTGCGACCCGGACCTCATCCAGTACGCCATCCCTGGCAACGACGACGCCATTCGCGCCATCCGCCTGTTCGCGTCCAAGGTGGCCGACGCCTGCATGCTCGGCCAGAAGCTGGCGCGTGAGCGGGCCTCGGCTGCGCATGCCCAGGGCGAGGGTGAGAACGAGGTGCAGACCATCCGCGTGTCGTCGGGCGGCGAAGGACCCCGGGTCGAGGTCGTGTCGCGCCGGCGGGGCGACATGCCCGCGCCAGAGGCGGCCGCGTCCCCCGAGGACGAGAGCCAGAAGTAGATCCCGGTTTTTGCTTCAAGGCAGCAGGAGACGATTGAGATGAGTGAGATTACGACCCAGATGATCAAGGACCTGCGCGAGCGCACCCAGGCCGGCATGGCTGATTGCAAGAAGGCCCTGCAGGAGTGCGGCGGCGACATGGAGAAGGCCGTCGAGTACTTGCGCAAGAAGGGTGTCGCTCAGGCGGCCAAGAAGGCCACCCGCATCGCGGCTGAGGGCATCATTGCGAACTACATGCACGGCTCGCGCATCGGCGTGCTGGTCGAGGTGAATTGCGAGACCGACTTCGTGTCACGCAATCCTGATTTCCAGGCCTTTGCGCGCGAGGTGGCCATGCAGGTGGCCGCCATGAGTCCCCAGTACGTGTCGCAGGATGAAATTCCGGCGGCCGTTCTCGAGCAGGAACGTTCCATCCGCCTGGAGCTGGCGCGCCAGCAGAAGAAGCCAGAGCCGGTCATGCAGAAGATCGTCGAGGGCCAGATGGCGAAGTGGATCAAAGAGGTCTGCCTTCTCGACCAGGTGTGGATGCGGGACAGCGAGGGCAAGAAGGACATCCGCGCCTTGCTCACTGACCTGGTGGGGAAGATCGGCGAGAACATCAAGATCCGGCGCTTCATGCGCTACGAGGTGGGCGAGGGTCTGGCCAAGCGAGCCGACGATTTCGTCGACGAGGTGAAGCGCCAGGCCGGCCAGGCCTAGCGAGGCTCACGTGGGCACGGAGTCCGGGAAGCGAAAACCCAGGGTAGGGGGCAAGCGCCCCGGTTCTGGGGATGTCGTGCTGCCAGTGGGGGTTACTCTGGCCGCGGGCCCAGCCCTGGCGGCTCCATCCGCGACGCGCCCGCCCCTCGCGCCGGGGGTCAAGTACCGGCGTATTCTGCTCAAGCTTTCGGGCGAGGCGTTGATGGGCGGCAAGGGCGGGGGCATCGATCCGGTGGTGCTGGCGCAAATTGCCGACGAGCTCATCGACGTGCACAGTCTGGGCGTCGAGTTGGCTCTGGTCATCGGCGGTGGCAACATCTTCCGGGGCGTGGCGGCCAGCACGGCGGGCATGGACCGGGCCAGCGCCGACTACATGGGCATGCTCGCCACGCTCATCAATGCCCTGGCCCTGCAGGACGCTCTGGAATCGCGGGGGGCCAAGACGCGGGTGCTGTCAGCGCTGGAAGTGCAGAAGGTGGCCGAGCCCTACATTCGCCGTCGCGCTATCCGGCACTTGGAAAAGGGACGATTGGTGATTTTCGGCGCCGGCACCGGCAACCCGTTCTTCACCACCGACACCGCGGCTTCCTTGCGTGCGATGGAGATCGGGGCGGACATCGTGATGAAAGCAACCCGGGTTGATGGCGTGTACGACAAGGATCCGCACAAGTTCCCGGACGCGCGCCTCTTCCGGCGCCTGTCATACTTGGATGTGCTCAATCGCAAGCTGGCCGTCATGGATTCCACGGCCATTTCGCTGTGCCATGACAACAAGCTGCCCATTCTGGTCTTCAACATGACCAAGCCGGGCAATGTCCGGCGTGTCGTGCTCGGGGAGCCGCTCGGCACCCTCGTCGTCGAGGACCGGCGCGAACCGCGCACCAGCTACGCCGGCACCCTGCCGGCAGCAGAGGAGGAGCGTTCCCATGGTAAGTGACGTTCTCAAGGATCTGCAGGCGAACCTGGACAAGGGGATCGAGGCACTCAAGAAGGACCTGGGCAAGGTGCGCACCGGCCGCGCCAACGTGGCCATCCTCGACGGCCTGCGTGTCGACTATTACGGCACGCCCACGCCGCTCAACCAAGTCTCGTCGGTGAGCGCGCCCGACCCGCGCCTCATCACCATCAAGCCCTGGGAGAAGTCGCTCATCCCTGAGATCGAGAAGGTGATTCGTTCTTCGTCGCTCGGCCTCAACCCGTCTTCCGATGGCGAAATCGTGCGACTGCCCATGCCGCCGCTCACCGAGGAGCGGCGCAAAGATCTGGTCAAGATGGTCAAGAAGATGGCCGAGGACTGCAAGGTAGCCCTGCGCAACGCCCGCCGCGACGCCAACGAGATGCTGAAGGAGTTTCTCAAGGACAAAGACATCACCGAAGACGAGGAGAAGGCGGGCTTGAAGAAAGTGCAGGAGGCCACCGACGCGGCGGTGACCAAGGTCGACGACGTGGTCGCGAAGAAAGACAAAGAGATAATGGAGATCTAGTAGGCTTTCGGGCGCCCCCAAAGCGGGGCGAGTCTATTCGTCTCATCAGCCGCCCGCCGCTGAGAACACAGAGGGGAGAGGGGAGGACACAGAGGCGCCCTGCGGGCGTGAACGCGCGGGCGGGATTTCAAGGCCGGCAAGGGGATAGCGGACACCGGGGGCCAGCCGGCATCGGTGCGGGCGTAGCACAGTACTCTCGGGCCCTGCCCTTCGGCAAAGCCGCCCACCGGCCAAAATGGGCTTCGCGCAGGCTTCAAACGGTCGTGGGGGATGACGTGCGGATCTTCTCGGTCACTCGAGAGCAGGCTCTGTGCTCTCTCCTCTCCCCTCTGTGTTCTCAGCCGAAGCCCGATGGTTACTTGACCGTTGCTACCCCATTGGGCGCTTCGCGATCAAACGTGACGCGGGCCAGGTCCACCTGGTTCATGGCAAAGCGCAGGATGGTTCCGCTGCCGTGCAGGAGACCTTCGCGCTGGAAGAGATGGTAGGTGCGCAGGCCCTCTCGTGCCGGAGGATCGCCTTGGGAAACCTTCCCCGGAATGCCGCTCACGATGAGGATTCTTTCGCCCGGTTGCAGAAGGAAGCCCGGGTCGATCTGACCCATCACCGACCCGCGCTTGCCCGGCGTGCTCACGATGACCTGCAGGCCCGCCGTGCTAACCGGCGAGGCCCCGGTGTTGGCCAGGATGAACCACTCTTGGTTGACGCGTTTCTTGTCGGGGGCGGCGTGGACTTCTTCGAAGAGGAGAGGCATGGTCGATAGTTTATAGTCGGGTCCCCCAGGAGGGCAAATGGCCAAGACTGAAATTCGCGTGATCTACGGCGACACCGATCAGATGGGTGTCGTGTACTACGGTAACTACCTGCGTTTCTTCGAGGCGGCCCGCAATGACTTCCTGCGCGAGAAGGGCGTGCGCTGGCGCGACGTGGAGAGCACACACAGCATCTACCTGCCGGTCGTCGAGGCCAAGGTCAACTACAAGCGGCCCGCTTTCTATGACGACATGTTGGTCGTCGAGACCAGGCTGGCCGAGTTGGGGCGTGCGTCGCTGCGTTTCGAGTACAGGGTATTGCGGGACGCCGACCTGCTCGCCACCGGCCACACCGTCCACGCCTGCGTCGACAAGCAGGGTGACATCCGAGAGTTCCCGGCGGCGCTCTCGGAGCGCCTGCAGCCCTGACCAGCCGGTCAACTCCAGGGCTTCAGTCTGCAAAGCTCCATGCTACAGTTAACATCCATGCCGAGAGTGAACGTTGACATTCCCCACCGCCTGTCGCGCGATGAGGCCCGCACGCGCATCATGGGCGCGACCTCCCGGCTGGAGAGGGACTACAGTGCCATCTGCCGTTGGGATGGTGAAACCCGGCTGATTGTCACGCGCGCGGGGCTGAAAGCCGCCTTGGATCTTGAGGAAACCCACGTGCGGGTCGCCCTTGACCTGGGTTTCCTCCTGGGGCCGCTGGGGGGGAGCATCCGCGCCGGAATCGTCCGCCAGCTGACTGGCCTTCTCTCCTGAGGCACCACACGATAATCGCTCCGGCCACCCCCTTTCGGGGGGGTTCGGGACGGACGGCCCACCCCACCTGCCCCCGCGCGCTTCGCGCGCGCCCTCGCGGCCACGACCTTCTGCGGCTAATGTGCGTCCAGGGTTGAATCGCGCCCCTTTACCCGGGATCTGGCCGCTGATATATAGGAAGCGGTGCCCCGCGAACGCTGTTGGCAGCAGAACCCGCCCGCTTCGTACCCGACGGAGAAACGCATGGATTTTCGCAAGCACGTGTTTGGTCTCGTACTCACGACTGCTTTGATCGGTGCTGTCGCGCCAGCGCAGGCACAGCTCAACGCCGGCCCGATTGATCTTCAGATCTTCCGGCCGGCGGCCGACTCCAAGGGTTATTTCACCCTGAACGGCGCCCAAGTTCTGGCGCCGCTCGACTTTTCCTTCGGTCTGGTCACCACCATCGCGTGGACGCCTTTGCAGCTCAAGGGCGTCGCTGCGGCCGATAAGTCGATCAACTCGGCCGTGACGGTCAACAACTTGATCACGACGACCTTGCAGGGGGCCATCGGCCTTGTCCAGGGAGACCATCTGGGCCTGCAGCTCGGCCTGTCACTGCCCATCGTGGTGCTCGCCGGCGAAGGCATGCCGGTGGACACGAAGGGCACCCAAATTCCCAACGACGATACACAGTATCAGATGGACGCGCAGGGGATCGGGGATCTGGTCATCACCCCCAAGATTCGCCTCATCAACCCCAGTCGAAAGAAGATCGGCGTCAGCCTGATCCCAGCCATGGTGCTGCCAACTGGAGACAAGAAGCACTTCATGGGCGAGGGTCAGTTCATCTTCCAGCCCTCGGTGGCGGTGGATGCGAACTGGGGCCGCTACGGTGTTTTGCGAACCGCGATCAACGTCGGGGCGAGGATTCGCACCAAGGGCGCCTCGACATTTGTGGATGATAGGGTCTCGTTCGCTCGTCCCATCTTCACCCCCGCGAACAACGCGCTGGACGCCAACACCGGCCTGGGCATCAAGGTCGGCAATGAGATCCTGGCCGGTTTGGGCGCGGCCTGGGGCGTGGTGCCGTTCCGCTTCGACTTGGTGGGTGAGGTTTACGCCTTTGAGGGCCTCAACTCGAAGAAGCTCACGCCGATCGGCGCGGCGAACCCGGACGGCACATTCAACCACAGCGAATCGTCCATGAAGCCGGGTGGTGAAGCCATCGCGGGCATCAAGCTATACCTGGCCGCTAACTCGTTCTTCGAGGCCGGCGGCGGCTACCAGATCATGCCCAGCTCGTACGGGGCGGCCAAGGGCCGTCTGTTCGTGGGATTCATCTTCGAGCCTGGCATGGGCGATCGAGATGGCGACGGCATCAAGGACGACGTGGACAAGTGCCCCGACGATCCCGAGGACTACGACGACTTCGAGGATGAGGATGGTTGTCCGGACCTCGACAACGACAAGGACGGCATCCCCGACGAACTGGACAATTGCCCCAACGAGCCAGGGCCCGAGAGCAACCACGGTTGTCCCGAGCACAAGATCCACGATCGCGATGGCGACGGCATTCCGGATGATGTGGACAAGTGCCCCAACGATCCCGAGGACTTCGACGGCTTTGAAGACGAGGACGGCTGCCCGGACCTCGACAATGACAAGGACGGCATCCCGGACAAGGTGGACCTGTGTCCCAACGACCCCGAGGACTTCGACGGCTTTGAAGACGAGGACGGCTGCCCCGATCCTGACAACGACCACGACCGCATTCCCGACAAGTTGGACAAGTGCCCGAACGAGCCGGAAACCTACAACGGCTTCGAGGACGAGGACGGCTGCCCGGACAAGGGTTTGGTGGTGGTGCAACGAGGCAAGCTGGAGATCATGGACAAGATCTACTTCGAGACCGACAAGGACGAGATCTTGCCACGATCGTTCCCGCTGCTCGACCAGATCGCCGGGACCATCAAGGGCCACCCGGAGATCAAGCTCATCGAGATCCAGGGCCACGCCGACGAGCGCGGCGATGACGAGCACAACCTGGACCTGACCGAT
>Ga0265338_10010265_pt1 | contig 11022 bp, 7 predicted proteins | sample 42126metaG_FD_193579 | JGI IMG/M metagenome (GOLD analysis project Ga0265338, IMG submission 193579) | Rhizosphere microbial communities from Carex aquatilis grown in University of Washington, Seatle, WA, United States - 4-21-26 metaG | ecosystem: Host-associated > Plants > Roots > Rhizosphere >... | reverse complement strand
ATTTGCATCAAACATGTGCCGTATTACAAAAGAAGGAAAGATCGCCATAGCATCGCCTGTAAAAGAATTGATTGCGGATGACCTTTTCCATGAAGAGCGAAAATATTTCCTGAACCTTTTACCGCATGATGAGCATTTATTGAAATTACTGTTCAGCAAACTGGAGGAGAACTGGCAGGATGCAGATTTCGATCTTTCAGATTACTGCAATGCTACAGCCATGAGTGGTTCGCAATTGTACCGGAAAACAATAGCCCTTACAAGCCTGCCACCCAATTCGCTTTTAAAAGATTTCAGGCTGCATAAAGCAAAAGACCTGATGAGAAAACGATATTACAATATCGCGCAGATCACTTTCGATTCAGGCTTTACCAGCGCTTCTTATTTTACAAAATGTTTTAAAAAAAAATATGGGCTCCTGCCAATGACTTACCTCGAGTTACTCCATTGAGGGCCAGTCGGTTAAATTTTACCATTTATTGACGGATTTGTTTCATACGGTTTGCCATTTATTGAATGATTTGTTATAGCCTTCAGCTATCTGCTGATGGTATCTTCGGTTATTCTTAAACAATTAAATCTCAATGTTATGAAAACCATCAAAAAAACCACCCTGCTCCTTGTCGTTATCCTGTTCACCGGCATCATTGCCAGGGCACAAACCACAACAGTAAAAGACAGTTCATCAAATTCAACAAAAATGAAAACTTATCTCATCGAAAGGGACATCCCCAACGCCGGCAAATTAACGCCCGGGCAGTTAAAAGCAATTTCGCAAAAATCATGCAGCGTGCTGCAACACATGGGCCCTCAAATTCAATGGATCCAGAGTTATGTAACCGGCGACAAGATTTTTTGCGTGTACAAAGCAGAGAATGAAGACCTGATCCGCGAACATGCTAAAGAAGGGGGTTTTCCTGCTAATGTGATCACAGAAATTTCAACAACCATCAGCCCTGCAACTGCCAGGCAGTAATGAAAGCGAAGAAACGATATGTTCAGGAACCCGCTTAATGCGGGTTTTTTTATGCAGAATGCGAAGAATGATAGGTTGTTTGAACCTCCACTCCCCGGGCGAGTGTCTGATAAACAACGCAATATCTTTCCGTAAGTTTTTTGAGGGCCGATATTTGCTCTTCACCGGCATCAGTATCCAGGTCAAATTCCAGGCGGATAGTTTTAAAACCAACCGGGGCTTCTTTACTTACACCTAAAGTACCTTTGAAATCGAGGTCGCCTTCCGCGCGCACCGTTCCGCTTTTGATATTCACTTCAATAGCCGTTGCCACTGCCTGTAAAGTAACGCCTGCACAAGCCACCAACGCTTCCAGCAGCATGTCGCCGGAGCATGCAAGCATCCCCGTCCCTCCTGTGGCGGGGTGCAGCCCGGCTTCCACAATGGCTTTGCCGGTTTCCACTTTACAGGAAATACCCTCACCGATCTTTCCTTCTGCTTTTAAGGTGATGATCGCCGAATCAGGCTGCTCGCGATATTGATCTTTGAGCGGGGCTTGCAGGTTTTTTAGTTCTGTTGCATTCATGAATGCAAGTTAAATAAAAAAATCTGACAAGGTGCTTTGGAGAGAATTTTGGCGCACATGCGTTCCACTTTTTCACGGAACATACCGGAACGCTGTGAAACACGCTGATTATCAGCTGTTTCATATTTTTTCAATGGTTTAACCTACGTAAATAATTGATAATCAGGAATTTTAGATATTTATCGTAATTAATTGATAATCAGTGACTTTATATTATCAGGGGCGAATTTTTAAATAATTTGCCCGTTTTAAGCGAAAACTATGGCAATGCTTTAAACAACAAAGCCCGACTTTTTAACACCGGGCTTTTTAATGTTGTGACTGCTTATTATGACTATTTCATTTTAACCGGCCTGAGCAGCGTTGAGAACGTGAGCGAGCCCATTTTCCATTTGCCGTCTTCTTTCAGATAAACTTCGGTCACCATAAAGGCGTGGGTCACTTCGTTTCCACCAACTACTGCCAGTAAATCGATGTCATTTAACAGGATGGCAGTGTTGCCGAAAATATTTACCGATGCCCCATATACCGCGGCTTTTTTATACCAGATAAAGCCATTTTTAATGGTATTTAGCTCCTGGGTCTTGCCCCAGCTTCCGCCCATATGGACAAAAACACAATTCTCATTAAACAATCCGTTTAAGGTATCTACACTTTTGTTTGCGATCCATTGCCATTTGGCTTTGGATAGATCAAGCAATTCCTGTTCTTCCTTCGTTGGCTTTGCCGTTGTTGAGTTTTGGTTTGATATTCTTGAGTGTATGCGATAACCCAGGGGCGACGCTTTATGGCATGGCCTTTAGTGGCTAATTCGTTATGAGAAAGAAAGCGGTTGGCCAAATCAGAAGTGTAACCGATATAAATTTGGTTGAATTTTGCTGAATATAATGTGTAGACAGTAAATATAAGGCAATATAAACAAGAAAAGCCACTCTTTCGAGTGGCTTTCTGTCAGTAGCGGGGAGCAGGATCGAACTGCCGACCTTAGGGTTATGAATCCTACGATCTAACCATCTGAGCTACCCCGCCATAATTTTAAGAACATTGGGTTTTAAGCTTTAATTATTTTGAGTTGTGCATCGTGCCAATCTCAAAAAATAAAAAATTTCCACTAAAACCGCCTTTCTGATTATATTGAGCCGATTAATAATTTAAACGAACCATCCTTCTCAAAAAGGTTTGCAAATATAGCAGAAATTCGTTTTCTTTAGAAAAAATGTTAACATTTACAGCTTACACTAGTATTCAAGTATAAACCTTCAATGTCTGAGAAGAAAAAATTTAATATCGAGTATGAAATAAAATCGTCTCCCCGCATACTCTACGGGTTCCTGAGCGAGCCTAATGGTTTAACGCAGTGGTTTGCTGATGATGTTAGTGTTAAGGACCAGGTTTATACTTTTACCTGGGATGGCGAACAGCAAAAGGCAAAGCTTTTGGCGATGAAGGAAAATAAAATGGTGCGCTTCAGGTGGGTGGAGGATGATCCGTCTTATTATTTTGAAATGGAAATTATCCAGGACGAACTCACCAATGATGTGGCCCTTAGTATTACTGATTTTGCTACTGAAGACACCATTGGCGAACGTAAGCTGATTTGGGATAACCAGTTTGAATACCTGGTGAGCGTTTTAGGAGCGTAATATAAGTCGTTAGTCCGAAGTCATAAGTCCAAAGTTGTATTAGTTTGTTTGCCCGGAACGTGGTTCTGCGGGCTCAAAAAACAAAAATCCTTTTATAAAAATTATCCTATTTTTGCGCCGAAACATTTGCGCCCTTTTATACCTTTTAGGCAAAAACGGACGTTATTGTGAGTGCCCGGCCCATGATAGGTTTCCGGCCCTGCAAAACAGGTCATTCTGATGAAGAAAATACACCTTTTAATTCTTAAATCATTCATAAGGCCCTTTTTGGTAACCTTCCTGATCGTGATGTTTGTGTTATTGATGCTGTTTTTATTTAAATACATCGATGACCTGATCGGCAAAGGCTTTGAGTGGTATATTATTCTTGAGCTGATGATGTACGCCTCGGCCACCAACGTAGCCATGGCATTGCCTTTATCCGTTTTGCTTTCTTCCATCATGACGTATGGCAGCCTCGGCGAAAATTACGAACTGGTAGCCATCAAAGCGGCCGGCATTTCCCTGCGCCGGGCCATGTATCCCATGCTGGTTATTATTATGATCCTGAGCGTTTCGGCATTCATATTTTCAGATTACATGCTGCCGATAGCCAATTTAAAATATTATAATTTGTTGTATGATGCCCGGCAACAAAAATCGGCCAATTTTTTGCCAGAGGGGGTATTTAGCAATAGCTTTACAGGTTACTCCATCAGGGTTGGAAGAAAAGATGCCGACGGACAGACCCTTCATAATGTAATGATCTACTCCAAAAACCCAACGGAAAACAATACAGATGTTACCATTGCCCAGGAGGGTAAAATGTATCGTACCCCTAACGGGCAATTTTTGGTTTTTAAATTAAAAGATGGTGTCAGATATTCTGAGTCGCCGGGAGAAGTAGCTTACAACATACGCGAACGGTTAACCCGCTACCGTTTTAAAACTACCGAACAAAAATTTGATATATCGGGGCTTAAGTTACACCATACAGATGAAAGCGAATTCAAATCGGCCTTGCAAATGATGAATTTGAAGCAGCTCAACGATAATGCTTCATTAACAAAGCGGCAAATTGACAGCGCCATCACGGTAAATTACACGCTGCTTACCGCGTACTTTAAATATTATTCGTTGCCGGTAAAAAAGAACCCGAAGATAAGTATTGTGCCTTCCAACGGGCAGGAATTTTCAAAAGCCGATGTTCACCTGCAGTTAAGCTACCTGGCAAACGCGGCAAGCGAGGCCCGCTCCATACAGGACCTTTTAAAAAGCCGGGCACAGCATATTAAAGACCTTGAACAAAACGAACAAAGGGCCCGGTTGGAGTACCAGAAAAAATTCACGCTTTCGGCTGCTTGTATCGCCTTGTTTTTGATCGGCGCGCCGCTTGGGGCTATCATCAGGAAAGGCGGCCTGGGCTTGCCGGTTGTGGTTTCCGTAATATTCTTCCTGTTTTTTTATATCATCAGCACCATCGGCGAAAAATATGTTAAAGACGGAGATCTTTCTCCTGTGATCGGGTCGTGGATCGCTATTGTTATCATCACCCCCATCGGTTTATTCCTTTCGTATAAAGCGGCTACTGATTCAGCTTTATTTGACATGGAATTATATAAACGGTTTTTCACTAAATTATTTAAGCGCAGGGAAGTGAGTAAGGTTGATTGAGTTGGATTGAAGTCCGGAAGTCAGTAAAGTCCGAAAGTCCGGAAGAAGCTGCAACCGGCGTTTTAGCGATAACTAAGTTATACAAAAGAAATTTGCAAACTGCCAACTACAAACTGCCAACTGGCACCAAAGCAACCAATATCCAGGCCCCATCGTACTTATTTACAAACCGCCGACCCTAATGATATTAATATCTTGTAAATTTGTGCAAATAAGAAGTGTTTTAGGGTGAATTGAAAATGACGATATTGGGTTTGCTCAACATTCCAACTTTTCAACATTAAACCTTTCAACAACTTATCTCTAAAAAGAAAATAATGCTAAACACCATACAGGAAGCCATTGAAGCAATAAGAAATGGCAAAATAATAATAGTAGTTGATGATGAGGACCGCGAGAATGAAGGCGATTTTTTAACTGCCGCCCGAAATGCTACGCCCGAAACCATCAATTTTATGGTTAGATACGGCCGCGGTTTGGTTTGTGCGCCAATTACCGCAAAACGTGCCACTGAACTAAACCTTGAACCCATGGTTAGCCATAATACTACTTCACACGAAACGAATTTTACTGTTTCGGTGGATTTGCTGGCCGGCTGTACCACTGGTATTTCAGCGTCCGACAGGTCGAGGACAACGCTTGCACTTATTGACCCGGCCACCAAACCGGAAGACCTGGGCAGGCCCGGGCATATTTTCCCGCTGATAGCTAAGGATGGTGGTGTATTGCGTCGTTCGGGCCATACTGAAGCCGCCATCGACCTTTCGGTAATCGCCGGGTTTGAGCCCGCTGGTGTGATCTGCGAGATCATGAAGGAAGATGGAGATATGGCTCGGTTACCCGACCTGCTTGAAATGGCAAGGGAATTTGACCTGAAGATCATCTCTATCAAAGACCTGATCGCTTACCGCCTGGCTACCGAATCATTGGTAACTAAACATGTATCGGTAAAAATGCCTACCCAGTGGGGCGATTTTGAAATGATCGCCTACACCCAGGTTGATACCGGTGATAATCACCTGGCCCTTGTAAAAGGCAGCTGGGAACCCGATGAACCTATTTTGGTGCGTGTGCACAGTTCATGCGTTACCGGCGATATATTTGGCTCCTGCCGTTGCGATTGCGGTCCGCAATTACACGCCGCCATGGAAATGATAAATAAAGAGGGAAAAGGAGTTGTTGTTTATATGAACCAGGAGGGGAGGGGGATCGGTTTGATCAATAAGCTTAAAGCTTACCATCTGCAGGAAAATGGCATGGATACCGTTGAAGCTAATTTAGAACTTGGTTTTAAAATGGACCAGCGCGACTACGGCGTAGGCGCCCAGATATTGCGGAGCCTCGGGATCTCAAAAATGCGCTTAATGAGCAATAACCCTAAAAAAAGAGCGGGCTTAATAGGCTACGGTTTGGAGGTTGTTGAAAACGTTCCGATCGAAATTGCTTCTAACCCGCATAATGAGGTTTACCTCCGGACAAAAAGAGATAAAATGCAGCATACCATCATGCTCGATCACTGATCATCATCTTCCTGCGGCCCTGCCGGCTCCTTTGGAGCAGTGGTAACAGGCGGATTTGCGGAAGGTTTTGGAGGAGTGTTATCTTGTTTGATCGGAATAGCTTTCTTTTGATTAGACCTGAAAAGATAGCGCAGGAATTCACCAAATGTATCAAAATCACGCTGGTAAACTAAACCGACACCGTTTACATATTGGTCGCTCAGCCCGCTGTATAGCGTGGTTAATGTTGTACTGTTTAGTACCCTGTACGAATACCTGGCGCTAAGGTCGCCATTTTTGCGGATCAGGTACTGCGCTTCAAAGTCTTTGGTTAACTGGCTGAAGTTAGAGTTAAAGAAACTACTATTGTTTTGAAAAAGCGTATTGCTATAGGTACTGCTGCCGTTGGCGACGTGTGTATTGAATAAACTGCCCGTAATGGTCAACCTGTCCATAAATCTGAAAGACGCGCTTGCATCATTAAACGACCGTATATTGAGATCGAAATTTTTGATGTTCGATTGCGAAATAAGGCTGTTTAGTTTGTTGAATGCGAATTCGCTCACCGCCTCGCCCGCCGTACCTAAAACCTGGTTGGTAAAATTATTATTTGCGCCGTTTGAGAATTGGCGCCGTACAATGATACTTAATGCCTGCTGGCTTCGGTTATTCGGGTCAGAAAGATAGGTGCTTAAATCTTCCTTAACAGAAGGATCGAGCGGGAAATTAAAATCGAAATCAATAGTTGGTTGCAACAGCGATTTGGTTAATATCAGGTCGGCCTGCACCAACTCTAATGATTGCCCCTTTGGCGACGCGGAACCGGCTGCGGAATAAAGAGGGGATATATCGGTACGCACTTCATAAATGGCGTTGAGGTTAATGGTAGCATTTGAAGGATTGCCCGTCCAGCGAATCGTGCCGCCCTGGTTCACCGTAAAGTTTTTACTGATGAAATCCTTGGCGGTGAATTCAAACTTCCCGGTGCTGATCAAAAAGTCACCAAACATCTCGAAGTCGCCCAAACTGTTTATATTTAGTTTCAGGTCTTTTGCCTGCCCGTTTCCTTCAAGTACGCCATAGTCTGTGGTGATCTTTACCGTCGTCTTTTCATCCACTGTAAGGTCGAAATTAAGCGTTACCCCATTAAAGGCCCTTGGCTGTGTGCCTTGTTGTTTGGTGGTATCGTTGTGGCTAACAAATTTAATAAAGTCATAATCGCCCACGGTTGACGAGGTATTCAGCGGTATATTAAATATAGTACCGGCTTCAGTTTTTGCCGTAATATCAATTTTCATGTTATCAACCGGCCCGCTAAAGCTAAACCTGCCGCTGCCAAAAGCCGTTCCGTAATACACATGGTTATCCCTAAAGGTGGTATTTAGCGCCATCAGGTTTTTAGCGGTTACAACAGCCTCAATATCCGGGTTGGCAAGGTCATTCAAATCTACCTTGCCTGTTACAATACCCGTACCTTTTTTGTTATCCTTCAGTGTCATGTGGTTAATATTTATTACGCTGTTAGCCACGTTTAAGGTATCTGTTATGGTATAGGGTGTTTTTAAATAATTAACGGTAACGCCGGTATTGGCTAAAATAATATTGCCGTTTAATTGCGGTTTGGACGGCGGCCCGGTTAACTTCAGGTCGGTGGTAACCGTACCCTTGATGTTCGAAACCAGGTCTTTTATAAAAGGCTCAAATATGATGGCCTCTGTTTGGTTCATTTTTATGTTAAAATCCATGCTGTCATCCGTTTTATGCCCCAGCAAATAAACGCCCGCTATATTCATAGTCTCAAGGCCGTGATTGTGGATGTTTAATTTAATATTCGCCTGTTTACGATCATTACCCAGGTCTGATTCTATTTTTACATTTCCCACCAAAGTTTTGTTCATAGTAAGCGAATCGATCCCCAAAAGCGCACCGACCCCCGGTGAATTCATGATCGAAGTAAACTTAACATCGCCGTTAAGGGTGCCTTTTAACTTAATACCGGCGGCTTTGGTTAACTGGTTAAGGGTTGCCATATTAAATTTTTCGAACGTTAACTTTAACTGATCGGCAGCGTTATCTGAAATAAACCCGTCGATCTTAACTTTCTGCGGCCCGTTTGACAGCTCAAAACCTGAGATCTGGGTTTTACCGTCAAGCAGCCGGACTTTTGTGTTTTCCTGTAATCTCCAATCTTTGTGCTCCAAAATTACATCCGATGGCAGCAGCTGGAGTTTTGCGGTCGTATCACGCCCAAAATTTACAAGGCCGTACAGATCCAGCGAGTTTACCGCGTTCTGATCCGAAAGTTTGACGTTGAAATTCAAACTGTCGTTTTTTACTACATTGATAAGCGTAATGTTTTTAATAAACAAACTGTCGGTGATATTGATCCTGTTTAAGGAGACATTCAGCGCCAGCGAATTATTGCCGGTACTTTCATCAATGATAAAATCATGGAAAACTATTTTACCCAGTTGTATGGTTTTAACATAAACATTCAGGGTGGCCGTTTTTTCTGCTGAATTGAACTGCCCGATAAAAGTACCCTGATCAGGAATTTTCAGGTCCGGTTTAAAAATGGCGATCAGCGGGTCCGGGTTTTTGAGCGTTAAATTAAATGCGAAATCCTGTGGTTTCGGCGGTGTAATATCTGTTTTTAACGAGGGGATGTATTTTTTTACGATAGTTTTAAAATAGGATGGAAGCGTGGCCAGGTCAAATTTCCCTTTGATGTACCCATCAGTAATATCAGACCTGAGGCTGATCATCCTGTTATTGCCCGTACCTGTTGACGAAAGGATCACCGAATCGATCGGTACATTGTTCCTTGGGTCAGTAAGCATGGTATTCTTCAAAGTAATATCGCCGGTAAGGTTACTCAGGTCATTACCCGCAAAATCTGTGATCAGGTTTGTACTTAGCGTAACGGTATCGTCCATCAGCTTTAAATTGTGCAAATGCGCATTACTGATGGCGGCGTTAAACTTATATTCGGGCAAAGCAGGGTTTAAATTTACACTCCCCTGCAGGTCAAGCTTTATATTACTGTCATCAATATTGACTTTGGCGCTGGCCAGTTTTTTAATAAAAGAGCCGTTTACCGTTACATTTTGATAAGTATATCCCTTAAAATCTATCGAACTGGCCCTGGCATCCAGGCTGGCATTCAGGTTTTTAAGCCCATCCCCGCTGCCTCTTACATCAGCCGTTAAAGTGGCCCGCCCAAGGTTAGCCTGGCCTAAAAAGTTGCCAAGGTCAAAGGCGTAAGTGTCGAGCTTGCCACTATATGATGGTACGCCGGCTTTATTGATCTTTAAATTAATATCCGGGTCAAAGCGGCCCAATTTGGTTTTAAAAGTACCGTAGGCCACAAAGTCATTCTGGAAACCGGTAAACCTCCCGTTAAAATTAATGTTCCCGAATTTGGTGAGAATATCCGGCGCGCGCCTGTTATGCGTTCCGGTGAAATTACTGTACAGGTAATCCATATCGGCCTTATTGGTAGCTATTTCCTCGAAATTCAGGTCGAGAAAGGTGTTCTCCCAATGGGGAAGGCCGCGCAAATTAAAGTCTCCTTTTATATAAGTCGCTTTGCCGCCGGTAATCAGCAGGTTTTTGGCTTTAAGGTTATTCACCAGGCCTTTTACCCTGCCGTCAATGCCCAGGTCAAACCAAACATGTTCAAGCCCATCGGTAAAATACGAGATATCGCTGGACGATACCTGCGAGGCCCGGAAATCCCCATCCATATAAACTTTGTCCTCGATGTCGTCAAAATCGTCAAACGACTTGAATTTCATCCTGAAATAATTTTTTATGGATGATTTGTTGGTTAAGATAAACAGGTTTTGGGCGAGGATCTGGTTGGTATCAACCGTGGCGTTGACGTCAAACCGCTTGAGGTAGAACCCGCTTTTTTCGCGCAATGTAAGGTTGGTGATATTGCCTTTAAACAGGTGATGGACAATATCCATATTTTTAATGGTGGCGCTAAAGTTTTTTACGTCGACATCATCAAAATTCACCTGTTTCATAAACGTATCTACCAGGTAGTTTTTATAACGGAAATGGAGATTTCGGATCACCGTTTTCTCAAATACAAGCTGCGTTGGCGTCGTCTTGGTTTTCTTTTTACTGGTATCCTTTGAGGCAAAATAATCAAGGATGAATTTCAGGTTGGAGGTACTGTCCTTTTGTTTTTTTAAATAAACTGAGCCATTATCCAGTTCAATCAGTTTAAAATCAATCAGATGCTTTTTTCCGCCGAAAAGCGAGAGGGCGTTAAATTCCACCGTTAATTTCGGGGTGCTTAGCAACGTGTCCTTTTGTTTATCAAGCACATAAAGACTATCGATTACCACCGAGCTAAAAGGCTGAAAATAAAGGCCGCTGATGCCTACTTTGGTGTGTAATGTGTCTGATAAATAGGCTGCTGCCTTTTTAGCTGCCCAGGTTTGTATAGGCTTATATTGGAATAGCAGCAACACTATACTCAGCACCAGCAGGATAACCAATACAATACTTAACGCTATTTTGAGTAGTTTTTTAATAACTTTGCGGTTTAAATAATTAGTGATTTAGTGAATTGTTGAATTAGTGATTTAATTTTCATACTAATTGAAAAATTCAACTGCTGAATTAATGGTTTTTTATCGTTTAACATTATTAAAGGAATATAGTTTAATGATC